>Ga0265339_10000089_pt1 | contig 77145 bp, 76 predicted proteins | sample 4CB219metaG_FD_202085 | JGI IMG/M metagenome (GOLD analysis project Ga0265339, IMG submission 202085) | Rhizosphere microbial communities from Carex aquatilis grown in University of Washington, Seatle, WA, United States - 4-CB2-19 metaG | ecosystem: Host-associated > Plants > Roots >... | reverse complement strand
AGGTGGACCGCGCTCGCTATCTTGAAATGTCGGCCAAGCAGGTGGAGCGCATGTGCGACATGATGTCGTCATTGCAGGATCTACTTATTGCTAAACAGTACGAAGCCGTGACCGCTGAATTTGACATGGGCGACCTGCTTCATCCGATCGTTGAAGACCTGAGGCTTGACTTGGAGCCGATCGGTATTGAAATCAGTTGGAGACGTCCGGAGGTCAAAATCAGCGCGGTTGGGGATCTGGGCCGTACGGAGCAGGCAGTCCGATCTGTTCTTGGGGTTGCGCAATCGATTTCGTGTGCGTCCGATCGGATTGAAGTGCGCGTTGAGTCGACTCGTCGAGGCATGGAAATCTGCGTGCAAAACAGTGCGCCTGTGCGGGGGCGACTTAGCTCGTCCGATCGTTTAGGCCTGTCATCGGCGGAGGCGGGAGTGATCAGCCAGCAGGGAATCTACGAATACTTTGAAGACCCATTCTGTGTCCGGCTGGTTTTGCCGGGCGCTGAGCGTGTTCCTCAGAAAACTGAAGCAGTTGCGGTTTCAACCAGTGTTTTCAACCAACGGTGAGATTCGGCAGAAACTGAGCTTTCAGCCTCACGAACTCGCTTTCTCGGATTGGCGCGTGATCATCCTATGGCTACCGCAGCTAAACAATTCGAACGCTTCGAAGATCGAATTCCGATCAACGTATTTGTTGTCAGCCCCAACGCCAGCCTGCGGCAGGATATTCAGTCGAAGCTGGGGCCTCCGAGGTGGAATCTCTTGCACGCAGGCGGGGGTGCGGAGGCGTTGGAGTTGGTCCGCAAGAATGGTGCCGAGGATGGGGTTCTCCTTCTGGATCCCATGCTGCCCGACCTGGAACCTGGCGAATTCCACGGAATCATCCGCGACCGGTTTCCGAACGCGCAGGTTCTGATGTTGAATCCCCACACTGGCCAGCTTCTGATTGGGAGCGCATCGCCCACCGCGATTTCGAGGAAACTGGCCGAGGTGGTGAATTGCAGCGGACCGGTCAGGAATACCCCGCTGCCGGCAACGGAAGCGGGAGTCGTGCGCAGTGTCCCCGAAGGAAAAATACGGCTGCGCAACATGATTGGCGATGCAGAGTCGATGCAACGGATCTATGCACTGACGCGTATGGTGGCGGTTCGCGATACGACCGTGCTGGTCACGGGGGAAAGCGGAACGGGCAAGGACTTGATCGCCCAGGAGATTCACCTGATCAGTTCGCGAAGGAATCAGCCTTTTGTCGTGGTGAACTGTTCTGCGATTCCTGAGACTTTGCTGGAAGCAGAGCTCTTTGGCTATGCGAAAGGTTCGTTTACGGGGGCAATGCAGTCGCGTATTGGGCGCATCCACTCTGCCCATGGGGGAACGCTGTTCCTCGATGAAATTGGAGATATGCCTGTTTCGCTGCAAAGCAAGATTCTCCGCTTCCTTGAACAAGGAGAGGTCCAGCGACTGGGGGGCAACGACAATCTGAAGGTCGATGTGCGCGTGGTAGCGGCCACCAATGCCGACTTGAAGAAGCGCGTTTCGCAGCAGCTCTTTCGCGAGGACCTTTACTACCGCCTTGCGGTTTTTCCCATGCATCTTCCGCCGTTGCGCGATCGTTTGAGCGATTTGCCTGAACTGGTGATCGCGTTCGCTGCGAAATTCCGGCCCGGAGTGTCGGTGACGCGCGAGGCCGTACAGTACCTGACGCAGCATAGTTGGCCAGGCAATGTGCGTGAGCTGAGGAACGTGATCGAGCGGGCCACGATTTTGGTGGGAGCAGGGAGCGAAATCAAGCCCGAGCATATTATTCTGTAAGGCCATTGCCCGATTTGGGCGAGGCCTCCCAGTTTGGCATTCGTCGTGCATATGAGATAGGCAAATGCTGCCGAGTTCTCATGTGGTTCCAATGAAAGCGAGAAGTGCCGACTGTCTTCACAGTCCGCAGTTGCTCGCCGACGCATTCTCTGAGTTTATCTCCGCGTCGTCTCAGCTTGAAGCATCCTATCGCGATCTCCAGACCGAAGTAGTGCGCCTTGGATCGGAGCTCTCCGAGCGCAATGCAGCACTTTCCAGAAGCCTGGCTGATAACGACCGCATGCGCGCTGCGCTGCAGCAGATGCTGGATTCGATGCCGTGCGGCGTACTGGTCCTGAACAACGCGGATCGGGTTGTGATGATCAACCCTGAAGGCCGACGGCTGCTGGACCTGGGCGATACCGAAGTCAACACAATGCGAGAGTTATCGCGCTGGACCCAGGTTGATTTCCAATCCCTTGGGGCGGAATTACTCGATCAGATCGAAAGCGAACTCTGTGTTTCATCGACGGCCGGCAAACGCTGGCTAGCGATTAGCAATCGAAAGCTTGATTCCGCTCAAGTCAGCCAGGATTCACGAAGCCAGAGCGTCCAGCTGCAAAGCATATGGATCCTTCGCGATATTACGGCGAACAAGCAAGCCGAGCAGGAAAGGGAAGCCGCTCGCCGCGCTACTGTTCTCGCGGAGATTTCGACGATTCTCGCCCACGAAATTAGAAATCCATTAGCGAGCATGGAGCTTTTTGCCGGGCTCATCGCGGACGACGGCGGCGAGAGTGCGCAATGGGTTTCGCATCTTCGCGCCGGCATTCGCACACTTTCTGGAACCGTGAACAATGTGCTCAGTCTGAATGGCGAAAGCATTCCCAAGCTATTGCCGGTGAATCTTGTGGCCTGCGTGCGGAGCGGGGTGGAGTTTGTGCGGCCAATCGCGGAGCAGGCAGGGGTTCTTCTCTCCTTTAGCAGCGCGAACAATACACCATCAATCGAAGGCAATGAGGACGCGATCCGCCAGATCATTCTGAACCTTGTCTCCAATGCTATCCGACACACAGCCGCCGGGGGAACGATTGACGTTTCTACGCGCAGCATCGCGCGCGGGGGAACGAACTACGTGCTGGTTGAGATTGCTGACACCGGCTGCGGGATTTCGCCCAGCATGATCGGCCAACTTTTTGAGGCGGGGTTTAGTGCGACAGGTGAAACACCGGGATTGGGGCTGGCTGTTTGCCAACGGCTCATGGCCCAACATGGTGGCGAAATCCGAGTGCGCAGTCAAGTAAACGAAGGAAGTTGTTTTGAGTTGGAGTTTCCAAGCCTATGACGATGCAAGACGCGCTATCGGTAATGGTGGTGGACGATGAACCGGGAATTCGGACCGCTTTGCGCGCAAATTTTTTGCGCCACGGTTGGCGAGTTGAGACGGCCAGCTGCGTGCGCGATGCGATCCGCAACGTGGAGGATCACGACTTTGACTTAGTGGTGACCGATATGCGCATGCCGGATGGCACAGGCATGGAGGTGATGCGGGCGGCACGCAAATCGTCTCCAGAGACGGGTGTGATTCTTCTGACAGCTTTTGGTTCTGTGCCGGACGCGGTTACGGCAATGCGGGATGGTGCGTTGGATTATTTGACGAAGCCGATCCCGTTCGATCAGCTGCAGGCGACCGCGGCACAGGTGATGCGCCGCGCCAAGCAGGCGCCGGCTGAGGATCTTGCGGCGACGGGTGAGATTGTAGGCCGCGCTCCCTTGCTGTTGCGCGCGATTCAGCGGGCGCGCTCGGCGGCCAGCACAGGGGCTGATGTACTGATCGAAGCCGAGAGTGGAACCGGCAAGGAGCTGTTGGCACGGTTTATCCACGATGCCAGCGACCGCAATCGGAAGCCTTTTATCGCGGTGAACTGCGCAGCTGTGCCAGAGGCATTGCTGGAGAGCGAGCTCTTTGGTCATGGAAGGGGCGCATTCACGGGCGCTATCGCTTCGCGGCCTGGGAAGTTTGAGCTTGCGGATGGAGGAACGATTCTCCTCGATGAGATCGGGGAGATGCCGTTGAATCTACAGCCGAAGCTTCTGCGAGCTCTGCAGGAACGTGAGTTTGAGAGGCTAGGTGAAGGCCGTTCGGTGCATGTCGATATTCGCGTAATTGCGACGACGAATGTTTCCCTGGCGGCGATGGTGGAGCGCGGACAGTTTCGCGCCGACCTCTACTACCGGCTTAATGTGATTCCTTTGACGTTGCCGCCGCTCCGCGAAAGGCGCGAAGACATTCCGATTCTTGCCCGGCACTTTGCAGAAAAGTATGCGGCACAAGGCTGGGCCAACCAACCGAGGCTGCATCCGGATTTTCTGGATCGACTGATGTCGCACTCGTGGCCTGGAAATGTGCGGGAGCTAGCGAATTTCATGCGGCGAGTTCTGACGTTGAGCGGGACACACGATATTGATGCGAGCTGTTTCGAGATGGAGTTTTCAGGCATGACAGGCCAAATTTCGGCAGCGCATACGCCGGTTCCGAGTGCCGCACCGGCAGGAACGCCGATTTGGCAGGTGGAGAAATTGCATCTCGAGAAGACACTTGCGCTGACGGATGGAAATCGCACGCACGCCGCGGAAATGTTGGGCATCAGTCTTCGCACGCTGCGCAACAAGATCCGTGAATACGGTCTGCCGCCCAGGAGGTACGCATAGCATGGCAACCACTCCTATGATGCAACTGCTGCAAGGCTATCTGAAGGTCACATCGGATCGACAACAGATGGTCGCGTCAAATATGGCGAACGTTGATACGCCGGGCTACCACACCAAGGACATCAATTTTCAATCGGCGATGCAGCAGGCGCTGAATGAAGGACGAGGCGCGAACAGCAATGTGAGCATGACTCCGCCGGCGGAAGAGGTAGAAGGCTTGACGGAGCGCCCGGACGGAAACAACGTGAATGTCGACCGCGAAAGCATGCTGATGGCGCAGACGCAGCTTCAATATCAGATGGGCGTGCAACTCATCAAAGCCGAGTTTCACCGTTTGCTGACAGCCATTAAGGAAGGGAGCTGAAGATGGGACTATTTGACATGTTGAGCATCAGCGCTTCAGCGCTGACAGCGGAGCGCCAGCGGGCCGAGGTCACCTCGGCCAATTTGGCGAACGCCGAGACGACGCATACCGATGCGGGCGGTCCTTTCGTACGCAAGCAGGTCGTGTTCACGGCATCTCACGGTTCTCCATTTCAGAACGTGATGAACCGGGTGGGGCGCTTCGCCCAGGCTCCCGGCGGTTCAGTCGAATTGACGCAGGTAGTGGACGACACGACGCCGCCAGTGAGGCGTTATGAACCGGGAAACCCCGACGCCGATAAGACCGGCTATGTATCGTACCCCGCCATCAACCCGGTAAGCGAGATGGTCGATCTGATGGGAGCGGTGCGTGCTTACCAGCTGAATGCTTCAGCGGTGAATGCTGCGAAGCAGATGATTCAGGAATCAATCGACATCTTGAAGTCCTCATAAGGAGGAAGCAGACGATGAGCAACGTAACTCTAGGTGCAATCCCCAATGCATATGTTCCCAATGTGCCGTCGCTGGATGGCGGCAGTGCAGCTGCGGGGCCGAGTTTTACCGATGTGTTGAAGAATGCCGTGCACACCGTCGATCAACTGCACAGCGATGCGGCGACGCAGGTGAGCAACCTGATTCAAGGTGGTGGCGGCGACGTGAACAACGTCATGATCGCAGTGGAGAAGGCGGATGTTTCCTTCCAGCTGATGATGCAGGTCCGTAACAAGATCGTAAGTGCGTACCAAGATATCGAAAAAATGCAGTTCTAGGACTGAGACTCAATGGCAGGCTTCCAGGACATAACGGAACAGGCGAAACACTTCTGGGCGAGTCGCAACGGGCGACAGCGGGGCTTTCTTCTGGGAGGCGCCGTAGCGACCGTTGCAATGATGGCAATGTTCGTTCGACTGCTGGGTACGCCCGATTACAAGCCGCTCTATCAGGACATGGAGCCGGCGGACGCGCAGGCGCTGGCGGCGCAACTCGATTCGCAAAATATTCCCCATCAGCTAAGCCAGGACGGAAAATCCATCAGCGTGCCAGCCGACAAGCTGGATGCTGCGCGCTTGCAGACGGCGTCGAAAGGGCAGCCGCACAGCGGTCGCCTGGGGTTTGAAATCTTCGACAAGGTATCGTGGGGCCAGACGGAGTTCGATGAAAAAGTCGCCTACCAGCGCGCGATGGAGGGCGAGTTGGAGAAGACGATTCAGACCCTGGCAGATGTTGAGAGTGCCCGGGTTCATCTCGTTATGCCTACGGACTCTGTTTTCCTCGATCGTCAACGGGAAGCAAAGGCTTCGGTGATCCTGAAGCTCCATCGGAATGGACTTCCGAAAGACGCGGTGGTGGCCATCTCCCGCCTTGTCTCCGGCGCTGTAGATGGGTTGAAGCCTGAAGACGTTTCGATTATCGACGCTGACTCCGATCGGTCCCTGGGCATGGGGCAGCACGATCCCACAGACTTTGGCGCGGGCGAAGAGACGAGAATGACCGAGCGCTTGATCAACACGCTGGAGCCGATTGTGGGGACGGACAAAATCCGCGCGAGTGTGAATATCGATTACGATCAGGGTTCCACAGACGAGAGCGATGAGAAGTACGATCCTAGCGTCAGCGCATTATTGAGCGATCAGAAGAGCGAGGACTCGGCAGGCAACGTTCCGGCACAATCCGGTGTGGCAGGCGCGGCGAGCAATATCCCTGCGCCGAAGGGAAGCGCAACCCCGAAGCAAACGGAGATGCAGACATCCAAGTCAGAGAGTGCGCAGTACGGGGTAAACAAGACTGTAGTGCATACTGTCACGCCGGCGGGGCGGATACAGCGGGTCACAGCTGCGCTGCTGGTGGACGATGCGGTGGTGAGAACCGTCCAGGGCAACAAGGTTACGGTGACTAAGCACAAGAGGACTCCGGAAGAGATGCAGAAGATTCAGGCGCTCGCTGAAGCGGCAATCGGCTATGACGCCAAGCGGGGAGATACCATTAGCGTGCAGAATCTGTCGTTCGACGGGAATGCGACGGATTCGGATCTGCCATCTGCGGGATGGTCCACAAAGGTGCAGAAGACGGTATCAGATTACTCGTCCCTCCTGAGACCGTTCTCGTTGCTGGGTCTGTTTGTCCTCGCCTATCTGTTTGTGCTACGGCCTGTGCAGAAGCAGGCGCTGAGCGCGACAAATCTTGCTTCTGGATTGCAGCCCGCATTGGCGGGAGGCAAGACACAATCCCTCGGCGGCGGATCGGGAGAAGCGGGTGATGGAACCCAGCGCGCGGCACAATTGAAGGAACAGACGATCGAACTCATTCGCCAAAAACCCGTGGGTACAGCGCGCGCGGTGCAGGCTTGGATGCGGGAGGAACCGTCATGAGCGCCCCGGAACGGAGCCAAACCACGGGTGCGCGCAAAGCTGCGATTCTCCTGTCTCTTCTAGGGGAAGAAGGAGCCGCGCCCATTGTGCGCAATCTCCCCAAGGATGATCTGCAACGCATTACAGAGGAGGTCGCAAATCTTGCGCGCGTTCCTTTTGAGCTGACGCTGCAAGTGCTCGAGGAATATCAGCAATTGATGGCAGCGCAGGATTTCATCGCTGTCGGCGGACAGGATGTTGCAGTTCGCATGCTGGTGAAGGCCTTTGGTGAGAATGGCGCCAAGAGTATGGTTGAAAGACTCACACATCCCGATGTCGGCCCCACAAACACTCTGGACTCGCTGAAGAAGGCTGATCCGCAGCAGCTGGCGCGCTTCCTGGCTGGTGAGCACGCTCAAACCAAGGCGCTTGTTCTGGGACATCTTGAGGCGAAGCAAGCTTCGGCATTGTTGATGAAGCTCGAACCGGAGGACCGCGCAGATTGCGTAAAGCGGTTGGCAACGATGAAGCAAACCCCGCCCGCCGTGGCTGCGAAGATCTCCACCGTCCTCACCCGCCGGTTGCGTTCTTCAGGAGAACAGACGAAACGCGCGGACTCCGGAGTCAAGAGCCTCGCTGAAATGATGAACCGGCTGGAGCCGACAACGGCGCGCCAGATTCTGGAAGCAATTGAAGGCGACGAACCGAAACTGGCCATCAGCATTCGCGACCTTATGTTCACCTTTGAAGACTTTCTCGGAGTTCCCGAGCAGGACTTGCGCGACCTGGTGAACTCAATCGACAAGAAGACATTGATGGTCGCGCTGAAGGGCGCGAGCGAAGAATTACGGAGTCACATCTTCCGCACGATGTCGTCGCGCGCCGTGGAAATGCTGAAAGAAGATTCAGAAGTGATGGGGCCGGTGCGCAGTAAGGATGTTGCGAAGGCCCAGAGTGAAATCGTTTCGATCGCACGCAAGCTGGAGTCGGAAGGCAAGATCGCATTGAAGAGCGAAGGAGAAGACGAGTATGTCCTCTAGCACGGGATACAACGGAGCATTTCCCGTCCCCATCACCACGCTGCAGTATCGCGACATGGCAGATGGGGCTTTGGCCGGGTCGCATTCGAACGATCCAGGCGGACGCTCCAGCGAGGATTCCGGAACGCGATCTACCGATATATTGCAACTGGAAACGGAGTTGATTGCGAGGGTGAAGCAAGAGAGGGCAGACGCCGCCCGCGAGGTCGAGCAGAGGATGCGCATCGAGTCTGAGCAGATGCTCGCGACTTGCCGCGGTCCTCTTACAAAAGCACTGGTTGGCTTCGAAGAGCAGCGCAACGAATACTTCTCAAAAGTCGAGGCGGAGGTTGTGCAACTTGCGCTAGCGATCGCGGCAAAAATTCTGCATCGCGAGGCGCAGGTTGATCCAATGCTGGTGGCGACGTTGGTGCGCATTGCAATCGAGAAATTGCGCGAGGGGTCGGCCGTGAATGTTCGGGTGAGCCCTGCGCGAGCGCGGAGCTGGGAAGACTATTTTGCGAGTCAAACGACGCCAGCGCGAGTGGAAATCATCGCCGATGAGCAATTGAGCGAGCACGATTGCCTGGTCGAGACGGAACTGGGCTCGGCGAACTTCGGACTTGATACCCAGCTGAAGGAAGTCGAGCAGGGATTCTTTGATTTGCTCGCGTTGAGGCCATCGACTCGATGAATCGCGCGCTCTTGGCTCCATATACGCACTACCTCGAAGCTGGTTCAACGCTCCGATGGAGCGGCCGCATCAACCAGGTTGTCGGCAATTTGATTGAGTCCGATGGTCCATTCTGTTATGTGGGTGAATCGTGCGAGATTATCGGCGAGGGCGGGCGGAGTTACTCGGGCGAGATCATAGGGTTTCGCGATTCCACGATGCTTTCGATGGCTGCAGACCAGCCACAGGGCATTCGATTTGGCGATCAGATCGTGACATGGGGTGCGCGACCGTCGATTCGCGTTGGTCCAGGTATGCTGGGCCGTGTTCTTGATCCGGCTGGAAATCCTCTGGATGGAAAAGGGGAATTTCGTGCCATGCACTCCGTCAATATTGATGGTTCCGCCCCGCTTCCACTGGAGCGTGTTTCGATTCGAGAGCCATTGGGTTGCGGCATTCGAGCTATCGACGGATTCTTGACTTGCGGCAGGGGGCAGCGCGTCGGCGTCTTCGGAGGGAGCGGTGTAGGGAAGAGCACTCTGATCGGCATGATGGCCCGCGGGACTGCTGCGGACATGACAGTCCTCGCACTTGTCGGCGAGCGGGGACGCGAAGTTAGGGATTTCCTTGAGGTGCTGGGAGAAGAAGGACTGCGCCGCGCCGTAGTGATCGTTTCTACATCCGACCAGTCACCGCTTCTGCGTCTGCGCGCTGCCCTGGCAGCGACGGCAGTGGCGGAGCATTTCGCGAGCCTGGGCAAGAATGTACTGCTCATTGTGGACTCTCTGACGCGTTTTGCGATGGCCCAAAGAGAGATCGGTTTGGCGGCAGGAGAGCCACCGACCGCGAAGGGATACACGCCGTCGGTCCTGAATATGCTGGCGCGTCTCGTGGAGCGGGCGGGGAACTTTTCGCAGGGCAGCATCACCGCCTTTTACACCGTATTGATGGAGGGGGACGATCAGCAGGATCCGGTTGTGGATACTGTGCGATCGCTATTGGATGGGCACGTGATTCTGGATAGAAATCTCGCATTACGCAGCCACTATCCGCCCATATCGATTCTCGAAAGCCTGAGCCGGCTCATGTCGAGCGTGGTCCCGGAGCAACATCTGGCCAAGGCGAAGGCACTTCGCATGCTGATGGCGGCCTACGCGCACTCAGAGGATCTGATTCGCATCGGTGCGTATCAGAAGGGTACCGATCCAACTCTCGACAACGCGATTCAGCATCTTCCTGCATTGAACAATTTCCTGAACCAAAAGCCGGATGCCTTCAGCAACTTTGACGATGCGATTGCCAGCATGATGGCTCTTCCCAGTTAGGGCCATAAGCCAGTCGCCAGGAGTTTGAACCATCATGGCCTTTAGGTTCCCGCTTGAAACCGTGCTGCAGGTGAGAGAGAGCGTGGAAAAGCGCGAAGAACTTGTGCTGCAGCGAATCCAGCAGGAAATTGCGCAGGTACAGCAGCAAATCGATGATCTAGATCGGAAGATCGCGGACGTTCTTTCGGCAAAGAAGAAGGCTCTGGAGCAACCGGTCACGGCGAACACCCTACAGGCGCTGTTGAGCGAGCTCAATGTAGCTAGCGCAGCGAAGCAATCGCGAACCCAGGCATTGAACGCGCTCGAACAGCAGCGTGCACACCAAATAAAGATCTACCAGGCTGCGCATAGCGGTCGGCAAATGCTGACAGACATGCGAGAGAAGCAGAAAAGCGCTTACGACCAGGACCAGGATCGCAAGCAGCAGAAGTCTCTCGACGATATCTTTGCCTCGCGCTTGCAGCGAAACTAATTGCTTCGGGCTGAAAAATCCTACACACATCCTGCGTAGCACCTTTTGGAATGGCCGCCCAGAAGCGTTTGCCTGCAAGTGGGCACGGATTGCCTAGTGGATCGGGCAACGATTGCCTGCCTTGCCTGGTTCGATGGGCGACATCGGTCGAGCGTTAAATCCTATCTCGTGAGAATTCAGTTGCTTAAGCGTATCGCGTGGGTGAGGCTGATTGCGCCGATCCTGGACCGTCACATGCAGATAGACAGGCGTGCGAATTGCGCCCAACTCGTTGAATGCCGGTTCGGCAACCGTGGCCGTTTCGAGTGTGAAGCTCTCGAGTTTCTCGTTCATCGAGGCGCTTACGAGTGCATCGAGCGACGCTGTGCAAGGGCCGAACGCAAGCGACGCCCAGTCGCAGTCACGATCCAACGCACGCGGCGGTCGCGCAAGTGCGAAGAACGAAACAGATCCGGTCGCCGTCGCCACTGCGACACTCCAGTCCGCTGCGGAATTGACGCCGGTTCCAGTTGAGCCGACTGTAGCGTCGAGTCAGATGGGCGATGCGAAGAGCGGAATGATCGTGGACGTTCCGGCGTCTACAACCTCTTCCGTCGAACTTGCAAAGACCTCCTCAGCAGAAAAACTCATTTCGGGCGATACGGCGGCCGCATCAGAACGAATGCAATCGGTAGCGCCGCAGATACTCGATTCTTCAGAGAGCGCTCCGGTTCAGACGTCCCAGCCGGTAGCGAAACCGGTATCCAATCGCTCGACGGCGGCCCCGATCCAACTGGAGAAGACGGTCGCGCAACCCTCTTCGGATGCGGCACTACCGGGAAAGGCTCTGCCCACCGTGGCGCAGGCTCCGGCAGCAGCCGAACAAGATGCTTTCAGCGCTGCAGCACCGGCGTTTGCGGCCGCAATTGAATCAATGATGCCCGAGAGTCGCCAACCCGTCGCTAGCTCAGCCGATTCAATGCTGTCGCGAAGCATCGGAGATCCAAGCCGGACAGCGAATCCATCGACCGCGAACAAGAACGCGAACACTCAGTTCTCAGCCAAATCCGATACAACAGTTGCTTCGGGAAACAACAATCCCAAAGCGTTGGAGGGATCGAGCTCATCGTCCAAGGGAAATCAATCAGACGGACAATCAGCGCAACACTCGCAGTCGGATGCCGCGGTCGTGAACGCCATCGCAGCTAAGGCTACGGACGGCAGTCCTGCGCAGGCGGCCGGTTTCCAAACGCATGTGGCTGTTCACGAGGCAGCGGCGTCGAGCCCTGCTCCAGCTCGCGTTGACGAGGGTCACAGCCTCAGCGGCGAGGGTTCGATGCGCGGAGCGATCGATGTCCAGAATGGTGAGCCCCTGGTGGCCGCTGGCATCAACGCGGCGCGCTTGATTCAAACGATGAATGCATCGGAGATGCGCGTGGGGATGCATTCAAGCGAATTCGGAGACATCTCCATTCGCACATCGGTTTCGCAACAGCAAATGCTCACGCAGATTACGGTGGCTCACGGGGATTTGGGCACCGCCATCTCCGCGCACATTCCGTCGATGCAGGAGAAATTCGGGAACGAATTCGGACTGCATGCCTCAGTTGAAGTCAATCAAGGGGGAGCTTCGTTGACGGGCGAGCGAGATCAAGGTTCACCGCGGGAACAAAAGCCGTTCAGCTGTTTCAGCGCAACGACGAGCATGACCGCGGGGGCAGAAACTGATCCGGCGCTTTTGAGGGCCTCATCGGGCGCAGGCGAGGCATACAGGCTCGACATCAGGGCATAGGGCGATTTTTTTACGAGAGGAATTTCAGATGAATATACAGGGTTTCGTTCCAGCAATTACCGCACCCGTGCAAGGGCAGAGCGCAACGGCGGTGAGACCGGCGAGCACTGGTAGCAGTTCAACCAGTAGCACGGGCACTTCGTCCTCCGACTTGCAGACTACGTTTCTGAACCTGCTGGTGACGGAACTGCAGAATCAGGATCCGACGTCGCCAGTTGACCCGACTCAGATGGTGAGCCAGATGGTGTCGTTGAATCAGTTGGATCAACTCATTTCAATCAACCAGACCCTTTCGAATCTGTCGTCTGGAGTGACCTCAACTGCAAGCGGTTCGCAACAGGCTTTGCAGCCGAAGGTGATGGGGAATCCATCCTCCGGAGGGGGCAACACGAGCTTTACGTCGGAGGCTCAGACCGCTACGCCAGAGGCCGGGCTCTACCAGGTTCCTGCATATACCGGAGCCGGCAGCACTTCCGGGCTTATGAATCTGTATGGCAGCTATAAAAATCAAGTCACAAACTCGAATTCCACATATATGGGAGGCAAATAAATGTCAGCATTTTCTATTCCACTGTCAGGCCTAACGGCGGGCGCATCAGCACTGAATGTCATTGCCAACAATCTCGCGAATCTCAACACAGATGGCTTCAAAGACCAGTCATTGAGCTTTGCGGACGTCTACAACCAGATGCAGGGAACTTCGGGCAATGGCGACCCGATTCAGATCGGATCGGGTGTTCAGATCGCCGGTCAGACCTCGAACTTCACCAACGGCAGTGTCAATTCGACTGGAATCGCGTCGAATATGGCCTTGCAAGGCAATGGCTTTTTCGTGGTCGAGAACAACAACCAGATCAGCTATACGCGCGCTGGGGACTTCAAAGTGAATTCGTCGGGCCAGCTTTGCACTCCGGAAGGTGAGCTCGTGATGGGATACCCCGCGACGAATGGAGTGGTTTCCACCAGTTCAGCGTTGTCGCCCATTGTGGTGACGCAGGCCGGCAACATTCCAGCTTCGGCTACGTCCAGCTTCCAGATGAATACCAATCTGAACTCGAGTGCGGCAGTCGGTGACTCGTTCAGCACGCCGATCACGGTCTATGATTCTCTTGGCGCATCCCACGTGCTGACCGTGAAGTATACGAACACCGGCTCAAACTCCTGGACGTACGACATCAGTATTCCGGCTGCCGATACGGGTGGTACCGGGGCCGCGACCTCCGTTGCATCCGGGACTTTGTCGTTCAACTCCTCGGGCGTTCTGACTTCGCCGACCGGTTCAGTGACCGGGATTGCGGTTTCGGGTCTGACCGATGGAGCCGCACCGATGAGCCTGACCTGGAATCTCAAGGACAGCTCAGGCAACCCGACCATCACGCAGCAGAACGCGACGAGCGCCACTAGTTCCAACAGCCAGAATGGCTATGGAGTAGGTACGCTCACGGGGTATTCTGTTCTGCCCGACGGAACCATTCAAGGCCAGTTCAGCAACAGCCAGACTTTGGCACTGGGCCAGGTGGCGATCGCCAGCTTTGCTAACGTTCAGGGACTGCAGCAGACGAGCAGCAGCGACTATCAGGCTACGTTTGCATCTGGAGCCGCGGTGGTTGGGCAGGCAGAAGCAGGCGGCAATGGCTCCATCACGGGTGGCGCGGTCGAGGGATCGAATGTGAGCCTCTCCGCCGAATTCGCGAATATGATCGTTGCGCAACAGAGCTACGAGGCGAACGCCAAGGCGCTCACCACAATGAACCAGGTGTCACAAGCCACGATTCAAATGATCTCGTAGCTTGTTGAAGAACCTGGCAGGTGATTAATTTACGATGAGAGACTTTCGCGAGAGGAGCAACTCCTCTCGCGTGAGCTGGCGGCGGACGCACGTCTCTCATCGCCATCTCACTGGCATCGAATGCGCGACAAGTGCGCGCGGTCGTTGCTAAGTAATTTAAAGATAAAGATCTAGAGCTCAATCCGCTGGCTTTCCACCCGTGCGCCCTGCTGCGCCCAATTGCGGCCCTTCAATTGCAAATACCTCATCACTATCGCTCCAATCAGAGGATGCCGCAGCTGCCGTGTCTGAATTTAGGCAGATGAATCAGGGCACTTCGAAGGGTTCGGAGCGGGTGAGGACTCATGAGCGCTGCCGTTCACAACATCCAACCCAACTCACCTGAGCCGCTGGTTGCGGATCCGGTCTCGAACGAAGAGGATCGGCTCGACAGTATGCCCTGGCTGCCCTTCACCTTGACCCTTGACGTGCCGGTGGTGCGATTCACGATCGCCGATCTGCTGGCACTGGAGAAGGGGTCCATTGTGGAGACCGCGTGCCATTACACGAGCGATGTGCCGTTGCGAGTGAACCAGACGCTGGTCGGATGGACCGAATTCGAGGTCGTCGATGACCGCCTCGCAGTGCGCATCACGGACCAGGCATGACTTTAAAGATTCGCATCCCGCGACCGTTCTTCCAAGTGGCTCGCCCCCATCCTGCCGAAGTGGCAAAGTTGATGGCGACTGCAACGGAGGCGCGTCCGTTTCTCACCACACTGGTGGATTGTGCCGGCGCGCACAGAATTGATGCACTGCGTCACCAAAACGTACAGCGGGTGCGTCCTCCCGTGGCCATGCAGGCGCCTGCGGCAACATCACTTCGACCCAGCCCATTGCGGCGCGTCTTCTCCTGGCTACGCGGGAAATATTCACTTTCCGCGACCAAACAACTTCGCATTGCAGAGACAGTTTCGCTCGGCGAGAAACGTTTCGTCGCCATCATTCACGCAGACGGGCAGAAGTTCTTAATCGGTGGGGGTGCATCGAGCGTGGCCCTGCTGACACAGTTGGGCACTTTGGCTGCGTCTGCAGAGGATCGGGCCCCCGTGATGGATTTCAAGGAGCACTTGGCGTGAGCGTTGGCCATGCATTCCGGAGATTTGCGATGGTCGCATCGCTGGCCGTTACCGTGATCCTCCCGGCAACGGCGCAGTCTCGTTTCGGCGAGCCCGGCGGCGAAGCATCGGTCCCGGATGGTGCGGCCAACTCAAGCCTTCCGTCAACACCCGCACCCGACCCCGAGTCGATCGTGATTCAGCCGGAGATACCCAGCAGTGGCGCTCCTATTCCTGCCGCTGCACCTGTTGCCGGAGGTGGCCTGCAAATTGCGGGGGCGGCCGGTCAAACCGTGCCGTGGTCGATCGTCGTCCTCCTCACAGGATTGACGCTGATTCCATCGATCCTGTTGTGCGTTACACCTTTTGCACGGTTGTTGATTGTCTTTCACTTCTTGCGACAGGCTCTTGGACTGCAGACCACACCATCCAATCAAACGCTGATTGGGCTTTCGCTCGTCCTGACGTTCTTCATCATGCAGCCCGTCGGCGTGCAGATCTTTCACGATGCGGTCGTGCCCATGCAGGCAGGCCAGATTACCGCCATGGAAGCCATGAACCGCGGTGTGGGCCCGATGCGGAAGTTCATGAGCCACTACGTGCGCGAAAAGGACGTCGCCCTATTCATTGAATTGGCCAAGGAGCCAAAACCGGCGACGACCGATGACTTGTCGCTGCGCGTGTTGTTGCCCGCCTATATATTGTCCGAGCTCAAGGCAGGCTTCCAGATCGGCACGGTACTGTTTCTGCCGTTTCTGATCGTCGATATGGTCGTCGCTTCAATTACCACGTCTGTCGGCATGTTGCAGTTGCCGCCTGTGGTCATCTCCACGCCGCTCAAGTTGCTCCTGTTTCTGATGGTGGATGGGTGGCACTTGCTGATCGGATCACTGATGAGGAGTTTCAACTAACGTTATGGATGTCGATCAGGTTGTATTGCTAGGCCGCATGATGCTGCAAGAGGTGATTCTCCTTGCCGGGCCCATTCTGGGCGTAGCGATCTCAGTGAGCCTTGTGATCAATGTGGTTCAGGTGCTGACGTCGATGCAGGATCAGACGGTCTCAACAGTGGGTCGGCTGCTTGCCACGGGCACTGCACTCTTCTTCGCCATGCCATGGATGTGGCGCCATCTTGCCAATTTCACCTTGTCGACGCTGTCTGACTTTCATGGGTACCTCAAGTGATCGAACTGCCTCTACTGTCGATCATCAGCGGCCTGCTCACGATTGGCGTGCGGCTCACGGGCCTCATGCTGTTTGCGCCGTTTTTCGGCAGCGTCGTGATACCGTCCCGCATCAAGGCGATTCTCGTTCTTGCGTTGACTTTGCTTTTGTATCCGTCAGTCGGTCAAGAGATTGGCGTGCACGCTTTGAGCGAATGGCCGTGGCTGGTCTTCACGGAATTCATGGTCGGCGTTGGAATTGGAATTGCGACCAACATCGTTTTCGAGGCGGCTCAGCTCTCGGGCCAGGTTCTTGGTGTGCAGATGGGTTATTCGCTGGTGAACATCCTGGACCCGCAGACGCAAGTCGACACAACCGTTGTCGCGCTGTTCTACCAGAGCATCGTGATGCTGCTGTTTTTGCAGATGGATGTGCACTACTGGCTGCTCAAGGCAGTCGGCAATAGCTATCGCTATGTTCCCCCGGGGACGGCGCATGTGAGCAACCTCTTCACAATCGGTGTTGTTCAGACCGTCGGCGAGGTGTTTAGCCTTGGCATTCAGATTGCGGCGCCCGTGCTTGCGGCCACGCTGGCGGCGGACATCATCCTTGGACTGCTTGGCAAGGCATCGCCGCAGATGCCGCTGATGCTGATGGGGCCTGCGGTCAAGAGCCTACTTGGCATCACCGTTCTTATCGCAACGCTGAAGTATTGGCCAGACCTTTTCCGCCGCCTGTTCACCGATGCAGTGACAAATGGCGAGCACCTGTTGCATCTGGCATCGTGAGATCCCATGGCTGATCAGAACAAAACGGAACAGGCAACTCCGCAGCACAGGAAGAAAGCGCGAGATCGTGGTCAGGTCACGCGGTCACGCGAGCTAACGAGCGCGTTGGGGATGACGGCCGTGGCGGGAACCATGATCCTGCTGGGTCGCCAAGCCATGCCTCAATGGGCCCACTTCTTCCGCACTTCACTGGATCTTGCGAGTTCGGACGCGATCGAGCCCGGCGGTCCGTTGCTCTTTTGGACGAGTGTTGAAGTTGTGCGATGGGTTGCGCCCATCTTTTTGGCGGCTTTCGTCGTAACTCTGGCTGCGGGATTCGTGCAGGGCGGATTTATATTTTCAGCAGAGTCACTCGCATTCAAGTTTGACAGGCTCAATCCCGGCGAGAAGCTCAGCCAGATGTTCTCACTGACCTCGGTCAGCACCATCCTTAAATCGCTGCTACCCTTCGCTGCAATTGGTTGGGTTGGTGTGGATTGCATTCGCAGCCGGTGGGGCGACATCTTGCAGAGTTCCTATGTGGACGCACGGCACTTCGGAAGCCTGATCGGGGGCATTGTTTTAGAAATTGGCTGGAAGTCTGGCTTGATTCTTCTTGGCTGGGCGGCTGTCGATTTCCTTCTGCTTTGGCGCAAGAACGAAGGTGACCTGAAAATGAGCCGCCAGGACATCCGCGATGAAATGAAGCAATCGGAAGGCAGCCCGGAGAGCAAGGCGCGTATTCGCCGCCTGCAGCGCCAGTCCCGCCGCAAGCAGATGCTGAAGGCCGCAGAAACCGCGACGGTAGTCATCACTAATCCGACGCACTACGCAGTCGCCCTGCGCTACGAAGTCAACATGCCTGCGCCCATCGTCGTGGCGAAAGGGCTGGATGTGCTGGCCGCAAAGATCAAAGAGATTGCATGGAAGCTCGACATTCCGGTGATGGAGAACCGGCCACTGGCACAGGCTCTCTACAAGAGCGCCGAAGTCGGAGATCCAATTCCATCTGCCTTGTATCACGCCGTTGCCGAGATTCTTGTTTTGATCTACAAGGCCCAGGCCGAAGTAAGAAATCGTGACGCTCAACGCAGAGCATCTGCCACACATGCATTAGACGCGAGGCCACTGTGACGAAGAAGCCGGGTTTGCTGAGTACACTGCGTACCTATTCCGACTGGATCATCCCGACCGGCGCCGTTGCGCTTGTATTCGTGATGCTCGTGCCATTGCCAAGCTTTGTGCTTGATCTTCTGCTGACGCTCAGCATCACACTTTCGGTTTTGGTGCTGCTCACTGCGATCCAGGTTCTGCGGCCGGTTGAGTTTTCCGTGTTTCCCAGCCTGATCCTTTTATTGACGTTGATGCGGCTGGCTCTGGATCTCGCCAGCACGCGCCGCATTCTGCTGCACGGGAGCGAAGGTCCAACCGCAGCGGGCAAAGTGATTGAGGCCTTCGGCCAGTTTGTTGTGGGCGGCAATTACATTGTCGGCTTCGTCATATTTATTGCGCTCATCGCAATTCAATACCTGGTAGTCAGTCACGGTGCGGTTCGTACGGCTGAAGTGACGGCTCGTTTCACGCTCGATGCGATGCCCGGAAAGCAGATGGCAATTGATTCGGACCTGAATACAGGACTGATCAATGCAGACCAGGCGCGCCAACGCCGCGAACAGGTGGCGCGCGAGGCGGAGTTCTGCGGCTCCATGGACGGCGCGGCGCGGTTTAGCCAAAGAGATTCACTCGCCACAATTCTCATTACGGCGATCAACATCGTTGCCGGCTTTCTGATTGGGGTCTTTCAGCAGGGTGTTCCACTTCAAGAGGCGCTGAAGACTTACACCATTCTGACCGTGGGCGATGGATTGGTAGCGATCATTCCGTCGTTGCTTGTATCAGTGGCGGGCGGAATTGTAGTGACTCGGGCGGCCTCCAATTACTCCCTGGGCACGGACATCGGAAAGCAGATGTTTCGCACTTCGCGACCGTTGTGGATCGTGGGTGGAGTGCTGTTTGCGTTGGCCATGATTCCGGGGATGCCTAAGGTGTCGTTTGTCGCTCTGGGCGCATTCACCATGTTGATCGCCTCGAAGATGAAGCCGGCGAGCATAGCCGAAACAGCCGCTGAGGCAAAGGTCGCGGCAGGCAAGGGCGACAAGGCGGGTGTGGCGGCGGTTGATCCGATGGATGCTGTCTTGCGCCTCGATGAACTGATGCTTGAGGTGGGTGTTGGCTTGGTGCCCCTGGTGGATGCCAAGCAGGGTGGTCAACTGCTGACCCGCGTCAAGTCGCTGCGCAAGAACCTCGCGCAGAATCTCGGATTTCTCGTTCCGTCGATCCACATTACTGACAACTTGTCGCTCAAGGAACGGGAGTATGTCATCTACCTGCGCGGCGTAGAGATTGCGCGTTGGGAGATGCGGCGCGATCACCTCTTGGCTATCAATTCAAATCCGAAACCTAATGATCTACCGGGGCAGGAGACGCGCGAACCTGCATTTGACTCGCCGGCCCGCTGGATTACTCCCGACATGCAGGCGCAGGCTATCGCCGCGGGCTATGCAGTTGTCGATCACACATCAGTGCTGGCTGCACATCTGTCAGAGTTGATCAAACAGTATGCCCAGGACCTTTTGACTCGGCACGAAACCAAGCGCCTCGTCGATCGTCTTGCCGATTCGCATCCCAAACTCGTCGATGAACTGATTCCAAAACTGCTGACCTTGGGAGAAGTCCAGAAGGTTCTGCAGCAGTTGCTCCGCGAACAGGTATCGATTCGCGATCTGGGTACGATTCTCGAGACGTTGGTGGAAACGGCGGCAGTCAACAAGAATCCGGTGATCCTGGTGGAGGCCACTCGCCATGCGTTGGGCCGTGCGCTCGTTCGGCCTCTTCTGGATGAGGCGGGGCGGCTAAAGGTTGTCACGCTGGATAGTGCAATTGAAGAGGAGTGTGCGCGCACATCTCAGCAGAATCCTCATGCCAATGCGGGCGGTGCGATCCAGATATCTGTTGCACGGCGCGTGCTCGAGGGCCTTCGCGCGATGTTAGGCGACCAGGTCGCGATTGCGCCTCCTGTGCTTCTCTGCTCTTCTCCGGGCCGCTTTTACCTGAGACGGGTTCTAGAGCCGTTTATTCCAAAGATCGTAGTGATCTCACCATCGGAAATTCCTCCCATGACGCAAGTGATGTCACTTGGTTCAGTGCAATGAAAACTAACTTATGCCTAGACTTTCAACGAGGTGATGCATGACGCCAGCAGAGTTGGCTTACAAGACAAGTGCGGCGGGCGCGATTGATGAGAACGAACTGGTGACGCAGGAGTTGTCCCAGGTCTATTACATTGCTTCGCGTATCCGTGAACGGCTCCCGCAGCATGTGGAACTGGAAGACCTTGTGAGTGCCGGTGTGATTGGCCTTCTTGAGGCGGCGCGAAGCTTTGACAGCTCGAAGAATGTGCAGTTCAAGACGTTTGCCAAATTCCGCATTCGCGGCGCAATTCTCGACAGTCTTCGCGAAACCGATTGGGGATCCCGCTACATGCGTAGGCGCGGGCGTGAGATTGCGGATGTCACAGCGCGGCTTGAGGCCCGGCTGGGGCGGCATCCCGCAGAGTCAGAAATTGCGGATGAGATGCACATCGACACGGGGCAACTTCGCAAGATCGTGGCGCAAATCGACTCTTTGCACATCTCAGGCCAGCAAGTATCCGTATCGAACGACCGCTCGGAGAAATTCGATGTGATTGAATCGGCGCCGAGCCTCAACGATCCGGACCCGTTCGATTTGTGCCTCGAAGGAGAGATGAAGGCGCATTTAGCAGAGGCAATTGCGAAACTAAGCGAGAGAGAGCAGCTAATTTTGTCTCTTTACTATCGCGAGGAACTCACCATGAAAGAGATTGCGCAGGTTGTCGGGGTGGCGCTTTCGCGAGTTTCGCAAATACGCCAGGCCACGATGATCAAACTCAAGACCTCGCTGGAGCATTTGCAAGGTGGTTCATTCGGAAACGGACCGCGTGAAGGAGGGAACTATGAGCTCGCCCAGTGAAGAGGTTCAAGGGACGATTTCGCCGCATCCAGGTTCAAAACAGATTGGCAAATCGCGCACTGTGGTTGCCTGCAACTTTCGTACATCGGGGCGCTTGTCCAATGAAGACGCGCGCCTGCTGACAGCGATTCACGAGACGCTTGCCGAGCAACTCGCCAGCGCCCTCGATTCCTATCTCGGAATGGGGTTGGAGATCAAGCTTCAGACGCTCGATCGAATTTCAGTCAAAGACCATATGGCAAGCCTTTCAGTTCCGTGTTACATTCTTCCGTTCTCGCTGAGCGATCCTGCCTGCAGCGTGATCCTGGAATGGGACATGCAACTTATCTTTCCGATCCTCGAACTGTTGATGGGCGGGAGCGGAGGGTCAAAGAGTGGCGACCGCGAGTTATCAGAGATCGACGATGAGATCCTTCATGACATCTTTGTGCTCGTGGCGCGCCTTGCGGAATCGGCGTGGAAACTTCCCGAGTTGTCCCTGGCATCGAATCGCCGAATTAAACCGGTGCTTCTGGATCAGTACTGCCCGGCCGATGAGAAGGCCACCGTGGTCCGGTTTGAGATCGAACTTGGAGGCGCAACTGGATTCTTCCAGTTCGCCTTCTCCTCTACCTTCTTCAATTTTCTTATGAAGCAGATTCAGAAGGATCAGCCTCAGAAGAAGGGGAAGATTCGGTTTTTCCCGACGCCCAACATGCGCGAGCGAGTTCTGGACTGCGACATGGAAGTGTCTACGGAGTTGTGCGGACTGAAGGTTGCGGTGCGCGACCTCGTGACACTGCAACCTGGATCGGTTTTGAAACTACGCGCTCCGATCCAGACGCCGGCGATGCTTACGGCGGGAGGCCGTGGACTTTTTGAAGCTGTGCCCGTGAGGCATGGCTTGCAACGAGCAGCGCAGTTGGGCCGTCGCGCGCAGACAGCAGATTGGAAAAGGGGATAGAGACTATGGATACTCAAGGCAAGAAGAATGCGGCACGCGTGTTTGCAGCGGCCTTCGCGGAATCGTTTTCCACGTCGCTGAATGAGGCCACCGGAACGCCATGGCCTCTTGAGCTAGTGGATAGCCCAAAGCCGCCGACGATCAAAGAGACTCCAATCCATTTCAGATTGACGGTAGCGGGAGCAATTCACGGCGAGTGCTTCGTCGAGATATATGAGCCTCAAGTCGCCGCTCTAGTTGCGAAGATTGCGAAGCCGCCCGCCTCGGCGACTCAGGAAGATCATGGCGACACGTTGGCAACTGTTATTTCGTCTGCGGCGGTTGCGCTGGCGGCGTCTCTTGAGAGCGAATACGGCGTATTGACGGTGAAGGTCGATCGTGTCGCAGGGTTGGCATTCGGTGGAATGTTTGTTGTTCCGCTCGCTACACCGTCGGATGCACCCGTGCTTCTGTACTTTGATGGCCAGCTTCTCGATGCTCTTTCATCGGGAAAAAGTGGCGCGTCGCAAAGCAGCGCAAGCAAACCGGGTTTCGATCCACACAATCTCAAACTGGTAATGGATGTGGAATTGAATGTCTCGCTCCGCTTTGGCCAGTGCCAGTTGCCGCTTAGGGATGTGCTGGAACTGGGAAGCGGTTCCGTGATTGAGCTGGACCGTATGGTGGATGAGCCCGTGGAGCTGTTTCTTGATGGCAAGCTGATCGCTCGCGGTGAAGCGGTGATCGTCGACGGCAATTACGGGTTGCGTGTGACGGAGATTCCGCAGCCAGTTGCATCGCATTTTCTCCGCTAGACCTACGAGGTAATGCATTATGGATTTGTCATTGAAATCGCTGTTGCCTTCAGTTGATCGTCGATGGGAACGCATGCGCGCTGTTTGTGCACTGCTTGAATGCCCTGGCAAGGGCCTTGTACGGTACATTCCCCAAACGCGCAGGGGGATTCGCGTCGGCAAACTGTGGTATTGCAGCGCAGATTGCTTTGCGATGGCCGCGCGTACTCCACTGGCGGTATTGTCGGAAAGGCGGGTTACCGAAATGCCGCGCAGTCCGCGGATGTCGCTGGGTCTTGTGATGCTGTCGAAGGGCCAGTTGACGGCCGAGCAGCTGCGCAGGGCGGTTTCCCAAAGCGAAATCAGCGGTGAGGATATTGAGACAACACTTCTCCGGCTTGGACTAGCCAACGAGAAGCAGCTCACCGCTTCACGCGCTGCGCAATGGGGCTATCCCGCGCTCGGCCAGGACCAGGTGGGTCATCTGGTTGAGGCGGATATTCCGCGCGCCTTGCTGCATGCGTGCTCCGCGGTCCCGCTGCACTATACGGCTACCACGAAAAGGGTTCTGATTGGATTCGTAACCCGGATTGAGCACGGCTTTCTGGAATCGGTTGAGCAGGTCACAGGTTGCCGGGCCGAGCCGTGCTTTATTACGCCGACGGATTTCGACGAGCAAATGGAACGAATCATTGCACCGCAGGATTATGAAGAGGTGCTGGTGGAGCAACCGGGAACGCCCGAACGGATGGCGAGAGCGGTTGGCCGGCATGCGGTCGAGGTGGGCGCCACAGAGGCTGTCTTCACCCAGTGCAAGGGGTACGTCTGGGTGAGAGTCTCAGGCAAGCGAGGAACGATAGACATTGCCTTTCGAATCAGCAATGTGGCATCAGAGACAGAAAACATCGGGATCCCCGAAGAATCCACAGCCAAGGTGGGGTAAAAAAATCAGCGTCAGTTGCCGATAAGTATCCGGGGTGATGGCAACGTGCTGAACAAGAGGGTCTTTGAAATCGGGGCGGGTCGCAGCGCGCTCTCAGACGGCAAACTGTATGAGCGTGATTTCTTTCATGATCTCCCGGATGTGCCGGTGCTGCCAGAAACTCTCTTGAGCGTCGAACTCAAGCTTCATGAGCCGCAGGTGAATCTAACCGAGCTGACCGGCCTGGTGTTAGGCGATCTCGGTGCCGCCCTTCAGATTTATCGCATGGCGCAGCGCGAGTACGGTTCACTGGAAGATCGTCCGACACGTATCGAAGACTGCATTTCCGACCTTGGTCTGTGGATTTGCCTCGACGTGATATCGAGACAAACGGTGACGCGCGGCTCACGCCAGAATGCGGTTCTAGAGTATTGGGCGCATGCACGCGGAATCGCCGATTACTGCAGCCTCGTCGCCGAGGAAGCTTCGCCAGAAACAAACCCAAGGGACGCCTACCTTGTTGGTCTCTTTCATGAACTGGGCTTGTTGCCCGATGTTCTAGGCTGGAGCCGCAGCGTCTATAGCGCGGCGGATTCATCCGTGGCAGGAATGCGGATGGCAATCGCCTGGTCGCTGCCGCGATGCGTTCGGGAATACTTCTGCGAGATTCAACTGCCTGGACCGATGAACCGGTGGCTGGCGATTGTCGAAACCGCGCACCATTTGGCTTGCATGCCTACCCACTGAGTGGTCAAGATTGCGTTCGCATGAGGAAGACCTGCCGGTCTTCCCGCCTTTCGGCCGGCATCCAGGCCCCTCTCATCAAAACCTCATCGAAACGGTAGTTTTGAGGCTATTTCAGGCCTCTTCAGGGCAATTGTTGCCGAGTAGATTGGCACGCGCCGTGCATACCCTTTGGTGAGGAATTCTCTATGGACAGCGGGTACTACGCGGCGTGTACGGCATTGGTGTCTCGAACGGAGGCACTGGACACGATTGCCAACAATCTGGCGAACGCCAGCACTGTTGGTTTTCGCGCAGAGCACAACGTGTTCAGTTCAGTCCTCGCCAGTGCCAGCGGCGCGTCCGGCTCGACCCTGAACCAGGTGATCAACAGCTTTGGTGTGCTGAGTGGAACTTCGCTGGACCAGACGCAGGGAGCGCTGCAAAAGACGGGCAATGACCTTGATCTGGGCATCGAGGGCTCTGGTTACTTTGTGGTGCAGACGGCCAACGGTGAGGTGTACACGCGCAACGGCGCCTTCCAGGTGTCGAACCATGGTCAGTTGACGACGGCATCCGGGGATCCTGTCCTGGGCGACGTCGGGCCTATTTCGCTGCCTCCGGGCAAGATTTCGATCAGCGCGGATGGCACGATTTCCTCCAACGGCGCGGTGACGGGCAAGCTGAAGATTGTCGATTTTCCTGCGGGCACTCAAATTACAGGGATAGGAAACACCTATTATGCAGCGCCGGCCAATACCGCCGAGGCAGCTTCGAATTCGAGTGTGCGCCAGGGAATGCTGGAAAGCTCGAATGTAAACCCTGTCGCCAATATGGTCGAGCTGGTTGCGGCGCAACGTTCGACAGAGATGATGCAGCGCGCTCTCAATATGTTTAATTCCGAGATAGATAAAACAGCTACGCAAGATCTACCCAAGGTCAGTTAAGGAGATTGAATGTTTCACGCACTTTACACTGCAGCGAGCGGCATGACCGCTCAACAGCTCAATCTGGATAACATCGCAAATAATCTGGCCAACTCCAGCACCGCTGGATTTCAGTCGAGGCGCGTGCAGTTTTCCGATCTTCTTTACCAGAACGATGTAATGCCCGGAGCAGCGGCTACCCAGCAAACAACGGTTGCCTCCGGATTGCAGATCGGCCTTGGCACCCGTCCCGGCAACACGGAGATTGTGCAGACCCAGGGTGACCTCAGCAGTACGGGCAATCCACTGGACTTCGCGATTCAGGGCAGCGGCTTTTTCCAGATCCTTATGCCGAACGGCCAAACCGGCTATACGCGCGCCGGATCGTTTCAGCCGGATGCCCAGGGAAACCTGGTGACCGCGAACGGCGACGCGCTGCAGCCGGCGATCAATATCCCGACCGCCGCAACCAATATCACGGTCGGCAAAGACGGCACCGTGAGCGTGTCCTTGCCGGGCCAGAATCAGTCGCAGCAGGTCGGCGTTATTCAGTTGGCGATGTTCGCGAACCCGGGCGGCTTGAACAGCGTGGGCAACAACATCTATCTACCGACGACTGCATCGGGCGATCCGGTAGTAGGCGCAGCAGGTGGCTCTGAAGGACTGGGCACGATTCAGCAGGGCATGCTGGAGCAGTCGAATGTCAACGTCGTCGACGAGTTCGTGAACATGATTTTGGCGCAGCGCTCGTATGAGTCGAATTCGCGCGTGATCAAGGCTGCGGATGAGATGCTGCAGCAGTTGAACCAGCTTTCGCAGTAATTAGGGGTTCGATGAAACGCTCTTGGGAAATCTTGATTTGGCTCCTTCTCATGGTCTTGTGCGTGCCGTGTTGGGCAGCGTCGGGCCACTATGCCCTTCGCGCTGAGCTTGTTGCCACGGCGTTGAGTGGCATGGGTAGGGAGATTGCGCCGGAACAGGTGATGCTGATGTCTGATGTAGTGGCGACCAGCGCAACGCCGAAGCTGCGGGTGAGATCGGCAGAGAAGTGGGGAGATCACCGCCTGATGGTCCGCATGGAATGCGAGAACCCGCAGGAATGTGTTCCGTTCATGGTCGGACTGCAACTGGGCAAGAGCAGCGATGCGCAGAACACTGCTTCAAACTTGCAATCAGTCACGGGCACGACGACCAGGCCTTCATTGAAGTCCTACGTAGTGCGGGCGGGAATGCAAACGACCCTGATGCTGGATGGAGAGCGCGTGCATATTCGGATTCCGGTTGTCTGCCTGGAGAATGGCGTTCCCGGCCAGAAAGTTCGGGCAAGAAGTAGCGATCGCAAGCAGGTGTATACAGCGGAAGTGGTTGACGCCACGCTGCTGAAGGGAAGGCTGTAATGAGGACGAGCCTGCATCGTATTGGCGTGCGGATTCTAAGCGCCGGGCTCCTGTTGGGTGCGGTGGCGGCGCCACCGGCCCATGCGCGGCCCAGCAAGAAGAATAGTCCCGCCGAATTGCGTTCGGACTACATTGCGCGACTTCAGGAGCAAGATGGCAAAACGAGTTCCCACGGCAGCACCGGCAGCCTTTGGACCAGCGATGCCCAGCTCAACGACCTCTCCACAGATTACAAGGCGCGGAAGGTCAACGATACGGTTGTGATTCTTGTTTCGGTGCAGACTTCAGCAGCGCAGACAGGTGACGTGAACAGTTCGCGAACCTTTCAGACAAGCTCAGCAATCACCGGCCTGGCAGGGGACATAAATACCAAAGGCCTGAACCCTCTGCTGAATGCCAACTCCGCAACCGCTCTGAAAGGCGCGGGAGCAACGGATTCGAGCACCACGTTCCAGACCAGCATGACGGCGCAGGTGATTGCTGTGTTGCCGAGCGGGAACCTGGTAGTCGAGGCGCAGCGCAAGATCTTTATGAACAATCAGCACGAGGATGTGACGATTCGCGGAGTCTTAAGGCCGAACGATATCGGGCCCAGCAACACCGTCCCATCCGCGGCGCTCAGTAACCTTGAAATCGATATGAAGGGCAAGGGCATCATCGCCGACAGCACTCGACCCATCAACCCCATTATGAAGGCGATTCTGTGGCTCATTGGTTTTTGAGAAGTATGAGAGATTGGCCTGCCAATTTGGAGCGTGCCTTTGAGGCCCGCACTTTCCGCGTCTTGACGCTGAGCATGGCTGTTTCTTTGTTCGCACCGCTCGCGGGCGCGGCGAATACGAATCGCCAGGTACTGATTCGCGATATCACCAGCGTGGAAGGCGTCCGGGACAACATGCTGGTAGGTTATGGCCTGGTGGTTGGATTGAATCGCACGGGCGATACGCAGCAGACCTACTTCACGGTACAAACCCTGGCGAATGCGATGCAGAAGATGGGTGTCTTGATTGCTCCGGGGCAGGTGGAAGTCAAGAACGTGGCCGCAGTCTTCATTACGGCGTCGCTGGCTCCATTTTCCCGTCCCGGCGCAAGGCTGGACGTGACGGTTTCCTCAGTGGGCGATGCTAAGAGCCTGGTCGGCGGCGTGCTGCTGATGAGTGCTCTGCATGGACCGGATGGGCAGGTTTACGCCGAAGCACAGGGGCCGCTGGTGATGGGTGGCTATGTCGCAGGCAACGGTCTCAACGGCAAGGAAGTGAATTCCACAACAGTGGGATTGGTTCCGAACGGCGGTATTGTGGAGCGGGATACCGCGGTGGATCTTCACGATTTCAAAGAAGTATCGCTGCTCTTGCGCAATCCCGACTTCACCACCGCAAAAAGAATCGCCGATGCTGTAAACGAAAGCTTCCACAAGCCGGTGGCACTGGCTCTCGACAATTCGCGCGTGGACGTAAACGTTTCTGACGCGGGTGCACCGTCGGTCACTGAACTGATTTCGCGGGTGCAGAATCTTTCGCTTGAAGTGCAGACGCCGGCGAAGATCATCATCAACGAACGCACTGGGACTATCGTCCTGGGCGGCGACGTGAAGTTATCCCCGGTCTCGGTCATTCATGGAAGCCTCTCGATCCAGGTGGTCACAACGTACGACGCGGTAGCCGTTCCCACAGGAGGGCGCGGCGTAGACGAAAAGGGTAAGCGCCGCGGTGGCGATCGTGTTGAGCCTGTTCTGGTTCCGGAAACAAACCTCAGTGTGAATGATGGCCCCGCGCAGACCATGCGTCTCGATGACGGGGCGAATGTGGAAGAGCTGGTAAGCGGGCTTCACGCAATCGGGACCACGGCGCACGATGTGGTGGCGATTTTGCAGGCGATCAAGGCCGAAGGCGGTTTGCAGGCCGAACTGGAGGTCCAATAGATGGGAACCTCTTTGACACCCGGCTCTCTGGCGGCGCAAACGACACTCCTTGAAGCGAGTCAGGACCGCATGTTGCAGCAGCTCAAGTCCAGCAAGAGCCAGATTGACGATCAGCGGATTGACAAAGGCGCAAAGGAATTCGAAGCCATGCTGCTAAGCAGCTGGTTGCAACAGGCGGAGCAATCCATGGCGACCGTGCCAGGTGCAGAAGATGATGAGGATGCAGCGGGGCGCGAACAGATGACGAGCCTGGGCGTGCAATCCCTGGCGACCTCGATGGCGGCCTCGGGAGGCATTGGCATTGCCAGCATGATCGCGAAGGCGATGCATGCTAACGCGGCCAAGGCAGAAGCTAAACCTATGTTGCAGGAAGATTTAAGCTCCGCTAAGAAGATAAATGAGGACCGTTAGAGTTTTAACTAAACTTTTGTGGGATATGTGCCGATAGGGACGCAGGTTCAAGAGAGGTGTAGCTATGAGAATCGATCTAACGCAATTGACAACAAGCCAGGTATCGAGCGACCAAAACACGAAGAAGGTGAGCGAGCAGAAGGCGGCCGAAGCTGAGCTGACCGGCACGCAGGATCGCACCACGTTTACGTCCGATTCGAGCTCTGTGACTTCGCTGGTTAGCGCGGCGATGAGTTCCCCCGATATTCGCCACAGTCTCGTGAATGACCTGAAACACGCAGTGAACAGCGGACAGTACAAGCTTGATCCGTCCGCGATCGCGTCGTCGATGATCGACGAGCATGCTTGAGACCGGCAATGCATCGCGCTTTTGAAAGCGATGAGCGGTGACAGAAAGTTCCACGCATGATGGCAATAGACGTCCAGGACAAGAAGGGCCAGCTTGGCGAGCATCTCGAGCTTCTACATTCCCTTGCCCATGAACTGGAACGAGCCATGCAGGCCATTGCGAGCAATTCGCTGGCCGAGCTGGAAGACAGCATCGCCAATCAACAGGCACTGAGCGCACGCGTGACCGAGTTGGCGAATGAATTGAAGGCTGAACTCTACCAGGAGACGGCAGCAGCGTATAGACAGAACGACGAACGTCTCGTGCATGAGATCCGCGCCGCATCGGGCACACTTCATACCTTGAACCAGCGCTACTCTGCGCTTTTGCAGCACTCCAGCCGCTCGGTAGCGATAATGGTTTCGCTCTTCAGTTCATTCAGAGGACAGATTCAGGAGGCTCCTGGCTCCAGGTTGAAACAACAGACCTGGTCCTGCCGGGTGTAAATGCAATGGGCGGATTGAATACTTCACTCTGGATCGGGATGCAGGCTTTGGAAGCGGCGCAAGGGGCGCTCGACGCGACGAGCAATAACATCGCCAACGCCAGTACGCCGGGATACACGCGCGAGGTTCCGCAGTTCTCAGAAAACGCGGAGTCGGTATCCAGCGACGGCGTGAGTGGCGGGGGTGTCACGCTGAACGGCCTGCAGAGTGTGCGCGATGAACTGCTCAACCTTCAGATTCAGCAGCAAACATCCCAACAGAACAACGCGAGCACGCAGTCGTCGATTCTGCAGCAGGCGCAGAGCTATTTCACGACCACCGGAACGGACATTGCCAGCACTCTTTCTTCGTTTTCGAGTAGCCTCAGCCAGCTTTCGGCGAGTCCTGGAAACGCATCGGCGCAGGCCGGCGTCCTGGCCAGCGGACAGAACCTAGCAAGAGCGTTTAACTCCACCGCCAACGGCTTAACGAGTGTGCAGTCGGAAGCCGACGGCCAGGTCACGCAGACCGTAGCAAAGATCAACACCCTGACCCAGCAGATCGCGCAGCTCAATGGCCAGCTCTCGCAACAGACAACTGCCGGGCAGGACGGTGGTACAGTGCAGGACCAGCGGGATGAACTTGTACAACAGCTTTCCGCATTGACGGGCATCTCCGTCACGCAAAGCAGCGACGGGGAGACAATTACAACCGCGAACGGAACCCCGCTAGTTATGGGATCGCAAAGCTACTCCCTGCAAACGACCACCGGGACAGATGGCATGCAACATGTGTTGGATGCAAGTGGAAACGACATCACCTCCTCCATTCAGGGTGGCCAGCTTGGAGGCGCAATCGAGGTGCGTGACCAGGTCATTCCCGGTTATCTGACGCAACTCAATACGCTGGCCAGCCAGTTTGCGACAGCCTTCAACGCGGCCCAGACCAAGGGATTCGATTCCAACGGCAATGCGGGCCAGGACTATTTCACGGTCCCGTCGGGTACCACCGGTGCTGCTGCGGGCATCAACGTTGCCATTACAGACCCATCGCTGATTGCAAGCAGCTCGGACGGATCGGCGGGTAGCAATGGCAATGTCGCAAACCTCTCTGCCGCGCTTACCAACGCACTGCCATCAGGACAGACGGCTTCGGCAAGCTATGCGGGCCTCGTGTTCCAGGTGGGAACGGACGCTTCGAATGCGGATACGCAGTCCAGCGCGATCGGTCAGAATCTACTCCAGTTGACCAATCAGCAGGGCTCGGTTTCGGGCGTCAGCATCGATGAAGAGACGACCAACCTGATCCGTTATCAGACTGCTTACGAGGCCGCTGCGCGGATTGTGAGCACGATCCAACAACTTGGCACTATCACCCTCAACATGGGTTCATCCCAGAGCTACTGAAAATTATGCGCGTAAATCCAAGCATGGTTCCGAACATTCTCGCCGACTTGCAACAGAGTCAGGCAACGCTCAATACCGCCTTGCAGCAGGTCGCCACAGGAAAAAGTGTCAGCGTGCCTTCAGACAATCCTGGCGCCTCGGCGAGCATGGTAGGCAATACGATCGAGACCGCGCAGGTGGACCAGTACACCCAGAACGTCACCAGCATGCAGTCCGCGGTGCAGACGGCAGACTCGGCGCTCAGTTCAGTGGTGAGTTCACTGACGCAAGCGGTGACACTGGGCACGGAAGGAGCCAACGGGGCAACGAATACTTCAAATAGGGCTGCGATCGCGCAGCAGGTTCAGGGCATTCTGACCAGCGTGGTGTCGCTGGCGAACACATCCTATCAGGGCTCGTATCTTTTCGCGGGGACGGCAAACTCGAGCGTTCCCTATACTGCGGATTCGTCCTCGCAATCTGGCTATGCTTACAACGGAAATGACGACTCGAACTCCGTAGCCGTAGGCGACCAGATGAGTGTGCAGGTCAACCTGCCTGGCAGCCAGATCTTCTCCAACTCGAGCAACGATGTCCTGGGCTCCTTAAGTTCGCTGGTGACAGCGCTGCAAAGCGGCAGCAGCAGTGCGATCTCGACGGCGACCAATGCCGTAAGCTCGGCCTTGAGCTACGTGAGCCAACAGCGGGTCTTCTACGGCAATGCAGAATCCCAGCTCAATTCGCAGGAGACTTACCTGCAGCAGGAAACGGTTAGCCTTTCGTCGCAGGCAACTTCCCTGGTCGGAGTGGATATGGCAACGGCGGCGACAACGCTGAGCGAGGCCGAGACGGCGAACAGCGCTGCAATGGCCGCGGCCGCGAAGGTCTTGCCGAATTCGTTGCTGAACTATCTTTCGACGCCGTCCTAGGCGCGCCATGGGTTTGGTGCGGGCCGGCCTGGCGAATCAATTCACGAAGGCAGAAAAAAACTGGCCAGGAGGAGAATGGGTGATTCTCCCCCTGGCCGTTTGCATTTGCGCAGGTCTAGATGTGTTAATGGCGTATCGTTTGTTGGAATTCGGCCGTGGCCTCCGCAACTCGCGCGGAGAACTGGAAAGATCTAAGCCGACCAACTGCCGCGTCTGGATTCTGCCCGGGCAGAGAAGGCGGCGGGCAGGCTCTGCGCATGGACAGGGGGCATAATCTCGGGCTCGGTTGACTCCGCCCGCAGATCGATTTTTTGCCAGTGCTCTCGAAGGTCGAGGACCAAATCCATCTGCTGTTCCAACACCTGGGCCGACCGCGTGACCTGGGCCTCAATGAGTTTGCGCCGCAGCGAGGCATAGAACGCGACAAGCTGTTGCGCCAGTTCGCCGTCACTGCCGCGAGCGACCCAGTCTTCAAGGTGGCCCACCACAAGGAGTGCGTGGTTCACCTCCAGACATCGCTTTTCGATGTCGTTCTGGTGCTCGGCCTCCGCTGCCCTGCGCAGGTCTCCCGCGAGCGTGTCGTAGAGAGCAATCAATACACCGAACCCGTTAGTTCCATCTGCCGCTGCTTTTCGATATTCCAGATCTGTACGAGTCATGTCTTCTTCCGTTTAGCTTTTTGTGTTGTTCAAACCCAGTTCGGTGTTGATCTGTTGCATCTCGGCAGGCAGCTGCTGTAGCAGGATCTCGGCTTGACTGTATTCGCTCTGCAACTGCGCCTTGAGAGGTGTGATGTAGTTGGTTTCAAAATTATTGATGCTGTTCTGCAGGTCACTGTATTGGCTGTTCATGCTCTGCAAGTCGACCGTGAACGCCCCATCGCCGGGGCTGGTGAAGCTGGTCAACTGTGCATCGAGAGAATTGGCAAATCCGTTCATCGATGTGCCTTGAAAGAAACTCTGCACATCGCCAAAGTTGTTCTGGAGAGAGCTTTGAAGTGCCGAGGCGTCGACGCTGAGCGTGCCGTCGTTGCCGACACTGATGCCGAGCGAAGACAAGTTTGAAACCGTCGTGGTGCCAGATGTCGGCGTGTAGGTATACCCCAGCGAACCCATCAGGGCGCTTTGCAGATTGCGCACCGATGAGTCGGTTGCAAGTACTCCCTCACTGGTTCCATTGAAGGTGAACTGCGTGGATAATTCCTTGATGACGGTGTTGTAGTCGCTGACGAACTGATTGATGGCGCTGGCTGCCTGGGTGGTGTTGGGTGTGACCGCCAGGGTCACCTGTACTCCAGGATCTGCGCTCAGCAGGTTGAGCGTCAGGCCGGGGACAACCCCCGTAACGGTGTTCGTAGCGCTTGAAATGGTAATGCCGTCCACGGTCAGAGACGCGTTGCCACCGGTGGCCGCCTGTGTGAATCCAAAACTTGCGGATCCGGTTCCACCCACTGTAAAGTTGGCGGTGCTTCCGGACGTATTCGCGACGATCGCCAATCGCGAGCCGGTGGCGTCGTTTACGACACTCGCGCTCAGGCCAAGACTGTCGCCATTGATTTGATTCGCGACGTCGGCGAGCGATTGCGTTCCATCGGTGGTAATGGTGGCCGTGGCGCCGCTTCCCGTAGTGATGGTGAAGCTGCCTGCCGGTAGCAAGGTGGAGCTGCTCGTGAAAACTCCAGAAGTCCAAGAAGCGGTGGTGGCCAGGTTATTCACAACGACGACGTGATTTCCTGCGGTGGTCCCCGATGCGGCGGACGCCGACACGACACTTGAGTTCGAAGAGGTCACGCTCCTTGCCGACAAGGGGCCGGTGATGCTGTTGAGCTCCTGAACATCATTGTCGAGGGTTGAGGCGTCAGTCTGGATCTGAGTCAATGCGCTTGCCTGGCTCTGGAGCGTGGACTCCTGCGACTGCCATGCCTGCTCCGGCGCCCGGGCGGCAGTGACAGCCGCGTTGACAGCGGAAGTTACGTCGATACCCGGGGACGAAGCGCCAAAGGCCGCTTCAAGAATGGAACTGAGGTCGATGGACGACGTAGAAGACGACGACGACAGAAGCGAATTAAGTGAAGAGACTGAACTCATAAGCCTGATCCTTTGGCCAAACTTCGCATGACTTGTAGCGGGTTTGATGAACTATGGCCGCACATATCTATCGGCATCTGTGGCTTTGGATTTCAGGGGAGTAAAGGGAGAAATGCGGCGGCGCCCGGTAAGGCGCCGCCGCAGGTTGTTGGTTGGGTTAGCGAGGGTTACTGGAGGAGCTTCAGGACGGACTGCTGCGCCTGGTTGGACTGCGACAGGGCGGCCATGCCGGTCTGCTGCAGGACGTTGAACTGGGTCATCTTGGCTACGGTCTGGCCGATATCGGCATTCTGAACGCTGTTCTGGGCGCTCGTCAGGTTGGTGACTTCGGTGCTCTGCACGGCAGCAGCAGCATTCAGCTGGTTGACGGCGGCGCCGATCGCACCACGGTTGGCGGCAACTGTCGCGACAGCGGAGGTAATCTTCGCCAATGCGGTCTGAGCAGCGGTGGCGGACGTCAGGACGGAGCCATTCAAGCCCAGTGCTGTGGTGGTCAGAGCGCCAACCGCGGTGGACAATGTGCTGCTGCCGCCCGCTGTTCCGTCGCTCGTATAGACCGAGGCCGTGGTTCCGAAGACGGCCGTGCCATTGAAGTTGGTCGTCGTTCCGATATTGCCGATTTCGGTCAAGATCGATTGGAATTCGGTATCCAGCGCCGTGGATTGGCTGGTGGAGAGTCCGCCGTTGGAGGCTTCGGTCGCCAGCGTTACCGCGCGGTTGAGCAGCGTGGTGACCTGCGACAGTGCGCCGTCAGCGGTCTGCAGGACGCCGACGCCGTCTGAAGCGTTCTGGCTGGACTGCGTGAGTGCGGAGATATTGGCTTGCAGGCCATTGGCGATTGCCAGGCCGGCGGCGTCGTCGGAGCCGGAGTTGATCTTCAGGCCGGTTGAAAGTTCGGTGAGGGTCTTCTGCAGGTTAGCCTGCGTGGAAGAGAGTGCGTTCTCTGCATTGAGAGAAGAAATACTATTAATGATGCTCAACATCGTTTTATTGCTCCTTATATCGATTTCCGCCTGCACCGAACCTGTTCTGTCTTCAAAGAGGTCCAGAATCGCTACTTGGAGCAGGTGGTTTGTTGTTGCCTGAACTCTATCGGCGGATCGATTTGGGGATTCTAGTCTGGCATCAATTTTTTTTCGGTTGCGGCACTAATGCCGGTTATTACTACCGGCAACTGGCTAGACAGGAGATTGGATCCGCGTCGAGTTGCCGCAATAGACTTGCGCAGGCCGATGCGGCGAGAACCGCACGGATGGAAAGGGTTCATCGGGGACGAACTATCCCAGGAATCCCAGGTATGGATTAGACCCGAAGTTTCCAAAGTTCGGAAACACCTGGCGAATCTGACCATCGGATAGGCCGAACCAGCGCGCCAGGGTACCGGCGTACTGATCTACAGCGATAGTTGGAATCAGCCGGCCGGCTCCAACGTCGTTCGCCTGGTTGGCGCCGACCACCGGATAGGGGCCGTACATGTCGCCGCCCTGCACCGCACCGCCCACAACAAAATGGTGGCTGCCCCAACCGTGATCGGTTCCGTCGCTGTTCGATGTCAGCGTCCTGCCGAAATCCGATGCGGTAAATGTGGTGACCTGGTTCCCGATGCCGGAAGTGTTCATCAGGCCATCAAAATACTCAAGGGCCTGGCCGAGTTGCGTCAGTAGCTTGGCATGCTGAGTCGCCTGACCATCGTGGGTGTCGAAGCTTCCCAACTGCACATAGAAGATCTGGCGAGTGACACCCAGGTTCGATCTGCCGCCGATGATGCGGGCGACAGTCTGCAGCGAAGTGGCGAGGGGATTATCCGCGAGCATGTTGGTGACGGGGTCGAGATATTGCGGCGGATTGGGAACGCCGGTGGGCCCCGCGGGCAGCATCGCAGAAGCGAGAGTAGCCTGCGCTTGAATGGAACGCTGGACAACGACCTCGTATTCCTTGGCGAAGAGGTTGGCTTCGTCGGCAGAAAGAATCGAGGCCAGTGCATTGGTGCCGGCGGGTTGTCCGAAGAGCGGCTGTGAGAGTCCATAGATAGGAATCGGACCTGCGGAAGTGACGTTGAGTTGAAAAGATGTCTGGCCTGACAGGAAAAGCGCGATGCCGGCGGTGGAGATGCACGTGAACATGGAATTCGAATTCATGTTCATGCTCTCGATCAGATCCGCGACTGCACCGCCCCAGCCCACGTGTTCAGCGCTGCCGCCGTTGGAGGCAATGGCTTGCCACGCAGCCGTCTGATCGAAATGAGAAAACAGCGAGGCGGGCAACGGCACTGAGTTGGCCTGGACCTGCGCTTTGGTGGCGGGCGCAATCAGGGTGCCGGTGTTGGCGACAATGGCGGCGCGTCCCGCATTGAACAGGTTTTGCATTCCACCCAGAGAGGGGTTGAGCGCAAACGTGCGGCCACTTTGCGGAGTCTTGAGGGTGATGGGCAGCAACTCCGCCATGGGATACGCGAGGCCCGGCGCGCCGGAACGGGCTTGCGTGAACGCCGAGAAGGACGTCGGGTCCGTGGCGATCACTGTGCCATGGCCGTCGTTGCCACCCTGCAGAAACACGCAGACCAGCGCGCGATAGTCGGTGGCGCCGTTTGATTGGGCCATCGCTGCAAGCGAATTGAGTTCCAGCAGAAATGGGCTTGCGGAAATGCCGGCCATCGAGGCCATGGAGGCCGTTCTAAGAAACTGCCGGCGGGATCGCTCGAATTTGTTCATTACGGTCTCCCTAGAATTGCGCGCTGAATGTTGGCGCCGCGATCGTGAGATAGATTGCTGTTTGTACGCGAGCAGCAAGCGCTGCGTTGATTGCGTTTTGATCGCTGGAGGGTATCGCGATCGAGTTGACGGCGTCGAGAATCTCACCGCGCAGGGTGCTGTCCATCTCGCCGCCCATGAGCAGCAGGTTCATGCGATCGAGTAGGGCGTCGGGTGTTGCCGCCAGGTTGACCTCTGCGGAGTAGGCAGAGTACATATCCGATCCGCCGCTGGCATCGCTGCCGATGGCACTCTGCATGTAGTTGAGATAGCCGACGACTGTAGTCACATTAGTCATCTGCATTTCCGGCGCGACAAGCCCCGCCTGCTCGATGCTGGTGCCGGGCGGAACGAAGCCTGGCGCATACCAGTTGAAGACGGTCGGTGAACGCATCGGCATCTGGCCGAGACCCCAGATGGGATCTTCAGTGCTGCCCAGGTTATAGAAACCCGTACGCGACTGAGCTGTGAAGGCGCGGGCCCAGTTCGTATAGCGGATGAGGGCTTCGCGCACCTTTCCATATTGCGGATTGTTCAGATCGCCGGCAGAGTCCCGCGCCTCCGGATCGAGCAGGATAGCAGTGATCACGGCCTTCAGATCGCCACGCACGCCCTGCCCGTTGTCTTTGAACACCGCGGCGACGCGGCTGACATATGCAGGACTTGGATTGCTGGTGACCATGTGCTGGATCATCTGCCTGGAAAAGAAGGCAGGTAGATTCGGATGGTTAAACAGCGTGTCGAGAGCGATCTTGAGATCGCCTTGCGGATCGGGCGAACCCGAAGCGGGAATTGTGACGCCGAGGAAATCCTTCTCCAGTGTCGAATGATGGCTCGGATAACTCTGCAAAGGCAGAAGGTCCTCTCCATAACCCTGCCCTACGTAGATGCAGCAGCTCGACCATGCGGTGTCACTCGTATTTCCCGGAACATTCCAACTGAATCCCGTGAACACCTTGGCGAGACCCGTCACGTCGAGGTTGGAGTAGGTGGGGATGGGTTTGCCGGTTGTGTCGAGCTTTTGGGTGCCATCGTCGTTGAGCTCGTAGAGGCCGATGGTGAATAGTTGCATGATTTCGCGAGCGTAGTTTTCATCGGGGTCGGTGTTTGCGTCCCCCTTGTCGTTCCCTTGGAGAGAGAGGAACTGGCCCATCATCGGATTGAGCGTGATGTCCTCCAGCAGTTGCCGGAAATTGCCGAAAGCATCGGCGCCGAGAACGTCGAAGTAGTTGGCGATGCCGCGCGGCATGTTTTGTACTTGAGGATTGGTGCTGGAGACAACGTAGATTTCCTGCAGCGAGTACTTCACGCGCTGCCGCAGCTGATCGCTGTCCGAGAGGCTGTGCTGCCAGAAGGAGTTCTCGACGTAGACGTCGCTCTGGTTGTTCTCGACGAAGAGGGTCGCGTTGCATTTCAGATCGCTTGGCGCGCAGGGCGTGTTGTTGACGATCAGCCCTTGCTCGACGCCGGGCTCCTGCAGCGTTTGCGGCATGTTGAACTGCTCGTTAAGCCACGCCTGATAGCCAATCATCGACAGGTGATGAATGTCGGAGTCGGTGGCGCCAAACGTAGCCTGATCGAGGAAGCGCGAAGCATCCTCTGGCGTGACAACGGGCACGGGCGGCGTGCCCTGCACCTGCGCAATGAGGTCGGCGGAGGTTGCCGGGCCCGGGCTCGGATTCAGTACCTGCAGATCGAGATCGCCGGCCTGCGTGGGATTCAAGGTTGCGGTGAGCTGTCCACCGGAGTTGAACGTGGTGGGCATGGCGGCACCGTTCATCAACACCTGCGCGCCGTTGATGAAGTCGGACCCTGTGACGACGACGGTGCCGGTGCCGATGTTGAAGGTGTTGGGCGTCGCGGAAGTGAGGACTGGAACCGGATTGAGAACAGAGATGTTGTGGCTGATCGATACCGACGGATTGTCGACGCTGACCACTGTGAGCTGCACGACGTTGCTCGGCGTGGGAACGACAGGCGGCGCTGTGTAGGTGATGGAGCCATCGGAATTCGAGACTGCCGTGCCGATCTGTGCGTTGCCACCAGCGATTCCATTGACCAGAAGATTCACGGCGGTGTTGCCGGTGCCCGTGATCGTGAGTCCGAAGTTGATTGAGTTGCGGACGCGCACGTCGGTGCCGGCATAAGTCTGCAGTTTGATAACCACCTGGCCTGGAGCCACGGCGACCGAGACAGTTTTGGTGTTCGCCGATCCTGGATCCGGATTCCTGACGGTGAGCGGAAAGGTGCCTGGATTGAGGGCTGCAATGGAGGCGACCAGCTGCGAACCGGAGACGAATGTGGTGGGCACGGCCGCGCCGTTCCAGAGGATCTGCGCCCCATAAACAAACTGCGATCCGTCGACCGTGACCAGCGTGTTGCCTTCTGCGAAGCCTGTCGGCGTGACGCTGTTGAGCACCGGAATGGGGTTCCAGATGGCCAGCGTGACCGAGCCGGGCGGGTAGCTGGGGTGGCCGTTGGCCACACTGGTAATGGTGACGGTATTGGGGAGGGGAACGATGGCCGGCGCCGTGTAAAGGCCGGTGCTATTCACGGTTCCCAACTGGGCGTTGCCGCCCTGAATTCCATTCACGTAATAGGTGAGGGGCACGCCGCTGGCCTTCGCGTGATTGCCAAGCTGCATCTGCTGCGTCACGCGGAGGTGAGAGCTGCCTGCGGTGATGGCGGTGTAGTAGCCGGGATCGGAAACCGAAAAGGTTGAGCAGCCGCTCAAGAACCAGGCGGCAATGAGAGTGAAGCCAAGAGTTGCAGCAAACGTTGTTCGGTGGCGGCGTTCGGTTCCTGCTCGCATGGACACTCCTGATGGTGTGCGCAAGGGATCATTGCCTTCCAGAGGCAGCTTTCCCGTTTGACTGGCGAAGAGCTTCGACCCAGAGCACTTGGATTCCTGTGCAATTCGCGCGATCTCTCCGGGCTCACTTGGAGAGAGCCGTGAATCGTTGAGCTCAAAATTCCTGGTAAAAACTGATTGGCGGGTCTGAGGAGAGAGGAGAAGGAGAAGCTTGGGACTTCACTTGGGGAAGTCTCTTTCGACTAATGGATCGAACAAACTACGGCGAAAAACGCGCTGCTACCTACTTCGGCCATCATTGGATGGAACCGTTGATTCCCCTTTGCACGTCCGCAATGCCTTGTGAACAGCCTTCATCAAAGCACACCGGCGCGGAGTCAGGCGATTTGGAAAACCCGGTCGAATGACACAAAAGTAATGGGGCACCGGCGGTGCCGGGACTAGCCCCTTCGACAAGCTCAGGGCGGGCTGTCCAGGCAGCCGCTTCGCGTGGAGCTCCGGTCCCGTTTTTGCTGTCAACAGGCGGTCCTGTTGAAATCGCTGCAACTCCCTCATTCAATACCGAATATAAATTCAGTCAAATTGTGAATTAATTCGCGGAGAAGCGCACACTAAAACTAGCTCCTCAAAGAACGTGGTTGGCGTGTTAACGGAAGGAGCGTGGGGGCACCCGCACGAAAAAACGCCAATTTTCGACCTCGCCTTCAGGCCTGGAAGCCACCTCATCGGTGGCCTTTTTATTGCCACAAGAAAGGAGACTCATGCCGACACCCTTCGCCCGCGAAAATGACGGACACTCCCCGCTTGCCGCGGGCCTAAATCTTCGCCATTGATTCGCTCAAGAGGTAAAAATGCCACTTAACTCTTTTATTTCCAGCGAGCGCAGAGGGTACACCCTCCCCCTCCCCCTCCCCCTTTGCACACTTTTCGGTGCAGTCCATTTCGCGCAACTTGCTCCATGTAAGCAAGATAAGCCCGATTATCGACTTTCGCCACCCATTCTCCATGGCCGCAAGTCCTTTGCCAACTACGAGATAGAAGGAAGGCCACCTGCCCGTCCGATTTGATGCGGAGTGGGGTTACGAGTAAACGCCTGCGTTTTAACTTTTGCCGGTTGCGGCGGGGGGTTCAAAGCCATCGAGAAAAACCAGGCTGCCCGCGGATGTGGCTTCGTGGCGCAGGTGCTTGAACGCTGCATACTCCGAGGAGGCGTACCAGGTTTCGGCAGCTTCACGCGAAGGGAACTCAAGAACTGTGACGCGCTGCGCGGGAAGCGCGCCTTCGCGAACAGAAGCCTCCGCGGCTGCTACGAGGGCCTTGCCGCCATGGGCCTGAATTGTGCGCGCGGCGTTTTGACGATATAGGCCAAATTTCTCCGGGTCGTTGAGGTTGAATTGCAGAAGCACGTAGGCTTTGGGCATGGGCTTGCACTCTCTTGGATGGAGTTGGGGAGATCTCAATTCACAGTAATATTGCGCGGCCGGGGTTGGCTAGAGGTCTCGCGAAGTAGTCTGCAGGTAGGGGCGCTTTACTGGCGGAGTTCCACCAATGTGGCGCCCTGGCCACCTTCGTTTTGGGGGGCTTCGGCGATGGTGGCGACGTGGGGATGCGATTTGAGGAAGTCGCGAACGCCGCGGCGGAGGATGCCGGCTCCGTGGCCGTGAATGATGCGGACGCGAGGAAGGCCGGCGAGGAAAGCGCGGTCGAGATATTTCTCGAGCTCCTCGGTGGCCTCGTCGACGGTGCGGCCGATGAGGTTGATCTCCATGCGCATTTCGTCCGTGTTGGCGCTGGTGACGGTGACGTGCACGTTCCGCTGGCTGCGGGCGGCGGCGAGCGGGTCGGCCTTCTGGCTGGTCTGTGGTGTTTGACCAGAAGGCTGCGGCTCGGTGAGCTCGTCGCGCTTGACGCGCATTTTGATGGGCCCGAGTGCGACTTCAAAGAGGTCTTTTTCGATTTCGCGCTGCACGATGGCGATCTTGTTCATGGACTTGATGCGGACCTGATCGCCGGGCGCGACGTGCTTGAGGATGTGCGGTTGTGCGTTGGCGTCGCCCACATCGGCGCCGCTGCGATGGGCGACGACGGTCTGGTTGAAGCTCTCTTGAAACTCGCGGCGCAGGCGGGTGATGCGGCGTTCTGCTTCTTTGGAGAGCTTTTGCTGCGCGGCGCGATCTTCAATGGCGCGGACATTCTCGCGCATTTGAAATTCAAAGTCTTTGAGCAACGAGGCGAGTTTGGTTTCCAGTTCGCGGGTGCGATTGCGCAGTTCAACGTCGCCTTCGCGGGCTAACTTCGCGCGTTCCTGATTAAGCGCGTATTGCTCTTCGCGGGCTTTCTTCTTTTCCGCTTCGAGGGCGGCCACTTCATTGTGCAGCTTGTCGAGGAAGCGGGCGATGTCGACCTGCTGGGAGCCGAGGCGCTGGCGCGCGGCGGTGATGATGCCGGCGTTGAGGCCGAGGCGCTCAGCGGTCTGGATGCCAGCCGAAGCGCCGGGGACGCCGAGGCGGAGATGGTAGTTGGGCACCAGCGTGACTTCGTCGACGCCGGCCGCGGCGTTGAGAACGCCGGGGGTGTTGGCGGCGTAGACCTTGAGCGAGGTGTGATGCGTGGAGATGAGCGACCACGCGCCGGCCGTGAGGAAATGGCTGGCGACAGCGACGGCGAGCGCGGAGCCTTCTTCAGGATCGGTTGCGGAGCCAAGCTCGTCGAGCAGCACGAGGGAGTGCGCGTCGGCGAGGCGCGAAAGGCGATCGAGATTGAGGATGTGCGCGGAGAAGGTGGAGAGCTCGGCCTCGATGGATTGCGCGTCGCCGATGTCGGCGAGGAACGCTGTGAAGATGGGGAAGTTGGCGGCCTCGGCGGGTACGGGAATGCCGGCCTGCGCCATCATGGCGAGCAGCGCGGTGGTTTTGAGGGTGACGGTTTTGCCGCCGGTATTGGGGCCGCTGATGATGAGCTGGCGCGCGTCGGAGATAAGTTCGAGGGTCAAAGGAACAACGTGACCGCCTGTCGTTCGGAAGTGTTTTTCGAGCAGTGGGTGGCGGGCGTTGTGCAGGTGCAGACGATCGGGCGTGATGCGCGGTTCGGTGCAATCGTAGGCGCGGGCAAAGCGGGCGCGAGCCAGGGTGCTGTCGACGAGGGCGAGAACGCGTGCGCCGGTGACGAGCGCCTGTGCATAGCCGCCGACCTGGCGGGTGAGCGCGACGAAGATGCGATGGATCTCGGCCTGTTCGTCTTCAAGGAGGCGCACGAGCTCGTTGTTCTGCTCGATGGTTTCGAGGGGCTCGACGTAGACGGTTTGGCCGGAGGAACTGGCACCGTGGACGACGCCGGAGACGCGCCGCTTGAGTTCGCTGCGGACGGGAATGACGAAGCGATCGCCGCGTATGGTGATGACGTCGTCCTGTGTGGCGCCGTCGCTGGAAAGCTTGCGAAGCGCGGCGCGCAGGGATTCTTCGATGAGGCGTTGCTGGCGCTCCTGATCGCGGCGGATGCGGCCGAGTTCGGGAGAGGCGTCGTCGGCGAGGGAGCCGTCGGGCTGAATTTTGCGCTCGATAGTTTCGGCGAGCGGGCGCAGGGGCTGTGTGAGATCGGCGGAGAGTTCGGAGAGACGGGGCAGTTTGCCGACGAGGCGCGCGGAAGGAGATTGCAGGAGGGCTTGCCACGCGGCGATGTCGTTGGCGAGGCGCGCGACGGATTGCAGTTCGGCAGCTTCAAGGGCGGCGTCTGGGATGCGGGCTTTGGCGGCGAGCTGTGTGGGATCGAAGAGGCCGCCGAGAGGGATGGAAACCTGCTCCTCCAGCATAAGGCGGATTTCACCGTTGAGGGCATGCTGGGCGCGAACCCACTGTTCATCGGCAGAGGGATGAACGGTGAGGAGGGCGTCGCGGCCGATGGTTGAGGCGGCGAAGGAAGCGACGAGGGCGAGCAGCGGCTCCCACTCGAGGGCGGTGAGGTCGGCGTGTTCGACCGGAGACGGGATGGGATCGAGGAGGGCCATGCGCCAGCCACTATCTTACGGCGTTTGTTCTCGGCTCAGGAGGCGGCGGGTGTGGAGGGTTTTGCGGCGGATTCCGTGGCGGCGGGCTTGGGTGTGGATTCGGAAGTGGCGGGTTTCGCGGCGGAATCGGAAGAGGAGGAGTTGGAGTCAGCGGTGGATTTGGAGTCCGAGCCGGATTTGGTGTCGGCGGCGGATGCGGAGATCGAATCTGCCGAGTCATTCTTCGACGAGGAGCCGGACGCGGCCTTGGGGGCGTAGTCGTTCACATACCAGCCGGCGCCTTTGAATTGCAGGGCGGGTGCGGTGAGGGGGCGCTCCAATTTGCCATGGCATTTGGGACACTCCGTCTCTTCGGCGGAGCTGAAGCTTTGAATTTTCTCGAAGTGATGGCCGCACTGGGTGCAGCGGTACTCATATAAAGGCAAGGTGGTTGACCCCTCCAACAGGGCAGTTGGCGCTGTATTCATTGTACCGGGCCGGGGAGTGGGAGCTTGGCGGACGCGGACAGTGCGATCCCAGGTCCAAATGTCGGAGAAGGGATCGCAGGATTCCGGTGGATCTAGAAAGGCGTCGACCTCAATGCGCGGAGAGGGGGACGGAGGCGACGTGGTTCTCCCAGGCCAGCGTCAGTTGGTTGTTGTCGAGTGAGTACTTCAGTTCCTCGATCATCGCGGGAGGCTTGCTCATGAACATTTTGACCTTACCGAGGTCCACGGAGGGGTCGTACGCCAGGCCCCATTCGCCGGTTTTCTTGTTGACGATGAGGGTCCACTGATCGGGGTCGGAGATGTCAACGAAAAGGGTATAGGTGCCCTTGGGGACAGTGAGATCGCCGAGCAAAAGGTCTGCATCGGTGGTGAGCGTGGTGGCCGCGTTGGCGCCCGCGCGCCAGATGGGATACTGCGAACCGCCGGCAGTTTTGATGAGACCGTCGCTGGTGAAGATGTGTCCTGCACGGCCTTTGACGCGGGGCGAGCTATAGGCGATGGTAATGGTCTTGCCGGAGAGGTTAGTCATCGCGGTTGCAGCGGGGCTTGCGGGTGGGGGTTGTTGAGCGGAGAGGCTGAGGGTGGCGGCGACGAGAGCGCCGGCGCAGATCAAGAAAAGTTTCATGGGAATCTCCTTGTTCCATGGCCCTGCAGGCACGAAATGCAACGCCGGGATGATTGTCGCACCGTGCGCCCGGGCCGGGAAAGTGTGCGTTGCGCCTGTTATGATGCGGCGCAAGGCATTGCATGGAGAAGATACGCGAATTCAATTCGGCCGGAGCAAAGCTTCGCGCAGCGGTGCGCGAGGAGACGCCGCTACAAGTGGCGGGGGCGATCAACGCGTACACGGCGCGGCTGGCGGAGGCAACGGGATTTCGCGCGCTGTACCTGTCGGGCGGCGGGGTCGCGGCGAATTCGCTGGGCCTGCCGGACCTGGGCATCAGCACGATGGAAGATGTGTTGACGGACGTGCGGCGGATTACGGATGCGACTGCGTTGCCGCTGCTGGTCGATATCGATACGGGATGGGGCGGCGCGTTCAACATCGCGCGGACGATTCGCGTGATGACCAAGGCGGGCGCGGCGGCCGTACACATGGAGGACCAGGTAGGCGCCAAGCGGTGTGGGCATCGACCGGGGAAAGAACTGGTGCCGGCTGCGGAGATGGTGGATCGGATCAAGGCTGCGGTGGATGCGCGGACCGATGAGCAGTTTGTGATTATGGCACGGACAGACGCGCTGGCGAACGAAGGGCTGGCCGCTGCACTGGAGCGGGCCCAGGCGTATGTGGCCGCGGGCGCGGACATGATTTTTGCCGAGGCGGTGACGGAACTGGGAATGTACGCGGAGTTTCGCAAAGCCGTGGGCGTGCCGATTTTGGCGAACATCACGGAGTTCGGACAGACGCCGCTGTGGACGCGCGAGGAGCTTGCGGGCGCGGGAGTGGACATTATTCTCTATTGCTGCGCGGCGTATCGGGCGATGAATGCGGCGGCGCTGCAGGTTTACGAAGCGATTCGTCGCGAGGGAACGCAAAAGAGCGTAGTTCCGAAAATGCAGACGCGCGCAGACCTTTACAGATATCTCGACTATCACGCGTATGAGGCGAAGCTGGATGAGTTATTCGCGAAGCAGAAGGATGGGAAGTAGGAGCTTCGCGCCGTTGTAACGATTCCCTGGAGGTCCGCATGAGCATGCAGGAGGTAGGTTCCGCGCCGGCGGCTTTCAAGCCGAAGAAATCGGTGGCGTTATCGGGTACGCCCGCGGGCAATACCGCGTTGTGCACTGTGGGGCATAGCGGCAACGATCTCCACTATCGCGGGTACGACATCAAGGACCTGGCGGCGCATTGCGAATTTGAAGAAGTGGCGTATCTGCTGCTGCACGGGAAGTTGCCGACCGCGGCGGAACTGGCTGCTTACAAAGCGAGCCTGCGGCCGCTGCGGAGTTTGCCTGCTGCCGTGAAGGACGCGCTGGAATTGCTGCCGCCGTCGACGCATCCGATGGATGTGCTGCGGACGGGCGTGAGTGTGCTGGGGTGCGTGCGGCCCGAGGGGGAGAGGCACGACGATGCGGGGGCGCGGACAATTGCGGATACGCTGCTGGCGAGTTTGCCTTCGATGCTGCTGTACTGGCAACACTACGCGCGCAACGGGCGGCGGATCGAAGTGGAGCGGTATGAAGATTCGATAGCCGCGCATTTTCTGCATCTACTGCACGAGGCGGCGCCGCGCGCGGAGTGGGTTCGAGCGATGCAGACCTCGATGATTTTGTATGCCGAACATGAGTTCAATGCGTCGACGTTTACGGCGCGCGTGATTGCGGGGACGGGATCGGATTTGTATTCGTGCATTGCCGGGGCGATCGGCGCGTTGAAAGGGCCGAAGCACGGCGGCGCGAACGAAGTGGCGCTGGAGATTCAGCAACGATATGCGACGGCGGATGCGGCAGAGGCCGATATTCGGCGGCGCGTGGCGGAGCGTGAAGTGGTGATCGGGTTCGGGCATCCGGTGTATACGATCAGTGATCCGCGCAGCGACATTGTGAAAGTGGTGGCGCGCGGACTTGCCGTGGATGCCGAGGGGCAGCGCCTCTTCTCAGTGGCGGAACGCATTGAAACGGTGATGCACGACGCGAAGAAGATGTTTCCCAATCTCGATTGGTACAGCGCGGTGGCGTATCACCTGATGGGGATTCCCGTGGATTTGTTTACTCCGCTGTTTGTGATGGCGCGGACGGCGGGGTGGTGCGCGCACGTGATTGAGCAGCGGCAGGACGGCAAGATTATTCGGCCTTCGGCGGTTTATACGGGGCCCGGGGAATTGAAGTTTGTGCCAATGGGAGAGCGGGAGTAGTGTCTTTACATATCAGCAATGAACGACCGGCGCCGGATCAGGTCATCATCGACATCGCGGAATACGCGCTCGGTTACGAGATCAAGAGTGACCTAGCGTATGAGACGGCGCGGTACTGCCTGATGGACACGCTGGGGTGCGGGCTGGAGGCGCTGGAGTATCCGGCATGCGCCAAGCTGCTGGGGCCGATTGTGCCGGGGACCGTGGTGCCGCATGGCGCGCGCGTGCCCGGGACGGAGTATCAGCTCGATCCGGTGCAGGCCGCGTTCAACATTGGCGCGATGATTCGCTGGCTCGACTTCAACGACACGTGGCTGGCCGCGGAGTGGGGACATCCTTCGGACAATCTGGGCGGGATTCTTGCGGTGGCGGACTGGCTGTCTCGGTGCCCTGCGGGCGGCAATCCTCCATTACAGATGCGGCAGGTACTCACAGCGATGATCAAGGCGCATGAGATTCAGGGGTGCATCGCGCTGGAAAATTCGTTCAACAAGGTTGGGCTGGATCACGTGGTGCTGGTGAAGGTGGCATCGACCGCGGTCGTGTGCGGGTTGCTGGGGATGACGCGCGAGCAGACGGTGAATGCGATCAGCCTGGCGTGGGTGGATGGGCAGAGTCTGCGCACGTATCGGCACGAGCCGAATACGGGATCGCGCAAGAGCTGGGCGGCGGGCGATGCGACGAGCCGCGGGGTGCGGCTGGCGCTGATGGCACGGGCGGGCGAGATGGGTTATCCGTCGGCGCTGAGCGTGAAGACATGGGGTTTTTACGATGTGTCGTTCAAGGGGCAGGCGTTCCAATTTCAGCGACCGTATGGCTCGTACGTAATGGAGAACGTGCTTTTCAAGATCAGTTTTCCGGCGGAGTTTCACGCGCAGACGGCGGTGGAAGCGGCGATGAAGATTCGCGCGCGGCTGGGAGCGATGTGGAAGCGGGCGGAAGAGATTCGGCGGATTACGATTCGTACGCATGAGGCGTGCTTGCGCATTATCGACAAGAAGGGGCCGCTGGCGAACCCGGCGGATCGCGATCATTGCGTGCAATACATGATTGCGATTCCGCTGCTGTTTGGACGGCTGACGGCGGCGGACTACGAAGATGCGGTGGCCGCGGATGCGCGGATTGATGCGCTGCGCGCGAAGGTGGAGTGCGTGGAAGAGCCGCAGTTCACGAAGGATTACCACGATCCAGAGAAGCGTTCAATTGCGAATGCATTGAGAGTGGAGTTATTGGACGGCACAGTGCTGGAAGAGACGGTGGAATATCCCATCGGGCACAGGCGACGCCGCGAGGAAGGCATGCCGCTGCTGGTGGAGAAGTTCAAAACGAACCTGCGGCGGCGGTTTTGTGCGGAGCAGCAGGAGCGGATTCTTGCGGCTTCGCTCGATCACGAACGGCTCGAGCAGATGCCGGTGAGCGAGTATGTGGATTTGTACATTCCGTAGCTTGAGCACCTGCACAACCCCGACATATGAATGTTGTGTTGCGCGCCTTGCACGGCTGCAGTCAACCATGATTGACTTGAGGCCGAAGGAAGGCGGTACGCATGGCAACCATCCTTGCATTGGATCAAGGGACGACGAGTTCCCGCGCGATTTTATTTGATGAGGCGGGCGCGATTGTCGCAGTCGCGCAGCGCGAGTTCGAGCAGTTTTACCCGCAGCCGGGATGGGTGGAGCATGATCCGACGGAAATTTTGACGAGCCAGTTGGCTTGCGCGGTGGAAGTGCTGGGGAAGGCAGATGCACGGCCACGAGACGTCGCGGCAATTGGCATTACCAATCAGCGCGAGACGGTGATTGTCTGGGATCGCGCGACCGGCAAGGCGATTCATCCGGCGATTGTGTGGCAGGACCGGCGCACTGCCGCGTTCTGTGGAGAGTTGGAAGCGCAGGGGCTTGGCGAAACGATCAGCGATCGTACGGGGCTGGTGATCGATCCCTATTTTTCTGCGACGAAGATCAAGTGGATTCTGGACCATGTGCCGGGTGCGCGGGCGCGTGCGGAGAAGGGCGAGCTGGCGTTTGGCACGGTGGATAGCTGGATGATCTGGCACCTGACCAGCGGATCGCGCCACGTGACGGATGTGACGAATGCTTCGCGCACGCTGCTCTACAACATTGTGAAGGGCGAGTGGGACGCGGAGCTGTTGCGCATTTTCGATGTGCCGGTGGGATTGCTGCCGGAAGTTGTGTGGTCGAGCGAGAATGTGGGCGAAGTGACCACAACGCTGGGCCTGGGCGGCGTGGCGATTGCAGGAATTGCCGGCGATCAACAAGCGGCGCTGTTCGGACAATTGTGCTGGAGCGCGGGCGAGGCCAAGAACACGTATGGCACAGGATGTTTTCTGCTGCAGAACATCGGCACGCAGTTTGTGCGGTCGAAGCACAGGCTGATTACGACGGTGGCAGCGAGCGCGCAGAAGCGGTTGGAATATGCCTTCGAGGGCAGCGTGTTTATTGGCGGCGCAGTGGTGCAATGGCTGCGCGATAACTTGAAACTGATTGGTGCATCGGCGGAAGTGGAAGCGCTGGCTGCGAGCGTACCCGACACGGGCGGAGTGGTGTTTGTGCCGGCATTTGTGGGACTGGGCGCGCCGCATTGGGATCCGCGTGCGGGCGGATTGCTGATTGGTTTGCGCCGCGATACACAGCCAGGACATATTGCGCGGGCGGCACTGGAGAGCATCGCGTTTCAGGTGGCGGATGTTCTGGAGGCGGTACACAGCGAGACGAATGCGCCGCTGGGCGCGCTGCGCGTGGATGGCGGGGCGGCGGTGAATGATTTGCTGATGCAGTTCCAGGCAGACCTCCTGGGTGTGCCGGTGGTGCGGCCGCGCGTGACGGAGACGACGGCCCTGGGCGCGGCGTATCTTGCGGGACTGGCCACGGGATTCTGGGGTGGTCCGGAAGCGCTGCGCGCGAAACGAAAGGACGATGTTCGCTTTGAGCCGAAGATGAGCCCCAGCGAACGGGCCGAGCGACGCGGGCGTTGGCAGCGCGCGGTAGATCGTTCAAAGAGCTGGACGGAGTAAGAAAAGGAAGCGAGCGATGCGCAGGGAAGAGATGGTGCGCAGAATCCGCGAACGAACTGCGCAGGGAAAGTCGTGGGACATTGCGGTGATTGGCGGCGGCGCGACGGGCGTGGGCGTGGCGGTGGATGCAGCCGCGCGCAGGTTTGATGTGGTGCTGCTGGAGGCCCACGATTTTGGCAAGGGCACGAGCAGCCGCAGCACAAAGCTGGTGCACGGTGGCGTGCGTTATCTCGAACAGGGGAATGTGCCACTGGTGATGTCTGCGCTGAAGGAGCGCGGGCTGTTGCGGCAGAACGCGCCGCACCTTGTGCATGATCTCGCGTTTGTGGTGCCGAATTATTCGTGGTGGGAAGCGCCGTTCTATGGAATTGGTCTGAAGCTGTATGACTTGCTCGCCGGAAAATACGGCTTTGGCGCGTCGAAGGTTTTGACGAAAGAAGAGACGTTGGAACTGTTGCCGGCGTTGGAGCCGGAGGAACTGCGCGGTGGCGTCATCTACTACGATGGGCAGTTTGACGATGCGCGGCTGCTGATTCATCTGGCGATGACGGCAGCGGATCATGGGGCGGTGCTGGCAAATTATTGTCCCGCGATGGCGTTGTTGCGCGATGCAGAAGGCTACATCAACGGAGTGGCCGCGCGCGATGAGGAGACCGGCGAGGAACTGACAATTGCGGCGCGCATCGTGGTGAATGCAACAGGCGTGTTCACGGATTCGATACGGCGCATGGCGGATGAAGGGGCCGACCCGCTGGTGGTGACGAGCCAGGGAATTCACCTGGTGTTTGAGCGGTCGTTTTTGAAAAGCGACACGGCGCTGATGGTGCCGCGCACGAGCGATGGGCGCGTGCTGTTTGTGATTCCGTGGCATGGGCATGCGGTGGCGGGAACGACGGACACGCCGGTGGAGGCGCCGAGCCTGGAGCCGCGGCCTCTGGAGGAGGAGATTGAGTTCATTCTCGAGACGGCGAGCCGATATCTAAGCAGGCCGCCGACGCGCGCGGATGCGCTGGCCGTGTATGTAGGATTGCGCCCATTGGTGAAGGGCGATGGCAAGACGTCGGCGTTGTCGCGCGATCATGTGATTCACGTGGACACGTCGGGGCTGCTAACGATTGCGGGCGGCAAATGGACGACGTATCGACACATGGCGGAAGACTGCGTGGACCATGCGATTACGCTGGGGCGATTGCCAGAGGAGCCATGCAGCACGCGGAATTTGCGCATACACGGGTATCTGCAGGACGTCGATGGACACGGGGATCTGGATGTCTATGGGTCGGACGCGGAAGGGATTCGCGCACTGGCGCAGGATCCGCAGTTGGCGGTGAAGCTGCATCCGGCGCTGCCGTACATTGCGGCAGAGGTGGTGTGGGCCGCACGCAGCGAGATGGCGCGGAGTGTGGAGGATATGTTGGCGCGGCGGACACGCGCGCTGTTTTTGAATGCGGGGGCGGCGTGCGAAATGGCAGAACCGGTGGCGACTTTGCTGGCGGCGGAGTTGGGGCGCAACGCGACGTGGAAGCAAACGCAGGTCGCGGAGTTTCGTGCCCTGGCGGCGCAGTATAAGGTTGTGTAGAACTGCTTTTCCCCCTGGAGGTAAACGATGGCCGCGCGATGTACGCACGTGCAAGAGCACATGAAGAAAGTGAAGCCAAACAGCAAGGGCTGCGAGGAGTGCCTGAAGACCGGGAGCAAATGGGTGCACTTGCGCATGTGCCTGGAATGCGGCCATGTGGGCTGCTGCGACTCGTCGCCCAATCAACATGCGCGCGCACATTTCCATGCGACGCAGCATCCGCTGATTCAGTCGGCGGAGCGCGGCGAAGACTGGAAGTGGTGCTACATCGACGAGACGTATTTGTAGGGCCGGCCAGGAGTTAAGAACTAGGCCAAAGCCACTTCGATCTTTTTTGTTTCTGCGTCAAGCTTGACGATTTTGAAGCTGCGAATCTGGCCTGCGTGCAGAGGTTCGGGCGCGGCTGAGGCAGCGGGCGCATTGCCTTTCCAGCGCGCAGAGAGCATGGACGATAGCGAAGAGAGATCGGCTTTGGGGCTGGTCTCGGCTGCGGACGGCGCTGTGGAAGAGGCAGTTGCAACGCTGCAGATGGCGCGAATGCCTTCGCCCAGTTCAACGGTGGCGTGGCTGGCGGACTCGTCGATGACGCGTCCCGAAACGGCTTCGCCTGGCGTATGTTCGGCGATATATTCGTCGATGCTGGTGGGGACGAGCTGCTTCATGCTGAGCTTGATCTGACGCTTTTGCGCATCGATGGCGAGTACCTGTGCCTTGACGACCTGGCCGGCGCGGAGCACGTCGGAGGGGTGATTGATGCGGCGGTCGGCGACGATTTCGCTGACGTGGACGAGACCCTCGATGCCGTCGGCGATTTGAACGAAGGCGCCGAAGTTCATGATCTTGGTGACTGGACCTTCGATCTGTGTGCCGACGGGGAATCTCTGCGGGATGTCGGACCATGGATCGGTGAGTGTTTGCTTGAGGCCAAGGGAGATGCGACGTTCTTCGGGCTTGATGGCGAGGATGAGTGCGTCGACGATGTCGCCAGGCTTGAGAACTGCACTGGGATGGTGAATCTTTTTGCCCCAGGCCATTTCTGAGATGTGGATGAGGCCTTCGATGCCGGGCTCGATCTCCACGAATGCGCCAAAGTCGGTGAGGCGCGTAGCGGTGCCATTGATGCGCTGACCGACCTGATATTTCCCGGCCACAGTTTCCCACGGTTCGGCTTCCAATTGCTTGAGGCCGAGAGAAATCTTTTTTGTGTCGGGATCGATTTTGAGAATGCGGACCCGAATCTCCTGGCCGGCTGTGAGCACGTCTTCGGGCTTGCTGACGCGGCTCCACGAAATGTCGCTGACGTGGAGCAGACCATCGACGCCGCCGATGTCGACGAAGGCGCCATAGGCCATGAGGCTGCGCACGGTGCCGGTGACGGTGTCGCCTTCCTTCATCGCGGCGAAGCGGTCTTTCGCGTCGGAGCGGGCTTGCTCTTCAAGCACTACGCGGCGATCGACGACAACATCTTCGTCGGTGACGTCTAGCTTGGTGATGCGACAGTTGATCTCGGTGCCGACGAGCTTCTCAAGCTCGACTGCGTCGCGAGTGCCGCTGCGACTGGCGGGCATGAAGGCGCGCACACCGATATCGACGTTGACGCCGCCCTTGACCACGCCGGTGACGGTGCCGACCACGGCAAGCTTTTGCGCGAAGGCTTCTTCGAGAGCAGTCCAATCGCGGGGCTGGGCGACTCTAAAGCGTGAGAGCTCGTAATAGCCCTCCTGGTTGCGACCGGTGACGGAGACGGGAAATGTGTCGCCGGGCTTGACGCCTTCGGCGTTGTTCTCGAAGATAGAACGCGCAAGGACGCCTTCAGTCTTGTAGCCGATGTCGAGGAACACCTGATCGGCAGAGAGGGAGACGACAGTCCCCTCTAATTGCTTTGTGCCGCCGGCGGGCTTATGCGTGTGACTGCGCTCGAAGGCAGAGAGCAACTCGGCAAAGTTTTCGGTGGGCTCTGCGGCGGTTTCAGGCGTGATTTCAGGAGTGGGCTGGGATTCCGGAGCGGCTTCGTTGGTCATGGCGTGTACCACTCCATTCTCCCACGATTCAACGAAGCGCGCCGGGAGCGCGCTCGCGACTTGCTGCTATGGAAATTCCGACACTCTGGGCGTGGTGCGCGGAGTGATGGATGTGGGGCCGCCTTTGTCGTCGATGACGTTGGAGATTTCGCCTTTGTCGTCGAGGGCGATGGTGACCATGTGGTGGAAGCGGACGCCGGGCGCACGGGGCACCTCAATGGCGCGGGTAAGCACGACATTGGGACGGCGAAACACGCTGTAGACGCCTAGACCCCAAGCTTCGTGGTCAGTGACAGTGTCGGCAACTTTGTAGGACGCCCATCCATTGGTGCCGGCGGCGCTGGTGTAGCTGCGCTGGTCGGGCGGATCATATGGAATTTCAGATTGATAGAAATAGGTGCGACCGTGATTGCCATTCCATAACACCTGATACTGCTGATGATGTTCGACGAAGAGTCCGTAGATGGTGACATTATTGCCATTGACGACGAGGCCGTTTTTGCTGAGGTTTTCGGTCCAGCCCACGTGGGCTCCGTGATCGGCGCGCCATATCCATGTGTGGTCGACGATGGTGTTGTTGGAGTTGAGGACAAGGTTGCCCTGGGTGCGGCCCACGCCTGCGCCGCCGTCGCGGAAGAAGATATCGTGCAGCGTGATGGGATTATGCACATGATTGGCCTTGCTGCCTTTGGGGCCGATTTCAAGCAGAAGGGGCGATATCTCGGGACCGGCATCGAAGAGCAAGCCGGCGATCTCAATGCCGTCGACGTCGGCGGTGGTGATGGCGGCTGTGCCGTGGGTGGGCAGCAGTGTGGCGAATCCAAGGCCTATGACAACCGTGTCGGGACGCGCGATGTGGATCGGCTCGGAAAGCTCGTAGATGCCGGGGGTGAACAGGAGATTGCGGCCCTTGGCGAGTTGCGAATTGAGCGTGGCGGCGGTGTCTTTGTCGGGATGGGCTAGGTAGAACGCGCTGAGAGGAAGCGTGCGGCCAGGTGTCGATCCATCGTGCCAGGTGATGCCGGTGGAGTCTGTGCGGAGTTCGGGAATGACTACGCTCCAGTTGCTCTTTGCATCAATTTGGAGGAAGGGTTTCTCGCGGACGATGGGGGTGCGTTCGACCTTGGTGTAGGGCGGCGAAGGCCATTCGCCTGCGGGTGGATGCGGGTTGCCGACGAAGACCATGTTCCAGTTCGCACCAGTCCAACTGCCCCACTCGCTGTTACGCGAGATCCACTGCTGCTGCGGCCCGGCGCCTACGTTGCCATCAATGAGACTGTCGGACATCCATCCGCCGCTGGCCCAGCCGCCGTTTTGATGGAGCACGATGTCGCCGCGGACGTGCATGCGTCGAAACGGCACGGCCTGCGAGACGGCCCACTGCATGGTGCCACCGGTGGGCGTGACGGAGAAGCCCTCTGCCGCGCGCCAGAAGGTGCAGGTGGCGTTATTTTGGGGCAGGCTCGCATCGGAGTGGACATTGCCGGTGATGTGTACAGCATCGGGTGTGGGGCCGAGGCCGAGGACCTGGGTATAGAAGCCAATCGGCACATCGACGTGGTATTCGCCGGGAAGAAAGAGGAACGCGTAGCGGGCGGAGCCGAATTCGCTGTGCCGCTGGAGTGCGTAACCCTTGTCAATTTGCGCTTGAATCGCGGGAGCTGGCATCGACGGGGAAAAGATGAGGACGTTGGGGCCGAGGTCGGGAGACGCGGCTTTCTGCGCAGATGTTGCGAGTGCAGACGCGGCGATGCAGAGCGACACAACGATGCCGCTGATCATTGATTGCAGTGGATGCGGGAAAGTCCTCATAAGCTTGTTTTGCCTTTCGCGAGGAACCGGGACGCAGTTCGACTCCGCAGAGTATGCTAACTGTCGCACGCGCATCGAGCAACGCGGGTCGCTGAACACGCAGGAGCGGCGGACGGGATGGCGTGGGACGCGGGAGGCCAATACATGAAGTTCACTCAAATGGGGCGCAGAAGGTTTTTGAAGTCAACGGGTGCGGTTGCGGCCGCGGTCCTTGTGGGCAGCCGCTTTCTTGATGCTGCATCGTTGGACAAGCCGATCGGGCTGCAGCTTTATTCGGTGCGCGATCTGTTGCCGAAGGATTTTGACGGCACGCTTCATCAATTGAGCGCGGCGGGCTACAAGGAAGTGGAATCAGCCGGATACTTCAACAAAACTGCCGCGGAGTTTCGCAAAGCGATGGATGGGGCGCAGTTGCGCTGCATCAGCGGGCACTACACGCTGGCGTTGTTGCGCTCGCAACTGGACGAGCTGATGGAGTACGCGCACACGGTGGGGCTGGAGTACCTAATCTGCTCCTCATCGGGCGGCGTGCATCGCGATGCGAATGCGAAGGGCGAGCAGACGCTGGACGACTGGCACTATATTGCGGAGGAGTTCAATCGCATTGGCGCGAAGGTGAAGGCGGCGGGTATGACGTTTGGCATGCACAATCATGTTCCGGAATTTGCGGTTAAGGACGGAGTGATTGTGTATGACGAATTGCTGCGCCTGACCGATCCGCAGTATGTGGTTTTCGAGATGGATTGCGGGTGGGTGACGGCGGCAGGGCACAATCCGGTGGACTATCTGAGCAAGACGCCGGAGCGGTTTCCGCTGCTGCATGTGAAGGACATGGCGCGCACTCCGGACGGGAAGTACCACTCAGTTGTGATGGGGAAAGGCGTGGCGGACTATCACGCGATTTTGAAGGCGGCGACAGGGCTGAAGCACTACTTCATTGAGCAAGAGGAGTTTGTCGGCGACCCGATGACGGAGCTGGGCGAGGACGCCGATTATATGCGCAAGCTCGACGTGTAAGGCGCGGGACGGATGGCCTTCGAAGCTCATGTGCCGATTTTCCGGTAGGCTGGAAGCATGAGTGTTTTTGACGAGCGACGGGCCGAGTTGGAGCAGCACGAATTCATGATGGGCGTGGAGCGGGGCAGGCTGGCGGTGGCGCTGGACTTGCTGACCGATTCGTTGATTATGGTGGGGCAGCACGGAGTGTATTGCGCCTCGAGCCGCAACCCGTCGAAGCCGGCGTTGGATCTGCAAGCGGTGCTGAGCGGCATGGAAGGCGCGAAGGCGCTGATTCAGTCGGTAATGGAGGAATTGCGGAAGAGCCGGGAAGCAGGGAAAAGGGAATAGGGAGTAGAAGCGGGTCGGTGAGTCACCGGCAGCACCTAATGCGGTATGCTGATAGAGCGCGCCCGTAGCTCAGCTGGATAGAGCGAACGCCTCCGGAGCGTTAGGTCGGGAGTTCGAATCTCTCCGGGCGCACCATTCCTCTCAAGTCCATTCGGCGCATCGATTCCATCGAAATAGCCTGGACAAACCACTGGCCCGTTTCGCATCAGAAATGAGCGGGCTGACAGGATCCCATGCATCTTAATTTTCACTTTACGACTGTGCAGACATTGTGGACGCTGACATTTGCGGCGTTGCTGGTTCTGCTTGTGGTGCTGTTGGGCCGCGATCGGACGAAGCGATTTCCGTGGTTTACTGCTTCGATTGTCATAGTGGCGCTGAATCTTCTGGCGAACCGGCTGCTCTATGGCAAGCTGCCGCAGATGACGATGAGCGCGATCTATATCGTGATGTCGGACATCGCAGCACTAGTTGCCTTCGTGGTGCTGGTGGAAGTGGCGCGGCGGGTGTTCGCAGGCGCGGGACGCTTCGCGTGGATGGTTTGGACGCTGGTGCTGCTGGCGATTGCGGGTGCAGTGCTGGCTAAATGGGGGCCGTGGCCTGCGTGGGCTACGCTGACAGCGAACTCCACGATTGGTCGACTGAGCGCGCTGCAACTGGTGGCGCAGAAACTGGGCCTGTTCAACGACGTCGTGACCGTGGGACTGGGCCTGCTGGTGGTTCTGTTCGGACGCCGCTATGGCGCGGGCTGGCGGAGCCACGCACAGCAGATCATGATTGGATTGTCGACCGCATCGATCGGGCAATTGGCGGTGGAAGGGATCTGGCAGACGATTGCCAAGTCTGCCGCGCCTAAATCGATGGAGGAGTATCAGCACATTGTTGGCTTGCGCGACAAGCTTTTCAACACCAACAGCGTGGTGTATATCGTGGTGCTGGTGTGGTGGATTGTGTGTTTATGGAGGGATGAGCCGGGTGCAGCGGTGGCAGAAGCGGGTGCGACAGCGCCGGTGCACGAGATGCTGGAGAGTGCGGAGCCGAGCGAGGGCGTGGAGGAGTGAAGGCGCTTGGTGAAGGAACCTTGAGAAGGGGATGAGCTGAGCTCATTCCCTTTTGGTTCTTGCGGCGGCGCTTTAGACTGCGAAGTCTATGAATCCGCGCTGCGGGTCGGTCGAGATCAATTTCACTGTGACGCGATCGCCCACGTCCAGTCCTTTTTTTGCGCCGGGTTTACCAACGTTGACCAGCATGCCGTCGACGTGGGGATCGAGGGTGCGGACGAAGGTGCCGTAGTTGTTGACGCCGGTGACGATGGCCTGGAAGCTTTGGCCGATGCGAGGCTTCAATACAACGGCGGCAATGCGCTTCTGCATGTCGCGCTCCACCTTGCGCGCGTTGTCTTCCATCAGCGTGCAGCGTTGGGCAATGGCGTCGAGATCATTTTCAGAGTACGGCGGCGCGGACTTCGCGATCCATGACTTGATGAGCCGCTGCGTGACCATGTCGGGGAAGCGGCGGTTGGGTGCGGTGGAATGGGTGTAGTCCTGCACGGCCAGGCCGAAGTGACCAGGCGAGACTTCGTTGGGCTTTACCAGGACGTATTCACCCGGCCCCATGAGTTTGACCACAGTGAGCGAGAGATCGGGAAAGTGGTCGGGATCCTTTTGCTTTTGCGCCAGCAGAAAATCGTTGAGGGCTTTGGAGTCGGGTTCTGCGGGGAGCTTGGTTCCAAGGCCGGCTGCGACTTCCACTATGCGATCCCAGCGCTTGGGCGTGCGCACGATTCTCCGGATGGAGGCCACGCCGGCCTTCTCGAAGCCGCGGGCCACGACGCCGTTGGCGGCGACCATGAATTCTTCAATGAGCGAAGTGGCGCGATTTTTTTCGAGGCTGACGATGTCGATCGCCTCATCGCCCTGCATGACGGGACGAGTCTCGATGGTTTCGAGATCGAGAGCGCCGTGCTGGAAGCGGTTGTTGACGACACGCTGCGCGGCTTCGTCCTGGAGCTTGAGTTGCACGGCGAGATCGGCGTTGGCAGCGACTTTAGCTGGAGCGGAGCCGCGGCCCTCAAGCCACGCTCCTACGCTGTTGTAAGCCAATTGCGCGTGATTGCGCACGAGGGCGCGATAGGCATTGCTGTCGGAGGCCGCGCCTGTCTGATCGATATTGAATTCGACGACGACGGCGACGCGATCTTCGTTTTCATTCAGGGAAGTAATGCCCTCGGAGAGTTGAGTGGGCAGCATGGGGAAGACTTTGACGCCGGTGTAGACGGAGGTAGTTTCGCTGCGAGCGTGGGTGTCGATGACCGAGCCTTGCGTGACGCGCGCATCGACATCGGCTACGCCAACGAGCACGCGAATGCGGCCGTCGGGCAGGCGCTCGGCCCATTCGATCTGGTCCAGGTCTTTGGAGGTGTCGTTGTCGATGGAGGACCAGAGGAGGTTACGCAGGTCCTGGGCGCCGGGGGCGGCGGGCAACTCGGGATGCGCCTGAATTGCGGCGAGCTGGGCATCTGTTCCCTGGGGAAATTCCGGTTGGAAGCCATGCTCCTGCATGACAACGTGAGCGGCTGCGACGAGGTCAAAGTGAGTTGTGGTGTGGCCATTCGGCATTGTGGATCAGGCTCCTTTTGAGCGAAGAGCCAGCCTATCACGCCGACATGATCCCTACGCAAAGAGGGCGACCTGATTGGCCGCCCTCTTTGCGCGCAGGTCGTTCGGGTGGTTTATTGAATGCCGAGATCGGCGAGCACCTTAGGTTTGGCTTCGTCGACCACCAGCAGGTTATGGCAGGCCGTGCAGTCCTGAGTGATTGCGGTGCCATCCTTGGCATCGTGGTCGCCGTCGTGGCAGCGGAAACAACCGGGATAACTCATATGACCGATGTGATTCGGGTGAGTTCCCCAGGTCACCTTCATATAGGGAAAGACGTTCTGGCTGTAGAGCGTCACCAGCTCTTTCTCGGCTCTTTTGACCAAGTCGCTTTTAGTCGCGAGAACCTGTGGGTTTCCGCTGCGATAGAAGTCTTCAAGCTGAGCCGGGATCTTGACGCTCGCTTCTTCCTGGCTGGCGTAGTTGGTTTTGAGGAGGGAGAGTCCTTCCTTGTGCACCCACGGCAAAGTAGGGCTGATAGCGCCGTCGGCCATAGAGCGGTTGATGGCATCTTCAGCAGTTACGAAGGTATGAGCTGCGCGATTATGGCAATCGATGCAGTCCATCACGCGACGCTCGCCCTGGGGCATGGCGCCCTTGAGCGCGGAGGCGACGTAGGTGGACTTTGAACCGTCGGCATTGCTCCGCTCCACCCAGGGGATGGTGGTGCGCGAGGGATCGGTGGCGATGTACTCAATGTGGCCGAGGTGGGTGCCGTGAATGCCGGAGAGGTGGGAAAGGGAATCCTGGCCGCCGAGGTGCAACACGACCACGTCCTGCGTTTCGGTGTTCTGTTCGTCGTCCGCAAAATTGGACTTGACGAGCAATTTTTCGCCCACGAACTTTGCGGGGGTGTGGCAAGCCTCGCAGATCTCGCGGGCGGGGCGCAGATTCCGAACGGGGGACTCGATCGGGGTAGGATAGTCGGGAATGAGCTTGGGCGCCATGTGCGCGAAGGGGTGCGTGGAGACCTCGATCAGCTGCTTGGTGCCGTTGACCTTGGCGGCGAAGTAGGAGGACATGCCCGCGCCGATGTGGCACTCCACGCAGGCGACGTGCGAGTGCGCGGAGATTTTATAGGCGGTGTACTCGGGGTGCATGACGTGGCAGGATTGGCCGCAGAACTGGGGTGAATCCATGTAGGAGGCGCCGCGGTAGGTGGCGACGGAGACGATCAGAAGGTTCACGATAGTGGCGACCAGCACGATGTCGACGCCGTGGCGAAACATGCGGTCGTTGAAGTCAACCTTGGGAAACTCGGCGGGGATCGTTCCGGCCTTTTGCAAGGCTCTGCGCCGCAGAAACACGCCTACAGGAATGAGCGCCAATCCAAGGATGAAGAGGCCGGGCAGCAGGAGGAAGAAGATGATGCCGAGATATGGATTGTTGTCGCGCTGGCCGAACATCTCGAACAGCCAGTAGCTGATCATGGTGACGCCGGAGGCCGTGGTGATGGCGCCGCCTGCGAGGCTGATGGGATTGTTGCCGAAAAAGAGTGCCGGCCTTAACCAGTTCTCGCGGAATCTTCGAAACGATGGCACAAAGCCCCCAAAGTAAGATGAAATGGCCCGCCCCGTGGAGCGGGCCTTCTTTTGGTGTTACTTCAACGTGCGGAGATAGGCCACAGTGTCCTTGATCTCGGCGTCTGAGAGCTTGCCCTTGAATGCGGGCATCTTGCCCTTGCCGTCGGAGGTGGCCTTGATCATGTCGGCCTCGGAGAGCTTCTTGACATCGGGGTCAGAAAACGGCTTGACGCCCATGGCCTTGGCGATGCCGGGATTCGGCGTGCCGGCGGCACCGTGACAGCTTTGGCACTTGGCTTTGTAGGTCGCTTCACCAGCAGACTGCGCGAAGCTCAAGGAACCGGCCAGGCTAATAGCGGCGGCCAGAACCAACAGAGAACGTGTGTTGTTTTTCATTGCGAGACTCCTTCACCCTTTCCGTGCATGGTGCGCCAGGGTTTCTCATGCCGAATGAACTGGCTTACAAGCTTAAACCCCTGCCGGCAAGAGAAGTCGCCGGGTCGCCCCCTGCGAATCGTGCACCGCTATTGCCGTGAATCTCCGGAGCAGAGCCTGCAACATTGGCTCTGCTCCGGTGCTATGACCTTTACTTCAAGAACGTGCGGAAATACGTGACCACGTCCTTGACCTGCGAATCGGTCAGCTTGTCCTGGTAGGGCTGCATTTTGCCCATGCCTTTGCGGACCGCGTCGACCATCTGCGCCTCATTCATTTTGCTGACTTCAGGATCAGTGACCGGTTTCACCTTCATGGCTTTTGCCGCAGGTGTTTCGGCCAATCCCTGCGCCCCGTGGCACATGGCACACTTGGCTTTGTACGTTGCTTCTCCGCCAGACTGCGCGAAGCCTACGGCGCCGGCCAGCGATACCGCCAGCGTGAGCGTCACCAAAGATCGAATCGTTCTTGTCATTCTCTACTCCTCAGGGATATCCCCCAGTTCCTGCTTGGGGAAGTGCACTGATGAGAATGAAGCCGCTCTGTGAACAAGAGTCGCGTCGTTCCCTTCGCATCGAACGGAAGAAAATCGCCGTGTTGCGTGACTCGGTTAGAAGTGGAACAGCGAATGGGGTGGAGCGACGCGCCTTCGCGCCGATCCACCCCCGGATATCAAAATGCGTACTTCACACCCAGAGTGATGACATCGCCGTGAAACGAACGGGCCGCCGGTCCAGGACCTCCGGCTTCGTCGTAACCGTGATGCTCCCAATTGCCATGCCATGCCCACTGTTGGGCCACGTTAACCTGCAGGTCGGCGAAGGGCGAGACGACTCTGGATTGCAAGGCGCCCGGAACCATCAGGGGGTTCAGGAAATCTGCGGTACCGGTGGTGTGGTTGAGGCGGGCGCCGCCATTGAACTTGAAGTATTTAGACGGCGCGAAATTGATGGCGCCGGAGAAATAGTTGCTGGGCGCATCGTAGGTGCCGTTGCCGAGATAGAGGATCGTGGTGCTCGCTGGGGTTACGCCGGGAGGTGTCGGCGACCCAGAGGTATTGGTTGCGGAGTATACGCAGGTTCCTGCATTGGTAGCGCCCGGGGGCAGCGGCACGGTAGCCGTGGGAAGGAACACGTAGCACAGATCTGTTTGCGAGAAGACGTCGTCGCGGGCGTAGTTGAAGTCGAGGCTCAGCGCCTGCGAGGGAATGATCTCGGCGGCGAAGCTGAAGTCGTGGTTGTGTTCGGTGTGGTTGACCTGGGGATCGTCGTTCTTGGCCGAGTAGTCGTTGCCCGTGACGGCGAAGTTGATCCACTTGGCGGGAATGATGGTGGCGCGGGCACGGAAATGAGTGATCTTGTTGGGCGCTTCGCGCGTGTAGGTGTTGCTGGGTGTGGTCGTCAGGTCGGTGCTTTTCGAGTTCATTCCGTCGTAGTTCAGATTAATGCGGAAGGCGCGCGTCGGCTGGATCACGCCGCCGAGGAGAACCCAGTTTTGATGCCATTCGAGGGGATCGTCATCGGCGAATTTAATCTGACGATCGTTGAAGCGCCATCCGCCGGAAACCTTGACCTGCGGCACGATGGTGACGGTGCCGAGAATGGTGTTGCCGATGTTTTTCTGGCCGAGGAAACCGGAGTTGGGGGTCGTCGTGACGGTCGGCGTGAAGGTGCTGAGCGGCGTCAGGACGTTCAGGCTTGCCGTAGGCACGGGGGGCGGTGTTCCCGTGTCCGCCCAGACGGTGGAGATTACGCTGTTGCTGCCGGGAATGCGGAAATCGGTAAAGGCGAAAACGTCGGATACGGTGACATATTTGTTGAGGTCGGCTTCGACGGCATAGTCGGCGTTGACGTTGACCCGCGTGTTATGGGCGAAACGACCATTGCCGAGCCCACCTGTATCGATCTCCTGACGGAGGAAGGTGCGTGTGAGAAGGCCGGTGAAAGTTTCGTTGAAGTTGTTGACGTTGCTGACGCCACCACTATAAGCGAGGCGGCCATTCATGGCGACGCGCGACCAATAGCGGGAGGCGAAGCGCAACTGCTCTGTCGGGAACGTGGTGCGAGTGGGCGCGACCTGGCTTTGTACAAGGGTTTGGCTGCAATAGGCGTTGATTTCGCCGTTCACAACTTCGGCGGTCTTGTGCGCTCCGGTGCCGCAGGTAGCTGTCGCCAAGGTATCCACACCGAGGGAGGCCGGTGTGACTCCATCGGCTGCCAGGAAGGTGGCCCCAGTTAACTGAAATGACGAATCGCCTTTGTAGAAGGCATAGAACTGGTCGTAGCTTACCGTGGTGCGCTTGGCGAGTTTCACGTCGACGCCGCCGGTGTAGGTATCGAGCGCGTTGCGAAACCACTGCAGAACCTGTACATCGCCGCCTTCATGCACGGAAGAGTAGGACGGCCCCTCGTGGGTGCCGTGATTGAAGCCAGCGCGGAAGCTGATGAACGACAGCGGCAGCAGGGTCAACATCGTGTCGGTATTGCGGCGCACGGTGTTGAACAGGTGCAGCGAATCCGGCTCGGGAACGAGAGCCGGATTGGCCGCAGTGGCGGTCGACAGCAACGAATTATCAAGCAGGTTGTAGTCGAAGTAATTGCGGTCCCGTCGGAAGCTGCCGGAGAAATCGTAGACCCGTCCCTTGGATATCTTCAGATAGGAGACGTCGTTGGGATCGCCGCCGTAGCCGAAGCTGGAACTCGTCAAGGTGTCGAAGAAGGGCGTCTTGGACTTGTCGAGCGAGTGCATTTCGAGCGAGTGGCTGAGGACGCGCATGCCGCTGGCCTGGTTGATCATGGTGGACCACATGGCGTCGCTGCCGGACTTGTTGGAGACGATGCGACCACCGAGTTCGATGTCCTGATGCACGAGATAGCCGCCGATATGCTTTTCTGGGGATTCAGCGACGGGTTTCTTTTCAGTGGTTTGTTTCACGGGTTTGGCCGCATCCGGCGCTGCCTGGGCAAAGCCAAAAGCGGCGGAGCCGGCGGCTAGTGCTGCCACGAGGGTAAGGGTGCCTAACCGGGAAATGCTGGTCCCGGCATGCGACCCACCCAGACTTTTCCGAATTTCTGTCTGATTTGTCATCGCTTGCCCCTTACTCGGTTGAGTTAAAGAAGATGGAACTGGTGTTGGAGCCGTGAATGCTCGTGTGGCAGATAGTGCACGACTGGTACTGTGTCGCTTGATTGTGCGCGGGCCCTAGCGGCGTGGCCGTCGTGAAGTTGGGCGACGGCGAATGGCATTGCAGACAAATCGTATTCACGCTGGCCCGGTTGAGCAGGCGCGGATTGGGTCCGCCGTGTGGGGTGTGGCATGCGGTACAGCCCTCGGTCTTGACCACGGCGTGTTCATACACGAAGGGGCCGGCTGTTTCGGTGTGGCACTTCATGCAAACTGCGTCCTGTTGCGACGACGACCGCAGACCCTTGGCGCCGAAGGTGCCGTGGGGATCATGGCAGTCTGAGCACTTGACCAGGCCTTCCTCCACCTTGTGATGGAAAGGCATGGAGAACTGCGGCTTCACGTCGGTGTGGCACTGGAAGCAAAGCTGAGGTTCTTCTGCTTTGAGCAGGTGGTCGGGGGTCTTGCTCGCGTGAACGCTATGGCAGCCTATGCAGCTTACGTTGCCGTCGCCGTGGGCAGAGCGCTCAAAATTGGCATGCTTTCCTTGGTGGCAATTGAGGCACTTCTCGTCGACTTCCTTGGCGGATGCTTTAGCGGGATTGAAGATCTTCGTGACGTCGCCCCCGCCGTCCACGTGCTCTTTGCCCGGTCCGTGACAACCTTCGCAGGTGACGCCAGCGCCGCCATGCTCGGTGGCGAGTTTGCTGTGGGGATTGTTGGCAAAACCCTTGGCGACATCTTCGTGGCAACCTGCGCAAGTGTCTGCCCCCACGAATTGACTGGAGTCGGCTTGCTTGGCCTGGGATCCGGCCGGTTTCTCTCCCTTCGGAGGAGCAGCGATTGCCGAAGCGCAGAACATGATCGCGCCCAGCGCCAGGGTGAAACAGACTTGCAGTCGCAGGGCTTTTCCCGGCGCCGCGGGCAGAAGCAATCGCGCTACTGGCCTTTGTTCATGCATAAAGTACCACCTCAGCAACTCTCGTTTCGGATTCCGAAGCAGTGGTCCGGATCTTTGTGGCCCGTACCGAAGGCCTCGGAACAATTGGCCCGTAAGCGGGCCGCAGACAATTCCGACTCGGAGACGCCGCTTGTGTGGAGCATCACCTTATGGGTGGCATGCTACGTGGTTTCCTAGCATGTGACGGTGATGTTCATCACACCCGGCGTCAAGGAGGTCGCAGCCGTTGATTGCCACATTATAGGTAACTTGGTGTTGCGGACTGTGCAGAAAGGAACACCTGCCGTCACATCCGTCGGGCGCTGTCCAATCTGGAGCTGGATGGCCAGGTTTGGGAACGAGGAAAGGTCCGAAGAGGGACGTTTAGAGACGTGAGGCTCGTCACATCCAAGACGATCCGAGGTGGATAAGACTCATAAAAGCAAAAGTCTCTATCCCGGAGACCGGAGTTGATTCACCTCGGGCAGACTCGCATTTGGGAAGAGACACGGGCTGCCGAATTGAGGGTGGGCCCTTTACATGAGCGGCGAACGGGGCAGAACAATGGCGGGGACTGAGATTCCGGCGGAAATCCTGAGGCGGCAAAGGCACTTGGCCAGGCAGGCGCCCGTGGGGTGTGCGGCCTGTGCCAACCGGCGTCCCGGATGGTTTTGCTCGCTGGGCAGTTCGGTCTTGGCGGACCTTGAGCTTGTTACCAGCACGATTTCTTTACCGGCGCAGGCTAGCCTGTTTACGCAAGGCGATGATGCGCGGTGCCTCTATTTGATTTGCGGCGGCTATTTGAAGTTGACAGCCGGCCGGCCGCAAGACCGCCAAATGATTGTGCGGGTGGCGGGTCCAGGCTCAATGCTGGGGTTGTATGCGGTGCTCTCCCACGGAGTTTACGAAGTCTCCGCGGAGTCACTGACGCCGGCCCAACTGCGGCCCGTGGAGCGGGAGCGGTTCCTGACGTTCTTGCGCAGCCACAAGGAAGCGCAGATGCGCGCGGTGCAATGCATTTGCCAGGAATATCGTTTTGCCCTGCAGGATGCATGCCGGATTGCGCTTGCGGAGACGGTGGCGGCGCGCCTGGCGCGATTGCTGCTGGAGTTGTCGCACCAGATCGGCGAACATACCGAAGAGGGCGGATTCCACTTTCCATTGCTGCTGACCCATGAAGAGATGGCGTCGATGGCCTGCACGACCCGGGAGACGGTGACCCGCACCTTAGGTCAGTTCCGTAAAGATGGGTGGGTCTCTATCGAAGACTCGCAGATCACGATCCATAGTCCGGAGCGGCTGCAAGCGCTGATCTAATTCAGCTTTCCGCTTTCGCATGACATTTCCCAGAGTCCAAGAGATATCATTAACACTGGGAGTTCGTGTTATCTATGACCCGTTTTGCTGCTTGTTTTCTTGCTCTACTTTTCTCTACCGCTGCCGTATCCCAGGAGGCAGCCCCCGCTTCAAACCCAGCTAATGCTGCCGTGACATCGACCGCGTCGCCAGAAGTGCGCGAGTTTCAGAAGATTGAGGACTCGTGGGCCAATGCCATCAACGTGCGGGATCAATATGGTCTGGAACTCGTTTTATCCCCGTTATTTATGGACGTGGCGGCGAGCGGAGACATCAGCACGCGCAACCAGCAGTTGGCCGACCTAATCTCTGGCGAGGATAAGACTGTCCACCTGGAGCAAAGGGTGATCACGGTTCGCATGCTGGGAGACATCTCTGTGGCCAACGGCACCTATGTGCTGCACCACAAGGTGGGTAACGACGAGAAGGATGAGAAGGGCGTGTTCACGCACGTGTTTCAGAAGGTCCGCGGCGGCTGGGTTTGCATCAATTCGCAGCGTACGGCGCTGCGCATGGATGCGCCGGGCGGGAAGGGCAAGAAGGGCTCGGGCTCGCGCGCCGAGGAGCCGTTCCACATTCCGCTGTTCACCAAGGACAAGCAGTAGAAACGAATTCTACCGGTTATATTTTTTCAACACTTGTTGCAGCTTGTCGTGAGGCAGGGCGATGACGGTTCGTCCGTTGACGCCGGTCATGGTTTTCGCGCCGACCATTGCGTTGACGATGGCTTCCTCCGTGGCATCGACTGTGGCGGCGAAAAGCGGGGAGATGCGTTCGTTGGAGACGGTCTGCACAGTGTTGGGTCCGGGTTCGACGTCGGCATGCGGGTTGGCGGTGGAGAAGGCGAGGAAGATGTCGCCCGAGCCGTTGCCGGAGACGGAGCCTGTGCGGGCGAGCCCGAGCGAGGCTCGCCGCGCAATTCTCTTAAGCTGAGTGGGCAGTAGCGGCGCGTCTGTCGCGATGACGATGATGATGGAACCCACATCGCCGAGCATGTCGCTGCCGGGCGGGACTGTTTGCGGGGTGAGTGCCGCATAGGGCTCGTTTCCAGGAATCTCTTTGCCTACAGGAACACCGGCGATGGTGAGTTGAGGACGACGGCCGCAATTGCATTGGACTAAAACGCCGACGGTGTAGCCGCCTTCTTCTTTAGATAGGACGCGAGAGGCCGTGCCGGTGCCACCTTTGAAGCCATAGCAAACCATGCCGGTGCCGCCGCCGGTGTTGCCTTCGACGACAGGGCCGGTTTTGGCGGTATCGAGTGCCGCGAAGACGTCGGACTGCTTGACGTGAAATCCATTGATGTCGTTGAGCCAGCCGTCCCAGGTTTCGGCGACCACGGGGAGCGACCACTCGTCTTCTTTCATCAGGTGATTGCGGAGGGCCCATGCGATGACGGAGTCGCGCACCACGCCAACGTTGTGGGTGTTGGTGATGGCAACGGGGCCGGCAAGAAATCCGGATTCTTCGACCCATGTGGTGCCGGTCATTTCACCATTGCCGTTAAGGCTGAACCATCCGGCATAGACGGGATCGGGATTTTTTTGGCCGCGGGGCAGGATCACGGTGACGCCAGTGCGGACGGGGCCTTCGCCGACATTGAGCGGGCCGTCACCGTGGATCAGCGTGGTGGCGCCGACTTCGATGCCGGGCACGTCGGTGATGGCGTTGAGTGTGCCGGGTGTGCCGTCGAAGGGGACGCCCAGGTCGCGCGCGCGGGTGGGTGCAGAGGATGGGGATTGCGCGACGAGGTTTGCGGCGGTGAGAGCGAGGACTGCGGCGGGAAAGAAATGGATCAGCCGGGGCATGGCCCTACTGTATCGCAGTAAATAGGGATTCGAGTTAGTCGGCGGATGCAGCGGTGCGGGGGACGGGCTGCACTCGGCGCCCGCCTTGTACGCGAATCGATACGTGGACCAGGGAGAGGGCCGCGGGAGTGACGCCGGGGATGCGGCTGGCCTGGCCGATGGTGCTGGGACGCACGCGCTCCAGTGTCTCCTTCATCTCGCGCGAGAGGCCGCTGATGATTCCATACTCCAACCACTCGGGGATGGAGACGGCTTCGGCGGCTTTGAGTTTGGCGATCGACTTTTTCTGCTGATCGAGATAGCCGGCGAATTTGATTTCGGTTTCGACGGCACGTGCTTCGGCCCGCAACTGCGCGGTGCGCACGCCGGGTTCCCGGCCGGGAGTGCGGACGTAGTCGGAGAGCAGCGGTTCGCTCGCGAGGGATTCCTGGAGTGCGCGGAGCAGGGGCTCGATGGTCACTTCTGGACGCTTGAGGAGCTGCGCCCATGTCTGGCCGGCAGTGGCGGTCAGGTGGGTGAATCCGGCGGAAGCCAGAGTGTCGGCGTTGACCTTGCTAGTGGTGAGCAGACGCTCGAGCGCAATCATGCGGTCCTGCTTCTGCCCGTATTCGGCCCAGGCTTCATCGTTGATGAGGCCGAGTCGGCGGCCGTGCGGCGTGAGGCGCCGGTCGGCGTTGTCAATGCGCAGGTGGAGTCGGAACTCGGCACGCGAAGTGAACATGCGGTAGGGCTCGTTGGTGCCCTTCGAGATCAGGTCGTCGATGAGGATGCCGGTGTAGCCTTCGCTGCGATCCATGGTGAAGGGCGGCTGGCCCTTGAGGAATAATGCTGCGTTGATGCCGGCCATGATGCCCTGGCACGCGGCTTCTTCATAGCCGCTGGTCCCGTTGATCTGTCCGGCGAGGTAGAGGCCTTCGATCGACTTGACGCGCAGGGAGCGATCGAGCTCGGTGGCGTCGACGGAGTCGTATTCGATGGCATAGCCGGGGCGCAGCAATTCGGCGTCCTGCAGACCGGGGATGGAGTGTACGATCTGCCACTGCACTTCCATCGGGAGCGAAGTGGACATGCCGTTGATGTAGACCTCGTGGGTGTTGAGGCCTTCGGGCTCAAGAAAAAACTGGTGCTGCGTCTTATGAGGGAACTTGACGACCTTGTCTTCAATGGACGGGCAGTAGCGCGGGCCGATGCCTTCGATCTGACCGGAGTACATTGCGGAGCGGTGCACGTTTTCGCGGATGAGGCGCAGCGTTTCGGGCGTGGTGAATGCGATGTGACAGCTGACTTGCTGTTGGACAATCTTCTTTGTGCGGAAGCTGAAGGGCGTGGGGTCGACGTCGCCGGGTTGCTCTTCGAAGGTCTCCCAGTGGATGGTGCGGCCGTCGAGGCGCGGCGGTGTTCCTGTCTTGAGGCGGCAGGTGCGCAGGCCAAGAGCGCGGAGAGCTTCGCCGAGAAGGACGGAGGCGGGTTCACCGCTGCGTCCGGCGGGGTAGCGTTCTTCGCCGCAATGAATGAGTCCGTTGAGAAATGTGCCGGTGGTGATGATAGTGGCGCCGGCCAGCAGGCGGCGGCCATCGCGAAGCTTGAGGCCGAGGCACCTGCGACGAGGACGGATAGGGCGTGAGGGCTCGGGCGGAGCGGGGTCTTCGCTTTCCCAGGTCTCTTCAAGACCTGGGGCACCCATTTCCGTGCGGGTCTCTGATCCCTCTTCCGTGACGAGGTCCACGACTTCGGCCTGGCGGATGTGGAGGCCGGGCTGGCTTTCGAGGACTTCGCGCATTTTAACGCGGTAAAGTTGCTTGTCGCATTGAGCGCGGGGGCTCCACACAGCGGGGCCGCGCGAGGTGTTGAGCAGGCGGAACTGGATGCCGACGGCGTCGGCGACCTCACCCATGACGCCACCGAGCGCGTCGACTTCGCGGACGAGATGGCCTTTAGCCACGCCGCCAATGGCGGGATTGCAACTCATCTGGGCAATGAGGTCGAGATTCATGGTGATGAGGGCGGTTTTGAGGCCCATGCGCGCAGCGGCCATGGCCGCTTCGCAGCCTGCGTGCCCGGCACCCACCACCACTACATCGTATTGTTCGGTAAAAGCCATCCAATCCTATTCTACGGATTGTTGGGCTGAGGCGCATGCGGCGCTGGTTGGGGAGGACTTAGGGCGCGAATAGCGTCGAGGGATCAAGCGTATGCCAGTCGAACCGTGCGCCAGGAATACGCGAGGAGCACCAGCACTGCTGCTGCGGAGAGGTAGCCGATTGGGGTGCTGGACTGGGCCGTGGTGGCCATGAAGTCGAAGCGCGGCAAGTGATGAAGAGGGCCGACGTACCACCACGCCGTATAGATGGCTTCAAAGGCCTTGCGGCTGCCGGTGGTGACGCCGAGCGCGAGGGCCATGGCGGGGATGAAGAGCGCAGCCACTGACCATGCGGCCAGTCCGCTGAAGTCGCGGGCGAAGAGCAGATGCAGGCCGAGGCCTCCGCCGGTAAGAGCGGCGAGCAGAACACCGGCCGCGTAGGTAGCGAGCAACTGACGTGGGGCTGCGCGCGGAGCAGAGAAGATGAGTGCGCCGGTCGAGAAAATTTGTTCGCGCGTCCCCATCTGCGACCAGAAGAGTGCCGGCCAGAACCACGCGGCGAGGAGGATGCCGGGGCGGGCGTCTTCGAGGGACGAGAAGAGGCAGGCGATGAAGAGGCCGGCCGCAGCGATGTACCACCACCAGGCGTGTCCGCGAAAGAGCAGGCGGAACTCGGCAAGGACCAGCGCGAAGAAACGCGAGCGGGGAACGGCGGATGTTCCGGAGCGCGGTAGAGGCGTTAGCTGGATGGTGGGCGGGAGCGCCAGCGAACTATTCGTGGCGGCGAAGGTTTGGGCCGCGAGGGTGTCCAGGGCGGATGCGGGTTTTCGCTTTACCGCGGTGCGCAGGCTGTTGCGCGAAGGATCGAAGCGATCGAAGAACACGGCCGCCAGCAAAGCGAGCAGGAGGGCGACTGCGAGCCAAAGAGCACGTCCGACGATCAGACCGGAGCTCCAATGAACGCCCGTCCACAGAAATGTTTTGGTTGCCGGGTTGAAGTTGCCGAGGCCGAAGGACGAGCCGCCTTCGTAGTGCGGATCGAGTTGGTGGACCTGCTCGCGCATCTGTCCCATCACGGTGGCGATTCCGGTGAAGTCCTGAAGTGCGCGCAGGCCGGTGGGCTGCCGACTACCGGTTAGGGGAGAGACGCTGATGCTGAGGAGCGCGACCCAGAAAAAGAAGTAGAGGACGTTGCCCACGCCGCCGCGCAGGACGGGGAGGCTCTCAAATAAGACGGCGAGGGCCGCGACGACAGCGACCGCGGTGAGTCCGAGGATGAGGATGGGAGAGAGAAGGGCGCCAAACTGGATCTGCGTATCTTCGCCGCGGAGAAGTTGAATCACGACAGCAGCGAGCGCGAGAATCAGCACCATCACGGCGAGGACAGCGAAGTTGCTGAGCGCCTTGCCCAAGGTGTAGAAGCTTTTGTTCATCGGGGTCGCCGCGAGGATCTGACCTACGCGGGTTTGGCGGTCGCGCTGGATGGAATTTTTGACAATGTAGAAGCCGATGAGACTGACCCACACGGAAGAGATGAGGCCGATGACGGCGCCGAGCCAGGCTGAGTTGTCGACGCCGCGATAATGGTTGAGCTGCAACGTGACTTGCCGTGCGTAAACGGCGTAGCCAAGATAGATCGCGAAGCCGATGGTGAGCAGGAAGCTGTAGCGCCGCACGCGCTCGAGGAAGTCGGCATGCACCATGTGGTAGAGGATGCGGGAGCGATTCATGCGTGCGCCCCGGTGCGGTGCTGCGAAAGGCAGTAAAGATAGGCATCCTCAAGATTTGGCGCGGCGAGCTCGGCGCCCTGCGGCGGCTGGTCTCCCAGGACGCGTACGTGTACGCCATCACTGCGGCGCGTGGTGCTGCTGATGAGGAATCGCTGCTTCGCACTCGTCAATGCGTCGCTGGAAACTACCCACTCCCACACTTTGCCTTCGACCCGGCGCAACAGCGCTTCGGGCGTGGCATGGGCGACGAGCGTGCCCTTTGCGATGAGCGCGATGTCGGTTGCGGTGGCTTCAACGTCGGAGACGATGTGGGTGGAAAGGATGACAATACGTTCGCCGGAGAGGTCGGAGAGGAGATTGCGGAAGCGCACCCGCTCCTCGGGATCGAGGCCGGCGGTGGGTTCATCGACGATGAGCAGTTGCGGGTCGTTGAGCAGCGCCTGGGCGATGCCGACGCGTTGTTTCATGCCGCCGGAGAAGCCGCCCAGCGGGCGCTTGCGCACGTCGGCGAGATTGACGAGTTCGAGAAGCTGATCAATGCGGCGGGCGGCGGCGGCGCCATCAAGGCCTTTGACCGCGGCAAGGTATTGGAGGAACTCGACTGCGTTGAGATTGGGGTAAACGCCGAAATCCTGGGGCAGGTAGCCCAGCACGGAACGCAGCACATCCGGATCGCGGGCGATGTCGGCGCCATTCCACAACACTCGGCCCTCGGTGGCCTTAGTGATGGTGGCGAGAATGGACATCAGTGTGGTTTTGCCGGCGCCGTTGGGTCCGAGCAGGCCCAGCACGCCGGGCTTCACCTCGAGGCTAAAGTGTTGGAGGGCTATGACGCCCTTGCGATAGCGCTTGGTGACACTTTCGATGGCAAGTTGCACTGGTTCTCCGATGTTGTGTTCCTATGCACATACGTTTGCGGTGCACGGAAGTTCCATGGGCGGGATTGCAGGCGCAGCAGAGAAAACTGTTGCCGACGGTGCTACGATGCACAGAAAGCAGGACAATTTCATCCCATCCCAGGAGGAATTGCCGCATGGGATCATCGGATCGCTCGTGGGAACGGCAGGCCGATGCCGTCCCCGTTTCCCCCGAAAATGCCGCACCGCAGCTGAAGCAGTCGCCCGAGGAACTTGAAGAAGAGGGCCGCAAGATTCGGCGCTTTCAACTGATGATGAACCTGGTGATGCAGGTGATTGCGCAGGACCGGAAGCTGACAGTGGAGGAGGCCTCAGAGATGGTGGCCGACGCGCGGCGCGCGGCGACGGTCATGTTTCCCGACAAGGAACTGGCCTTCAACCTGATTTATTGGCCGCGGCTGCAGCGGCTGATGCGCGAGCGCTATCGCATGCAATGACCACCTGCGGTGGGGCCAACTGCGGCTGCGCCACCACTCACTTTAGCGGCTCATTGACTATTTGTTGTCGTTGCCGGTGAGGCGGAAGGTGATAGTGCCCCAGAAGAGGCGGGCGCGCATTTGCACGGGCAGGTGGCGTTCGTCGTCGGTGTACCAGATCCAGATGTTGCCGCGGTTTTTGACGACGCCGGCAGCGGCTGTGGGCTGGACCCGAATGGTTTTGAAGGTGCCCAGGGTGGTCTTGATCTCTTCGCGACCTTCGACCTTCATGGTGACGGGCACGTTGTGCATGGCGTCCACCACGGGGATGACGAAACTCTGGCCCACCACGAGGTTTTGCGACTCAAGATAGAAGACGCCGGTGAGCAGGTCGGTCATGCAATTGGGAATCGCAGACTCCACGTGCTTGCTGACGCCGGTGACCATGTTTTTTTCGTCGAGGATGGATTTGGACTGGTTGTAGTCCATGTGCAGGGTGGAGTTGACCTGGCGGCGGCCCTCGACTGTCTGTTTATCGAATTCGTAGGTACAGCCACGGGCGCGATCGAAGGTAGATTGGAAGCGATCGCTGACGTGGAAGATCATGTTGATAGCGCCGCTCGTGTCCGCGGAAGCGCTGATGCGTTCGCGGTCGCCATCGGCCTCAAAACGCAAGACGGCAGTGCCGGCGGAGAAGACACGCCAGTCGACGGAATAGGTGAGGGTTTGCTTTTGGGGGAAGCTGAAGCCGGCGCGGGGCGCGGGGAGCTGAGGCATCTGCTGGCCGTAGGCCACGGCGGCAAGAGCGAGCGCACAAGAAAGGGTCTTTACCGTCGCGCGAATCTTCACCGTGAGGCTTGGCTCCTTGTTTATCGACTTGGTCGTGCGGGAATCGGCACCCGTGTCCCACGATTCGAGGCGCGTCGTCTGCCAATTTTTACCGGAGCAGGTGCGCTAAAGCGCCCAGAACCGGTCGCAGCAGAAAGAGGCTTAAGTAGAGCAATACAGCGCCTATAAAAGCATTATATTCGCGGTGCCTTAAGTACAAGGGAAAAGAGAACTTGCCGGGGGTCACTTCGGTTTGGCCAGGGGTGATGCGGGGGAGCATGCGAGGCACCCGTCGGCAGTAGGCGTTGAAGTCAGGGAAAGTGGCGCGAAGGAAGCGCTCTTCCGATGCGATGACTGGGACGTAGATAAGCAGGAACCCTACGGCGAGCACCACGGCAACCGGCCAGCTAAGCAGGGCGACGGCGAATCCTGCTGCGATGAGGATGGAGCCGAGGTAGAGCGGATTGCGGGTGTGGGCGTAGGGGCCGGTCTGGGTCAGTTCGCGATTCTTTTTGACGTAGCCGGCGGCATAGCCGCGCAGCCACAGGCCGGGCAGCACGAGGGCGAGGCTCCACGCGATCGCTGTGGGTTGCGGAGCGCGGCGCCACAGTTCAAAGAGATACAGCGCGGCAGTGACGAAACCAAGCGGGACGCGAATGCGGCGGGCAATTTTTTGCCAGCGCGTGATCCAATCGGCCGACGGTTGGTTGGCGGAGTCGGTCATGAGGCCGCCCCAGAATAAAGCAGTTCCTCGGCAGCGCGCAGGACCTCATCGGGCTGGATGGTGAGCAGGCCTGCTTCGGGCGCTTCGTTGCGGGTGTGGTCGCGCTTGCTGGTGGGATTGCGCAGGACTTTGAAGCGGGTGCCGTAGGGACCGTTGCGGCTGGGATCCGTAGGTCCGTAGATGCCGACGACGGGGCGGCCAAGAGCGCAGGCCAGATGGAGCGGGCCTGTGTCTCCGGCGACGACTAAGGCGACGCGGCGGGTGACTGCGATGAGGTGTTCGAGGGAGGCGGTGAGTTGAATGGCCGAGCCACCGGTTGCCTGCACGATGGTTTCCGCAAGAGACTCTTCACCCGGGCCGGCATTGACGAGAACCTGGCAACCGCGATCGGCGAGGCTCCTAGCGACGCTGGCGTAGCGCTCGATGGGCCAGCGCTTCGCACCCCAGCCTGCGCCGGGGTTGATGAGTACTGCGGCCTTGTCGTTGGCGGAAAACAATTGTGTTGCCCAGGCTTCGGCGGCGGGATCGGCGGGCAACTGAGGCTTCATGTAACGGAGGTCATCGCCGGCGATGGCCGCGGCTAGTTCGAGATCTTGCTCGATGACGTGGGCGCCCCAGGTGGAAACGCGTTCCGTAAACAGGAGGCGTGCGATTCGCTCACGCGGCGCTTCTTCACCGATGCGGCGACGGCAATCCGCCATAGACGCGAGGACGGCGGACCGGAGCGCCCCCTGCAGATCGATAACAGTGTCGTAGCCGCTTGAATTGAGTTCGCGGCGTAGGGCAGCGATTTCTCTACGCGTCTTCCGAGCTAGCGGCTCTTTGCGCCATTGGCGTGTGGGGGCGAAGTGAAGGCGGTCGACAATGGGCTGCAAGGGTGAGGGACTGCCAGTATCCCGGCCGGCGCTCCGTTCGGCGGCAAGCAGCGCCCGCCATCGGGGCTCAACGACCCAGTCGATGATCCAGCCGGGATGCATCTGGCGCAGCGCGGTGACGGCCGGCAGGGCGTGCAGGATGTCGCCCATGGCGCCCAAACGGACCACGAGCAAACGATACTTGGACTGCGTGTGCAAGAACTGATTTTCTCACAGCGATGGAGGGGGTTGGGCTTCGGAGAGTTGGCCGAGGAGCCAGCTGATGGCGGCGGATTCGTCTTCAATTTCGATGGTGAGGCGGGCGGTATTGAGGGGGAGGTCGGAAGGAAATGTCGAAGCGAGGGGGCCGAGGCGGATGAGGTCTTTTTCTGTAGTGATGAGTGCGGTGGCTTTGGCGGCGCGCGTTTTGGCCAACAGGTAATCGACGTCGGCGGCGGTATAAGCGTAGTGATCGCGGAAAGCGTGG
>Ga0265339_10000088_pt1 | contig 78106 bp, 74 predicted proteins | sample 4CB219metaG_FD_202085 | JGI IMG/M metagenome (GOLD analysis project Ga0265339, IMG submission 202085) | Rhizosphere microbial communities from Carex aquatilis grown in University of Washington, Seatle, WA, United States - 4-CB2-19 metaG | ecosystem: Host-associated > Plants > Roots >... | reverse complement strand
AAAACCTTTGCGACATCGCTGTCGACCTGCGAACAGCTGGCGCCGAGCGTGCCTTCGGGGTTTGTACTGGTCGGCGAAAGTGGCATAGAGTCATCAAGCGATCTCGCACGGCTCGCGAAGGTCGGAATTTCGACCTTCCTGGTCGGCGAGAGTTTGATGCGGCAGGACGACGTCGCGGCGGCGACACGCGCCCTGCTCGCCCGCAAACCTGCACTTGCGCCGGCACGGTAGTGCCGTGGCCCGGCGCCCCAACACACTGTCGCATCTCAAAGCCAGCGGCGAAGCACGCATGGTCGACGTGTCTGCCAAGGCTGTTACCGAGCGGGTGGCGATTGCCGAAGGCCGTGTGCTGATGAAGCTCAAGACGCTCGATATCGTGCGCAGCGGCAACGCCAAGAAGGGTGACGTGCTCGGCGCCGCCCGCATTGCCGGCATCATGGCGGCCAAGCGCACGCATGAACTCATTCCGCTCTGTCATCCGCTGCCCATCACCCAGGTCGAGGTTGATGCCGTTCCCGATGCCAAGCTGCCGGGCGTCAGGGTCAGCGCGCGGGTCAAGGTCTCCGGCCAGACCGGCGTCGAGATGGAGGCGCTGACGGCAGTGTCGGTCGCCTGTCTGACCATCTACGACATGGTCAAAGCGGTCGAGCGCGGCATGCGCATCGAAGGCATCCGGCTGATCGAGAAGAGCGGCGGCAAGAGCGGCCATTTCCGCGCAGAGGAATCCTGATCGTGGCGTTGCTGTCGGTTGCGGGAGCATTGGAGCAGGTGCTGGCCCAGGCGGAGCCGCTGCCGGCCGATGAAGTACCGCTCGCCGAAGCCGATAGCCTCGTGCTGGCCTACGATCTCGAGGCGCGCCGCACCCAACCGCCGGCCGACGTTTCGGCCATGGACGGATATGCCGTTCGCGCAGCCGACGTGGCGAGCGCGCCGGTGCGCCTCAAAGTCATCGGCGAGGTCGCGGCTGGCCGGCCGTTTGCGGCGTCGGTCGGACCGGGCGAGGCCGCGCGTATCTTTACCGGCGGCGTGCTGCCGCAAGCTGCCGACACGGTGGTGATCCAGGAACTGACCACGCGTGACGGCAACGTTGTCGAAGTGCAAAAGCCCGCAACGCTCGGCCGAAACGTGCGTCCTCGGGGATTGGATTTTCGGGCCGGCGACCGGCTTCTTGCCAAAGGCCATCGATTGACCCCGCGCGACCTGCAGCTCGCGGCCGGCATGAACCACCCTTTCCTGCCGGTGCATCGCCGGCCAAAACTCGCGCTGTTCGCGACCGGTGACGAACTGGTGCCGCCCGGCCAGGAGCCGGGCCCGGGGAAGATCGTCTATTCAAATGGTTTTGCGCTTGCCGCCCTCGCCCGTTCCGAAGGCGCAACCGTCCTCGACCTTGGCGTCGTCGGTGACAAGCTCGACGACACCATTGCGCGGGTTCGCCGCGCCCGCGACCTCGGCGCCGATATTCTGGTGACGACCGGCGGCGCCTCGGTCGGCGAATACGATCTGGTGCAGAAGGCGTTTACCGCCGAGGGTATGGTTTTGTCGTTCTGGAAGATCGCCATGCGGCCTGGACGGCCGCTGATGCACGGCAAGCTCGGCGCCATGCATGTGCTGGGACTGCCCGGTAACCCGGTTTCCTCTTATGTGTGCGCGTTCCTGTTCCTGGTGCCGCTGATCCGGCGGCTCGCCGGACGAAGCGATCTCGTGCAGCCGACGGAAAACGCGGTGCTCGGCTGCGACCTCGCCGCCAACGACGAGCGCGCCGATTATTTGCGCGCGACACTGAGCACCGGGACGAATGGCCCCGTTGCGACGCCATTCCCCACCCAGGATAGCTCGATGATGGCGCCGCTTGCCAAATCCGACTGTCTTGTCGTCCGCGAGCCGTACGCGCCGCCCGCCAAGGCGGGCAGTCCGTGCACCATCATGAGCCTCGACGGCTAGGCGCAGCCGCGAATCGCGGCGCTCCTGGTTCTGTCTCCGTCTTGCGCATTCGTGCCATGCCGCCTGACTTGGACCGCCGCTCGATTCGTTTTCGAACGTCACAAGTGTGCGGAAGCCGTTAAATTCGAGCGTTAAGCGCCCCTTGGCGGCCCCGCTCCAGTTGTTCACTTCAAATTAAATGCTTGCGGAACACATATGGAACGGATAGTGTCCGTTCATGATTTGTTTCGGCGCGAATGCTGAAACTGATCAGCAGATGATCTGCCCCAGGACGAGACCGGGGCCGGATGGGGAAGCGCTGATGCTCACTCGCAAGCAAGCCGAGTTGTTGCGGTTCATTCACGAGCGTCTCAAGGAGGCGGGGGTTCCGCCATCGTTCGACGAAATGAAGGACGCACTCGACCTGCGCTCCAAATCCGGCATCCACCGGCTCATTACGGCGCTCGAGGAGCGCGGCTTCATCCGCCGATTGCCGAACCGGGCGCGCGCCATCGAAGTCATCAAGCTGCCCGAGTCGGTCGCTCATGGCATGGTCGCGGGGCGTTCCCGCGGCTTCACGCCGAGTGTCATCGAGGGCAATCTGGGCCGCGTCCGCGCCGCGTCCGAAGACGAGGGCGGCCATCCGGTCGCTGTGCCGGTCATGGGCCGCATCGCCGCCGGTACGCCAATCGAGGCGATCCAGACACGCAGCCATACGATCAACATGCCGTCGGACCTGCTGAGCACCGGCGAGCATTTCGCCCTCGAAGTGCGCGGCGATTCGATGATCGAGGCCGGCATTCTCGACGGCGATATCGCACTCCTCAAGCGCAGCGATGGCGCCGATACCGGCGATATCGTGGTGGCACTGATTGACGACGAAGAGGCGACGCTCAAGCGCTTCCGGCGCCGCGGCGCCTCGATCGCGCTTGAACCGGCCAATACCGCCTACGAAGTGCGCATCCTGCCGCCGAACCGTGTGCGTATTCAGGGCAAGCTCGTGGGCTTGTTCCGCAGGTATTGAGAGAACGTCATCCGGGGCCGCGCGGTTTCCATCGCATTCCGTGGCGACGCGGCGCCTTTGTGGTGTCGGGGATAAGACGACGGTCGCCCAAGAAAGAATTAACCAACAGCAATCACGCTACGGGAACGAGATTCGAGCCTACTATCTCGCTTTGCCGTGCGTCGCCTTGTAAAATCGCGCGACGAGAGTCAAACTTGCTTGGATTTAATGGAGAATCCGCAGATGTCGCGCAACCCGACAGCGTGGCTAGCGTTTGCATTATATCTGCTTACGCCTTGGCCACCTCGTGCTCGGAAACACTTTTCGGATTGCGTCAGCTACGCTACCGTATTCCGTGTCTTTTCTCCGGACCTTCCCCCACTTGGCCTTAAGCACGTCTTCGGGATTGTACCCCTCCCCGCGGGGACCGCGCCGAACGTTGCTGTTCATCCAGTCATGAAACGGATCAAACAATCCGTCCGTACTTGCTGAGAGGCGCCCCAACTCAACCAACGTCACTACGTGAAAGTGGTTGAGCGCGGCCTTGCACCGCTCTAGCAGCTCGGTTTCTGATTCCTCCGTCATCGTCGCCAGCACGATCACTGCGCTGTCAACAATCACGGGGCGCGTGCACAACGGAAGCACGCCTTGAAGCCGGTAAATATCGTCCTGGTAAAAGATAGGATTTCCGGCGAGGCGTACGAATATATGAAAAGCCCGGCGCGTCGGTAATGAGTCCATGGGACAACCCCAGTGATTATTCGCTCATTTCATGAGCGACATCCTGTCTACGTGTCATCGATTTCGGGCCAAGATGGTGCACCTCCAAAATCATCGGAAGCTTGGAACGCCACGCCTTCGACGATGTAACGACCGTATCCAATGCGCTGGATTTTTCGCTTCCGGGTCAAATAACCGAGTGCGTTGTAAATTTCCTTCGGCTCCGCCGAGACCCCCTGTGCATGAACGTCCCTCTTCAGATCGTCCACCGTCCACTCACGGCGCCTCGGGAAGAGCATCGCGATAGTGCGCAGCACATCTCCGGCCTGTGGGGTCGAAATTGGGTGCAACTTTCTGCGTAACTCATCCAAAAGGCGGCGTTGCTCCTCCTCCGGGAGTTCGGAAATCAGGGTCCGGACAGCCGACGCAAGCTTCTTCGCGCGATTCTCCGCGTCCAGTTCGCCAGCACGGGATCGGGATAAAGTAGATGCAGCATTCGACATGTCGCGACTATGCCATGAAGCATAGTTCCGTGTCGAATCGAAAAGCACCTAAACGATCTTCTTAGCGGAGCGGCCTAGGGATAGCAAGGCTGAGGCAGACTGACACAAAATATAGCTGTGCGGATGCAGGGAATTATCCACAGAGTCATACTTGACGGGAATAAGGCTGCCCGAAACTAGGGCCGAAGAGCGGAACGGTCAGCCCCCACCCCCTGCTACCTTCGCCCAAGTGTCTCGTAACCCGACGGTGCGGTTGAATACCGGATGCTCGGGCGTCGACTCCTGATCAAGGCAGAAATACCCCAGTCGTTCGAACTGGACAGGAATTAGCTCGGAACCCGATGGGAGTTTTGTTTTCGACTGGATTATCTCCGGCGCCGATGCGAGCAACCTGAAAAGCCATTGAGGGAGCCAACGCCACACAGCCGATTTGATGCGGTCGAATGGCGTAATTTTTCGCTGTGGCCCGTTATTCGTCGGCACATCTTCGCCCAGACTTCGCTCAACGCGCGCGTCGGCGATTATTTCGAGCGAGTTCGGATTGAGATCGGCGGCGAAATTGCCGGCGTTGGGATCGGGGCGGGTGAACAGCGGATTGTAGAGCCGCACCTCGGCCACGCGCGAGTCCGTGGCAGACACCCAATGCATTGTCGCCTGCACCTTGCGGCCGTCGGGCGCGTTGCCGCCGCGTGTCGCGGGGTCGTAAGTACAGCGCAATTCCACCACCTCGCCTGCGGGGTTCTTGATGACCTCCCGGCAGGTGATGAAGAATGCGTAGCGCAGCCGGACTTCACGGCCGGGCGCCAGACGGAAAAATTTCTTCGGCGGATTTTCCATAAAGTCTTCGCGCTCGATGAAGATCTCGCGGGTGAAGCGAATCTTGCGCGTGCCGGCGTCGGGCCGTTCGGGATGATTGACGGCTTCGACCTCCTCGCCCTCGCCTTCGGGAAAGTTCTCGATCACGACTTTCAGCGGCCGCAACACCGCCATGCGGCGCTCCGCCGACTTGTTGAGATGCTCGCGGATGGCAAACTCCAGCATCCCCATGTCGACGACGCTGTTGGCCTTGGCGACGCCGATACGCTTGACGAAATCGCGGATCGCCTCGGGCGGCACGCCGCGCCGGCGCAAGCCCGCGAGCGTCGGCATCCGCGGATCGTCCCAACCCGCGACATGGCCACCGCGCACGAGTTCGGTGAGCACCCGTTTCGACAGCACCGTGTAGGTGAGGTTGAGCCGCGCAAACTCGTACTGATGCGGGTGCGAGGGCACCGGCAGATTGTCGAGAAACCAGTCGTAGAGCGGCCGATGGTCCTCGAATTCAAGCGTGCAGATCGAGTGCGTGATGCCCTCGATGGCATCCGACTGGCCGTGCGCGAAATCGTAGTTCGGATAAATGCACCACGTTTTGCCGGTGCGCGGATGCTCGGCATGCAGGATGCGGTAGAGCACCGGATCGCGCAGGTTGATGTTGCCCGATCCCATGTCGATCTTGGCGCGAAGCACGCGCGCGCCGTTCGGAAACTCACCGCTCCGCATGCGCCGGAACAGGTCGAGATTCTCTTCGACGCCGCGCTTGCGGAACGGACTCTCGATACCCGCCTCGGTCAGCGTGCCGCGCGTTACCCGCATTTCCTCCTGGGTCTGATCGTCCACATAAGCCTTGCCGGAGCGGATCAGATGCTCGGCCCATGCGTAAAGCTGCTCGAAATAGTCCGACGCATGGAACAGATTCTTGCCCCAATCGAAGCCGAGCCAGCGCACATCGCGCTCGATCGCGTCGATATATTCCTGATCTTCCCTGGTCGGATTGGTGTCGTCGTAGCGCAGATTGCAGCGGCCGCCGAACTCTTCGGCGACGCCGAAATTCAGGCAGATCGACTTGGCGTGCCCGATGTGCAGATAGCCGTTGGGTTCGGGCGGGAAGCGCGTGACGATCGTCTTGTGCTTCCCCGACGCCAGATCGGCGCGCACGATGTCGCGGATAAAATCCTGGCCCGCTTCGCGTACCGTGGTGTCGGCGAGTGTCATGGCGTGAATCTATTTCGATCCAATGTGGCCCGCCGGATATCCAGACCCCGCGTCGATTCCAAGGCGGCATCGCGCCGGCCGGAGTGGACAAATTGGCCGTCTGGGTCAAGTCCGCCAGTCCGTCCGCCGCCGCCTGAGTGCATTAGCTTCTCTTGCCGCCCATCTGTGCTACACGGGCGCGGCGTTTGCGAGGATTCTGAACCGGCATGACCGTCGTTACGCGCTTTGCGCCCTCCCCGACCGGCTTTTTGCACATCGGCGGCGCTCGCACGGCCCTGTTCAATTGGCTCTACGCCCGCGGACGCGGCGGCAAGATGTTTTTGCGCATCGAGGACACCGATCGTGAACGCTCGACCCAGGCAGCGATCGACGCCATCCTCGATGGATTGAGCTGGCTCGGCATCGCCTGGGATGGCGAACCGATCTACCAATTCGCCCGTGCCGCACGGCACCGCGAGGCCGTCGAGCAGATGCTGGCGTCGGGGAACGCCTACCGCTGCTATTGCAGCCCCGAGGACCTGGCGAAGATGCGCGAAAAGGCGCGGGCCGAGGGGCGTACGCGGCTTTACGACGGTACGTGGCGTGATCGCGATCCGTCGGAGGCGCCGCCAGGCGTCGCGCCCGCGATTCGGCTCAAGGCGCCATTCACGGGCGAAACCGTCATTGAAGACCAGGTCCAGGGCCGCGTCGTCTGGCAGAACGAGAACCTCGACGATCTCGTGCTCTTACGTTCCGACGGCACACCGACCTACATGCTCGCCGTCGTCGTCGACGACCACGACATGGGCGTCACCCACATCATCCGCGGCGACGACCATCTGACCAACGGCGCGCGGCAGAAGCAGATCTATGAGGCGCTCGGCTGGCCGGTGCCGGTGATGGCGCATATCCCGCTGATCCACGGGCCGGACGGCTCCAAGCTGTCCAAGCGGCACGGCGCGCTCGGCGTCGACGCCTACCGGGCGATGGGCTACCTGCCGTCGGCGCTGCGTAATTATCTGGTGCGGCTCGGCTGGAGCCACGGCGACCAGGAGATTTTCTCGACTGAAGAAATGGTTGCGGCTTTCGACCTGCCGCAGATCGGCCGATCGCCGGCGCGCTTTGATTTTGCAAAGTTGGAAAGCCTTAATGGCCACTACATTCGGCAAAGTACGGACGCTGACCTGCTGGCGGCCATTGACCAATTGCTGCCGCATCTCGCCAACGGCCAAGCGATCGCCGCCAAGCTGACGCCGCCGGTACGGGCGCAGTTCCTGGCCGCCATGCCAAGCCTGAAGGAGCGCGCCAAGACCCTGGTCGATCTCATTGACAGCGCGCATTTTCTCCTCGCCGACCGGCCGCTGCCGCTGGACGAAAAGGCCAAGGCGCTGTTGACCGAGCCGGCCGTCGCATTGTTGCGCGAGCTTGAGCCCGAACTGACCGCCGTCGAACCGTGGACCGGTGAGGCAACCGAACAGGCAGTGCGTGCCTTCGCCGAACGGCGCGGCGCCAAGCTCGGCGCGGTGGCGCAGCCGCTGCGTGTGGCGCTGACCGGGCGGACGACGTCACCCGGGATCTTCGAGGTGCTTGCCATCCTCGGCAAAATCGAAAGCCTGGGTCGCGTTGCCGATCAGCTCAGCGCCAGCGATACCGCACCGCGCGCCGGTTGATCGCTCTGTCCCGAGCGCAAGCGCTGCGGCATTTTATGGACCTTTTGGGGCGCCACGGTATGCCTATATCTTGCAGTGCACACGTGCTTGGGCTACCCCAATAGCACGGGTTAAACGTACGCCGGCCCAACCGCTTGAGCCGTTTCGGACGCGCGGCCTTAAGTTCCGGCTGCCCCGCATCGAGGACAATCATCATGGACGCGAAAACCGGCGCCAACATCAAGACCGGCAAGCTCACGCTCGGCGACAAAAGCTATTCCTTCCCTATTTACGACGGAACCATCGGGCCGGAGGTGCTGGACGTCAGCAAGCTTTACGCCGAGGCCGGCATCTTCACCTACGACCCCGGCTTCACGTCGACCGGTTCGTGCGAATCCAAGATCACCTATATCGACGGCGACGAAGGCGTCCTGCTCTATCGCGGTTACCCGATTGAAGACTTGGCCGAGCACGGCGACTTTCTCGAAACCTGCTACCTCCTGCTCTACGGTGAGCTGCCGACGGCCGTGCAGAAGGCCGACTTCGTCGATCGCGTGGTCCATCACACCATGGTCCACGAGCAGATGAGCCGTTTCTTCCAAGGCTTCCGGCGCGACGCCCATCCGATGGCCGTGATGGTCGGCTCCGTGGGCGCACTGTCGGCGTTCTATCACGACTCGACCGACATCACCGATCCGACGCAGCGGATGATCGCCTCGATCCGCATGATCGCCAAAATGCCGACGCTGGCGGCGATGGCCTACAAGTATTCGGTCGGCCAGCCGTTCATGTATCCGGATAACACGCTCGACTACGCATCGAACTTCCTGCGCATGTGCTTCGCGGTGCCGTGCGAGGAGTTCAAGGCCAACCCGGTTCTGGCGCGCGCCATGGACCGCATCTTCACCCTGCACGCCGATCACGAGCAGAACGCGTCGACCTCGACGGTGCGGCTCGCCGGCTCTACCGGCGCCAATCCGTTTGCCTGCATCGCCGCCGGCATCGCCTGCCTGTGGGGCCCGGCGCACGGCGGCGCCAATGAGGCGGCGCTCAAAATGCTGGGCGAGATCGGCAGCGTCGACCGCATTCCCGAATACATCAAGCGCTCGAAGGATCCGAACGACTCGTTCCGCCTGATGGGCTTCGGCCACCGCGTCTACAAGAACTACGATCCGCGCGCCAAGCTGATGCAGAAGACCTGCTACGAAGTGCTCAACGAGCTCGGCATCAAGGATCCGCTGCTCGATGTCGCCATGGAGCTGGAAAAGATCGCGCTCCACGACGATTACTTCGTCTCGAAGAAGCTCTATCCGAATGTCGACTTCTACTCGGGCATCACGCTCCGCGCCATGGGCTTCCCCACCACCATGTTCACGGTGCTGTTCGCTTTGGCCCGCACCGTCGGCTGGATCGCGCAGTGGAAAGAGATGATCGAGGACCCGCACCAGAAGCTCGGCCGTCCGCGCCAGCTCTATACCGGGTCTCCGCGGCGCGATTATCAGCCGATGTCGAGGCGGAAGTGAAGGCCGCGAATAGCGCGTGGTGAATAGCGAATAGCTGGCTCGTTCTATTCGCTACTCGAGATTTCGCAATTCGCTGCGCGTCAGGGCGGGCCATAGGCCCAGGTCAGGTACGCGCCCGCCCAGGTAAAGCCGCCGCCGAAAGTTGCAAGCAGCATGCGATCACCCGCCTTGAGCTTGCCCTCGTAATCCCACAGGCAGAGCGGAATCGTAGCGTTTGTGGTATTGCCGTATTTTTCGATGTTGATCATGACCCGCTCCGGCCGCAGCTTTAAGCGCTCGGCGGTCGACTCGATGATCCGACGGTTGGCCTGGTGCGGAGCGACCCAGTCGATATCGTCGCCGCTAAGCTGATTGCGCTTCATGAGCGTAGCCGCGACATCGGCCATGCGCGCGACAGCGACTTTGTAGACTGCGGCGCCCTCCTGGTGGACGTAATGCAGGCGCTGAGCCACCGTTTCGGCGGTCGGAGGCATGCGGCTGCCGCCGGCCTTCTGGTGGAGATGCGGCATGCCGGCCCCGTCCGAGCCGATCAGCGTATCGATGATACCGTATTTCCGGCTCGGCTCGAGCAGCACCGCGCCAGCGCCATCACCGAACAATACGCAGGTGGCGCGGTCGGTGTAGTCGATGATCGACGACATCTTGTCCGCACCGACCACGACAATTTTGCGATACGCGCCAGTCGCGATGAACTGCGCCGCGATCGTCAGCGCATAGACAAAGCCCGAGCAGGCGGCCTGCACGTCGAAGCTGCCGACGTTGCGGATGCCGCACATGTCGCAAATCAGGTTCGCAGTCGACGGGAAGACGAAATCCGGCGTAGTGGTGGCGCAGATCAGGAGATCGACGTCGCCAGGGGCCGTACCGGTCTTGGTCAAAAGCCCGCGCACAGCTTCCGCGCCCATATGCGAGGTGCCGAGCCCCTTTCCTATCAGAATGTGCCGTTCCTTGATGCCGGTACGCTCGACGATCCACTCGTCAGTGGTGTCCACCATTTGCGCGAGCTTGACATTCGTGAGCAGGTCGGGCGGCACGTACCCGCACACGCCGGTGATCGCGGCGCGCAGCGGAGATTTTCGGACCGGCTTTTTCTTCGCTGGGCTCACGCGGATCGCTTGGCTGTTCGGCTGAGATTGGAGGGTCTGCCCGCGCCCTTAGCAGGATGGCCACCGCATTGGTAGTGCGGCGCAGAGCTGGTCTTCCGGCTCATCATCATGCCGGCACCGTGGCGGTGGCGCCCGCACGGTGGCGGCGGCCGCGCCGGGCAATGTCGAGAACGATGGCGGCCGCCTTGCTGCTCGGCTTGGCCTCCCCGATCGCCATGATGGCGTCGAGCCGCGCGAAAGCCTCGACCTGTCGCCGCCGCTCGGGTGCGTCGGAAACAAGCGGGACCAGCGCGTTGGCCAACTTCTCGGGCGTGCAGTCCCGCTGCACGAATTGTGGAACGATGTTCTCGCCGATCACAAGATTGGCGAGAATGATGGTTGAAATCTCACGCGACCGCATCGCGCGGGCAACCGCTTCCTCAATCAGTGACAGGCGATAGGCGCCGACCATCGGAACGCCGGCGAGCGCCAGTTCGAGTGTAACGGTACCAGACGCCGCCAGCGCGGCCCGCGCCACGCGAAATTTTGCCCATTTCTCCGCGGACTCGACTGTCACACGCGGCCTCACGGTCCAGCCGGCAACTTCGGCGCTCACCCGGTCGAAGAGATGCGGCACTGTCGGCAGGACCAGGTCCATGGGGCCAATCCGCTGGGCGACGCGGGCAATGGCCGCTCCAAATATCGCCAGAAGGCGGCCGATCTCGCCGGTGCGGCTGCCGGGCAGCACCAGCACTACCGGGGGATCGCTGTTGCGGCGCTTCAGTTCGTCCGCGTTGGGTCGCAACTCGGCGACCCGTTCGATCATGGGATGGCCGACATAGATGCAGGGCGGGCCGCCCAGCCGCAAATGTGCCGCCGGCTCGAACGGCAGGATCGCCAGCACGCAATCAATGTAGGCGCGCATCGACCGCGCCCGCCAAGGCCGCCACGCCCAGACCGACGGCGAGACGTAATCGAGAATGGGAATGGACGGAACCATGCGGCGCACGCGACGCGCAACCCGGTGAGTGAAGTCGGGACTGTCGATGATGACGAGAGCATCCGGTCGCGCCGCGATGACAGCGTCCGCGGTCTCACGGATGCGGCGCAAGATCAGCGGCAAGCGCCGCGGAATCGCCGTGAGGCCAACGATCGAGATGTCATCGATCGCGAACGGGCTGGCGATTCCGGCCGCCGCCATGGCCCGGCCGCCGACACCGGCAAGCTTAAGCCGGCCGCGCTCACGCTCCATGAGCGCAAGCGCCAGCGCCGCGCCGAGGGCGTCGCCCGACTCCTCGGCCGCGATCAGATAAAGCGAAAGCGGCCGCTGCTGCGAGCTGGCGCCGGTCATGCCCGCGCCTCGGGAACGCCGATGAGAAAGAGGCCGGCGCTGTCGGCAGCCGCGACCGTCTCGGCGGCATCGGCGATGATCGTGCTTCCCGCGGCGACAGCGATCCCTGCAAGGCCGGCATGCGCCGCATTGCGCACGGTCGCGGGGCCGATCGCCGGCAAGTCGAAGCGCCGGTCCTGGCCGGGCTTGGGCGCCTTGACCAGAACGCCGACGCGCTCCGGAGCCGTCACGCGTCCCTCGCGGCGCAGATCGGAAAGGCGAAGGAGCAGATTGTCAGTGCCTTCGGCCGCCTCAACCGCAAGCACATGGTTGTTGGCGACGACCACGGCCTGACCGACGTCGAACGGCCCCATTACGGCAATCAAATCAAGCGCGCGCATAATATCTGAGCGGTCGCGCTGCGAAGGCTGATGGCGGCCGAGCACACCTTCGGGCACAATGATGTCGGGAGCAACCTCGTTCAGGCCGACCAGCCGCAGCCCCAGCACCTCCTCCATCATCTTGCCGATACTTGAGAGCAGCCAATCGTCGCCGCCGCGAAACGCGCGGATGATGCGCGGCATCAAGCGGATGGTCTGCCAATCAAGGCGGATCTGCCGCAGCGGCGGCCGCAGCAACGTGCCAATCAGCAGCGCATCCCGGCAGCCCTCGTCGTTGGCGAGCCGGCGAAATCGGCCGACCTGACCAAGCGCGACCCAGTGGTGCGGATACCGTTCGACGAGTACGGCATCGGCCCAGCCCTTGATCGCAAACATCACCGCGCGGCGGCCGGATCTCGCGACTGCGTCCGCTACCGCGCCCGGAAAGCTGCCGCCGCCACAGATGATGGCGATCGATTCGCCGGGCCTCCCCTGGCCGCCTTCCGCACCGCGCAAGGCTTGGGCGTCAGCTGGCATCGTCGCGATGCTCTTCGGATTCGCGGTTGCTGCGGGCCAGCATCAGCCGACGGTCACCACCGGCGCGTATGAATGCGACGATTTTGCCGACGAGAGGATCGTCCGCAAAATCGCGTGCCACGGCGTCGAGGCGCTCGGCAAACACGCCCACACCGAAAAACAGCGATCGATAAGCATCACGCAGCCGATGCAACTGCTGCCGCGTCGCGCCGCGCCGTCGCAGGCCGACAACGTTCAAGCCAACGAGGTTGGCGATATGGCCCTTGGCAAAGCCGAACGGAATGATATCGCCGGCGGCGCCAGACAGACCGGCCATCATGACGCCCTCGCCGATGCGGACATACTGATGGATCGCGGCATGGCCGCCGAGAAAGACGTCGTCACTGACAGCGACGTGACCGCCGAGGACGACGTTATTTGCCAGGGTCACGGTATTACCCACATGACAGTCGTGACCGACATGGCAGCCGACCATGAACAGGCAGCCCTCGCCAATGCTGGTCACTCCGCCGCCATCCTCGGTGCCTGTGTTCATGGTGACACCTTCGCGCAGCTCGCAGCGCGGCCCGACAACAAGGCGTGTCGGCCCGCCGCGGTAATGCACCGATTGTGGCGGGGTGCCGAGCGACACAAACGGATACACAACAGTGCCGGCACCGATCGCGGTAACGCCGGTGACATGGACATGGGCGATCAACCGCACGCCGTCGCCGAGCTCGACGTTAGGGCCGACAACGCAATAAGGCCCGATCTCCACGTCCTGACCTATGCGCGCGCCAGCGGCAACGCGCGCCGCCGGATCAATCACGTTCTAGCCCCGCCGAGCATGGCGCCGACTTCGGCCTCGCAGATGAGCTTGCCTTCGACCTTGGCCTCGGCGCGGTACCACCACATGCCCCGGCGATTTCTCAGCTTGGTGAGATGATATTCGATCCTGTCACCTGGCATCGCCGGCCTGCGGAATTTCGCCTTGTCGATGGTCAGCAGGAACATGGCATGGGATTCACGCAGCTTAAGCAGCCGCAATACGATGACTGCGCCGGTTTGCGCCATTCCTTCGATCAGCAAAACCCCTGGCATGACCGGATTTCCGGGAAAATGACCGAGAAACTGCGGCTCGTTGATCGTCACGTTCTTGATGCCGATGCAACTGTCATCGCCGCGGATCTCGATGATGCGGTCGATCATCACGAACGGGTAGCGATGCGGTAAGAGCCGCAAAATCTCGAGGATCTCGACGGCTTCGACGCTTTCGCCGGTCATTGCCCGCTCCCTGACGGTTCCGGCGCGCCGTCAAACCGCGCACCCGCTGCGAGGTCGATACTCACCGTGCCGCCCTTTGCGACGCTGGCGCCATCGCCGATCACAGTATTTTCGGCCACACCAGCCGGTCCGTTTATGACAACAAAATCCCCGATCGTCACGCCCCCGGCAATGCCGCTTTGCGCCCCGACGAGGCAGAAACGCCCGATTATCGCGCCGTCGGCGATGTGAACGAGACCGCCGATCTTGGTGCCCTCGCCGATGACCGTATCGCGGGTGGCACCACGCTCAACCGTGGCGTTGGCTCCTATCTCCGCGTCATCCTGCACGATAACGCGCCTGGTCTGCGGAACCTTGCCGACAGGCGGCAAGCCCGCTCGGTAGGCGGAGCCGTCGTGACCGACTCGGGCGCCGGGCTGGAACACGACGCGATCCCCGATCAGCGCGTTGATGACGGTGGCACCAGGGCCGATTGCACAATGGCGCCCGACACACACGTCCGGACCGATTGCTGCGCCGGCGCCAATCACGGTGCCGGTACCGATCTCGGCGCGCGGCCCGATCACAGCCAGCGGATCGATGGTTACGCCGGCCTCGATCCGCGCCGATGGGTGAACCTGGGCGCCCTGGGAACGGCCGCTCGCAGCAAAGATCGACGATGGCCGCAGCGCGTCGGAAAACAGCGCGCGCGCTGCTGTGACGAAGGCGCGGTACGGCTCTTCATTGAGCAGCACGGTGAGGCGCGGCGGCGCCGAGGCGGCAAATCGCGGCGAGATGAAACAGGCGCCGGCGCGAGTCAGAGCCAGCTCCTCAAGCCGTCCAGGATCGTCGAGAAAGCAGATATCGCGGGCACCGGCGGTGTCCAGCGACGCGATATCGCCAATGCGCCGGTCGGCGTCGTCGCCTTCCCGCAGCGTCGAGCCAGTCAGGCCGGCGATCTCGGCAACCGTCAGCTTATGATCGGACTGCCGCAAGGCCGGCATGCTTTCGCCCCACCCGGCGCCGCGGCCGCATCAGAAATGCGTGCCGCCGCCGAACTGGAAGAACTGGGTGCGATCGTACGAATTCTTCAAGAGCGGGTAGGCAAAATCGAACCGTAGCGGGCCGAACGGCGAGTTCCAGATGATGCTGGCGCCCGCCGACAGGCGAACGTTGGCGTCATCGGCAACTTGCATGCCGCAGCCGTTACCGCCGACGGTGGCGGTGGAGCAGTTCAGGAGTCCGCCCACAGTAGGAACGTTGCCGTTGATTTCTCCAGTCGCCAAGTTCGACGTCTCGGCCTTGTAGCCCCACACCGAACCGGAATCGACGAACACAGCGCCGGTAAATCCAGAGTCCTTGGGCAGGAAATACAGCGGATAATCGAATTCCAGGCTGGCGCCCCAGTACATCGTGCCGCCGACCAGGTCATTCGACGTGCCCGGCGTGATGTCGCGCGGACCGATGCCGGCAGGCGCAAATCCGCGAACCAGGTTCGGGCCCATCTTGAAGTCGTTCAGCATACTCACGTAGCCGTTATTGGACGTACACGTGTCCGTCGTCGGACATTTCTGCAGGCCGATCATGTCACCCGCCTGCAGATGCACGATGCTGACGAGGTCGGAGATCGGCTCGTAATAGCCGTGAACGTCGATGGCGGATCGAATGAAATAGGAGTTGCCGCCAAGGCCGGCAAAATCCTGGCCAAAGTTGACGTTGAGGCCGCTGGTTGGGTTCTTGTTGTTGTCGAGCGTGTTGTAGATCAGCCCGTAACCTGCGCTGGACGTTATGATGGTGCCGAGCCCAAGCTCGGTGCGGATTGGCAGCGAGGCCTGGCCGAGGGCATAGCAATCCGTCTGCAACCCTGCCGCCGAATTTGCCGCAAACTGCGGTCCCCAAAGATTTCCGGCATTGCCGCCAGCGGCCGTCAGGGCTTGCAGGTTCGGGAAGCTGGTCGAGAAATTCGGATTGATGTTGTTACAGTCGTCGAGGAACGTCGGCAGCTGGATCGATTGCGTGTACAGCGAATAGCGCAACTGCACGGCAAAATCCTCACGCAGCGGAATGCCGAATTTGAGCGTGCCGCCGAGCGACTCTGTGCCGTACGAGAAATAGTTGTTGGCGAGCGTTTGCCGCGCAAACAGATCGATGCCGGCGCTGATGCGCTGATCGAGGAAATACGGCTCGACATAATCGAGTTCGGCTGAGCGAACGTACTCGCCGTAAGTCCCCGACACTTTGGCGAAGCGGCCCGTACCTAACAGGTTTCGTTCGGAGACGGAGGCCTGCACCATCCAGCCTTCCGCCGTCGAGAACCCGCCCATGACCGAGAAGTCGCCGGTCGATTGCTCGACAAGGTCGACGTTCACCACCACGCGGTCCGGTGCCGAACCAGGTTCGCTGGTGATCTTGACCGACTTGAAGAAGTTAAGGTTCTTGATCCGCCGCTCGGCGCGGTCCAGGAGCGCGCGGTTGTACGGGTCGCCTTCGTTGACGTCCATCTCGCGCCGGACGACGTAGTCGCGCGTGCGCGTGTTGCCGCGGATGTTGATGCGCTCGATATAGGCGCGCGTGCCTTCGTCGATAACGTAGGCAACGCCGATCGTGTGGGTCGCCGCGTTGCGATCGCCGCGCGGACGCACCGTGCCGAACGGATAGCCGCGCCTCGCCATCTCTATGGTCAGATCCTCGACCGACTTTTGCACGGCATCGCCGTTGTAGATGTCCCCCTTGTGGGTCATCAGGATCGAACGCAGCGTGGCGGCATCGACGGCGTGGACGTTGGATTGAATGTCGATGTTGCCGAACCGGTACCGCGCGCCCTCCTCGATCGTGAATGTGATGACGAAGCCCTTCTTCGTGGGATCGTAAACGCCGGTCGCCGCCACGACCTGCACATCGGCATAGCCGTGCTTGAGATAGAATCGGCGCAACAGATCGCGATCCGCCTCGATACGGTCCGGGTCGTAGACGTCGGTCGTCTGCAGGAAGCTCAAGATACCCGACGTGGCCGTCTTGATCACGTCCTTGAGGCGCCAGGCCGAATAGGCGTGGTTGCCGACAAAGATGATGTCCTTGATGCCGATCTTCTCGCCTTCGTTGATCTTGAAAATCAAATCAACGCGGTTGTTCGGCCGTTCGATGATCTGTGGAACCACCGAAATGTCGAATCGGCCGTTGCGGCGGTAGATTTCCATAATCCGCTCGGTGTCAGCCTGCACCGCCGGACGCGACAGGGTGCCGCGCGGCTTTGACTGTATCTCCTGCTGCAGCTGCTCGTCCTTCATCCGGTGATTGCCTTCGAAGGCGACGCGGTCAATGACCTGCGCCTCGACGACCGTCACGATCACGCGGTTGCCCTGCGTGGACACGTTGATGTTCTGGAACAGCCCGGACTCGTAGAGCGCCTTGATGCCGGCATTGATCTGATCGGCATCAAGATGCTTGCCAGGACCCGCCTTGAAATATTGCCGGATCGTGTCGGTGTCGACGCGCCGATTGCCTTGCACCACGATCTGAGTGGCGCCGCCGACCTCCTGGCGCGGTGCCGCATAAGCAGAAATGGGCGCAAAGCCGACAAGGCTTACGCCGAGGAGTACGCCGGCAACAACCAGCCCTCGCCTAACCCGCACCCACATGTTCATGCGCAAAGCGCCCTTATTCCCCTAGAAGCCGCCCCGCCCGCCAGTCAGTCAGGCGGGTCCCTCGATATCCCCTTCAGCTCCGCATCAGCATCAGTTCAGCGTGGTCTTCTCCTCGCTCTGCCCCGATCCTGTCGTTCCCCAGTTCCCAGTCCCGATTGCCAGATTCGGCAATCATAGCGTTCGCCTAAGATGCCCTCAGGTGAACGATGTCATTGAAAGTTGCAAATATCATCAACATGATAACGATCGCGAAACCAATCCGGAAGCCAACTTCCTGGGCCCGTTCCGACAACGGACGGCCGCGCGTCGCCTCGATTCCATAGAACAGAAGGTGGCCGCCATCGAGCAGCGGGATCGGAAACAGGTTGAGCAATCCGATCGAAACCGAAAGTACCGCAGCAAGATGCACCAGCGCCACAAAGCTGATGCTCGCGACCTGTCCGGACATTTGCGCGATTCGAATCGGGCCGCCCAGTTGATTCGCCCGCTCCCGGCCAATAACCACCCGGCCGAGATACGTTAACGTCTTGTCGACCACGAACCAGGTTTCCTGGACGCTCAACCAGACCGCCTTCGGCGGCGAAACCCGCTGGTATTTCACGTCGCCCGGCGACGGCGAGCGGCGAATGCCTAGGAGCCCGATGCGCTGGACGTTCCCGAATATGTCCTTTTCCTGATGCAGGACGGGAGTTGCCGTCAGCGCGACTGGAGCGCCATTCCGCTCGACCGTAATCTTCAGGGCCGTTCCGGCACTGTCGGACACGGTCCGCTGCATCGTCTCGAAGCTGTCGATTTTGTCCCCGTCGATCGACAGCACCATGTCCCCGGGCTTGAAGCCGGCCGCGGCGGCCGGACTACCGGGCTGCACCTCATCGACGCGCGGGCTCAGCGTCTGCATGCCAAAGATCATGAAGATCCCGGCAAAAATCACGATCGCCAAAATGAAATTCGCCACCGGACCGGCCACCACGATGGCGGCGCGCTTGGCAACTGACTGGAAAACAAAGCTGTGCTCGCGTTCGGCCGGATCGATGTTTTCGATCAGCGAGCGATCCGGCGTGCTGGCGACGCTGTCGTCGCCGAAGAATTTGACGTAGCCGCCCAGCGGAATCGCCGCGATTTTCCAGCGGGTGCCGTGGCGGTCGTAGAAACCGGCCAATTCGGGACCGAATCCGATCGAAAAAACCAGGATTCTGACGCCGCACCAGCGAGCGACCAGAAAATGGCCAAGCTCGTGGAAAAAAACCACAAGGCTTAAGACGAACACAAAGGGAACGAGATAGTGCAGGATATCGTGCGGAAGTGCCTGCAAATGCGAGACAATATCCATCCCCATGACTCGTCCCACGCCCCGGTTCTGCCCGACCCCAACCTTGCCTAAGATGCCATTGCGGCAATTTCGGGCAAGAGTTCGGTCGCTAGCCTTCTTGCTGTATGGTCAATGGCGACGGCTTGGTCGACCGATTGTGGTTCCGCCATCGCGCCGGCCCGTTCGGCGGCCTCGAGGGTGGCCTCGACCAGCGCGGAAATCCCCGCAAAGCTAAGCCGCCTGCCGACAAATTCGGCGACCGCGACTTCATTAGCGGCATTGAGCACGGTGGGTGCCGCACCGCCGGCGACGAGCGCCGCCCGGGCAATGCGCAACGCCGGAAAACGCACCGGATCGGGCTCTTCGAAGGTCAGATTCGAAATGCGGGCGAGGTCGAGCCGCTGCGCAGGCGTGGCCATTCGCTCCGGATACGCCAGGCAATGCGCGATCGGGATGCGCATGTCCGGCGCACCGAGCTGGGCGATGACCGACCCATCGCGATACTCCACGAGGCCGTGCACCACGGATTGCGCGTGCACCACGATGTCGAGTTCATCGGGAGCGAGTGCGAACAAGTGCCGCGCCTCGATGAGTTCGAGGCCCTTATTCATCAGCGTCGCCGAATCGATGGTGATTTTCGGTCCCATCGACCAGACCGGGTGTTTTAGGGCCTGCTCCAGCGTGACGTGGCGCAGCTGTTCCGGTGAATACGTGCGGAACGGGCCGCCCGAGGCGGTCAGGATAACTCGGCGCACTTCTTCGCGCCGTCCCGCGCTCAGCGCCTGAAAAATCGCGTTGTGCTCGGAATCAACCGGAAGAACCTTGGCGCCGGCTGCCGCGGCACGCCGCATGAACAGTGCGCCGGCGCAAACCAGGCACTCCTTATTGGCGAGCGCCACTGTCGCGCCGCGCTCGGCCGCAGCCAGCGTCGGTTTCAGACTGGCCGCGCCCGTGATCGCAGCCATAACCCAATCTGCCGGACGCTCCGCCGCTTCCACCATCGCGCCAGGACCCGCACCTGCTTCGATGCCGGAACCGGACAGTCCTTCCTTGAGCTCAGCAAACGCGTCGGGGTCGCCTACCGCCGCAAACCGCACGCGCAGGTCACGCGCAAGCCGCGCCAACGCCGCGCCATTGCGATACGCGGTGATGGCCTCGACCTCGTAGCGTCCAGGATCGCGCCGCAGCAGGTCGATCGTGCTCGAGCCGATCGAACCGGTCGCGCCAAGCAGTGTTACGCGGCGCGGCGCGGCGGACGTTCCGGCCTTGGCGCCGACTTTGGCCAACGGCTGTGCATGTGTCATCGCGCCTACCATACCAGGAGGCCGTGGGCGGCAGCAGCCGTGCCTTGGTGCACGATGCCAATCAGAAGCGCAGCCGCGGCGGCGACCAGAAAACCGTCGAGCCGATCCATCAGGCCGCCATGACCTGGGATAAGCTGGCTCGTGTCCTTGGCGCCGAAATGCCGCTTGATAGCGGATTCAAGCAGATCCCCCGCTTGCGCCAAGGCTGAAAGCACCAACGCGATTACTCCTACTACCGCCAGCCGGCTCAACCCGTCCGCATAGGCGACCAGCGTTCCGGCGGCAACCCCCCCGGCGAGCCCGCCGAAGGCGCCCGACCAGGTCTTGTTCGGGCTCACCTTCGGCCACAACAGGGGACCGCCGATAGCACGGCCGGCCGCAAAGGCGGAGGTATCGGTCGCCCAGACGGTCAACGCCAGGAAGAGGAACGCCGCAAAGCCGAATTCGGCGTCGCGGCGCAGCAGCGCAGGGCCTAGAAACGCGGCCCCCGCATAGATGACGCCGCCGACCGCCCATATTCCGCGCACCGGCCAATTTCGACCGGTGGGACCGGTCAAAGATGCAGCAATCCCCGCCAACACCGCGCCGGCGGCAACCGCGCCCATTGCACCGGTGGCATAACCGAAGCCCGTGAAGGCGAACGCCGCTCCAAGCGCGGCGATGCCCGGTGCCAGAACTACGCGATCGGCGATGCCAGCAAGCCGGCTCCATTCCCAGAAGATGCCGAGCGCCGCCAGCGCGCAGAGCGCGAAAAAAGACCAACCGCCAAAATAGCCCGCCACCAGGACGACCGGCGCCAGGACCGCTGCCGATGCCACGCGCAGCATCAGGTTGCGACGCCGGGCCGCGTCACGATTGACTTCGGCGGTCACGATCCGGTCTGGGCGATCAGGCCGCCGAAACGGCGTTCACGCCGACGGTACTCGGCGATGGCGGATTCGAGTGCGGCGCGGTCAAAGTCCGGCCAATTGACCGGCACGAAAACCAGTTCGCTGTAAGCGGCCTGCCACAACAAGAAATTGGACAGTCGCTGCTCGCCGCTGGTGCGAATGATCACGTCGGGATCGGGCACGTCCGGCGCATCGAGATTGCGGGTAATGAGGTCGGGCGTGATGGCGTCGGCCGCCATCCGGCCGGCGGCCACCTCCTGCGCCAACCGGCGCGCCGCGCGCGCAATTTCCTGGCGCGCACCGTAATTGAAGGCCACGACCAGCGTCAGTCCGCTGTTGCTGCGCGTCAGATCCTCGGCCTCCTCCAGCAACAGGCGGATGTCGCGGTCGAGGTCGTCGCGCTCGCCGATAATGCGAACCCGGACATTGCTTTTGTGCAGATCGGCCAAATCGTTGCGCACAAAACGGCGCAGCAGTCCCAACAAGTCCATGATTTCGGATTTGGGCCGCGACCAGTTCTCCGAACTGAAAGAAAAAATCGTCAGATAACCGATGCCGAGTTCGCGCGCCGCGCGCACGGTTTTGCGCAAAGCCTCGACGCCGCGGCGGTGACCCTCGACACGCGGCAGGCCGCGCGCAGCCGCCCAGCGCCCATTGCCATCCATAATGATCGCAACGTGCCGAGGCGTCTCGAACCCGCCAATCCTCGTTTCCAGCGGCCCGCGTGCCGAATCTGTCGCCCTTGCCGCGTCGCTCACACCGTCATGATCTCCTTTTCCTTGCCGGCGAGCAATTTCTCGACCTCGGCAATGGATGAGTCGGTGGCTTTCTGCACTTCGCCGTCATGCCGCTTCTGTTCGTCTTCGCTGATTTTGTGCTCTTTCTCGAGCTTCTTAAGAAGATCGAGGCCGTCGCGGCGCACGTGCCGCACCGCCACGCGCGCGGCTTCAGCATATTTGTGCGCGACCTTGACGATTTCGCGCCGCCGCTCCTCGTTCATCTCAGGAATGCGCAGCTTAAGCACCTGTCCCTCGGTCGACGGCGTCAAGCCGAGATTGGCGGCCGAGATCGCCTTCTCGACTGCGTGAACCATCGAGCGATCCCAGACCTGAACGCTCAGCAGACGCGGCTCCGGTACGCTGATGGTCGCCAGCTGATTGAGCGGCATATTGCTGCCATAGGCCTCGACTTGGACGTGGTCGAGCAGTGCGGTCGAGGCGCGTCCGGTGCGCAAGCCTGATAATTCCGTCTTGAGCGAGGCAAGCGCCCCCTGCATGCGGCGCTTGAGATCGTTGAGATCGAATCCATCAGCTGCCATGGCGTCCTCCGCGAGTAGTGCTCTATAGCCCGAGACCGCCCCAACCATCCTGATTGCGTGGGGCCGGGCGGCCTGCTGCCCCCCCAAACGGCATCGTCAACCGACGATGGTAAAGTGCCCTTTCCCCAGCAGGACGTTGGCAATGGAACCCTGTTCAAGGATCGAGAACACAATGATAGGCATGCGGTTTTCCTGGGCAAGCGCGAACGCCGTCGCATCCATGATCCGGAGCCGGCGGTCCAGCGCCTCCTGGTGATCGAGCTGCTGATAGCGGGTCGCGCTCGGATCGCGCTTCGGGTCGGCCGTATAGACGCCATCCACATCCGTCGCCTTGAGCACGGCTTCGCAGCCCATCTCGGCGGCGCGCAGCACCGCGGTGGTGTCGGTGGTGAAATAGGGATTGCCGGTGCCGCCGGCGAATACGAGGACCCGATTGTCTTCGAGATGCCGGAGCGCACGCTGACGCTCGTAGGTCTCGCAGACCTGCGGCATCGACAGCGCCGACATGGTGCGGGCACTGACCCCTGCCCGCTCGATGGCGGCTTCCAATACCAGCGCGTTCATGACCGTAGCCAGCATACCCATCACATCCGCGGTCGTCCGTGACAGTCCATCGGCGGAAATCTGCGCCCCGCGCAAGACATTGCCGCCGCCGACCACGACGCCCAAACCAATGCCGAGCGCGTGCGCTGCGATGAGATCGGCGGCGAAGCGATCGATGGTCGGCTGATGGATGCCGAATTTCTCCGGACCGCTCAGCGCCTCGCCCGAGAGCTTGACGATCACGCGACGGTATTTCGGCTTCGCCATGAGAACTGTCCGCTCGCGGTGCCGCGCAAAGGCGGTGCCTGCATCACAGCCGATTCCGGCCGCGACTGGCTAGGGCTATCGCATTTGCCCGTCAAACCCAACAGGCGAGAGCGCCGGCTCAGTGCGTGCTGGCCAGTGCCGCGACTTCTCCACCGAAATCGCCGGCCGGCCGGTCGATGCCCTCGCCGAGCGCAAAGCGCACGAAGCCGGTGACCTTGATCGGGCCGCCCACTGTAGCCTCGCTCTCTTTGAGGGCCTGCGCGACGCTCTTCTTGTCGTCGTGAATGAATGGCTGATCGAGCAGGCAGACGTCCTTGTAGAAGGTCTTCAGCCCCGACTCGACGATCTTTTCCACCACGTTGGCCGGCTTGCCCTGCGCCTTGTCGGATAGGATGGCGCGCTCCCGCTCGATGGCCGACGCCGACAGGCCCGACGGATCGAGGGCTTGCGGATTGGCCGCGGCCACGTGCATCGCGACCTGGTGGCCAAGCGCCTTGAGCTCATCGGTCTTCCCGGCCGATTCGAGCGCCACGATCACGCCGATGCGTCCGAGCCCGTCGCCCGGCGAGTTGTGCATGTAGCTCGCCACCACGCCCTTGCCGACTGAAAGCCCGGCGGCGCGGCGCAATGTCATGTTCTCGCCGACCTTGGCGACGGTCTCGGTGATCGCGTCAGCCGTCGTGCGGTCGCCGATGCGGGTCGCAAGGATCTTGTCGACTTCGGGCCCGGCGGTGAGCGCCACATCGGCGATCATCTTCACCAGACCCTGGAAGAGGTCGTTGCGCGCGACGAAATCGGTCTCGGAATTGACCTCGACCAGCACGCCCTTGTTGGCGTTCAGCGCAGAGCCGATCAGACCTTCTGCCGCTACCCGATCGGCCTTCTTGGCCGCCTTGGACAGGCCCTTTTTGCGCAGCCAGTCGACCGCGGCCTCGGAGTCGCCACCAGACTCCGCGAGCGCGGCCTTGCAGTCCATCATGCCGGCTCCGGTCTTTTCCCGAAGCTCCTTGACCATATTGGCAGTGATGTTCGCGGTCATTGAATGATTCCTATTTCGTCATTCCGGGGCCGAGCGAAGCGAGGAGCCCGGAATCCATTCACAGCCCATATAATTACGGCGCGGACGTTGGGTAACCGCAGACTGAGCGGTTATGGATTCCGGGCTCGCGCCTTCGGCGCGCCCCGGAATGACAGCTACTCGGCTTCGGCAGTCAGCTGTTTTGCCTTGTTGACCCAGGCGTCGACACGGCCGGGCAGTCCGACCTCTTCGCCGACTTTATGCGTGGCGGCCGGCGATAATTCGGCAAGCTGCTGATAGTGGAAGATGCCGAGGTCGTTGAGCTTCTTCTCGATCGCCGGCGACACGCTGGGCAGCTTCTTCAGATCGTCGGCAACGCCGCGCGGCCCCGACAACGGCTCGAAGCCGAGCTTGTTGGTTTCGGCCGGCAATTCCTCGGCGACGACCGGCTCCGCCTGAGCGCCGATATCGACGCCGTGGGAGCCCTGCGCCCGCGAAATGCCGTCGATGGCCGCCTTGGCGACGAGATCGCAGTAGAGCGTAATCGCGCGGCTCGCGTCGTCATTGCCGGGCATCACGTAGGTGATGCCGTTCGGATCGCAATTGGTGTCCACCACCGCGGCCACCGGGACGTTAAGGCGCCGCGCCTCCTTGATCGCGATATCTTCCTTGTTGGTGTCGATCACGAACAACAGGTCAGGCAGCCCGCCCATGTCCTTGATGCCGCCGAGCGCGCGGTCGAGCTTGTCGCGCTCGCGCTGCAAAGTGAGTCGTTCCTTCTTGGTGTAGCCCTGCGCCTCGTTGGACGACAGCATCTCTTCGAGCTTGCGCAGCCGCTTGATCGAATTCGAGACCGTCTTCCAGTTGGTCAGCGTGCCGCCGAGCCAGCGCGAATTGACGTAATACTGCGCCGACTTTTTGGCGGCCTCGGCAACGGCATCCTGTGCCTGGCGCTTGGTGCCGACGAACAGGATGCGGCCGCCTTGCGCCACCGTATCGCTGACCGCCTGCAGCGCCCGGTGCATCATCGGCACGGACTGGGTCAGATCGATGATGTGGATGTTATTGCGGGTGCCGAAGATGTATTCCGCCATCTTCGGGTTCCAACGGTGGGCCTGATGGCCAAAGTGCACGCCAGCTTCCAAAAGCTGGCGCATGCTGAAGTCGGGCAGCGCCATATATATTCTCCGGTTGATCCGCCGCGGACCGATGAGCCCACCCCTCCGAGGGAGGGGTAGGCACCGGACGGCTCCTGTAAGGGGCCAAGATCCGCGTGTGAAGTTGTGGCCTTATATAGACAAGTACCCGACAGGCGCAACCTGAACGTGGCGCCGGTGCCGGACTGTCGAATCTTGCCCGCGGATCGCAGTCTGGCTGCACCGGCCGTGGGCGCTACCCGCTGCCGCCAGGGATGGCGAGTGCCGTGGTTGCCGGAATGTTCCGGAAGACGCTGGATATGAAAAATTTACGGATGGAAGAGCAATGTTTATACACATAAACTCCCCCAATGAATCAGCCACGGGAAATGAACTTAAGGTTCCGCTGCCCGCCGGAGCTCGAGGGAGTTCTGCCGCAGCCGATTCCAGCGGTGCTCGGCCTGCCCGATTGGTTCAAGTCCATGCCGTCCCAGGCTTTCAATCCCAGCATGGGTACGGCGGATCACACGGTCAAAAAATGTCCGCCGTTCATCGACGCGATGACCTACGGATTCTTGATTCCGCTGGCCGCTGATCTCGTGGTGCGCGACGGCGAGTTCACGTGGAAATCCGAAATGCCGCCGGGCTTTGTCGGCAAATATCCCCATTCGCCCATCGATTTTCATGATCCCAGCCAGATTCCTGGAGCGCCATTCCGCGACGAGGACCGGTTCATCATCAAGTTCAACAATTTTTGGACCATCGAGGCGCCGGAAGGATATTCCATGCTGTTTACCCATCCGCTCAATCGCACCGACTTGCCGTTCACGACGCTGACCGGTCTGGTCGATTGCGACAGCTTCACCGCAGCTTTTGTCAATTTTCCTGCACGCTGGCACGACATGAACTTCAATGGCGTGCTGCCCAAGGGCACACCGGTGGCACAATGCCTGCCGGTCAAGCGCGAAGCATGGTCAGGCAGTTGCGAAAAACTTTCGGTGGCCGATATAGCGCGTCGCCTTGCCACGAGAAGCGCGATCAAAACCGAAACCGATGTCTATCGTCACCAGTTCAGGGCGCCGAAGCGCTAGCATTCCTCTCGCGCAAAAAGCGGGCGGCGTCGCTCGGCTTAAGCCAAAACCGGCCCTGAGCGGCCTTCACTAACGAGCCGAGCGCCATACCGTAACGCCTTGGGTCCTCGCCCCGTACGGCGGCACGGAAATACTCGTAGCCGGCGTCGTGTTGTCCAAGCGCAAGCAAACAGTTGCCGAGGCCAAGCAAGGCCATAGGGTCATCGGGCGTTGCCATCAAGCAGCGCCGCAAATCCTCGGCCGCCTGTTCAAATTCGCCAAGTTCCTGCTGCGCCATGGCCATGCCGAACCGCGCATCACGGGATGCTGGCGCAATATGCAGCGCATTGTCGAAGGCGATTTTGGCATCTGTGAAACTGGCGCTGTTGAGATAGGCATAACCCAGCTGAATCGACAGTTCGGGCGTCATCGGCGCGATTTCCAGTCCGCGCTTGAATGCTGCGATCGCCTCGTCATAGCGCTTCATCGCTGCCAGCAGGCAGCCGAGCTCGTGAAATGCGGCAGCGTATGGCGGCTTACGTTTGATCGTGCGCTTTAGCTGGTGCAGCGCTTCCTCATGCCGGCCGGCATGCCGCAACGCGATTGCAAATTCGGTCTCGAGCTCCGGATCGTGACTATCGCGCACGGCGGCCTCGAGCGCTGCGACGGCATCCTGGGCCCGGTTTTGCATCAGCAACGCATAGCCGAGAACGCGAAATGCGCCGGCGTGTCGCGGTTCATTCTTAAGCACGTCGCGAGCAATCCGCTCCGCCTCGAGCGGACGATTGGCGTTGAGCGCCGCTATCGCCTGTTCGACATTGCCGAAAGGGCGGTTCGTGCCGTGATCCATGGTAGGCCCCCACTCCGCCATGACGCTGACAGCGCAACCGCTACGACTTGGCTTGATTTCGCTGGCGCCAGGCGCGGTCTTGCTCCTTCAGACGCTGCTGCTCCCGTCGCGCCTGCGACGGGTCCGCATCGCCGTTTTTGATGAGTATGCTGTTCATTGCGCTCGTGCAATTGATGCCGAAAAAGTCGGTGAACTTGGAGTCGATCGAATACGGACGGTTTGCGAGCGCCTCGCCGATTTGCGCCTGTTTTTTAAGACTGTCTTCGATGAAGAGATAATCGCCCACTTGCAGAATGGCGTCGATGGAGCCGAAAGCATCGCCAAGGTCACCGTGAAAATCCTCCACCAAAAGACAAGGCCTTTGGAATTCACGAGTCGATTTCGCCGTTTCTTCAAGCCACCCCTGGCAATCGGCTTGAACGAACTCGATCCTCGGGTCGGAAACCTCTCCGATGTCTTTGTCCACGGAGATGATCTGCGTGGTCAGACCGAACGACGCGCATAGATCGGCAAGAAACAGCGCCGATCCGCCGACGCCGGAGCCCAGTTCGATGATGGTGCGCGGCCGCAGTTCTTCGATAAGCATCTGGTAGATCGCAAGATCGTGTACCGTCTTGAAACAGGCGACGCCACGCCAGCGAAACACATGGCCTACGCCCTGGCTGTACAGATTTTGGCCGAAGCCAAGCTCGGTCCCGCTGATGGCCTCCCCCGCAAGTTCGGCAAACAGCCGTTGCCGCCGCGACCATGAGACGAAGCGGTCGCTTGAGCGGCAGAGATAGCGCGATGCGTAGAAGGTCACCTGAGGCGGCCACGTCTCCTGCTGCAAATGGCTCAGCAGATAGCTTTGGAAGAAGCTCGGCACATTGTTGTGCGCCGCCACCTCCGCCGTCAGCCTGGTGATAATTTGTTTCTTTTCTGCAGCTTCGAGACGGGGAAGTTTGGCCGCGCCACGCAAGAAATTCCGAATAAGATGAAACAGGTATCCGGACGATTGCTCGGTGTGCAATGCCAAAAAGTCCGCGAGGGAATGTGCGAACTCCTTGTCTCCGTTCATGTGTCGCCCCGGATTTCCCATGCAATGCGCTAACGGCTCAGGTTAGCACACTGCGATCGTTATGAGCTTGGCTGAAGGACGCAGCTGCGGGCGAAATGCCGGCGAACATCGCCTTCCCGCGCGGCCGCCTTCGAGCGGACACTTCCCCGCTAGCGGCTCTCACGGCGCTTGAGTTTCGCGGCCTTTTTTGCGGCGTAACGGGCTTGGCGAGCGGCCGCCTGATCCCGCGTCAGGACGGCCTTTGCATCGGCCACCTCCTCGCGGCCCCCTTGCGGCCGTGCAGCGCCTGTTTCGTCATCCTGTGACGGCCGGCTACCCGACCTCGCTCGCTCCAGGACGAAGCGCGCGTAATCGTCCATGTCGCCCTTGAAAGCCTTGATATGTCCGTCGGCCGTCAGCCACAGCCGATCCGCCACCAGTTCCATCAGCGAACGATCATGGGTGATGATAATGACCGCGCCTTCGTAATCGTTGAGCGCGTCGAGCAGCGCGCGTCGGCTGTCGATGTCGAGGTGGTTGGTCGGCTCATCGAGGATCAGAAGGTGCGGCTCAGTCATCGCGACCAGATTGAGCAGCAGTCGCGCGCGCTCGCCGCCCGACAGATTGGCGACCGTCGTATCCTGCTTGTCGAATGACAGTCCAAACTGCGCCAGCCGCGAGCGGCGCACTGACTCGGCATCGTCCGGCAACGCGCGCCGAATGATGTCGAGCGGCGTGTCCTCGGGATCGAGCGCCTCGATCTGGTGCTGATGAAACCAGCCGACCTTGATTCGGTTCTCGCGGACCATTTGTCCGGATTGCAGCGGCAGCGCGCCGGCCAAAAGCTTGGCGAATGTTGTTTTGCCGGCGCCGTTGACGCCGAGGAGACCGATACGGTCGTCGACGTCGAGCCGCAGATTAAGGCCGCGCAGCACCGGCGAGCCATCGTAGCCGACCGCACCGGCCTCGAGCTGAATGAGCGGGGGCGCCAACGGACGGCGCGGCGACGGCAGGATGAACGGCGCAACGCGCTCCTCGACGGGAGCCGCGATCGGCTCGAGTTTTGCGAGGCGCTTGATGCGCGACTGGGCCTGCGTCGCCTTGCTGGCTTTGGCGCGAAAGCGATCGATGAATTTCTGCAGGTGCTCGCGTTCGGCCTCCTGCTTGGCGCGTGTCGCGACCTGGAGCCTGGTCTTTTCGGCGCGCTGCGTTTCAAACTGGCTATAGCCGCCCGAGTAAAGCGTCAGCTTGCCGGTGCTTAGGTGCAGGATGGCATCGACCGAGTTATCGAGAAGCTCGCGATCGTGGCTCACGATGATCGCGGTGTGGGGATATTTCTTCAACCGCGCTTCGAGCCACAACGCGCCTTCCAGATCGAGGTAGTTGGTGGGCTCGTCCAACAGCAGCAGGTCCGGCTCGGCGAACAGAGCCGCCGCCAGCGCCACCCGCATGCGCCAGCCGCCGGAGAACTCCGCCATGGCGCGGTGCAGATCGTCATTGGCAAAGCCGAGACCGCTCAAGATCTCCGCCGCGCGGGCCGGCGCACGATCGGCGTCGATGGCATTGAGTTCGTGATAGATTTCGGCGAGTTCCTCGGGCGCCGCGATCTCCAGTTGCGAATGGAGCGCATCGCGCCGGGTGTCGGCCGCCAAAATCGTGTCCAAGAGGCTCACCGGCGTTGCGGGGTGCTCCTGATCGACGGAGCCGATCCGGGCGCGCTTGGGCAGCTCAATGTCGCCACCCTGCGGAACAAGTTCGCCCTTGATCAGCTTGAACAGCGTCGATTTGCCGATGCCGTTGCGCCCGACCAGACCGACCTTGGTGCCGGCGGGAACCGTGACGCTCGCCGAATCGAAAAAGCGCCGGCCCCAGGCGTCAAAGATAAGATTATCAATCCGAAGCATTCCGTTCCGCCTGCGCCGCCGCCTGCCAGGGCGATGCGGTTAGCGCGTGGCACGCCCGGCGTCAAAGGCAAGGCTCCAAGAATGCCTAATTCGCCGCCGCTATGGTTTGCCGGCAAAGCTGACGGAACCGTTTTTTTGCGAATGCCGGCGCGCAAACTTCAAGCATCGCGAAGATCGCGCCGGCAAATAACGCAAGACCCGCGGCGCCCGCAGCTCTCCTACTCCGCGGCACGCGGCAGGCTCAGCGAATCCAGATGCGCCAGAACCGCGTCGACGTGCATCACATCGGCATATTTGTGATGCATGTCGAACAGATTGACCTTGTGGGTCAATTCGGCGCGGTCATAGGTACACTCTTCCACGACGCTGACGTGATAGCCGCTGGAGTAGCCGTCGACGACGCTGGCGCGCACGCAGCCGGACGTGCTTTCGCCGCAGACGATGAGGCTGTTCACGCCGAGGATCGACAGGTGCGAATAAAGCGGCGTGCCCTGAAAGATGCTGGCGCGCTGTTTGGTGATGAGAATGTCGTCGGGCTCGACAGTGAACTCACGATAGATGGCATAGCCATCCACCGGCACGTCGGCCTTGCGCCGGGTCGAGACCGCGCCGGGCGGCCGGTTATTGGGACGCGTCTCCTGGGTGCAGAAGAAAACCGGAATGCCGGCGCGGCGCGCCGCCGCGAGCAGCTTTTTGGTCGGCGCGATGGCACGATGCGCGAAAATTCCGCAGGTGTTGATATAGCGATCGTTGATCTCGGCAGGCGGCATCGGGCCGCCGCGGTAGACGAGGTCGTAGAGATCGATCGCCAGCAGGGCCGGTCGCGGTCCGACGAACGTTTCGCGCCGCCAGCCGGCGTAGAGCTTCATATCGCTTTCGGGAACGACATCTTTCCAGCAGTGCTCGTTGAATTGGTCGATCGATGCCATCGCTCGTCTCCCGTGGCATATTTCTGCGGCCGGTTCGGCTCTCGCCGTCAAGTATAGCGCCATGGAGCGAAATGTCCCACTACGGCACCTGTCAGCGGCCGGGCATTCGGGTAGAATTGGCGAATGATATTTCGCCGACGTGAATTTTTGAGGCTGACCACAGGCGCCGCAGCGCTACCCGTGCTTGCACCGTTCGTGCAGACCGCGCGCGCAGCAGCGTCTTATCCGTCGCGGCCGGTGCGCGTTATCGTCGGCTTTGCACCATCGGGCGCCGCCGACATTCTGGCGCGGCTCATCGCGCAACGCCTGTCCGAACGCCTCGGCCAGGCGTTTGTCGTCGAGAACCGGCCCGGCGCGGCCATGAATATCGCCACCGGCTACGTCGCCAAGGCGCCACCCGACGGCTACACGCTCCTTAACATCACCACCATCAACGCGTGGAACGGATCGCTCTACCGGCACCTCGACTACGATTTCATCCGCGATATCACTCCGGTCGCGAGCATGTCGCGCGCCGGCGGCGTACTCGAAGTGCATCCGTCGCTGCCGGTGAAGACCGTTGCCGAGTTTATCGCCTACGCCAAGGCCAATCCCGGCAAGCTCAATATGGGCACCGGCGGTCCCGGCAGCGGACCGCACATGTACGGTTCGCTGTTCGAAATGATGACCGGGGTGCAGCTCGTGCCGGTCCATTATCACGGCACCGGGCCGGCACTGCCCGATCTCATGAGCGGCCGCCTCCAGGCGATGTTCGATCTGGTGACGTCGTCGATCGGCTACATCAAAGCCGGCAAGCTGCGCGCGCTCGGAGTGACCACTGCGGCGCCTTTTGGCTCGCTGCCCGGCGTGCCACCCATCGCCGCGACTGTGCCGGGCTACGAAGCGAGCGGGTGGCAGGGGCTTGGCGCGCCCGCGCATACGCCGGATGAAATCCTCGACAAGCTGCACGGCGAGGTCAACACGGCACTGGCCGATCCGGCCTTCCAGGCGCGGCTCGAGACGCTCGGTGCGCCGGCATTTGCCAGTTCGCGCGCCGACTTTCAGAAGCTGATCGCCGCCGACACCGAGAAATGGGCCAAAGTGGTTGCTTTCGCCAAGATCAAGCTCGATTGAACGCGCCGGCGCCGGCGCGATTGGAGCGTTTTGTGCATCTCCGCCGCAGAAGCTTTCTCCATCTCGCCGCAGCCGGCGCCGCGATGCCGGTATTGGGAACGCGCGCCCGCGCGCTCGATTACCCGGCGCGGCCGGTGCGGGTCATCGTCGGCGCCGTTCCCGGCAGTGCTCCCGATGTGATCGCAAGGCTCGCCGCCGACTGGCTGTCGCGGCGGCTTGGCCAAACCTTCTTTGTCGATAACCGCAACGGCGCGAGCGGCGCGATCGCCGCAGAGGCAGTAGCGGGCGCTGCGCCGGATGGCTACACCCTGCTCCTGGTCAGCGCCTCGGACAGCATCAACGCCACCCTCTATCATCATCTCAAATTCGACTTCCTGCGCGATTTCGTACCGGTCGGCGGACTCGTTGGCTTTCCGATGGTGATGACTGTGAGCGCCGGGTTTCGGGCCAAAACGCTTCCCGAGCTGATCGCCTACGCCAAGGCCAATCCGGGCAAGCTCAACATCGGCACACCACCCGTCGGCTCGCCGCAGCATATCGCCGGCGAGCTGTTCAACATGATGAGCGGCACCGACATCGTCTTTGTCGCCTATCGCGGCGGCCCGCAGGCCATCACCGATGCGCTCAGCGGTCAGGTCCAGGGCGTGGTCGGCACGGTTTTGTTGACCATCGAGCAGATCAGGTCCGGCGGCCTGCGCCCGCTGGCGGTAACGACCACGGCACGCTCCGCCTTGCTGCCCGATGTGCCCACGGTAAGCACCGTCGTGCCGGGCTTCGACGCCAGCCAATGGATCGGCCTTGTCGCGCCGAAGAACGTCCCGCCCAACCTCATTGAACGGCTCAACCACGAAATCCAATTGGGCCTGGCGGACGCCGCAATGAAAGCGAAGATCGCCAATCTCGGCGGCACGGCACTTCCCGGCTCGGCCGCCGCGTTCGGCCAATTCACCGCGGCAGAGGTCGCCAAGTGGGGCAAGGTCATCAAGTTTGCCAACATCAAGGTCGAATAATCCGACAAGTCTCAAAGCGGTGCGATCCGGTGTCACGATGAATTTTTCCGCAAAACTTTCTCGCAGACAGGTGTTGCAGGCCGTTACCGCAGCGGCTGCCGCATCGGCCTGGTCCCCCCCCGCGATGGCGGTCACCTATCCGACGCGGCCGATACGCCTGATTGTCGGTCTGCCCGCCGGCGGCACGCCGGACGTTTATGCACGGTTGGTGGCCAATAAGATGTCGCCGCTGCTCGGCCAGCCGATCGTGGTCGATAACAGGCCCGGCGCCAGCGGCAACATCGCGACCGAACTGATGATCCGCGCCGCACCCGACGGCTACACGCTGCTGCTGGTGATCGCGCCAAACGTGATCAACGCTTCGCTCTATCCCGATCTCAAATACAATTTCATTCGCGACACCGTGCCGGTCGCCAGCATCGGCGGCTCGCCGTTCGTCATGGTCGTCAATCCTTCGTTTCCGGCAAAGACCGTTCCGGAATTCATCGCTTACGCCAAAGCACATCCCGGCGAGATCAATGTCGCCTCGACCGGCATCGGCAATCTCACCCACATGGCCGCCGAGCTGTTCAAGATGATGGCCGGAATCGACATGCTGCACGTTCCGTATCACGGCGAGACCGCGGCACAGGCCGATCTGCTCAGCGGCCGCGTGCAGGTGATGTTCGATCCGATCCCGTCGTCACTCGGCTATATCCGCGGCGGCAAGTTGCGCGGATTGGCGGTCACCTCGGATAAACCGATGGACGTGCTGCCGAACCTGCCGACCATGACGCAGTTTCTGCCGGACTATCAAGTGACGGGCATCACTGGCATCAGTGCGCCGAAGGGCACGCCTTCCGACGTGATCGGCATCCTCAACAAGGCCGTCAACACGACATTGGCCGATCCCAAGATCAAGGCGCGGTTTGCCGATCTCGGCAGTGCCGAGCTCGTCGGCACGCCAGCCGATTTCGGCAAAGTGGTAGCGAACGAGACTGCCAAGTGGGCCAAGGTCGTCAAGTTTGCCCAGATCAAGCCGGAATGACTGGGTCACCCGTGATCATCTTGCTCACGGCTCTGCAAGTGGAGCGACGATGAACGTTTCCCGCCGAAGCCTGGCGCGCATCGCGGCTGCGGCCGGCTGTGCCGCGTATTCCGGCCATGCATGGGCACGCGATTATCCGAACCGTCCGGTGAAACTCGTTATCGGCTTTGCGCCCGGCGGCCCGGCCGACATCGTCGCGCGCCTTGTCGGCCAGTTTCTGTCCGAAAAGCTCGGGCAGCCCTTCGTTATTGAGAACCGGCCCGGCGCCGGGACGACAATCGCGACCGAGACGGTCGCGCACGCCACACCCGACGGCTACACCTTGCTGTGGACCACCTCGGCGGACGAAATCAACGCCACACTCTACAAAAAATTGAATTACGATTTTGTCCGCGACATTACGCCGGTTGCCAGCATCGACCTGTTGCCGCTGGTGATGGAGGTCTATCCGGCGTTTGCGCCCAAGAGCGTTTCGGAATTCATTGCTTACGCCAAAGCCAATCCCGGCAAGATCAACTTCGCCACCGGCGGCATCGGCTCGTCGCAGCATGTCGCCGGCGAGCTGTTCAATTTTATGACCGGCGTGAAAATGGTGCATGTTCCCTATCGAGGTGCGGCTTTGGCGGTCAACGATGTGATCGCCGGCCAGGTTCAGCTCACCTTCAGTCCGATACCGCTGTCGCTCGGCTACATTCGTGGTGGCAAACTGCGCGCGCTCGCGGTGACGAGCGCCAAGCGCAGCCCGGCGCTGCCCGACGTGCCAACGGTGGCGGAGTTCGTGCCCGGTTACGAGGCCATCGCAACCGACGGGCTAGGCGCGCCAAAAGGCACACCGGTAGAGATCGTCACGCTTCTCAACGCGACGGTGAACGCGGCGCTGGCCGATCCCAAAATAAAAGCCCGGCTTGAAGGCTTCGGCGGCGTGCCCAATCCGATGTCGCCCCAGCAATTCAAGACGTTTATCGCCGCCGAGACGGTCAAATGGGCGAAAGTCTTGAAGTTCGCCAATATCAAAATGGATTAGCGGCAAAATAAAACGATGTTTGGAGCCCGTTCGCCATGACTCTTCCGCGCCGGCAATTCATGCAATTCGCAGCCTTAGCAGCAGTCTTGCCGATTGCGCCGCGGATCGCCTCCGCGCAGGCCTATCCGACCAAACCGATCCATCTCGTGGTACCGGCCCCGCCGGCCGGTACGTTCGACATCGTCGCGCGGCTCGTCGCCAACGCAACGGAGCCGCACATCGGCCAAAAATTCATCATTGAAAATCGCGGTGGTGCCGGCACTAACCTGGGTACCGGGACCGTCGCCCATGCGGCGCCGGACGGTTACACACTGTTGCTCGCGGGCTCCCCGGGCGCAATCAACGCCACGCTCTATCACAATCTCGATTTCAGCTTTGCGCGCGACATCGAGCCAGTTGCCCGCATCGAGGGCGCACCCTTGGTCATGGTGGTCAATCCGGCGTTTGCCGCCAAGACCGTCGCGGAATTCATCAATTACGCCAAAAGCAATGCCGGCAAGATCAACATGGGCTCCGGCGGAATCGGCTCGACCGGCGATGTCGCCGGCGAACTGTTCAACATGATGGCGGGCATCAAAATGGCGCACGTGCCCTATCGGGGCGAAGCGCCGGCCGTCACCGATCTGCTCGGCGATCACGTCCAAGTGGTGTTCTCCACGCCAGGTTCGGTGATGTCGGCCGTTAAATCCGGAACGCTGCGCGCGCTCGGCGTCACCAGCGCAAAGCGCATGGACGTGCTCCCCAACGTCCCGACAATCGCCGAGACGCTGCCCGGCTACGAAGCGGTGTCGTGGGCCGGCATCGGCGCTCCCGCGCACACGCCTGCGGCCATCGTCGACAAGCTCAACAGCGCGTTCAACGCCGCGCTCGCCGAACCCAAGCTGAAAGCCCGGCTCGCCGAGTTCGGCGCCGTCGTCATGACCGGCACGCCCGCCGAATTCCGCACGTTTATCGCCGCCGAAATCGCCAAATGGGCGAAGGTGGTCAAATTCGCCAATATCAAGGCCGACTGAGCACGCGGCCGCACAATAATCGGAGGAACGCCATGAACTTTGCGCGCAGACAATTTCTCAATCTTGCAGCCGGCGCGGCCGCGCTACCCGCGACCGCGCGACTTGCGTGGGCCGACACCTACCCGTCGCGGCCGGTGCGGATCATTGTCGGCTTTCCGCCGGGCGCCGCGACCGACATCGTCGGACGGCTGATCGCGCAGACGCTGTCCGAGCGGCTGCACAATCAGTTCTTTGTCGAGAACCGGCCCGGCGCCGGTAGCAATCTCGCCGCTGACGTGGTCGCCCACGCGGCCCCGGACGGCTACACGCTGCTGGCGATGACCGTCACCAACGCGGTCAACCAGACGCTCTATAAAGAGAAGAATCCCGGCCTCGTTTTCACGCGCGACCTTTTGCCGATTGCCCGCACCATTACATCGGCCAATGTGCTGGTGGTGAATCTGTCGGTGCCGGCCAAGACCATGCCGGAGTTCATTGCCTACGCCAAAGCCAATCCGGGCAAACTCAACTATGCATCCTACGGCTATGGCACCGCCCCCAATATGTCGGCCGAGCTGTTCAACATGATGGCCGGCACCAAGCTCGTGCATGTGCCGTATCATTCCAACTTCATGCCCGACATGCTGAGCGGGCAGGTGCAACTGGCCTTTCTGCCGGTGCCGCTGATCATCGGCTTCATCCGCGGCGGCAAGGTACGCGCGCTCGGCGTGAGCGGCGCCAAGCCCTCGGATGCGCTGCCCGGCGTGCCGCCGATTGCCCAGTTCGTGCCGGGCTACCAAGCCGACATCTGGCACGGCATCGCGGCGCCGAAAGGAACACCGGCAGCAATTGCCGACAAGCTGCACAACGACATCAACGCCGTCCTCAACGATCCGGCGATGAAACCGAAGTTCGAGACGCTCGGCGCCGATCCGGCGCCCATGACCACCGCTGAACTCGATAAATTCATCGCCGCCGAAGTCGACAAATGGGCCAAGGTGATCAAGTTCGCCGACATCAAGGCGAGCTGAGCGGCAACGCCACCGCTCAAATTCCGGCGCCACAAGGAAAATCCGGCGCCCACAAAGAAAGTGGAGATCAATAATGACTGTTATCGACCGCAGAACAATGTCGCTCCTCAGCCTTGCGGCGCTCGCGGCGCCGGGCCCGGCGCTCGCCGCCGACAATTTCCCGTCCCGGTCAATTCATCTCGTCGTGGGCTTTACGCCTGGCTCTTCATCCGACATTTCGGGGCGTATCTTTGCCAAGGAAGCCGGACAGATCCTCGGCCGCGACGTGGTCGTGGACAACAAGCCGGGGGCCGCAGGCAGCATCGGCGGAGCTTACGTCGCGCACGCCGCCAAGGACGGCTACACGCTGTTTCTGTGTCCACTGTCGACCGTCACCAACAAGGTCGCGCATCCGGAAGAACCGTTCGATACGATCAAGGACTTCGCCCCGGTGGCGCTTCTGGCAACCGGCGCGATCGTGATGGTAGTTGATCCCAAGCTCGACGTACACAGCGTCGCCGACTTCACCAAGCTCGCGAAGTCGAAACCCGGGCAGATCCTGTTCGGCACCGTCGGTCCCGGCAGCCTGCCCGATCTGTGCGGCGAGCTGTATGCGCAGCGCACCGGCGTCAAACTGGTTCAGGTGCCCTACCCCGGCAGTCCGCAGGTCATCATCGACCTCATGGCCGGCCGGGTGGCCATGAATTTCGCCATTGCGTCCTCGGTGCTCGGCCAGATCGCGGCAGGACAGGTGCGGCCGCTCGCCATCGCGGCCGATAAGCGATCGGATTTGCTGCCGAACCTGCCGACCATGGCGGAAGCCGGCGTCCCCGATTTCAACACGCCGCTGTGGTTCGGGCTGATGGCGCCGGCGGGCACGCCGCGGCCGATCGTCGACAAGATCGCGGCCGCGGCCAATAAAGGCATGCACACTCCGGAAGCCGTCGAACTCCTGCACAAGCAGGGCTTCGTCCCCGAAGACATGGGGCCCGATCAGTTCGCCGCGTTCGTGAAGAGCGAGATTACCCGGTGGTCCAAAGTCATGAAGGACGCCGGGATGAAAATTTAGAACAGGCCTCGCGTAGCGCATGTGCGCCGGCGTCGCCACGGGCGTGGCGCTCGCGGTGGCGAGTATGTCGCAAGCCAAGGCGCCTCCGGCCGAGTTACATAAACGCGGCGGCCGCCGGTTGTTGGCCGCATAGCCGGAAAATTTCCGGCCTTCCAGGAAAGGGCGCGGGGCGCGCGTTGCAGCAATTTCAAGGAGAACAATAATGCCTCTCATCGATCGAAGGACCATGTCCCTGCTCAGCCTCGCCGCGGTATCGGCGCCCGCCATGGCGTGGGCGGCAGAAAGCTATCCGTCGCGTCCGGTGCATCTCATCGTCGGTTTCACGGCGGGCGCGACCTCCGACGTCATCGCACGAATCTTCGCCAAGGCCGCCGATCCGACGCTCGGCCAACAGATCGTCGTCGAGAACAAGCCGGGGGCCGGATCGAGCATCGCCGCCGAATACGTCGCCCACGCCGCGAAGGACGGCTACACGCTGTTTCTTCCCACGCTGTCGACGCTGACCGACGAGATCACCCATCCGAGCCGGTCCGCGACATTGCTCAAAGACTTTTCGCCGATCGCGCTCCTGGGCAGCGTCGCCCTCGTGCTCGTGGTGAGTCCGAGCGTCGGCGTTCATAACCTTTCCGAACTGATCGCCTTGGCCAAGTCGAAGCCGGGCAAACTCTCCTTTGCGTCGGTCGGCGCCGGCACGATCTTGCACCTCGCCGGCGTGCTGTTCGCGCAACGCGCCGGGATTGAGCTCCTGCATGTGCCGTATCCTGGCAGCCCGCAGGCAGTCACCGACGTGATCGCAGGCCGGGTCACGATGGTGTTCGCGCCCGCCTCCTCGGTCATCGGCCAGCTCAGCGCGGGCAAGCTCGTGGCGCTGGGAACGGCCGGTACCAAACGCAGCAGCGCGCTGCCCAACGTTCCGACCATGGCGGAGGCCGGAATGCCCAATTTCGATACCGGTCTCTGGCTTGGACTCATGGGGCCCGCGGGCCTGCCGAAGCCGATCGTGGAAAAACTTACGACTGCCGCCGACAAGGCGCTGCAGAACCCGGATGCGCAGAAGGCTCTCGTCAAGCAGGGCTACGATTCGCACTACCTCGGACCGGAGCAGTTCGGCGCCTACATCAAGAGCGAGCAGAGCCGCTGGTCGGAGGTGGCGCGCGCCGCCGGTTTGACCTCGAAGAGTTAGATCGTCGCGCTACGCCGGAGCGCGTACCGCGTCCTCACGCACCACGTCGTTGACGAACAACCAGGTGCGATCGACGAAGGGCGGCGGCGGGATTTTGCGGTTGTTGGCAAATTGCTCGCGCGATTTCAGCGTCACCCAGTCGGTGCGCGGCTTGCGCTCGGCCGGATAGGCATCGAGCGCGGTGGCGACATCATCGCCGTGGCGCGCGAGCGCGCGCGCCAGCACGTAGCCATCCTCGATCGCCATGTTGGCCCCCTGCGCCAAGGTCGGCATGGTCGGATGCGCAGCGTCGCCAAGCAGCGTGAGCCGGCCGGCGGTCCAGTGCGGCAGCGGATCGCGATCGTAGATACCCCATTTGAACACGTGTTCGACGTGCCGGAACATGTCGAGCAAAGCCTCGTTCCATCCGGCCTTGGCGGCGAGCAGTTCTTCGCGGCTCGACGGCACCGACCAGGATTCCTCGACCCAGTCCTTGGTGTAGTGGCCGCCGAAGATATTGAGCCGATCGCCTTTGACGCCGATTGGATAGCAAATGACGTGACCGTCCGGTCCGATCCAGCCGAAATATTCGCCGCGTTCGAGCGCGACGCTGTTGCCCGGGCCGACCCGCATCGGCACGCATTCCATCGGCACGATCGCGCGCCATGCCATCATCTCGGTAAAGCGCGGCGCGTCGGCGCCAAAATGCTGCGCGCGGATGGCCGAACGGATGCCGTCGGCGGCGACCACGACGTCGGCTTCGGCCTCGCTGCCGTCGGCGAAGCGCGCCACCGCGGTTCGCCCGATGGTGTCGGCACCGATGCAATGCGCCCCAAGATGAAGCCGCGCGTCGCCCGCGGCGCGGCGCAGAACATTGTGCAGATCGGCGCGGTGCGCCGTCATATAGGGCGCGCCGTATTTTTCGCGCGCCACCGCCTTGAGCGGTTCGCGAAAACGCAGCCGGCCTTCATCATAGGTAATCGACATGATGCTGAGCGGCTCGAACGCACAGCGCATCAGCTCGTGTTCGAGGCCGAGAGCCCGCAGGACCTTGACGCTGTTCGGTCCGATCTGCAGCCCGGCGCCGGCCTCTTCAAGCTTTGTGACACGTTCGTAAAGCGCCACCTCGAAGCCACGCTGCCGCAGCGCCACAGCCGCGGCCAAGCCGCCAATACCGGCGCCGATGATGGTGATGCGTAGCGGACGGTGGGAGGCGTCAGTCATTGGAGTGGTAAGGTCCTGAGAGAGGCCACGAGAAGCTTTGCCGCACGCAACGATTCAACGCGCCATGGCGCTTCAAAGCCGGGCACGATCTTGCTCTTTGCGTAAGCATAATCTCATCCCCCGCCCGCGGCCCACTTTTATCCGGAACGGGTCTAGCCGTTCCACATTTTCGTGCTAGACGGTGGCCGGCCATCACTATCGGGGCGGCGCGCCTGAGCGCCCCCCGGAGAGACGGAAAGCGATGAATATCAATCTTATTGCCGACAGCAGCGCCAGTTCCGCACCGGCCGGATTTACCGCTGCGATTCAGGCGGCAGCCAACATCTTCGACCAGGATTTTTTGGGCAATTATACCGTCAACATCACCTATGGCTGGGGAACTTTTGACGGCCAGGCGGACTCCGACCTCACCACGGCCAACAACGGCATCAGCTCGATCGGCGGAACCGAGAACTCGACGACTGTCAGCTACGCGACGGTTAAAAACTGGCTGAGCGCCAATGCGACCTTGAGCGACCAGCAAACCGCGGTCGCCTCACTGCCGTCCAACACCTCAGCCTTCCCCGGGAACGCCAACAGCTTTTTCGTCAGCAGCGCGCAGGAAAAAGCGCTCGGCGTCTATACCGGCAGCAACAGCATTATCGATGGCTCGATCGGCTTCAACGACACCGACCCGTCAAATTCGAACTTCCTGGGACTCGCGCTGACCGAGATTGCGCACGCGCTGGGCTGGATCACGGATTTCTATGCGGGTGCACCGACGATCGCCGATCTGTTCCGCTTCGGCTCGCAGGGCAGCTATCAGTGGACCGGCGGCGATGCCGCCTACTTTTCGCTCAATGATGGCGCGACCGACCTCGCCGATTTCGCGACCAGCTTCGACTACACGTTGTTTACAAATCTCACTAACGACCCGCTTCACGTTCCGATCACCCCTCAGACGACAAACCTGACGAGCTTCGACATCGAAGCGCTCAATGTCATTGGCTTCGGCGAGGCGCCAGTTGCGGCGAGCGTGAGCGGAACGAGTTTCTCCGTCCACGAGGGGCAGTCGATTGCGATATCGTCGGAACTGACCGTTTCGAATCCGGACGGCGACACCATCACTGAATACCAGTTCCTCGATAGCGGCGGCGACGGCGCCCATTTCGTCGTGGGAAGCACGGTCGAAGCCGCCGGACAATGGTTCCAGGTCAGTGCGGCGAACCTGGGCAGCGTTCAATACGTGGGCGGCGGCGGCGCCGACACCGATACGTTGCAGGCGGAAGTGTTCGACGCCACGGCGGGCGCATGGTCATCGCCCTCGACTTTTACGGCGACGACGATCGGTCAGACCGCCGACATGATCATGCGCAACGGCAATAACGGCGACTATGAAATCTATGGCATCGGCAGCAACGAGATACTGACGGCGGCGCCGCTGGGTCAGATCGGCGTGGAATGGCAGGTGGCCGGACTTGGCGATTTCTCCGGCACCGACACCAGCGACATGCTGGCGCGCAACAGCAACAGCGGCGCGTTCGAAGTCTACGACATCCGCAACAATCAGATCGTGTCTGCGGCCCCGATGGGGCAAGTCGGCTTGGAATGGTCGGTGGCCGGCTTTGGCGACTTCTCGACGCGCGCCAACGAGACCGACATGCTGATGCGCGACAGCAATAACGGCGATTTCGAAGTCTACGATATCGGCAACAACACCATCACATTCGCTGCGCCCATGGGCCAGGTCGGAATGGAATGGACGGTCGCCGGTTTCGGCGACTTTTCCGGGCACGCCAACGAAACCGACATGCTGCTGCGCAACAGCAATAATGGGAAATTTGAAGTCTACGACATCAGCAATAACACCATCACATCAGCCGGGCCGATGGGGCAAGTCGGCCTGGAATGGCAGATCGCGGGCTTTGGCGATTTCTCCGGCAACGCCAATGAGACCGACATGCTGATGCGCAACAGCAATACCGGCGCGTTTGAGTTTTACGATATCAGCCACAATGTAATTGCCTCGGCGGGATCGATGGGACAGGTCGGCTTGGAATGGCAGGTCGCGGGGTTCGGCGACTTGTCGAGCACTGCCGGCGAGACCGACATGTTGATGCGCAACAGCAACACCGGCGCATTTGAGTTCTACGATATCGCCCACAACACGATCACCTCGGCTGGGTCGATGGGACAGGTTGGGTCCGAATGGCAGACGGCCGGCATCGCCAGTCAGCCACCGACGGCGCCCGCCGCGGCGGCGCAGCTTGCTCAGGCGATGGCCTCCTATGCGCCCGCGGGTGCTCCGCTGGCGGATGCCGGGGCACCCGGGCCGGTCGGCGCCACGCAGACCATGCAGCAAACCTCGTTGCTCACCGCCCCGCGAGGGATCGCCGTATAGTTTCCGGGCTGCCGCGCGCGCTGGCGCTGAATGACGCCGGGGCGCTGCCCGCTATAGCGCCTCGACCGTCACCACGCCGGTCACCGCCTTGATGGCGCCGGCAATCTGCGGCGACACCTTGAAGCGCCCTGGCAGCTTGACCTCGACCTCACTGCCGTTGCCCAGCATCAGCACCATGCTGACTTCACCGGCGGCGGCTTCCGCTCCGTTATGAGCTGTGCCGTTGCGCGCCGGTTCGAGGCGCCGCGCCACGCCGGCAATCGGCTCTTCGTTGCGCAAAAATACGCGCAAGCCCATCTGCATCTTCGATGCCGCTGCATCCAGCGGCTCGACCGACTGAATGCGCGCCCGCACCTCTTCGGCCTGAACCTCCGCGGTGAGAAAGAGAAGAACCGCCGTGCCCGGTTCCAGCAGGTCGCGATACTGCGCCAAGCCCTCCGCGAACAGCACCGCCTCGTAGTGGCCGCTGGGGTCCGACAGGCCGATGATGCCCATCTTGGTGCCGTTGCGCGTGCGCCGTTCTGTACGCGCCACCACCGTGCCGGCGACGCGCCCCGCCCCGGCGCCGGCTTTCACGGCGCGGGAGAATTCCGCCCATGACTGCACGCGCAGCCGCTTGAGCGCCGCCGCATAATCGTCGAGCGGGTGACCGGAGAGAAAGAATCCCACCGCGTCGAACTCGCGCTGCAGCCGTTCGGCCGGCAGCCACGCTTCGAGCGCTGGCAACATCACCGGTTCGGGTGCGGCGGGACCGGCGAACAGCTCGGATTGGCCGCGAGCCGCGTTTTCCTGCGTTCGTTGCGCCGTCGCCAGCACCGTATCGATCGCGGCGAACACCCGCGCACGATTGCGCTCGAAGGCATCGAACGCCCCCGCTGCGGCCAGACTTTCCAGCACCCGCTTGTTGAGCGCCCGAGGGTTGACGCGGCCGGCGAAATCGGCGAGGTCGCTAAACGGCCGCTCGCCGCGCGCCGCTACGATGGTTTGAACCGTCTGGCGGCCGACGCCGCGCAACGCCGCCAGCGCGTAGTAGATGACGTTGCCATCGACGTCGAATTCCTCTCCCGAGCGGTTAACCGAGGGCGGTTCGACCTTGATGCCGAGCCGCTCCGCCTCGGCACGAAACTCGGCGAGCTTGTCGGTGTTGCCCATGGCAAGCGTCATCGACGCGGCCAAGAATTCGACCGGGTAATTCGCCTTCATATAGGCGGTGTGATAGGTCAGCAGCGCATAAGGCGCCGAGTGCGATTTGTTGAAGCCGTAATCGGCGAACTTCGCGCACGCCTCGAAGATAGCCTCGGCGTCACCCTTGCCGATGCCGCGTTCGATGGCGCCGCTGAGAAATCGCTCGCGCTGTTTCTCCATCTCCGAGCGAATCTTTTTTCCCATCGCACGGCGCAGCAGATCGGCTTCGCCGAGCGAATAACCGGCGAGATCCTGCGCGATCTTCATCACCTGTTCCTGATAGGTGATGATGCCAAATGTATCGACGAGAATCGGCTCGAGCTTGGGATGCAGGTAATCGACCCGCTCGTGTCCGATCTTGCGCGCGCAATAGGTCGGGATATTGGCCATCGGCCCCGGCCGATAGAGCGCCACCAGCACGATCAAATCCTCGAAACGGTCCGGACGCATGTCGACCAGCGCCCGCCGCATACCCGCACTTTCCACCTGGAACACGCCGACGGTCTCGCCTCGCGCCAGCGTGTCGTAGGTTTTCGTGTCGTCGAGCGGCACCTTGGCCAGATCGAGATCGATGCCGCGACGCCGCACCAGCTTGATCGCGCGGTCGAGGATGGTGAGCGTGGTCAGCCCGAGAAAATCGAATTTCACCAGGCCCGCGGGTTCGACCCATTTCATGTTGAACTGGGTCACCGGCATCAGCGATTTAGGGTCGCGATAGAGCGGCACCAGTTCGTTCAGCGGCCGATCGCCGATCACGACGCCTGCCGCGTGCGTGGACGCATGGCGGTGCAGACCCTCGAGCTTCTGGGCCATATCGAACGCGCGCGCAATCAGCGGATCGCGATCGCGCTCGGCTTGCAGCCGCGGCTCGTCATCGATCGCGCGCTTCAGCGTGACCGGGTTGGCCGGATTCTGCGGCACCAGCTTGCATAGCCGGTCGACCTGCCCATACGGCATCTGCAGCACACGGCCGACGTCGCGCAGCACGCCGCGCGCCTGCAGCGTGCCGAAGGTGATGATCTGGGCGACACATTCGCTGCCATATCGTTGCTGCACGTACTGGACCACCTCGTCGCGCCGCTCCTGGCAGAAATCGACGTCGAAATCCGGCATCGAGATGCGCTCGGGATTGAGGAAGCGCTCAAAAATGAGCCCGAAGCGGATCGGATCGAGATCGGTGATGGTCAGCGCATAGGCAACCAACGATCCGGCGCCCGAACCGCGGCCGGGCCCGACCGGAATTCCCTGCGCTTTCGCCCATTGGATGAAATCGGCGACGATCAAGAAATAGCCGGCGTATTTCATCTTCACGATCACGCCGAGCTCGTATTCAAGGCGCTCGCTGTAGGTGTCCGGGGTGTGGCCGTGCGCCGGTCCGTGTTTCTTCAGCCGCGCGGCCAAGCCGGCGCGGGCGGCCTGACAAAGCGCCTCCGGCTCCTCGTTGCCGACAGTCTCGTCGTCGCGCCGCCCGCCGGAAAATCGCGGCAGAATCGGCGCCTGGGTGCGCGGCCGGAACGCGCAGCGTTCGGCAATCTCGACAGTCGAGGACAGCGCCTCCGGCAAATCGGCGAACAGCGCCGCCATTTCGGCGCGGCTCTTGAACCGGTGCTCCGGCGTCAACTGACGCCGTTCCGCGTCAGCGACAAGCCGGCCTTCGGCGATGCAGAGCAATGCATCATGGGCCTCGTAGTCCTCGCGCGTGGCGAAGAACGGCTCATTGGTGGCCACAAGCGGGATGCCGCGCGCGTACGCAAGTTCGATGAGCGGCGCTTCGATGGCGCGCTCGCCTGGGGTGCCGTGGCGCTGCAATTCAAGGTACAGCCGATCGCCGAACAGACGTTGCAGCGTCTCGGAGCGCGATTGGGCGAGCGCATCCTGGCCGCCGGCGAACGCCGCATCGAGCGGACCGCCCGGCCCGCCGGACAGCGCGATCAGGCCCGCGGTTTCGCCATCGAGCCAATCGAGGCGGATGTGCGGGCGCTGTTGCGGCTCGGTTTCGAGATAGGCCCGCGAACACAGCCGCATCAGACTGCGGTAGCCCTCCTGCCGCGCCGCGAGCAGCACGATGCGCGTGAAATGTTCGCCGGGCGCCGTGCCGCCCGGACCGCTTCGCTTTTCCTGATCGGCGAAATCTACCGCGAGCGTGCAGCCGACGATGGGCTGAATGCCGCCGCCGGCAAGCTTTTCGGAAAACTCCAGCGCGCCGAACATGTTGTCGGTGTCGGTCAGCGCCAACGCCGGCTGCCGATCCTTTTTCGCAAGTTCCGCGAGCCGCGCAACGGTCAGCGCGCCCTCAAGCAGCGAGTAGGACGAGTGGACATGCAGATGGACAAAACGAGGCTCGGTCGCGCCAGTTTTAAGCCTGTCAGCCATGGGCCTATCGTGAGATGTGCGTTGCGATCGAACCGCCGCATGAGCGAGCCGGCGATTCTGGCACTGGCGAGCATGGCGGATCGCAAGCGCCGCTGTCCATCATCGCGGCCCTGGCGGCGCAGACAGCGCACAGAATCTTTATTCGCAAGCCGGCACGCGACCGCGCATCGTCCCTCTAATCCTCAAACGACGCCAAGCACCTGCGCCCAAACCGCAATCGTCGCCAAAAACAAGCTAATGGAGGCAAGTGCCAGCGCCTCCTCGAATACAGCGCGCAACATGATCAGCTCCCCTATCCAATCGAGGCGGTATTGTTCCTGTTTTGTTCTAGTTTGTCAAGTCGCCGATGGAGGGCCGTTTAGGGATCGGTTCAGCATAGAAATGGGAGGCAGTTCGCCGCTCCGCCCAGCCTGATATTCACAGTGCGATCTGCCGGAGAATCAGGAAACGCTGTAAACTTTAACCGGGGGCAGATGCTTCGTTCCATCATTGGTTTTGGCACAATCGAGGAGGAGGAGCTTATGCGGAAAACCTTTCTGACTTTGACGGCCGCTGCGCTGGTGCTGGGTGTGACGGCGTTGAGTGCCGGCGCGCAGACGCAGGCGCCTGGCGCTGGAAACTTGCAAGGTCAGGCGCACAACTTCACACCGCTGGTGAAGGAGGCGGCCTGCAACGGCATGTGGGGTCCATGGTGCGGTCCGGGATGGGTTCGCCGGTGCTGGCGTGGTCCATACGGTGGTCTGCACTGCCGCTGCGTGCGTTGCTGGTAGTGGGCCGGGAATTCGCACGAGGCCGCCTGCGGGCGGCCTCGTTGCTTTAGCGGCGCGACGCCGCGCCAAGCATTTTCCGCTCACGGGACTGTGTGGTGTCGAAAGTACATACCGGCGGACTAATGCGCCCACCTCGGTGTTAACGGCACGGGGTTGCATGCGCCGCGGAGACCCGCCATGAAATTCTGGTTCACGACGATTGGCATTTGCGCCGCCATGGCGGCTTTCAGTCCGCGCGCCGAGGCGCAGAACTATCCGTGGTGCGCCAATTACGGCTCGCCCTTCGGGGAAGGCGGCACCAACTGCGGGTTCACGACCTTTCAGCAATGCCTGGCCACCGTGAGCGGCATCGGCGGCTCCTGCGATCGCAATACGCAATATGTTCCGTCCGCCGCGCGCGGGCGCGGGGCGTCGCATCGTCGGCGGCACTATCGGCACCATGAAGGCGATTGACGTTTACTGAGAGAAACAAGGCAACCCCCAATCTGGAGGCGACAATGAAACGTTCACTGATCACACTCGGAATTCTACTCGGTGTAGCGGCCCTCACAGGCGGCAGCGCCAATGCGCAAAACTATCCGTGGTGCGCGCAATACGGCGGCAAGATGGGCGGTGGCGAGAATTGCGGCTTCTCGACCTACCAACAGTGCATGGCGGCGCTCAGCGGCAATGGCGGCTTCTGTAACCGCAACACACAATATACCGGCGGTAACGGCGGCTCAGGCTATTATCACCGGCATCGTCGGTACTATCGGTACGACTGACCGCTCGGTACATCGAGCGCGCGTCCCGCCTTAGCTGAGTTCGACCACCAAACCGTCATGGATAGTGACGCGCCGGTCCATTTGCGCGGCAAGGTCGAGATTGTGCGTCGCGATCACGGCGGCAAGGCCGGAGGCTCGAACCAGTTGCGTGAGCGCGCCGAACACATGACTGGCTGTATTGACGTCGAGATTACCGGTGGGCTCATCGGCCAATAACAGGCGCGGCGCATTGGCGACCGCGCGGGCGATGGCGACGCGCTGCTGCTCGCCGCCGGAGAGTTCGGTCGGCCGGTGCGTGAGGCGCTCTTTCAGCCCCAGATAGGTCAAGAGTTCGGTCGCGCGGTCACTTGCCTCCCTGCGCGACAGACCGCGGATCATCTGCGGCAGCATCACGTTCTCCAACGCGGAAAATTCCGGCAGCAGATGATGAAACTGATACACGAAGCCGATATCGCTGCGGCGGATACGGGTGCGCTCGATATCGCTCAGATGCGTCGTGGCGACACCATCCACATACACCTCGCCGGCGTCGGGATGTTCGAGCAGGCCGGCGATATGCAAGAGCGTCGATTTGCCGGCGCCCGATGGTGCCACCAGCGCCACCGATTGACCGGGCCACACCGCAAGCTCCGCGCCTCGCAGCACGTCGAGCGTGGAATCGCCCTGATGGAATTTGCGGCTGATGGCGTGGAGAAAGACGAACGGACGCTGCTCCTCGCCGGGCGCGGCCGGCGCCGGGGTATCGGTGATCGCGGTTTTCTCGTCCATCGCGCCTGATCACTCGTAGCGAAGCGCTTCGACCGGATCGAGCCGGGCCGCGCGCCAGGACGGGTAAAGCGTCGCCAGTAACGACAGTCCAAGCGCCATCACCACAACCGCCGCGGTCTCGCGGAAATTCATGTCGGCCGGCAGTTTGGACAGAAAATAGAGCTCCGGATTGAACAGGTCGGTGTGCGTGAGCCAAGCGAGGAAGCGCCGGATCGAATCGATGTTGAGACAAACAATGGTGCCGAGCAGGAAGCCCGCCAAGGTGCCGACGACACCGATCGACGATCCGGTAATCAGGAAAATGCGCATGATCGCGCCTTGGCTCGCGCCCATCGTGCGCAAGATGGCGATGTCGCTGCCCTTATCCTTCACCAGCATGATCAGGCCGGACACGATGTTGAGCGCCGCCACCAGCACGATCAGCGTCAGGATCAAGAACATGACGTTGCGCTCGACCTGAAGCGCATTGAAGAACGTGGCGTTACGTTGCCGCCAGTCGATCATGTAGATCGGCCGCGCGGCCGCATCGCCGACGAGCTTGCGGAATTCGTCGATCCGATCCGGAGCGTCGGTATAAACCTCGATCGCGGTCACGTCACCGTTGCGGTTGAAATAGGCCTGCGCCTCCTGCAGCGGCATGAAGACGAACGCAGCGTCATATTCCGACATGCCGATCGTAAAGATGGCGGCCACCTTGTAGGTCTTGATCCGCGGCGTCGTCCCCATCGGGGTCACGGCGCCGCGTGGCGCGACCAGCGTGATGTTGTCGCCGGCACGCAGCGACAATTGTTCGGCGAGGCGGCTGCCGATTGCGAGTCCCTGGCCGTGATCGAAGCCCTCGAGCGTACCCTGCTTGATGTTGTTGGCTATCGAGCCAAGCTTGCCGAGGTCGGCGGCACGGATGCCGCGCACCAGCACGCCGGACGCGTTGAACGGTGACGAGGCCAGCGCCTGGCCTTCGACGATCGGCGCCGCAAGCCGCACCCCGGGCACCTTCGAGACGCGATCGGCGACCGCCGCCCAATCAGTGAGCGGGCGCTCTAGCGGCTGGATCAGCAGGTGGCCGTTCAGCCCGAGAATTTTCTCGAGCAATTCCTGGCGAAAGCCATTCATCACCGCCATGACGATGATCAGGGTGGCCACGCCCAGCATGATACCGAGAAACGAAAAGCCGGCGATGACGGAGATGAATCCTTCTTTGCGCCGCGCCCGCAGATAGCGCAGCGACAGCATCCACTCGAACGGAGCAAAGGCGTGAGTGCCGGTCGGATCGGACATTCGGCTATCGGTCCCCGCGAACTGCCGGAGTTTCACACGATTCTGGCGCTTTCAAGCCAGGAATCGCTGGTTCGCAACGCCGCAGCGCACAGTTTCTATTCATGCGCCTTCTATTCATGCGCCGAACCGGGCCAGCACCTCGGCCGGCGGAATCGTTTCCCGCGCCCCGTCGGCGCGCCGTTTGACCTCGACTTTGCCCTCGGCGAGGCTCCGTGGCCCGACCAGAATCTGCCAGGGAATGCCGATCAGGTCGGCAGTGGCGAATTTCGCGCCCGGCCGCTCGTCAAGGTCATGGTAGAGCGTGTCGATGCCCTTCGCCGACAGCGCGGCATAAAGCCCTTCGCAAGCGGGATCGGTATCGGCTCCCCCCTGCTTGAGATTGAGGATGATGACCCGGAACGGGGCGACGGCCTCCGGCCACTTGATGCCCGCCTCGTCATGGAAGGCCTCGATGATCGCGCCGGCAAGCCGCGACACGCCGACGCCATAGGAGCCGCCATGGATCGGGCGTTCGACGCCGTCCGAGCCTGACACCACCGCCTTCATCGGCACCGAATACTTGGTACCGAAATAGAAGATCTGGCCAACCTCGATGCCACGGGTTTGGAGCCGCTTGTCCGGCGGCACTTCGCGCTCGAAGCGGGCTTGGTCATGCACGTCCTGGGTCGCGGCGTAGAGGTTCGTCCATTGCCGGATGATCGGCGACAGGTCGCCGTCATAATCCACGTCCGCGCCCGGGATCGGCAGATCGAGAACATCCTTGTTACAGAACACGCCGGACTCGCCGGTCTCCGCCAAGATCAGGAATTCATGGGACAGGTCGCCGCCGATCGGACCGGTCTCGGCCCGCATCGGGATAGCCTTGAGGCCCATGCGGGCGAAGGTGCGCAGATAGGCGACAAACATCTTGTTATAGGAAAGCCGCGCCGCCGCCTCGTCGACATCGAACGAGTAGGCATCCTTCATCAGGAACTCGCGTCCGCGCATGACGCCGAACCGCGGCCGCTGTTCGTCGCGGAACTTCCATTGGATGTGATAGAGGTTCATCGGCAAGTCGCGATAAGAGCGGACCGAGGCGCGGAAAATCTCCGTGATCATGTCCTCGTTGGTCGGCCCATAGAGCAGTTCACGCTCGTGACGGTCCTTGATCCGCAGCATTTCCGGACCGTAGGCATCGTACCGGCCGCTTTCGCGCCACAGATCGGCGAGTTGCAGGGTGGGCATCAGGAGCTCGATCGCCCCGGCGCGGTCCTGCTCCTCGCGCACGATCTGCTCGATCTTCTTGAGCACGCGGAAACCAAGCGGCAGCCAGGCGTAGATCCCCGCGGCCTCCTGGCGGATCATGCCGGCTCGCAACATCAGGCGGTGGGAGGCGATCTCGGCCTCCTTGGGTGTCTCACGCAGGCTCGGCAGGAAGAAACGGGACAGGCGCATGGAGGTCATCGGCGTTCCGGAATCGGTCTGGCCCGGCAGTCAAGCCGCAACGGCGCGGCAAACACAAGCGCGCCGTGTTCCAAAATTGGAACAGCGCAGATGTGGCCGGATTTTTTTGTTTGGGATGCGTCCAAACTGATGACAAGTCTACCAAACTCCATTACGACTAGGCAGCTATCCCCATGTCGCGAGCTTGAACGCGATCATCTCGGGATAGCGGTCCAAGTCTTGGGAGGATGGCCTTCAGAGCGCGAACCCAACGCCGCCGCCCCACCATAACAAATTCTCCAAATAGGTGCGGATGAAGGCCCGGACGTGGAATGTATTAAGGCAGGGCTTCGACCCTGCCTTTCTTTTTGTTACGGCCATAGGGGCGGCACGATCCGCAATAAGAAAAACTCATGAACTATTGATATAACTCAATATTTGGTGTGAAATTGCAGTCCAAGCGGCTTTAGAATTTGGTCCAGCGTCACCAGCTGGTCTGTAAAGACAACATAGAGGACGCCAAAAACCACACAGGTAACGAGCGTCGTCCAGATCAGCTTGCGACCGAGCCTTGGCACGAGCGGTGCCCCGGGATCGGTTCCCGGCACGACCTCGCCGCTCTCCTGCTGGCTGCGCACGCCCCACGGCAGCACGGCGAACAGGGTCACCCACCAGATCAGGAAAAAAACCGCCGCTGCGGTGGTGGTCGACATTCGGCCTCTCAACCCTGCTCGAGTTCGACAAGCGTGCCGGAGAAGTCCTTGGGGTGCAGGAACAGCACCGGTTTGCCGTGCGCGCCGGTCTTTGGCTCGCCATCGCCGAGCACCCGCATCCCGGCCGCACGCAACACGTCGCGCGCCGCCCGAATGTCATCGACCTCGTAGCAGAGGTGATGCATGCCGCCATCCGGGTTCCGCTCCAGGAATTTCCCAATAGGCGAAGCCTCGCCGAGGGGAGCAAGCAGCTCGATCTTCGTATTCGGCAGGGTAACGAACACTGTGGTCACGCCATGCTCCGGCTGTGGCATTGCAGCGGACACCTCAGCACCGAGCACGCCGCGGTACACCGCGGCCGCCTTGTCGAGGTCGCGCACCGCGATGGCGACGTGATTGAGTCTGCCGATCATGCCTTTGTCTCTTTCTTCTGCTTCTCGGCAGTGGACGTCAATTCTTGGCGCGGCCGAACTTGGCCATCAGTTGGTCCCGGATCGGCTCGAGAATGCTCGTCTTGTCCTTCTCGGCACCGGAGAGGATGTCCTTGACGATGTCCTTTGCTGAGCGGCCGCTCCACCCGGCATCGCGGAAATAGATGTTGGCGGCGTTGCCGACCACGTAGGTGCTCCAGGCGGCGGCCAACCCCTGCGGCACGGCGGTCAGGACTGTACTCGTGCCAAAGGTAACGGTCCGCAGCAGATCAGCGGCGAGATGCAGCCCATATTCGGCCGCGGCCATCAGCCCCCAGGCGCGCAGAATTTCCAAGACCATGTTCTGCGCGCTCTTGAGCGAGAACTCGGTGCCGTAAATCGCGCCGATGCGCTGCACCATCAGCGCGTCGCTCGCCATGCCGGCCAGGATGTCGAACACCGGCACCGGATTGGCGCCGACCACAAGCGCCTTGCCGAGCATGAAATAATAGATCAGGCGCGTGACTTCCTTGCCGCGAACATGCTGCTTCAGCTCCTTGATGCGGTCGCTGACTTCGGAGGCGAACAGGCTGGCGTTGAGCGCGATGATCGCCTTGCCCTCGCGGTCGAGCACTTCGAGCATCCGCGCCTCAAGCGCCTCGATCTTTGGTTTCGGCTGAAACCGCCTGATCTCGATGGTGCCGTCGGCCTTGTGGATCTCGCGTTCGCTCTCGCGCGGCGCGGATGCGGCCAGCACGATATCGTCGGGGCCGATGCGGTTGCCGACCTTGCGCAGGATCGACTCGGTGATTTCCCTGATCTGCTCCGGTCCGAGCAGATCGGCCTTGTTGATGACCAGCACGATCGGTTTGTGCAGGTCACTGAACTGGGTGAAGGCGTCGAGCTCAACCCGGTTGAGGTCGCCGTCCACGACAAACAGCACGAGGTCGGTGTAGCGGACTGTTTCCTCGGCGAGCTTGCCGTGCAGTTCGCCCGCCGCTTCGTTGATGCCCGGCGTATCGACCAGCACCAGCTTGGTGTTCTTGAATCCGGTCTTGGCGATCTTGTCGGTCGAGCCATGCTCGGCCGAAACCGCAAAAATGGTCTCACCGGCGAGCGCATTAAGGAGCGCGCTCTTGCCCGAGCCGACTTCCCCAAACGCCGCAATCTCGACCCTGCCGTTTTCGAGCTTCGCGGTAAAATCCTCGATCTCGCGCATCTCCTTTTCGATGGCGGCGCGCTCGGCCGGCCGCAGCCGCGAGTCACCGGACAGGCGGCGTAGCGCTTCGATGGTATCGGGCAGGACCGTTTCGTCTTGCATGGCCATGTCACGCCACCACAAACTTCAACGCCCGCCCGGGGCTCGCGGGAAATTCACGGCCGATGAGATTGATCAGCGCCTTGACGTCGCTTGCGGGTCGCCGCAGTTCGACGCGCACGGCGCCGCGCGCATCCTCGACCTCGCGCTCGACCGGCGAAGGCGCGACGGCGACGGAAATCACGTGACTTGGCGCAAATTGCTTCGGCATCTTGGCGCGGATGGACAACAGCACCGCGTCGCGATCCGCCGCCGTTAGTTGGTCCGCCTTGTTGAGAACGACATAGAGCGGTTTGCCGGCGGTGATCAGCCGCGCGATCGCCTTGAGCTCGGGAGCGCGCAAGTCCTGATCGACCACGAACAGAATGCCATCGGTGGCTGCCGCAGCGGCGGCAAGAACGGCGAGCTGGTTCGCGTCGCCCTCGGCCGCTCCGGCATCGATCAAGCGCACGAGGTCGCTGCGAGCGGGGGCGTTCGCGCCGGTCGCATTCGCCAGCGTTGCGATCAGTGCCGTCTTGCCGCTGTAGGCCGGGCCAGTGACGAAAAGCGACAGGCGTGCGTCCGCCTCCGGCTCGCGCCGCGGCGGCGGCCCGGGCATCGGCGGCGTGATTGGCGGCGCCTCGGCGCGCGCCGGCGCGCGCTGGCCATCACGCGACCATTTCCTCGCAATGGTGTCGGCGCGCCGTCCGACCACGTCCGGCGCCAACGGCGGCGGTGGCTCGGCTGCGGACAGCAGCGAACTCCCGTGCCTCGGCGCGGCCATGCGGCGAACGCGGAGCCAGGTCACGGTCCCGACCCCGATAAAGAAACAAGCGAGCACCACACCGTAAGCGGCTTCAATATATGGATTTTTCAGCGCATCAAAGGTCAGAGCGATGTGCGAGAGGAGCCACACTCCGAAGGCCAGGACGCCCGCCGCAATCGCCAAAGCCAAGACTCGCGCCAGCACGTCGGGCTTGGCGGCAAAGACCAAAAGCGGCGCAAACCACCTCAACATCGTGCCCGCCCGCTGCCAGTCTTCATCACGCCCCCAATATAGGTTCACGGTGTTGTGGTGCTACAGCTCGAACGATAATTACGCCATTGACGTATATACGCCGCTGGCATAGATACCATCATGCCACCGGCCCTTCATGTCGTGGCCGAATTGCCGCAATTCCTTCGCGACGTGGCAGCGGTCGATTTGAGCGAAGCTGAGCATCGAACGATCATCGATGCGATCGCGGCAAATCCGCGTCAGGGCGACGAAATCCGCGGGTCCGGGGGCGTGCGCAAGGTCCGCTTCGCGGGTCGCGGTAAAGGCAAAAGCGGAGGCTATCGGGCAATCACCGCCTATTTCGGACCTGACGCGCCGGTCTACCTCCTCGCGCTGTTGAGCAAAGGCGAACGAGGAAACTTTACGGCAGCAGAGATCGCTGCGTTCAAGAGTCTCACCAGCACAATCGCTCGCTACTGGCGAGGGAGAACAACGTGAAAAAACCTGCCGACAGAATCATCCAGGGACTCCGTGAGGCCGTTGCACACGCGCGCGGCGACAAGGTTCCGGGCCTGAAGCTACACATTCCACAGGCTGTGGATGTCTATGCAGTCAGGCGCCGAACTGGACTCTCGCAAGCGGCGTTCTCCCGCCGGATCGGTGTTTCGCCGGGCACGTTACGCAACTGGGAGCAAGGCCGGCGCAAACCCGAGGGACCGGCACGCGTCCTGCTCGCGTTGCTCGAACGAAATCCGCGGGTCGTGGAGGACACGCTCGGCGGCGCCGGGATTGCACCGTAGCGGCTACACTTCCAGCACGTGGACGTGGCACATCGGTCTCTTGTTCCAGCGCTCCCCCACCGCCGCGCGCACCGCGCGGCGCACCGCCTCGCCGACGGACTCCGGATCGCGCCGGCGCGGCTTGGGCAGTGACTCGAACGCCGCCTCCACCGCCTCGCGGGCCACGTCCGCCATGGCATGTCCGGCTGCATCGGTCTCGGGAATGCCGAACAATTCGACCTCGGGATCGGCGACCAGCGCGCCCTTGTCGCTCAGCGCCAGCGCCACGGTGACGAGACCGGCGAAGCTGAGGCGGCGGCGCGACGCCACCGTTCGCGCGTCGGCGCCGATCAGGAGCGTGCCGTCTTTGTAGAGCCTGCCGGACGGAATCTCGTCGATGATTTCGGCGCCGCCCGGCGCGAGCCGAACGAGATCGCCATTGCGGCAGACCAGGACCTGCGGCACCCCGACGCATCGCGCGAGCGCGGCATGCTCGGACAGATGCAACGCTTCGCCATGCGCCGGGATCAGGATTTGCGGCCGCACCCAGCCGATCATGTCGGTGAGCTCGGCGCGGCGCGGATGGCCCGAGACGTGAACCAGGTGGGTGCGGTCGGTGATGACCTCCACCCCCTGCCCCACCAGTCCGTTGATCACCCGATCCACGGCCTTCTCATTTCCCGGGATGGCGCGCGACGAAAAGATCACCCGGTCGCCGCGCCCCAGCGTCACTTCCGGATGCTGGCCCTCGGCGATGCGGGACAGCGCGGCGCGCGGCTCCCCCTGGCTGCCGGTGCACAGCGCCAACACCTTGTCGGCTTGCAGATAGCCGTAGCTGCGCGCATCGTGAAAATCCTGCACGCCGTCCAGATAGCCGGTCTCGCGGGCGACGCCGATCACCCGCTCCATGGCACGGCCCACGACAACGATTTCGCGGTCGGCCGCGCGCGCCGCATCGGCCACGGCGCGGATACGATCGACGTGCGAGGCGAATGTCGTCACGGCCACGCGCCCCGGCGCGGTGCGCACCAGCTCGGCGATGGTCTTCGCGACATCCGCCTCCGATGGCGAACGGCCGTCGCGCACCGCATTGGTCGAGTCACCGATCAGTGCCAGCACGCCGGCATCGCCCAGCGCGGTCAGCCGCTCTGAATCGGTTTTCGAGCCGGCAAGCGGCGTCGGATCGATCTTCCAGTCCCCGGTATGCAGCACGGTGCCGGCCGGCGTGCGGATCGCGAGCGCGTTGGATTCCGGAATCGAGTGCGCGACGCTGATAAACTCGACGTCAAACGGGCCGAGCGTGATTTTTCCGCGCAGCGGCACGACGTTGACGGGAATCTTCGGCGCGCCGGGTTCGCCTGCCCGCTTGGCCTCGAACAAGGCGGCGGTAAACGGCGTCGCATAGAGCGGCACGTTGATCTGCGGCCACAGGTCGATCAGCGCGCCGAGATGATCTTCATGGCCGTGGGTGAGCACGAGGCCGAGGATGTTTTTGCGCTGTTCGAGCAGATAGCGGATGTCCGGCATGATGAGGTCGACGCCGGGCAGATGCTCTTCGGAGGCGAACGACACGCCGCAATCGACGATCAGCCATTGGCGGCGGCGCTCGTCGCCGAAGCCGTAGATCGAGAGGTTCATCCCGATCTCACCGATACCGCCGAGCGCTGCGAAGACAAGTTCATTCGGCATCATTCAGCCTTTCGCAGAGGCGGGGCGGACGCGGACTGTTCCGACAGCGGAAACACATCGCCGGCCGAGATCAGCTCCGTTTGGCCGCTGCTCAGACCAAGCATGAGGCGGCCAGACGCATCGACGCCAGAGAAACGTCCGGTCCTTTCGCCGTTGCCGGTGCGCACCCGGATGGGCTCGCCGATGCCGCGCGCCGCGGCGAGCCAGTCGGAAAGGATGCCATCAAAGCCTCTGCCATGATCCCACTGCGCGAGGCGCCTCAGCATGGTCGCGGAAAGCCTGGCAAAGAGTTGTTCGGGGGTAATCGCAGCCCCATGGGCTGCCAGCGCTGTCGCCGGATACAGGACCGGCTCGCCTTCACGCCGCAGAAGCTCGCCCTCGTTTTCCGGATAGAGCGCGCAATTCACCCCGATGCCGATGATGACGGTCGTGGCCGTGGGCGGCTGATGCTCGCCTTCGATCAAAATGCCGGCGCATTTGCCTCCTGCGAGCAGAATGTCGTTCGGCCATTTGAGAGCGAGTTGCGGCGCGAGTGCGGGCGCCGTGGCCGTGATCGCGTCGCGCACCGCCAGCGCCGTAACGAAGGCAAGTTCAGGCACGCGGCTGACCGGCGCCGGCTCGCGCATCAAGAGGCTCGCATAAAGGTTGCCGGGTGGCGAGAACCAGGAGCGGTCGCCGCGGCCGCGACCGGCCGTCTGCGTCTCGGCCGTGATCCACAATGGGCCTGTTTCGCCGGAGCGGCTGCGCGTGCGCGCCTCGCGATTGGTCGAATCGACGCCGGCGAGTGCGGCAAGCCGCACCCCTGCCCCAACGGCCGCCGGATCAAGCTGCATCAGAACAGCGAGCGGGCGGCCGCGCTCGCCGCGGTGACGAGCGGCCCCGGATAGACGAAGAACAGGATGTTGAACACGCCGCAAATCGCCAGCACCACCCGAAGCTCGACGGGCATCGCGTAAAAGCCTTCAGCCGCCTCGTCGAAATACATGACCTTGACGATGGCCAGATAGTAGTAGGCCCCGACCACGGTGGCGAGCATGCCGATCACCGCGAGGATATAGAAGCCTGCCTTGATGGCGGCGAGGAAGATGTAGAACTTGCCGAAGAAACCGGCGAGCGGCGGCACACCGGCCATCGAGAACAACAACATCGCGAACAGAAATGCCGTGGTCGGATGGGTGCGGGCGAGACCGGCGAGCTGATCGATCGATTCGACCATGCCGGTCGAGCGTCGCATCGACAGGATCACGGCGAACACGCCGAGCGTCATGGTGACGTAGATCGCGATATAGATCAGCACGCCCTGCACACCCTGCGCGGTTCCGGCGGCGAGCCCGATCAGCGCAAAGCCCATGTGGCCGATCGATGAATAAGCCATCAGTCGCTTGATGTTGCGCTGGCCGATAGCCGCGAAGGAGCCAAGCAGCATCGAGGCAATCGAGACGAACACGACGATCTGCTGCCACTCGGCGGTGATTCCGGGAAACGCCAATACCGCCGCGCGCACGAACATGGCGATGCCGGCCACCTTCACGGCGGACGCGAAAAACGCCGTCACCGGGGTCGGTGCGCCCTCATAGACGTCGGGCGTCCACATATGGAACGGGACCGCCGAGACCTTGAAGCAGAAGCCCGCAAACAGAAAGACGAGACCGAATATCAGGCCTATGCCTCCGTGCGCGGCGGCGTGCGCGATCCCCGCAAAAGTCACGGTGCCGGTGAAGCCGTAGATCAGCGACGCGCCGTAAAGCAGCATCCCGGACGACAGCGCGCCGAGCACGAAATATTTCAAGCCGGCTTCCGTCGAGCGCAGCTGGTCGCGATGGCTCGCCGCCACAACATAGAGCGCCAAGCTCATCAGCTCCAAGCCGAGATAGAGCGCGATCAGATCGGCGGCCGAGATCAGCATCATCATGCCGAGCGTCGACAGCAGGATCAGCACCGAGTATTCGAACCGCTCCTGCCGCTCGCGCTTGGCGTAGTCGATCGACATCGCAATGGTTGCGGCCGAACCGATCAACGCCAGAATTTTCAGGAAGCGGGCGAAATCGTCGACCACGAAGCTGCCGCCAAAGCTCTCAAGCTTGCCCCCAGGCAACAGCAGCAGAATCACACCGGCGGCGACCAAAAGTGCGATCGCCGAAAAATCGACCACCCGCACCGGCAGCCCGACGCGAAACGCGCCGAGCATCAGCAGCGCCATGGCGCCGAGCGCCAGCACGATTTCCGGCAAAAGCGGCACGAACGCCGGGAGTTGTGCAGCGTTCATGGTTTTACCTCGCCACCAGGCCCGTCAGGCCTGCCGCCTGCACGCCATGGAGCGCGTGATGGTAGTTGTCGATCAATTGCGCCACCGAGACCGCGGAAAAGTCGAGCACCGGCTTCGGATAGACGCCGATCAAGATCGTGAGGACGACGAGCGGCGCGAGGATGACCATTTCGCGCCAACCAAGGTCCTTGATCCATTGCAGGTTCGGCTTCTCGAGCTTGCCGAAGACCACCTTGCGGTAGAGCCACAGCATGTAGCAGGCCGAGAGGATGGTGCCGAGCGTGGCGAGCGTCGCCACCCAGGTGTTGACGCGGAACGTGCCGATCAGCGTCAGGAACTCGCCGACGAAGCCCGAGGTGCCCGGCAGCCCGACATTGCCGAGCGCAAACACCATGAACACGAAGGCGTAGATCGGCATGCGATTGACCAGCCCGCCATAGGCCGCGATCTCGCGCGTATGCATGCGGTCGTAGACGACGCCGACACACAGGAACAGCGCGGCCGAGATGATACCGTGGGAGATCATCTGGAAAATGCCGCCGGCGACCCCCTGCGCCGTCACCGCGAAGATGCCCATGGTGACGAAGCCCATATGGGCAACCGATGAATAAGCGATCAGCTTTTTCATGTCCTCCTGCATCAGCGCCACGAGCGATGTGTAGATGATGGCGATGACGGAGAGCGCGTAGATCAGCGGCGCAAGGTGCTGCGTCGCCTCCGGGAACATCGGGAGCGAGAAGCGCAGAAAGCCGTAACCGCCCATCTTCAGGAGGATGGCGGCAAGGATCACCGATCCGGCGGTGGGCGCCTCGACGTGGGCGTCGGGCAGCCAGGTGTGGACCGGCCACATCGGCAGCTTGACCGCAAATGACGCCAGGAAGGCGAAAAACGCCCAAGTCTGCAGCGCGCGCGGGAAGGCGTGGTGCAACAGCGTCGGAATATCGCTGGTGCCCGCGTCCCAATACATCGCCATGATGGCGAGCAGCATCAGCACCGAGCCGAGGAACGTGTAGAGAAAGAACTTGAAGCTGGCATAGACCCGCCGCGGACCGCCCCACACCCCGATGATGATGAACATCGGAATGAGGCCGCCCTCGAAAAAGAAGTAGAACAGCACCAGATCGAGCGCGCAGAAGGTACCGACCATCAGCGTTTCGAGCACCAGAAACGCGATCATGTATTCGCGCACCCGGCGCTGAATAGCCTGCCAGCTCGCCAGGATCGAGATCGGCATCAGCGCCGTCGTCAGGATCACGAACGGCAGCGAAATGCCGTCGACGCCCATCGAGTAATTGATGGCGCCGCCGAGCCACGGCCGTTTCTCGACGAACTGGAAATCGGCGGTCGATGGATCGTAGCGCCAGACCAGAATGAGCGAGATGACGAAAGTGATCAGCGTCGTCCACAGCGCCAGCCAGCGGGCGTTGCGCACGCCGGCTTCGTCGTTGCTCAAGCAAGCGATAAACAGCGCGCCAACAAGCGGCAGGAACACGATGACGGAGAGGATCGGCCAGCTCGTCATCCATGCGCTCCGTAGAACGTGAACCACGTGATGGCGACGGCGACGCCGATCAGCATGGCGAAGGCGTAGTGATAGAGATAGCCGGTCTGCAGGCGGATGACGTTGCGCGTTACGTCGAGCACGCGGGCCGACACGCCGTCCGGACCGAAGCCGTCGATGACAAAGCCGTCGCCACCCTTCCACAGGAGGCGGCCGAGCCACATCAACGGCCGCACGATCAGCGTGTCGTAGATCTCGTCAAAATACCATTTGTTGAGCAGAAACTGGTACAGAACCGGCTGCTGACGCGCCAATTCCCTGGGGGCATCCGGCCGGCGAATATAGAAATACCAGGCAACCAAAAAGCCGCCGATCATCATCACGGTCGGCGACAGCGTCACCAGCAGCGGCAGCTTTTCCGCTTCCTCATAAAGCTTGTCGGCGGTCACCAGCCGGAGCGCTTCGTGGAAAAAAGTGTCGGCGCCGTGGCCGGTGAACAGCGCGAGCACGGGGTATCCGGCGGCCAGCGAACCGATGGCAAGCAAGCCGAGCGGCACGAGCATCACCAGCGGGCTCTCGTGCGCGTGCTCGTAGTGCTCGCGATCGTGCGGCTCGCCATGGAACGTCATGAAGATCAGGCGCCAGGAGTAGAACGCCGTCAGCGCGGCGGCCCCGAGCGTCATGATGAAGCCATAAGCCGCCATCGGATTGGCGCTCACATCCGCCGACTCGATAATCGCATCCTTGGAAAAGTAGCCGGCAGTGAGCGGGAAGCCGGTCAAGGCCAATGTGCCGATGACCATGGTCGCATAGGTGAACGGCAGCTTCCGCCACAGTCCGCCCATGTGCCGCATGTCCTGCTCGTGATGCATGGCGATGATCACCGAGCCGGAGCCGAGAAACAGCAGCGCCTTGAAGAAGGCGTGCGTGAACAGGTGAAACATGCCGACCGAATAGGCGCCGACGCCCATGGCGACGAACATGTAGCCGAGCTGCGAACAGGTCGAATACGCGATGACGCGCTTGATGTCGTTCTGCACCAGCCCCACCGTGGCGGCGAACATGCAGGTCGTGGCGCCGATGAAGGTGACAAACGCCGACGCACCGGGCGACAGCGAAAACAGCGGCGATAGCCGCGCCACCATGAAGACACCGGCCGTCACCATGGTGGCGGCGTGAATCAGGGCCGATACCGGCGTCGGGCCTTCCATCGCATCCGGCAGCCAGGTGTGCAGCAGGAACTGCGCCGACTTGCCCATCGCCCCCATGAACAGGAGCAGACAGACGGTGGTCAGCGCGTCGACGTTCCAGCTCAGGAAATGAAAGCTCTTGCCGGCGAGCGCAGGGGCCTGCGCGAAAATGGTGTCGAAATCGACCGCGCCGGTCAGCGCAAACACGGCAAAGATGCCGAGTGAAAAGCCGAAATCGCCGATACGGTTGACGACAAAGGCCTTGATCGCCGCCGCATTGGCTTCGGGCTTGTAATACCAAAAGCCGATCAGGAGGTAGCTCGCGAGGCCGACGCCCTCCCAGCCGAAGAACAGCTGCACCAGATTGTCGGCAGTCACCAGCATCAGCATGGCGAAGGTAAAGAACGACAGGTAGCAGAAAAAACGCGGCCGGTAGGGATCGTCCGACATGTAGCCGATCGAATAGAGGTGGACGAGCGACGAGATTGTCGTGACCACCACCAGCATCACCACGGTCAGCGCATCGATGCGTAGCGCCCAGTCCGAATGCAGGTCAGCGAAGCTGATGAAGCTGAACAGGCGGATACGGGCCTCGTGACCGGCGATGCCAACCTCATAAGCGCCATACCAGGACAAGACGCACGAGATGATCAACAGCGTGGTGGTGATCAGCTCCGCCACCCGCGAGCCCGCGGCAGCGGGTTCACTCGCGTGCTCCTCGCTGTGCGAGGCGCCAATAACGGCATGCGCCGCGTGCGGCGAGGGCGCGCCATGCACATGGCTTTCGTCGACCGGGGCGGCCGCATGATCGTCATGCGGCGGCGGCGGGTCTTCGCCGGGAAAACGATTGCGGGCGCCGAACAGCGAAGTGGCGCCGGCGATAATGGCGCCGATCAGCGGCAGCGCGACGATGGCTTCGTACATGCCGCTCAGCCCTTCATCAGATTGATGTCTTCGACCGCGATCGAACCGCGGTTGCGGTAGAACGCGACCAGGATGGCAAGCCCGATCGCCGCCTCCGCCGCCGCCACGGTAAGCACGATCAGTGCATAAACCTGCCCGACGATGTCGCCGAGGAAGCTGGAAAACGCCACCAAGTTGATGTTGACCGCAAGCAGAATGAGCTCGATCGACATCATGATGATGATGACGTTCTTGCGGTTGAGAAAGATGCCGAAGATCCCGAGCGTGAACAGGATCGCGGCGACGGAAAGGTATTGGCCGAGCCCGATCGTCATGACAGCCCCTGCCCCGGCTTGACGTTGACCAGGTCGATCGCGCCGGCGCGGTTGCGGGCTACCTGATTGGCGATGTTCTGCCGCCGCACCTGCGGCTTGTGCTGCAACGTCATGACGATGGCGCCGATCATCGACACGAGCAGAATGAGCCCGGCCGCCTCGAAGAAATAAACGTATTTGGTGTAGAGCACGAGGCCGAGCGCCTGGGTATTGCTGACGTTGCCCACGGCGGCGGCCGTTTGGTGCGCCGCCGGTGCGATCACCCAGCCGCCAACCACGAGCAGCAGTTCGGCAAGGAGTATGCCGCCGATCAGCGCGCCGACCGGCAGATAACTCAGGAAGCCCTGGCGCAGCTCGGCGAAATCGACGTCGAGCATCATCACCACGAACAGGAACAGCACGGCGACGGCGCCGACATAGACGACGATCAGGATCATTGCCAGGAACTCGGCGCCGAGCAGCACGAACAGTCCCGCCGCGTTGACGAAGGCGAGAATGAGAAACAGCACCGAGTGGACCGGGTTGCGCGAGGTCACGACCATGACGGCCGAGGCGACGCAGACGCCGGCGAACAGATAAAAGAAGATGGCGTTGATGATCATCGGCGCGCTCGTTTACCTGTAGGGCGCATCGAGCGCGATGTTCTGGGCCAACTCACGCTCCCAGCGGTCGCCGTTCGCCAGGAGCCGCTCCTTGTCGTAATAAAGCTCTTCGCGCGTTTCGGTGGCGAATTCGAAATTCGGCCCCTCCACGATGGCGTCGACCGGACACGCTTCCTGGCACAGCCCGCAATAGATGCATTTGACCATGTCGATGTCGTAGCGCGTGGTGCGGCGGGTGCCGTCGTTGCGGCGCGGACCGGCCTCGATGGTGATCGCCTGAGCCGGACAGATCGCCTCGCACAGCTTGCAGGCGATGCAGCGCTCCTCGCCGTTCGGATAGCGGCGCAGCGCGTGCTCGCCGCGAAAGCGCGGCGAAATCGGATTCTTCTCGAATGGATAATTGATCGTCGCCTTCGGCTTGAAGAAATACCGCATCGACAGCACGAAAGCCTGTACGAATTCCTTCAAGAACAGCGAGCGGGCGGCTTGATCCAGTTTCATGTGCGCGAGCCTTGTTTGCCGCCTAGTGAATGAACGGCGGTGCGCCCCCACCGCCGATCGCCTTGCCGATCCAATAGCCGACCGTGGCGAGAATGGCGATGTCGAATCCCAAGATTACGCGCCGCGCAATAGACAGTTTCTCCTCGAACGCTTCGCGCTCTTCGTCTGTCGCCGGCTTGTGTTCCGCGCGCATGTGACGATCGAGATAGCGAATTGCCGGCACGTAAAGCGCAACCGCCACGACGGTGCCGAGAAGCGCGCCAAGCCAGGCCGGCAGCGAGTAGTCCATGGCCCGCTCCGTTCATTGCGGCCCCCATCCGGTGATCTCCAGCACGCCGGCCACGATCGCGACCATGGCGAGCGAGATCGGCAAGAACACCTTCCAGCCCAGCCGCATCAGCTGATCGTAGCGATAGCGCGGCACGAACGCCTTCACCATCGCGAACATGAAGAACACGAACAGCGCCTTGAGCACGAACCAGATCACGCCCGGTATCCAGGTGAACGGCACGACCGGGAACGGCGGCAGCCAGCCGCCGAAAAACAGGATCGTACACATGGCGCACATGGTGGTGATCGCCACGTACTCGCCGAGCATGAACATCATGTAGGGCGTAGAGCCGTACTCGACCATGAAGCCCGCGACCAGTTCGGATTCCGCCTCGACCAGATCGAACGGCGGCCGGTTGGTTTCCGCCAATGCCGAAACAAAGAAAATAATCAGCATCGGAAACAGCGGCAGCCAATACCAGCCGAACAGCCCCCACGGATGGTTTTGCGCTTCGACAATGGCGGACAGGTTGAGGGAGCCGACGCACAGCAGCACCGTAATGATGACGAAGCCGATCGAGACTTCGTAGGACACCATTTGCGCTGCCGAGCGCAGGGCCGCGAGGAACGGATATTTCGAATTCGACGCCCAGCCCGCCATGATCACGCCGTACACGCCGAGCGAGGAGATAGCGAAGATGTAGAGCACGCCGACATTGATGTTGGCGATGACCCAGCCGGCGTTGACCGGAATGACCGCCCAACCCGCAAGAGCCAGCGTACAGGTGACGAGCGGCGCCAAAAGAAAAACGCCCTTGTTGGCGCCCGCCGGGATCACCGGCTCTTTCAGAACGAATTTGAGCAGGTCGGCGAACGACTGGAACAAGCCCCACGGGCCGACCACATTCGGACCGCGCCTGATCTGCACCGCAGCCCAGATCTTGCGGTCGGCGAGGAGAATGTAGGCGACCGCGACCAGCAGGACGACGAGGAGGAGCACACTCTCCCCGACCATGATCAGGAGCGGCAGGATGTAATCGGACCAGAGTTCGGCCATGGTCGGATTCCCTATTCAGCCGCCGTCATGGCCGCGCGCCCTTGCGCCAGCGCCGAACATTCCGCCATCACCGCAGAGCAGCGCGCGATGGCGTTGGTGAAATAGAAATCCTCGACGCTGGACCGGAATGGCGTCCGCTCCACGGCGCCGCCGGAGCGCGCCGCGAGCTTTTGGATGTCGGCGATATCGCCCGGCGCGATCTGACCAACTTTCTGGAAATGCGGATGGACCTTGAACAGCGCCTGGCGCAATGCCGCGAGCGAATCGTAAGGCAGCCGCTGGTGCAGCACGTCCGACAACGCGCGCAGGATCGCCCAGTCCTCACGCGCATCGCCGGGCGGAAACGAGGCCCGCGTCGCCATTTGCACGCGGCCTTCGGTGTTGACGTAGGTCGCGGATTTTTCCGGATAGGCCGCGCCCGGCAGGATCACGTCGGCGCGCGCCGCACCACGATCGCCGTTGCTGCCGATGTAGATCGCAAATGCCCCGGCTCCTATGTCGATTTCATCGACGCCTAGCAGAAAAACGACATCGAGCGTGCCGGGCGCAGCCATCTGCCGCGCGGTCAAGCCGCCCTCCCCCGGCACGAAACCCAGATCGAGCGCGCCGACGCGCGACGCGGCGCTTTGCAGCACGCTATAGCCGTTCCAGCCCTGCTTCACCGCGCCAAGCTCAACGGCCGCCTTGGCGGCGAGCGCTGCAATGGCCGCGCCGTCGGGCCGGGCGAATGCCGCCGCGCCGACGATCATCAGCGGCTTTTCGGCTTTGCGGAGCGCCTCGGCGAACGAGTGGCGCGCGACATCGGCGAGCGTTTCGGGACCAGCGCCGAGATGGTCGTAGGTGTAGGTGAGATCGACCTTCGGCCCGACGAGGCCGATCGGAAAATTGCCCGCGCGCCAGCGCTTGCGGATACGTGCATTGAGCACGGCGGCTTCCTTGCGCGGGTTGGCGCCGACGATAAGGAGAGCGTCGGCCGCATCGATCCCGGGGATCATTGAGTTGAACAGATAGCTTGCGCGGCCCCAGCGCGGATCGAGCGCCGAGCCGTCCTGCCGGCAATCGAGATTGCTGACGCCGAGCCGCGTCATCAAATCCTTCAGCGCATAAATTTCCTCGATCGCGGCAAGATCGCCGGCGATGGCGCCGACCCGCTTCGGGTTGGCGCGCGTGAGTTTTGCGGCGATGGCGCCAAACGCTTCGGTCCAGGTCGCCGGCCGCAGCTTGCCGTTCTCGCGCACGTAAGGCTGATCGAGCCGCTGCGTCCGCAAGCCGTCGACCACGTGCCGGGTCTTGTCGGAAATCCACTCTTCGTTGATGTCGTCGTTGGCCCGCGGCAGGATTCGCATCACTTCGCGCCCGCGTGTGTCGATGCGGATGGCCGAGCCGAGCGCGTCCATCACGTCGATCGATTCCGTCTTGGCGAGTTCCCACGGCCGCGCCGCGAATGCATACGGCTTCGCGGTGAGCGCGCCGACCGGACAGATGTCGACCACGTTGGCCTGCAGCTCGGATGTCATCGCCTGTTCGAGATAGGTCGTGATCTCCATGTCCTCGCCGCGCCCGGTGGCGCCAAGCTCTGGTACGCCGGCGACCTCGGCCGAAAAACGGACGCAGCGCGTACACTGGATGCAGCGGTTCATCGAGGTCTTGACCAGCGCGCCCAGATACTTGTCCTCGACGGAGCGCTTGTTCTCGCGGTAGCGGCTGGCGTCGATACCATAGGCCATCGACTGATCCTGCAGGTCACATTCGCCGCCCTGGTCGCAGATCGGGCAATCGAGCGGGTGATTGATCAGCAGAAATTCCATCACGCCTTCGCGCGCCTTGCGCACCATCGGCGATCGCGTCTTGACCTCGGGTGGTTCGCCCTTCGGTCCCGGCCGGCAGTCGCGCACGCCCCAGGCGCAGCTCGCAACCGGCTTCGGCGAGCCGACCAGTTCGACGAGACACATGCGGCAATTGCCTGCAATCGACAGCCGCTCGTGGAAACAGAAGCGCGGGATCTCGGCGCCACCGGCTTCGCAGGCCTGCAACAGTGTGTATTCCGGCGGCACGTCGATCTCTTTGCCGTCAATAATGAGCTTGGTCATGCCGCTTTTCCGTCAGGCGCGGTGCACCGCGCCGTCTTCCACAATTGCGCCGCCGCAATACTCTCCCAACCGAATGCGAAATCGCTCGCTCCGTGGGCCGTCAAATGTTCGAGTCGTTCCTTCGCCTCGGTCAGCGATGGCTGGTGGCCCGCCGGGATCCACCACATCACCAAATGCGGGGTGTCGAGCTTGTCGAACCACTCCTCGCGCCGGCCATAAAACCGCTTGTGCACGGTCTGATAGACGTAGCGCTCGAGCGCCTCGACGCTGTCCCATACCGACAAATTGACCGCCATCATCGGATCGGGAAAGGGGCGGAAATTGGTGGCGTTGCCGCTGTCGTCCTTGAGCCGCCAGACGAAGCCCGCGCTGCGCTCGGCAAGCCCATTGATCTGGTCGAGCGCGTTCATGAAATCGGCCATGCGCGGATCGTCCGTCGGATAACGGAAGCGGCCGATATTGAGCTGTGCGAGATGCCTGACTGCGCTCATGACCATCACTCCGCGGCCACCGCGAGCGGGTCGGGTTGCGGGTTGGCGGTGTATTGATCGATGCGCCTTTCGATCTCCGGCCGGAAATGCCGCAGCAGCCCCTGCACCGGCCACGCCGCGCCATCGCCGAAGGCGCAGATGGTGTGGCCCTCGATCTGGGTCGTGACTTCCATCAGCATGTCGATTTCGCGCTTGGTGGCGTGGCCGACCGCCATGCGTTCGAGCACGCGCCACATCCAGCCCATGCCTTCGCGGCACGGCGTGCACTGGCCGCAGCTCTCGTGCTTATAGAAATAGGAGATGCGCGCCATCGCCCGCACGATGTCGGTGGACTTGTCCATGACGATCACGGCGGCCGTGCCGAGCGCGGATTTTTTCTCGCGGCAGCCGTCGAAATCCATCAGCAGCGTGTCGGCCTGATCAGGTCCGGCCGGAATGAGCGGCATCGACGAACCGCCCGGAATCACGGCGAGCAGATTATTCCAGCCGCCGCGCACGCCGCCGGCGTGCCGTTCGATCAGCTCGCGCAGCGGAATGCCCATTTCTTCTTCGACATTGCACGGCTTCTCGACGTGACCGGAAATGCAATAGAGCTTGGTGCCGGTATTGTTCTTGCGTCCGATGCCGGCAAACCAGGCGGCGCCGCGGCGCATGATGTCGGGCACCTGGGCGATGGTCTCAACGTTGTTGACCGTGGTCGGACAGCCGTAGAGGCCCATATTGGCCGGGAACGGCGGCTTCAAGCGCGGCTGTCCCTTCTTGCCTTCGAGGCTCTCAAGCAGCGCCGTCTCCTCGCCGCAAATGTAGGCGCCGGCGCCGTGATGGACGATGACGTCGAAATCGAAGCCGTTGATGTTGTTCTTGCCGATCAGCTTTGCTTCGTAGGCCTGCTCGACCGCGGCTTCGAGCCGTTCGCGCTCACGGATGAATTCGCCTCGGATGTAGATGTAGGTGGTGTGCGCTTCCATGGCGCAACCGGCGATCAGGCAGCCTTCGATCAGCAAATGCGGATCGTGGCGCATGATCTCGCGATCTTTGCAGGTGCCGGGCTCGGACTCGTCGGCATTGACCACGAGGTAATGCGGACGGCCGGGAGCCTGCTCCTTCGGCATGAATGACCATTTGAGGCCGGTAGCGAAGCCGGCGCCGCCGCGGCCGCGCTGGCCCGACGCCTTGCATTCGTTGACGAGGCCTTCGCGGCCCTTCGCCAAAATATCCTTGGTGCCGTCCCAGGCGCCGCGCGCGCGCGCGCCGTCGAGACCCCAGTCGTGCTGACCGTAGAGGTTCTTGAAAATGCGATCCTTGTCGGCGAGCATTATTGGCGCCTCGGGTCGGTGGCATCGGCGGCGGGCGGTTTCGGCATCGGCGCCTCGTGCACGTTGGCGGCTTCGCCCGGCTTCTTGCCTTCGCTGTCGGGGCTATCGCCGCCGGGGCGATGCGCTGCACCGGACGCATAAAGCGATAAATCAGTCAAAGTCATCGGTCCGCCAACAGGCGCGGAATTCTGCCGGTCGATCTGCGGACCCGGTTTCGGCGTTTTACCCGCCGCGAGATCGTTGATGATCCGCGTCATCGATTCGGGCGTGAGGTCCTCGTAGTAATCGGCATTGATCTGCACCATCGGCGCATTCACGCAAGCGCCAAGGCACTCGACCTCGACCCAGGAGAACTTGCCGTCGGCGGTGACCTCGTTCTCCTCGCCGATCTTCTCATGCAGGACTTTTTTGAGGCCGTCCGCGCCGCGGAGGAGACAAGGCGTCGTACCGCAGAACTGGACGTGGTATTTGCCGACGGGGGACAGATTGAACATCGTGTAAAAGGTCGCAACTTCGAGCACACGAATTTTCGCCATGCCGAGGAGTTCGGCCACCGCTTCGATGGCCTTCTGCGGCAGCCAGCCGCCGCACTGAGCCTGCGCCTTCCATAGGATCGGAATCACCGCCGACTGTTGGCGCCCCGGCGGATATTTTTCGATCTTCGCTTTCGCCCAGGCGAGATTTTCGGGCGTGAAGGCGAAGCTTTCGGGCTGCTTCTCGGCAAGCCGGCGCACGCTCATCGGTCCACCTCGCCGAACACGATGTCGATCGAACCGAGGATCGCCGAGATATCGGCCAGCATGTGGCCGCGGCAAAGAAAGTCCATCGCCTGCAGGTGCGCGAAGCCGGGCGCGCGGATCTTGCACTTGTACGGCTTGTTGCTGCCGTCGGCGACCAGATAGACGCCGAACTCCCCCTTCGGCGCCTCAACGGCCGCATAGACCTCGCCCGCAGGCACCTTGAAGCCTTCGGTGTAGAGCTTGAAATGATGGATGAGCGCTTCCATCGAACGCTTCATCTCGCCGCGCCGCGGCGGCGAAATCTTGTGGTCCTCGATGACCACCGGGCCCGGCGTCTCATAGAGGCGACTGATGCATTGTTTCATGATGCGGATCGACTGGCGCATCTCCTCCATGCGAATGCAATAGCGGTCGTAATTATCGCCGTTCTTGCCGACCGGGATGTCGAATTCTAACTCGGAATAGCACTCGTAGGGCTGCGCCCGGCGCAAGTCCCACGCCGCGCCCGAGCCGCGCACCATGACGCCGGAGAAGCCGCGCGCCCAGGCATCGGCGAGCGACACCACGCCGATATCGACGTTGCGCTGCTTGAAGATGCGGTTCTCGGTGAGCAGTACTTCCAGGTCGTCGCACACTTTCAAGAAGGGATCGCAGAACGCCGCGATGTCATCGATAAGCTTCGGCGGCAAATCCTGATGCACCCCGCCGACGCGAAAATAGGCCGCGTGCATGCGCGAGCCTGAGGCCCGCTCATAGAAGCCCATCATCTTTTCGCGTTCCTCGAACCCCCACAGCGGCGGGGTGAGCGCGCCTACGTCCATGGCCTGTGTCGTGACATTGAGCTGGTGCGACAGCAGGCGCCCGATTTCGCAATACAGCACGCGAATGAGCTGCGCGCGGCGCGGCACTTCGATGCCGAGCAGCTTTTCAGCCGCCAGGCAAAACGCGTGCTCCTGATTGATCGGCGCGACGTAGTCGAGGCGATCGAAATACGGAATCGCCTGCAGATAGGTCTTTTGCTCGATCAGCTTTTCGGTGCCGCGGTGCAACAGCCCGATATGTGGATCGACCCGCTCCACCACTTCGCCGTCGAGTTCGAGCACCAGACGCAGCACACCGTGCGCCGCCGGATGCTGCGGGCCAAAATTGATGGTGAAGTTCCTCGTCGCGGCTTCTGTCATGGTAGACTGCGAATAGCGAATAGCGAATGGCGAATAGGGTAAGACGCACGCATCAGCTCTTCCTCGCTTTGGTCTGAAGCGCACGAATAAGCGAGCGGACCATCTTGCCCAAGTTTTCGCATTGAACGAGGATCACATCGGTCTTCGAATTGGCCGCAATGTTTACGCGCTCCGCCAGCATCAGGTGCGTCTCGAGCTCCTTCAAAGACCCATGAGCGATGCGAAGGTATTGTATGAAAGATTGCGTGTTTTCTCGTCCATGACATTCGGCAATGTTCGCGGCGATAGAGACTGCGGCCCGCCTGATCTGAGCCGAAAGCCCAAACACCTCTTCCCTTGGGAATCCACCGGTCAGCCGATAGCACACCTCTGCCAATGTCATAGCGTCCTGCCAGACACGCAGGTCGCGATATGACTTTATCTGTGCACCGTCTGCCATTCATCCCTATTCGCCACTCGCTATTCGCTATTCGCCATTTCGAGTTCCGACGCCGCCTTCGCCTTGGCCGCAACGCGCGCGTTGAACTTGTCCCACATCACCACGAAACGCTCGTGGCGGCCCTCGCCGATCAGATCGGCGCCGTCATGCGCCTTGACCTTGAAGGTGATGCGGTTGCCGACGATCTTTTCGATCTCGGCATCGACTGTCACGATCATGCCAGGCGGCGTCGCTGCAAGATGGCTGACATCGACATGCACCCCGAGGCTGCCCTCGCCCGTATCGAGATGCGGGCCAAGGAGCTGAGCGCACGTCCACTCCATCAGGATGATCATGTTGCCGGTGGCGAACACCTTCGGCATCGAGGCGATTTCCGGCGCCTCCGGATAGGTGTACGGCACGGTTTTATTTTCCGGCACCTTGTAGGCGAAGCGATGCGCCAGCCCGGGCTTGAGCGTCGATTTCATCTCATGACCCCTGCCCGCCGCCCGGCTTCGCTTTTTCGTCGCCCGGCAGCACGTAGTCGGTGCCTTCCCACGGCGAAAGAAAATCGAAGTTGCGGAATTCCTGCGTCAGCCGCACCGGCTCGTAGACGACGCGCTTAAGCGCGTCGTCGTAGCGGACTTCGACAAAGCCGGTGAGCGGGAAATCCTTGCGCAGCGGATGGCCCTCAAAGCCGTAGTCGGTGAGGATCCGGCGCATGTCCGGATGCCCGGTAAAGACGATGCCGTAAAGGTCATAGGTCTCGCGTTCGAACCAGTCGGCGCCGGCGAAAACCTCGATGATCGACGGCACCGGCGTATTCTCGTCGGTCTCGGCTTTGACGCGGACGCGCGCATTATGTTTCGGTGACAGCAGGTGATAGACCACATCGAACCGGCGCTCGCGGCTCGGCCAATCGACCGCCGTAATGTCGATCAGGTTCACGAACAGGCAGTTGGGATCGTCGCGCAGATATTTCATCACCGCGACGATGTCGCGCGCCTGCGCGGTCACGGTGAGCTCGTGAAAAGCGATCACGTAGCCCGTCACCGACGCCGGCAATGCGCCAGCGATGGTTCGGCCGAGCCTGTCGAGCGTCTCATCCATCTTCAAGGTCGATTTCAGCGTTCGATCGTCGCCGTGCGGCGGATCTTCTTCTGCAACAGGAGCACGCCGTAAAGCAGCGCCTCGGCGGTGGGCGGACAGCCCGGCACATAGATGTCGACCGGCACGACGCGGTCGCAGCCGCGCACCACCGAGTATGAATAATGGTAGTACCCGCCGCCATTGGCGCAGGACCCCATCGAGATCACGTAGCGCGGCTCCGGCATCTGGTCATAGACCTTGCGCAGTGCCGGAGCCATCTTGTTGGTCAGCGTGCCGGCCACAATCATCACGTCGGATTGCCGCGGCGAGGCGCGCGGCGCGAAGCCGAAGCGCTCGGCGTCATAGCGCGGCATCGACATCTGCATCATCTCGACGGCGCAGCACGCGAGCCCGAACGTCATCCACATCAGCGAGCCGGTGCGCGCCCAGGCGATCAGGTCATCGGCTGCGGCGACCAGGAAGCCCTTGTCCGACAGCTCGCTGTTGAGTTCGGAAAAATACCTGTCGTTCGCGTTCACCGGCCGTCCGGTGTTCGGGTCGAGAATCTCCTGGCGCGACGCGGCGATCGCGGGTTCGCTCAATCCCATTCGAGCGCTCCCTTCTTCCACTCATAGATAAAACCGATCGTCAGCACCGCAAGGAACAGCATCATGGCCCAGAAGCCATAAAGGCCGACCCGGCCGAATGATACGGCCCACGGGAACAGGAACGTCACTTCGAGGTCGAAGATGATGAACAGGATGGCGACGAGGTAGAAGCGCACATCGAACTTCATGCGTGCGTCGTCGAATGCGTTGAAGCCGCATTCATAGGCCGACAATTTCTCCGGATCGGGCTGCTTGTAGGCAACCAGGAACGCCGACAATAGCAGCGCAAGCCCGATCGCCGCGGATAGACCGACGAAGACGATGAGCGGAATATAGGCCGCCAGCAGTTGACCGATCGACTGACTCATCAGGAGTCCTTTTCTCGGCCGACCGCGACACGTGCACGATTGCACGTGTCCGCTTGGGCCGAAAACGTGCCTCGGCGGCGGGTCGCGCGAGGTCCTCTCCTGTCTTTCCGCCGGACGGGAGAGAGAAACGACGGGGCGCTGATTTGCCGCAAAAATCGGCGGATTCGCAACGCAAATCGAACGCAGCGACCCTTAGCGCAGTGCACAAAAGGGCGCAAGGCGGCCAAGTGCGGCGATCCTCAACATTGACGCGGCAGGCGATGGTACCATCATGCAGCCGCGCAATGCCGGAGGTGCCAATGCGACGCGTCATCACAAAAGCGGGAGGAATCGGGGCGCTGACCGCCGCTACATTGGCTGGCGCGTTGTTATGCGGCGGTCCGAGCCACGCGGCCGCTACTTTCCCCGATCATCCGATCAAGCTGATCGTTCCATTCGGCGCCGGCGGGCCGCCGGACGTCGCGGCGCGCATCATCGGCGCCTACCTGTCGGAACATCTCGGCCCGGTGGTGGTGGAGAACCATGTCGGCGCCGGCGGCACGCTCGCGGCCCGGCTGGTGGCGACATCGCCGCCCGACGGCTACACGCTGCTTGCCGGCACCGCCGGATCGCTGTCGATCAGCCCGCAGCTCTATAAGGATGCGGGCATCGACCCCCTCAAGCAGTTCGCCGCAGTCGCCCTCGTGTCGTCGGCGCCTTTGGTCCTCGCCATTCAGAAGTCGGTTCCCGCGCATAGCGTCAAGGAACTGATCGCCTACGCCAAAGCCAATCCCGGCAAATTGAACTATGGCGCGGTGATCGGCACGCCGCCGCATCTTTCCGGCGAAATGTTCAAGCACATCACCGGCACCAATATCGTGTTCGTGCCCTACAAGACCGCATCACAGGCCACCACCGACGTGTTGTCGGGTCACATGAACATGACGTTCGAGGGCACCACCGCAATCTCGCCCTTTATCAAATCCGGCCAATTGCGGGCGCTCGCCGTCACCAGCGCGCAGCGCATCCCGGAGCTCCCGAACGTGCCTACCATGGACGAACTTGGCTATCCCGGAATGCCGCCTGATTCCTGGCAGGCGATCGTGGCGCCCGCCGGTACGCCGGCGGCGGTCATTGAGAAGATCAATGCCGCGGTAAATCAAGGACTGGCGACACAGGAGTTGCGGCAAAAGATCATGAAGCTCGGCGGCGAGCCTCAGCCGAAATCGGTCGCCGGCTTTGCCGCCTACATTGCCGATCAGTACAAGCGCTGGGGCGACGTTATCCGCATCACCGGCGTCACATTGAACTGAGGCATACGCGTCCAATGACTTTGCGGATCGTCGGGCTTCTTCGCGCGTGTGCGCTTTTGGCTTTGGCCTCAGTCTGTGTTCTGCCGGCAAGAGCTGCCCGCGCGGACGAGTATCCATCGCGTCCGGTCAAGATCGTGGTGCCGTTCGGCGCCGGCGGGCCGACCGACGTCTACGTTCGCGCGATCGCGCAGGAGCTGGAAAAATCCCTGCATCAGCCCTTCGTCGTTGAGAACCGGCCGGGCGCCGGCACCACGATCGGCACCGCATTCGCCGCCCAATCGGCGCCCGATGGCTATACGCTCTTGATGGCGGGAAGCACGCAGTGTGTGAACGAGACGCTCTACGCCCATAAGCCCTACAGACTGTTGCGCGATCTCGTGCCGGTCGCGCCGCTGATCGAAAGCGATCTCGTCCTGGTGGTCAATCCGAAAGTGCCGGCGCACAACGTCGCCGAGCTGCTGGCGCTGGCGCGCGCCAAACCCGGAACGCTGAACTTCGGCTCGTCGGGACCGGGCTCGAACTATCACATGTCGGCGGAATTGCTCAAAACCCTCACCGGCATCGATATCGTGCACGTGCCGTATAAGACATCGACGGCGATGCGCACCGACATCGTCAGCGGACAAATTCAAATGGTATTCGATTCGGTGCCGACCATGGCGCCGCTGATCAAGGCCGGCCTGGCGCGCGCGCTCGGTACCAGCGGCGAAGAGCGTTCGGCAATCCTGCCTGACGTGCCGACGATCGCCGAGACCGTGCCGGGCTTTCAGTCGACGTTATGGGTCGGTTTCATGGCGCCGAAAGGCACGCCGGCGCCGATCATCAATCTGCTCAACCGCACCATCGGCGGTATCCTGGGCCGCTCCGACATCCGGTCGGCGTGGGAGAAGCAGGGAGCGACGCCCGTCGTCATGAGCCAACCCGCCTACGCGGCCTACATGGCGGCGCAGGTCGCGAAATGGGCCAAGGTGGTCGCCGCGAACCACATTCCGCTGATGAATTAAAGCGGCGACCACGTGACGGACAAAGCCAAAAAGGACACTGCCATGGGTATTTCGACGAAGACGGTTCCGGCCGCCCTGACACGCCGCCATGCCGCGCTGCTGGTCTTAGCCACCGCCGCGTCGCTTCCCGCAACAGCGAGCCGCGCCGACGACTACCCGTCGCGGCCGGTGCGCATCATCGCGCCCTTCGGCGCCGGCGGTCCGACCGACATCTATGTGCGCGCGCTCGCCCTCGAACTCGACAAGGCGCTGCACCAGAATTTTTTCATCGAAAACCGTCCCGGCGCCGGAACGACACTCGGCACCGAGCTTGTGGCCAAGGCGACGCCCGACGGCTACACGCTGCTGATGGCAAGCAGCACCCAGACCGTCAACGAAACGCTCTACAAGAACAAGGCCTACGCGCTGATGCGCGATCTCGTTCCTCTGGCACCGATGGAGCAGAACGACCTGGTGCTGGTCGTGAACCCCGGCGTGCCGGCTCATAATGTTGCCGAGCTGATTGCGCTTGCCAAGGCAAAGCCGGGAACGCTCAATTTCGGATCGTCCGGGCCCGGCTCCAACTACCACATGGCCGCCGAACTTCTGAAAAATCTCACCGGTATCAACATCGTGCATGTGCCGTATAAGGGCTCAACCGGCATGCGCATCGATATCCTCAGCGGCCAGATCCAGATCCTGTTCGACGCGGTGCCGACCATGGTGCCCTACATCAAGGCTGGCAAGGTGCGCGCGCTCGGCACGACCGGCGCCAAGCGCTCGCCGATCCTGCCCGACGTACCGACCATCGCCGAGACGGTGCCGGGCTTCGAGTTTTCCCAATGGGTCGGCTTCATGGCGCCGAAGGCGACGCCGCAGCCGATCGTCGCCAAACTGCACGATGCCATCACCGCCATCCTGAGCCGGCCGGACATCAAGAAATCCTGGGAGGCGCAGGGCGCCGAGCCCATGGTGATGTCGCAGCCGCAATTCGCCGCCTTCATGCAGGGCCAGGTCGATAAATGGGCTAAGGTGATCAAGGCCAACCACATCACGCTGATCAATTGAGGAGCGTCATTGCGAGCGAAGCGAAGCAATCCAGCGCGGCAGAGAAATTCCGGATTGCTTCGTCGCTTCGCTCCTCGCAATGACATACTTCGAAATCACAACAGGCAGGCTGACGATGAACGACATGACCGTCTTTACCGCTCCCATCAAGGCTGAGGATCACTGGACCGCCAAAGGGGGCGGCGTGAAGCTGTTCCTGTTCGAGAAATGCGCCGGCGATCCGAAGGACACGACCGGCACCATCCTGTTCGTGCACGGCTC
>Ga0265339_10000087_pt1 | contig 78504 bp, 66 predicted proteins | sample 4CB219metaG_FD_202085 | JGI IMG/M metagenome (GOLD analysis project Ga0265339, IMG submission 202085) | Rhizosphere microbial communities from Carex aquatilis grown in University of Washington, Seatle, WA, United States - 4-CB2-19 metaG | ecosystem: Host-associated > Plants > Roots >... | reverse complement strand
CCTCGCCACTGCAAGACCTGCTCCCGAAACGACTCGATCTTCTCGTCCATGGAAACCTCCTGGCCGACGAAGGTCCCACAGCCACACGCCTACGTCAGGAGGGGGATCGGCGAGGATTTACAATGCACCGGGAAGAACGCCGGACAGCGATCGGCTTCTTGCACGCAATGGCCGTTGCGCTCACGATTGCGAGTGCCGCCTGTTCGTCGAGCACACGGGGGCCGGCGGAACCGAGGGATCGCAAGAGGGAGGTAACTTGGGCAACGAAGGGCCAACAGGTAGTGGAGGTATGTCCAGTCCGGGCGGAACGACCGGTTTAGGCGGCAAAAGTTCTTCAAGCGGGACGGTCAGTTCGGGCGGCAACAGCGACATGGGCGAGGGGATCAGTGCCGGCGGCGCCGCGTTGGGCGGCAGGCAGTCGCAAACGAAGTGCCGATCGAACATCTCGACTACCGCCTGGACGGCCACAAAGGAACAGAGCAGAGTGAAGGTTGTGGAGAAGGCGAGCAACTGCATATGCTACGGCCGTCCCGTCCATGTTCCTGGGATCAGGAGCAGTCTTCCCGCGCAGTACTGGCATATGGAGCCCGAGCTCCCGCTCCCTTGGATTGTCTTGCCGCTGGAGGCTCGCAAGGAGGCACTCGCGAGGCCTCTACATCTCGGGGCTCTCGTCGTCCGACACCTACGATTCGGCCTTCGCCGTGGGCGACGCCATCATGTCGCAGTTCATTTCGAAGTTGGGCGCCAACGCCGTCCGGATCCCCATCAACGAGGCCACGGTCTCGACGTTCTGGACCACCTATACGGGCGCCGTCGACGCCGTGCTTGCCAAGGGCATGCTCGTGTTCGGCTACTGGGACAGCGCCAAGAGCAACAAGCCCGGGGACATGAACGCGTGGTGGGCCATGTGGAAGACCGTGGTCGACAAATACGGCAGCAACGAAAATGCGTACTTCGAAATCTTCAACGAACCGAACATGTACAGCAAGACCGATTTGACCAACCTGTACAACGATTGGCTGACCCGGTATCCGACCGTGCCCAAGGGACGGGTCATCCTCGATGGAACCGGCGATGCTCAAAACGTTTCCGACGTCGGCTCTGACAGCCGCCTGAACGGCTGCCTGCTGGCGGTGCACGAGTACAGCTTCTTTGGCTCGGAATCGATGACCAGTGAATCGCAGTGGGTGAGCGCGTTCAAGGGCGAGGTTGGCAGCTATTCCGACAGGACGGTTTGCACCGAGTGGGGTGCGCCCATGAGCCCCGGTAGCAAGAATGGCACGAACTACGACACGCTCGACTACAGCAAGCCACCCACCAATTATTTCGAGGCCTACCTGCGCGGCATGAGTAGTCAGCTGAAAGCCTGGAACATGGGCAGCTTCTACTGGCCTGGCCTCAGAGACGGGGACTGGTACAGCATGACCATCAAGACCGGCTCGGGGGCGAACATCACGCTGTCCATTCCGAATCAGTCGGGCCTGCAGCAGCTGCAGAATTCGTGGACCGGGCCCGCGCCGAGTCCGGATGCCGGGGCCGGAGGTGCGGCCGGCCGCGACGGGGGATCTTCAGCAGGCGCCGGGGGCGCTGGTGGCTCTTCTGTGGGCGGCGCCGGCGGCGCGCTGGCGAGTGGCGGTGCTGGTGGCGCGGCCGCGAATGCTGGCGGTACCAGCGGTGCAGACGCAGCGGTCGGAGGCGCCGGTGGGCCAGCCGGTGCTGGAGGTCTGATTGCCACGGGTGGAGCCACCACCTCTGCGGGTGGCGCGGCTGGAAGCCCATCAACAACGTCGACGTCAAATGGCGGCCACGGCGGAACATCTGCCGCGGGCAGTGGAAGCTCTGGCTCGGGCGGGAGCGCGTCCACGGGAACAGGACCAGCCAACCCGGAAGGAGGCCAAAGCTCCGGCTGCTCGTGTTCACTTGGTGGAAGGTCGGACGCAAGTACCACCACCTGGGCTTTCACGCTGGCACTCGGGGCTGTGGTCCTTCGGATACTGCGCCGTCGTCGTCGGTTGGGCTCCGGGACACGAATTGCAGCCGCGTATTGATTCACATCTAGGCTACTTGGCTCGGAGAAGCCACGGTAGAGAAATACTTCCGCCATGCTTGGGAGCAGTTTGCGCGCCTGACCATCCTTCAAATCCTTCGGCGTCTGCGTGCTGAGCACGATGAATCCGTTGAACTTGCGAATCGTCCTGAACATTTCCTCGACGACGCGAAAGAAGGTCGGATGGGCAAGGAAGGACCACGCCTCATCGACGATTACGATCTTCTTTTCGCGGATGGTCCGTGGATTCTGGATGCGCTTCCAGACGCTCCCCATCAAGGCAGACACGAACGGAACAGCCAGCAACGGATCGTCTTCCAGCCCCGAAAGCTCGAAATAGATGTACTTCGCGGCCGCGACCGAATCGGGTCATGCCCTGCCAGTAGAGTTTTGCGGGCCGTATCGCGGTACACTTGAGTGTGCCTTTGACCCGGAATGATTCGCATTTGTTGATTTGGGCACTGGACGCTCAAGCGCGAGGCGAATAGATGACCACTTCGGGTGCGTCACGGGCCACCAAGGAAGTGCATGGGTAGTGGCATTCACCTCAGGCTAGTCCCCGGCGACCAGGCCGGCGTCTCCCCGGCGGAGCCCGGTGGATTCGACCAGGTATTTCGCCAGTATGCCGCCTATGTGGCCGGCATCGCCTTGAAGATCATGGGACGCGAAGACGACCTCGATGATCTGGTGCAGGAGGTCTTCATCGAGGCCTACCGCGGGTTGCGCCAGCTGCGCGAGCCCGGGGCACTCAAGGGCTGGCTGGCCCGGATCACGGTGCGCCGGACGATCCGAAAACTTCGTCGCACGCGCGTGCTTGTGCTGTTCGGCCTGGAGCTCCCGTCGGACTATGCGGCGATTGCTGATATGTCGGCCACACCCGACGAACGGGCGCAGGTTGCACTTGCCTACCGCTCGTTGGAACGCTTGCCCGCAGTCGAGCGCGCCGTCTGGGTGCTGCGCCACGTGCAGGACGAGCCTCTCGACGAGATCGCCAGGATGTGTGCCTGCTCGAAGTCGACCGTACAGCGGCGGCTGCGTGCAGCCGAAAAGACCCTCGCGCAGAGGACGAGCCATGGTTGACCCGACCAGCGAAAGGGTCGAAGCGGCCCTGCGGCACGTCGAAACGACGTGGAGCGCCCAGCGCATCGAGGAGAATCTGCGCGCGGCCCGCCACAAGATGCGGCGGCGAGGTCGGACACGCGTCGCGGTCTTGGCGCTGTTGCTGGTGGCAGGCATCGTAACTGGCGTGTCGTACCGGCTCTTCCCCTGGGCGCGCGAGGCGGCCACTCCACCGTCGGTGACGCAGGATTCGCTTGGCCGTGTGCTGCGCTTTTTCGATGGCTCTTCGGCCCGCCTGCTCGACGAGCGTTCTCAGGTGGAGGCGGTGGCCGTGACCGCGCGAGCGATCGACTTGCGTCTCACCGCGGGCCGGGGCGAGTTCGATGTGGTTCCCGATTCAAGCCGCACGTTCACCGTGCACGTGGATGCGATCGCGGTGCGCGTCCTCGGCACTCGATTCCGCGTCGAGCGCGACGGCACGCGCGCCTACGTCTCCGTCTACCGAGGCAAGGTTGAGGTTCGCTGGCCCGGTGGCGTGCGCCTGCTGGCAGCAGGGCAGACAGGGCACTTCCCCGAGGATGCTGCGCAACCAGCGGCTCCCCAACCGGCGGAAGCCGCCAGCGGCGACGTGCCTATCGCGAACCCACCTGCCGCACCGGAGCTTTCGCGTCCGGCGGCGCCGCCCTCGCGCACGCGTTTCCGCGATCTGGCGACGCGCGGACGCTATGCCGAGGCCTACCGCGTTCTAACTGCTGCGCCGGGCGTGGTTGACAGCGGCGCCGAAGATCTGTTGCTGGCTGCAGACGCTGCCCGACTGACTGGCCATCCCGCAGAGGCGACACCGTATTTGGAGAAGCTCGTGCGGAAGTACCGCGACGATGCGCGCGCGCCCCTGGCTGCCTTCACGCTTGGCCGCATCTTGCTCCACGAGCTCGGGCGTCCGGCCGAGGCTGCCGATGCCTTCGCGCTGGTGCGGAAGATTCTCCCGGATGGGCCCCTTTCGCCCGATGCCCTGGCCCGCGAGGCCGAGGCCGCCGACCGTGCGGGGCAGCGCACGCGCGCTCGTGGTCTGGCCAATGAATACGTTGCCAGGTACCCGTCCGGACGACGGCTCGAATCTGTGCGACGATACGGCCAGTTGGAGTGACCTCTTTTCGCAGGCGATTGGCTAGGGTTTGCCTTTACGCGCTCAGGATGGCGGCGCTAGGCCTGGCGTTTGTCGGCGCGGCCGCTCGGGCTTCGGAGCCGACGGATGCGCAGGTGAAGATCGAGACAGACGCATGCCCTGGCGTCGATGCCGCTCGTCTGGTCGAGTTGTCCGCCATCGAACTTGGCACCGTGGGTGCCGGCCGGACGTTGCGGCCTGCGGTCGTCGTACTAGTCTGCAATGACGGGAAGGTCGCCATCACGGCGACCGATGTGCAGAGCGGTCGCGAGTCTCACTCGGAGGTGATTCCGCGTGAAACGTCCGGGCCCGCGCTCTTGCGCTTGCTCGCGCTGGCGGTGAGTGAGCTGGTGGCAACCAGCGAGGCGCCCGTCGAGAAGAAGCTTCCACCTGCGGCAGCGGCTGTGTCAGTACCACAGGCTGAACCAGCGCGCCGGTTTCGCGCTACCGCGGCCGGCTCGCTGCGCCGGGTGGCCCGGCCAGCGACGTGGCTTGGTGGTCTCACGCTCGGCGCCGAGTTCGCGTTCTTGCGCCACTTCACGCTCGCCGTCGAGGGGCGCGGCGAGATGGGCTCGACCACCACCAGCCTCACAACCGTGGACTGGCGAGCCGCCGGGGCTAGCGTTGCGTTGCTGGTCGGAGTTAGCAAGGGCGCCTGGCGACTCGACGCCGGGCCTGGAATAGAGGGCGGTGTGGTCAAGCTCTCCGCACACGACACCGCGACGGGCGCCAAGGGAAGCAGCTTGACCGATCCGTGGGCCGGACCGACCGTCAGGCTGCGCGCGATGCACGCACTCGGCCGCCGGGCCTTTGTGTTTGGGCGGCTCGACGGCGGCTGGGTGATGCAGCGGGTGGCAGGCGACGTCAGCGACGGCAGCTTGCTCGTCGAGTTCCGCGGCGCCTGGGCCGGGCTGACCGTCGGCGCCGGCATGTTGCTGTAGCTGTCACCGGCACGGCCAGCGGGGCGCGTCCAGGTTCAGATTCTTCTTCATCGAGTTGAAATTGAGCGCGTTGGCCTGGGGGCAAAAGGCGCTGGTGTCGAGGTTGTATTCAATTTGGAACACGGCGTTGCCCGCATCGACGAACGGTTGCAATAAATTGCACTCGTTGAATTCGAAGCATTGCTCGTTGAGGCCCCAGTCGAAATCGCCGAGCAAATCGGCCGCCTGGGCGACATCGTTCTTCAGCCCGATGGAAAGCCCGCGCGCGTGCGCCTCGCTGGCCAGGAACCGGTTGTAGGCAAGCTGATCGGCCGCGCTGAGCGGGAAGCCGGTGGTGTTGGTATATCCATCCACGTTGTCGGCATCGACGCCATCGAAGCCTTTGCCGCGGCAGAGATCCAGGCGCGCCTTCATGATCGGCCCGAGCAAGTCGATGGCGCGGATGTCCAGCCACTTCTCGCCCGGCCACCCGTTGCCGCCGCCTTGAACCGATGCCGGGAAGCTGCCCGCGTCCGGCCGCCAGTCCTCGTAGGTTCCCGCGCTGGTGTAGCAGACCACTTTTGCACCCTTCTGATGCAGGGTCGCGACAGTGCTGGCATCCACGTCGAACAGATCAACGTCGAACATCTGCACGTCAGGCGATGTATCGACGGCGCCCACGAGCTGGATCTGCCAGGTTGCCACTGCCGCCGGCTTCCAGGCACCCGGGCTTGCAAGCGTGAGCAGGGTGCCCCGGCTTACGCCGCACCCGCCAAGGCTCGCGGCGGTGAGACAGCAGAGCACGATGGCGTCCCGGCGGTGTTTCATCGCGTGGCTAGCGTATCAGATGGAAAGTGCAGGGCGCGGGAGAAGGCGCAACCGATGCCACCTTGGCGTCGAATGCGTGACCAAGTTTCCGTACGCGCTGGCCACATGAAGGGAATGCGGAAACAATGCTCTTCTCTCGTGCTGGGGCTGCCCCTGGCGGCTGTGCTCTTGGGGGCCTCGGCTTGCAGTCATTCGGCCCCAGGGGGCAGTCAATCCACAGATGCAGCCGTGGCGACAGATATCGCGCCAGATCTCCTGGTCCTGGGCGGAACTGGCGGCGCCGTGGCCGACACGGGCGGGAGCGCAGGCCCTGGCGGAAGCGTCGGCACTGGCGGAAGCGTGGACACGGGCGGAGCCACGGGCGTTGGCGGGAGCACTGGCGCAGGCGGCGCCGTCAGCGCGGGCGGGAGCACAGTCGCGGGCGGCACCACTGGCACAGGGGGCCGCATGAGCACTGGCGGCAGCACCGGCGCAGGCGGAGTTCCCGGCACCGGCGGGGCAACCTCGACGGGCGGTTCGACGTCCACCGCAAGTTGGTGGAAGCCCGTGGCCGGGCTCTCCTGGCAATGGCAGATCGGCGGCGGAACGATCAACCCCAGCCTGGCAGTCGACGTTTTCGACATCGACTGGGAAGAGGCCGCCAGCGTGGTTACGCAGCTCCACCAGGCGGGCAAGAAGGTGATCTGCTACGTCAGCGTGGGAAGCTGGGAAGACTGGCGCTCCGATGCGGCCTCATTTCCCGCTGTGGTGCTGGGCAACGATTACCCCGGATGGCCGGGGGAAAAGTTCGTCGACATTCGCGCCCAAGCGCTCAGAGACATCATGGCCAAGCGCCTGGACGTCTGCAAATCGAAGGGATTCGACGCGCTCGAGCCCGACAACATGGATGTGTTCAGCGACAACTCGGGCTTCCCGCTCACGCAAACCGACGGGGTCAACTACGCCAAGTGGCTGGCGACTGAATGCCACGCGCGCGGCATGGCCATCGTGCAGAAGAACGCTTCGGAGATCACGGCCAGCATCCAATCCGTCTACGACGGCGCCCTGACCGAGGATTGCTACAACGATGGCTGGTGCGCCGATATGCAAGCGTACATCGACGCCAACAAGCCGGTGTTCGCATGCGAGTACACGAGCAGCATCTTCGGCGCGGCCTGCACCTGGGGCAAACCCAAGAAGTACAGCTTCATCCTCAAGAGCCTGGATCTCGGCGCGCCCGTGACCTTCTGTCCATAGGCGGCGCCTGCGGGTTGAACGGCGGGTGGTTCGGACGGGGACTGACGAAGCCGGGGCGTCCCGACGAGCAGCTTATCGGAAAATGGCTCAACCCCTCCTAGTCATCCAGCGAAGTGCTTTAAGGTGGTGGTGCCCGCGGTAAGTTGGTTGTCACTCCTGCTATGCAGAGGACGTCATTGCGCATCACCCGGCTGGGCAAAATGACGTTGGCCAGTTCGCAGTTTTTGGGACTATTCCATCCGTCACCTTGAAACGGCCAGCGTCAATCATGCATGAGTCATGCATGACAATGCTCCGGGAAGAACGCCGGACAGCAATCGGCTTCTTGCATGCAACAGTCGCTGCGCGCTACAGCAACGATTCAGGAGAGACCGAAACCGATGCGGATATCTCGGTAACCTACGGCAAGCCCATGCTGCAATGGCTGGAAGGCTTGGGCGGCAGCTGGACCGCTTGGTGCGCCAGCAATAGCTGGCTGCCCAAGATGTTCGGCGACAATTGCACCTTGCGGGTCGGCCCCCACGAGGGCGGCTTTGTCAAAGACTGGCTCTACACCAACAGGAACGTGAAGGCACCCGTGTCGTTTTAGGGCGCCGTCGCACATCACACGGACCTTGTGGTCAACGGCGCGAAGGTGGACGCGCTTGCCGCCGTACTTGGACGGGACGGGCTGGCACGGGGAAGGAACACTAAACAATGACTTATGAATTAATCGAGACACTTCCGTCGCTTCCACCCGACGTGGAAGCGATGCTCGAGCATGAGCGCGTGCTTGTCGAGAAACCAGCGCTCGTGCGCGCCCGCCTGGTAGCCAGAGCCCGCGAATCCTTGCGCTATTCCGACGACGACTTTCCCAAGCTTGCAAGGCCGTCCGCTTGGCGTCCACTCTGGTTGGCGGCAGCCGCTGGCATCGTGCTCATTGCTTCCGTGGCGGCCGCTGTCCAGCTGTTCCGAACGTCCGCCAGCCCCGTTTCGACGATTGGGCCACACACGCTTTCGGTCGTTGCGCCTATTCCCGCGCCTGCGCCTGTGCCGGAACCCACCACAAGCCAACTGCCGGTTGGGCGCGCCACGCCGAGCAAGGCAGACGTCGTCGAAGAGTTGCGCTTCCTCGATCAAGCCCGGCAAGCGGCGGCTTGCGGCGACTACGCGACAGCCCTTGCGCTCATAGCAGACCACGAGCGGCGATTCCCTCACGGCCGTCTCGCCGAAGATCGTGAAGTTCTGCGCATGAGGGCTTTCGTCGGACTCGGCCGGGGCAACGAGGCTCGCACGGCGGCTGCGAAGTTCCGGCATCAATTCCCCCGGAGCGTTCTTCTACCGAAGATTGATGCGCTCTTGGACTGGCTGCACTGAACCCAGGAGGCTCGGGAAGTGTGTCCGTCTGGTTCCGCTGTCGTCGAGCGTGTCCCGCTCTGAATCCACGGTCCGGTCCAAAACTGTGGACTTGGCTGTGGACGAGAACTTGGACCGGGAAGAATCAGCCGCGACGCAGTGCTAAGTGTCAGAAATAACTGGCTTAGCTTGTGGGCGTTGCAGGGATTGAACCTGCGGCTTCCACCGTGTGAAGGTGGCACTCTTCCGCTGAGTTAAACGCCCGGAAGTCCCAAGCAGATAATCGCAAATCGGCCGTCTGTCAACGCCGAACGCGCAGATATCTCGGCCCCTCGCCACGTGCTGTCGGGTCGGGAAATCGCCGAAGCCTGCGGTCCCGCTAGCAGCGAAGCAGCTGGGATAGCTCGGAACGCGCTCCGCGTTGCCGAAAAGTTAGAAGGATGGGGCGAGGACCCCATCCTCATCCATGGCGTGACCGGTGTGCTTGCGCGAGGGCGTCGGCTTGCGACGGGCTGGCGATGCTGTCTTCGCGGGCTTGGTCTCGGGCGCGGCTTCCGTTTGCGGGCGGATGGGCTCCGGGGTGGGCGGCGTGGCGGCAAGAACGACGGCCAGTTGGCCGGATTCTGAAGGCACGAAAGATTCGGTTCGCTCCTGAAAGGTTTCCTTCTTGAACAGAAAATCAATCGGGGCGTCGGATGCGGGAAGCTCGAGGTTGAATGGTGTGACTCCCAATTTTTCGTTCGTGTCTTTGCGCAGAACCTCGGCGCCTGGCGGCTCGGATTTGAACCCCAGGCGAACCTTCTTCGGCGCGGCCGGAACCGCGGTGGTAGCGGTCTTCTGGACGGAAGTGTTGTCGATCCGCCCGGACCCGTTCTGGGTGAACAGGAACGCGGCCAAGGCCACGCCCGCGACTGCCGCGCCCAGAACGAAAAGCCCGGTCCCGCGCCGCTTGGATCGCCTGACGGGAACGTCTTCGTCGAGCAGCTCGCCGGTGGCGTGGCGGAACGTCGAGGGCAGCGGCACGGGCCGCTCGCCGAGATTCGGGTCGGGACGGCCGAACCCGACCTGTCCGCTAACGGTATTCACGCGATCCTCGGGAACGGCGCCGGCTTCGATGATCGTAGGCAGGCTCGCCCCCTGGCTCGCAACGCTGGGTGCTGACGAGGCGTACGCCTCCGGATCGGCTAGTGCTGCGCCTAGCTCTCCCATCGTCTGGAAGCGTGCCTCGCGCGACTTGGCCAGAGCACGCAAAATGATGCTCTCGACGGACGCTGGCAAAAGTGGGTTGATCGCGCGGGGAGAGGGAACGGCCGCGGTCATGTGCTTGACGATGATTTCGCCATAGCCTTCACCGCCGAATGGAACTTTACCGGTGACCATTTCGAATAAGATCACGCCCAGCGAATAGATGTCGGCGCGGTGGTCGATGGCGGCCCTACCTTCGCACTGCTCGGGCGCCATATAGTAGGGCGTTCCCATCACCGAACCGGTGCGTGTCTTGTGCGAGACTTTGTCGTCGCCCTGGGTCAGCTTGGCCAAGCCGAAGTCGAGCACCTTCACGAAGTCGCGCACATGGCCCTTCGTGATGAGGAAAATGTTCTCGGGCTTGAGGTCGCGGTGGATGATGCCGTGCTCGTGCGACGACGCGAGGGCGTCGGCAACTTGGGCCGCAATGGACAAGGCCCGTGTAGTGCCCATGGGAGCGTTGTTCTTGAGGCAATCGGACAGCGCCTCGCCCTGCAGGAACTCCATGATGAAGTAGAACTCACCGTCGGACGTGGTGCCGAAGTCGTGGATGTCGACGATGTGCTCGTTGCCGATTTGGTTGACCGATTTCGCTTCCGTCACGAAGCGCGACACGACCTCGGGGTTGCGCGACAGCTCGGGGTGAATGGCCTTCATCGCGACTCGCCGCCCGATCACGGGATGCTCGGCAAGATACACGACGCCCATGCCGCCCTCGCCAAGCTTGGCAGTCAGCGTGTAGTTGCCGATCGTCTGGCCGACCGAAATCATGATTTTCTTTACAGAATCTTCGGCAGAAGCGGAAGAATTCTAACGATTACCTTGGGCCATTTCGCCAACCCCGTCAAGGAAGGGCCGGACAGACGTTAGACACCGCAGGCACGCCAATTATTTAACCAAACAGGACAGATCGGCGTGATGCGAGCAGCTCGGCGATCATGTGATCCAGCTTGCTGCGCACCGCCTCCGCCATTTCCAGGGTCTCTTCTTTGTTCTTGGTGCCTTCTTGGCCTGCTGGAAACGTCATGGGGGAACCGATCTGAATGGTCCACTTGCTAGGCACGGGCAAGAGCCCCAGCGGTCCGAGCAGCGGAAACGTGGGCGTGATCGGAATGTACGGCAGTCCCAGCGGCTGAGCGATGCGGGTGAGCTTGGCCAGCACGGGATGGGTTTCTTCGGCGCCTACGATGGCCACGGGAATGATGGGCACATTCGCCGCGCGCGCCAAGCGAACGAAGCCGCCGCGGCCAAAGTGAGTCAGGCGGTAGCGCTCGTGGTACAGCTTGCCCACGCCGCGCAGGCCCTCGGGAAAAACGCCGACGAGTTGGCCGGCCCTGCACAAGGTCAGCGCGTTGTCCATCGAGGCGCGAACGCCACCGATGCGCGCGATCACCGGGCGCATCCACGACGAGCGAAACGCGAAGTTCGCGACCAATGGGCGCAGCGGTCGGGCCGCCGGATGATAGCGGTGGGTGGAGTGGATCAACATGGCGCCGTCGTAGGGCAGCCCGCCCGAGTGGTTCGCTACCAGCAGGGCGGCACCCTCGGCAGGTACGTTCTCCATGCCGAGCAGGCGCACGCGGAAATACTTCGTCCACAGGAATTCCAGGACCGGCGCGGTCTTGTTTAGGAACTCGGGATCGAGGCCGAAGTCTGGCAGCGTTGCCGGCTCCGGCAGTTTCTCGCGCATGGTTTCGACCAGGGCTGCGAAGGCTGCCTTGGTCGACGGATCGAACATGGGGAACACCGACTACTTCGCCAGCTGCGCGCGCAGAGTTTGCGTCCAGCGCTCGATGATGTCAGCCAGCGACGCACCGGCGGGCAGCGCACCTCCGCCTTGGGCCATGTCGGGCCGTCCGCCGCCTTTGCCGCCGAGCTCCTTGGCCAGCATGCCGACGATCGCTCCGGCTTGGACCTTGGCCTGGGCGCCGGGCGTGACCGCGCAAACGATCGACACCTTGCCGTCGGCGACGCCGGCTAGCACGAGCACGCCGGGATCCAGCCTCTGTTTCAGCATGTCGGCGCTCTCGCGCATGATCTTCGGATCCGCCACGCCGGCGTCGTGCACCAGCAAGGATATGCCACCGACCAGCTCGCGCTTGGCCAGCGGATCTTGGCCGCCGCCCGAGGCGATCTGCGACTTGAGCTTCGCGATTTCCTTGTCTCGGTCGCGCAGCTCGGCGTTTTGTTTGGTCACGCGGGTTGCGATGTCGAAAATGCCCGCGCGCAGGGTTTCGGCGGCTTGGCCGAGCTCGTCTTCCAGCTTGCGCATGTACGCCATGGCGCCTTCGCCGGTGACGGCCTCCATGCGGCGCACGCCTTGGGCCACGCCGGATTCCTCGACGATTTTCACCAGGCCAATGTCGCCGGTGCGGCCCGCGTGGGTGCCGCCGCAGAATTCCTTGGACTCGCCCATGGTGAGCACTCGGACCGTGTCGCCGTATTTTTCGCCGAAGAACGCGACGGCGCCTTTCTGCTTGGCCTCGGCGATGGGCAGCACGTCGGTTTGGATGGGCAGGTTGCGCAGGATGTGGTCGTTGGCCAAGTCCTCGACCTTGCGGCGTTCGTCCGCGGTCATGGGCGCCACGTGCGAAAAGTCGAAGCGAAGGCGATCCGGCGTGACCAGCGAGCCCTTCTGCGCCACATGACCGCCCAGCACTTTGCGCAGAGCCCAGTGCAGAAGGTGGGTGGCCGAGTGGTTGCGCCGAATGGCGTTGCGGCGCTCGACGTCGACGGAAAGCTCGACGCGGTCGCCGACCTTGAGCGTGCCCTGGCCGACAGTTCCAAGATGGACGATCAGCGAGCCGAGCGGCTTCTTGCTATCCGTGACTGTGAAGCTGCCTTGCGCTCCTTGGGCCGTGCCAGTGTCGCCGACCTGGCCGCCTTGCTCGCCGTAGAAGGGCGTTTCGCGACAGATGACTGCCACGGTGCCGGCGTGGCCCGCGGCGACGCTTGGCACTTCTTTGCCGTCGGCAACCAGCGCAACGATCTCGCTCTTCGCTTCGGTCGTGTCGTAGCCGAGGAACTTCGTTGCGCCGACGCGGTCGAGGATGGTTTGGAACACGGCCTCGACGGCGACTTCGCCCGAGCCTTGGAACTCGGCGCGGTTGCGCTGCTCGTTCATGGCTTTCTCGAAGCCAGCCTCGTCGACGTCCAGGCCGCGGCTGGCGCCGATGACGCTGGTCAGGTCTTTGGGGAAGCCGAAGGTGTCGTACAGCTTGAAGGCGACGTCGCCGGGAATGACCTTGCCTTTGAGCTCAGCCGTTTCCTCGTCGAGGATGCGCATGCCGCGTTCGAGCGTTTCGCGAAAGCGCTTCTCTTCCAGCTCGGTGACTTCGAGGATGAGCTTACGGCGCTCGCCGAGCTCGCCGTAAATGTCGCCCATGTCGTCGATGACGTGGCCGGTGAGGCCAGCCAAGAAGGGCTTTTCGATGCCGAGCAGCCAGCCGTGGTAGATGGCGCGCCTCATGATCCGGCGCAGGACGTATTCGCGGCCGGTCTTCTCGGGGAAAACGCCATCGGCAATCAGGAAAGCGGCCGCGCGCGCGTGGTCGGCGATGGCACGCATCGAGGAGGCCGAGGACGTTGGCGCGTAGTCGTTCGGAACGAAGACCTTTCCAGTCAGCTTTTCCACCTGGGCGATGAGCGGACGCAATAGATCGGTTTCGTAGTTGGAGCGGAAGCCGCCGAGCACCGCGCACAAACGCTCGAGGCCCATGCCGGTGTCGACGGAGGGCTTGGGCAGTGGCTTGCGGGTGCGGTCGGGCAGCTGCTCGAATTGCATGAAGACGAGATTCCAGATCTCGATCCAGCGGTCGCAGTCGCAGGCGGGGCCTTGGCAAGCGCGGCCGGCGGCCACCTCGGCGCAGGGAATGTCGTCGCCCTGGTGGAAGTGGATTTCGCTGCACGGTCCGCACGGGCCGACGTCGCCCATGGCCCAGAAGTTGTCTTTGTCGCCGAGTCCGATGACTCGGCTGTCGTCCACGCCGGCGATCTTCTTCCACAGGACGCGTGCCTCGTCGTCGCTGTGGTGAACCGTGTAGACGATGCGGGTGGGATCGATGGCGAGGTTCTTGGTCAGAAGCTCGTAGGCGAAGGCGATGGCGTCGGGCTTGAAGTAGTCACCGAACGAGAAATTGCCGAGCATCTCGAAGAAGGTGTGGTGGCGTGCGGTGCGCCCGACGTTTTCGAGGTCGTTGTGCTTGCCGCCGGCGCGCACGCACTTCTGCGAGCTGGTGGCGCGGGAAACGGCACGGCGGGTTTTGCCGGTGAAGACATCTTTGAACTGATTCATGCCGGCATTGGCAAACATCAGCGTCGGATCGTTGGCGGGAACCAGCGACGAGCTTGCAACCTCTTCGTGGCCTTTGCCGACGAAGTAGTCGAGGAATGCGCGGCGGATCTTCTTGGAGGGGCGGTCTGACATTGGGGGCGGAGATTAACTCTCGCGCGGGCGGCAGTCACCGCGAAAAAGCGCGTCGGACGGGCGGAGAGCGCGTAGCCGGCGGGAGAAAAGGAGCGCAGTAGTCGCATCGCCTCTCACCTCGGGAGAGGCAGGGCGTGCGAAGCGCGATCGGTGAGGGGCGGCGCTAGCGCGTCGGGGAGGAGATGGGCATGGCGCGGTTTTCGGCTTCCAGTCCTACGCGGATGGGCAGAACGCCCATGGGAAGGCCTTTCCAGTGGAGTCGGCGCTCGATTTGGTAGGCGGTCTCGTTGTGCAGGATGCGCTGCCACCAAGTTTCGCGCTTCCAGATGAGCTTGCCGGCGAAGAAGACGGTGTGGGGAAATTCGCGGGCGAGGGTACTGCATACGGCGGTCGCCTCTTTGACGGCGTCGAGACCGGAGGCCATGCGGTAAGTTGCGCTCCAGCCTAGGCCGCGCGCCAGCTTCACGTATTTTTCGAGGGCGTCGCGGGTTTGCTTATGCAGGTGTTCGATTTCTTCCTCACCCTTGAAGCTGCCGGAGTCGAGCACGGCGACGGACACGAAGATGATGTTCTTGAAGTACCCGGCATAGCTGCGCTGGATCGATAGAAGCGAGTGGATGCCGATGCCGCCAAAGCTACCGACCATCAGCACGGCAGTCGTATCCTTCGGGTCGGGCTCGCCACCCTCACCCTCCAATTGGCCGAGGTCGCCGAGCTCTTGGTCGAGGTGGCGCAACTGCTGGGCGACGTGGCGATAGTGGAGCTCGACGAACAGACACAGAATGACGAGTGCCGCGGTAACTACCAACGTGACCCACGCACCTTGCGAGAATTTCTGCACGATGGTGAAGGTCAAGATACCGACGCACAGGAGCAGGGCGATGCTGTGAAGGGAGAAGGCGCGGCGCCAGTGGCGCTGTTTCTTGCTTCGCTGCCACCAGAAACGACACATGCCCGCTTGCGAGAGCGAGAACGTCACGAAGACGTTGATGGCGTACATGACGACCAGGGTGTCCAGGTTGCCGTGGGTCGCGACGAGCAGGATGAGCGCGGCCGAGCCGAGAATCAGAATGCCATTGGCCGTGGTCAGGCGGTCGGACAACGAGGCGAATCGGCGGGGCAACCACGAGTCCACGGCCATGTTCGACATGACCCGCGGTCCGTCGATGAAGCCGGTTTGCGCGGCGACGAAGAGCAGGGCGCCTTCGGACGCGAGCACGAGAAGGATGAATACTTTACCAACTGGCAGACCGGCAATGTTCCAGTTGCCGGCGAACGCTTCGACCAGAACGCCGTTCAGTGTCTTGCCTTCGGCGGGTGAAACTTGAAAGAGCAGGTAGCAAAGCAGAATTCCCGCCGAGGTGATGGCCAGCGAAAGGGCCATGTAGACCATGGTCTTCTTGCCGGTGTGCACGCGCGGCTCGCGCATGATCTGCAGGCCGTTGGAGACGGCTTCGATGCCGGTGTACGTACCGCTGCCTCGCGCGAAGGCAGCCGTGAAGATCATGAACAGCCCCCACCATCCGACCGTGGAAACGCCCTGGTGCAGCCCGGTGCTGACGTCGCTTGCGACGTGGCCGAAATTCGAGAAGTGCGAGACGAGCCCGCCGCCGACGAGGATGGCGTGGGTGACCAGGAAGAGCAGGAAGATGGGCAGAAGCGCGGTGACCGATTCCTTTACGCCGCGCAGATTGAGCAGGATGAGCAAGAGAATGGCCGCCACTTCGACGACAAGCTTGTAGCGATGCGCACTGAGCGGCAGCATGTTGAAGACGGCGTCCGCCCCCGAGGCGATGGACACGGAAATCGTCAGCACGTAGTCCACGAGGAGCGCGCTGCCCGAGGTGAGGCCCGCATGTCTTCCCAGCAACTTCGTGGCGACCACGTAGCCGCCACCGCCCGACGGAAAGTGCTCGATGATCCGGCTGTACGACAGCGACAGGATCATGACCGTTACCGCGGTAGCGATGGCCAGAAAGACCGCCAGGAAGGTGTAGTCGCCGCGCTCCCGGAGCGCGCGAAAACACTCGTCCGGACCGTACGCCGACGAAGATAGCCCATCGGCGCCAAGCCCGACCCAGGCCAGGAACGCGATCAGCGAGATCTTGTGGAAGATGCCGGGGTCGCGGAAATTCTTCGGGCGTCCCTGCAGTACGTTCCAGAAACGTTCGAGAAACGAAGGCGCGTCGAGGTTTAGCTGGGTGCCACTGGTGTTGGTGCTACTGTCATCCTCCGATGGGGACGACGGCGACTCGGTGCTGGCAGACGAACTGGCGGAATCGGGCATACGGGCTCTCCTGGCCGTGCGGCTTTGTCTTCGCCTTGAAACCCTAAACAGCGCGGCGAGAACGTGGCGGAGCGTTACGAAACCCTCCCTTACGCAGATTCTCCCGACTGGGCATGGTCGAGCGATCTACGGCTTGCGATTCGCAAAGTCAAGCCGGTGGGGTCGTTCAGAATACAATGTTTACCGAGTGGAAACGAGACAACAACTCGCTTGACTGCGCGAAGGTTCTGATAGGCTGTCGGGCCGGGAAGGAACCACATTCAGCATGGCCATCATCACACTTAAGGGAAATCCGGTCACGACCTCGGGCGAGCTGCCAAAGGTGGGCAGCCAAGCGCCCGATTTCATGCTTGTCGCCGAAGACCTCAGCGACGTTTCGCTGGCGAAGTTCGCAGGCAAGAAGAAGGTCCTGAACATCGTTCCCAGCCTGGACACGTCGGTGTGCGCGACCTCGGCGCGCAAGTTCAACGAGCGTGCGAAGGAAATCCCGAACAGCGTGATCTTGATTATCTCGGCCGATCTTCCCTTCGCTTCCGAGCGCTTCCGGACGAACGAAGGCCTCACCGACATTGTGACCTTGTCGATGATGCGCTCGCACGATTTCGCGCGCGACTACGGGGTGAAGATCACGAGTGGTCCGCTCGCGGGATTGTGCGCCCGCGCCGTGGTCGTTCTCGATGAGGCCAACAAGGTACTTCACAGCGAGCTGGTGTCCGAGCTTGCCCGCGAGCCGAACTACGAAGCCGTCCTGGCCGCGCTGAAGGCGAAGTGACCAGGAGCCCACCGACGGTCCTCGATGGTTGTGCTGCCTTCTCTCGATGAGGCAGTCACAACAATGGATTGACCCCGGTAGCCAAAGCGCTAAATAGGGGCCATGCGTACACCATGGTCGGCCATCCTTCTCACACTCTTCGTCGTTGGCTGCGGAAGCAATGGATCTTCTTCGGATGCAGCTGTCTCCGAGGCCGGTTCATTTAGCGAGACGGGTTCGGTTGCCGACGTGGCTATTTCGGTCTCCGAGGCCGGCGGCCTGTTCGCCGACGCAGCCGGTTCGGTTGCCGAGGCCGGCGGTCTGGCCGGCGAGGCTGGCGGCTCCGTTTCGGAGGCAGGCGGTTCGGCTTTCGATGGCGCCACCACCATGGATGGGGGCGTAGCGACCGCGTATTGCACGTCCAAGCTGGCGCTCGCGAGCATGCCCGATTTGTCTGGAATGTGGGTGGCCAAGCTCACGGGTGCCCAAATCGTCAACAGTCCCCTGACCAAGGCGATGCACAATCAGAACGTTTACTATCAACTGTTCACCATCCAGCAGACGGGCACCGCACTCACCATCGACGGTCATTATTGCGATCGTACGGAAATTAACGACGCCAGCGCCATCGTGCCCGTCGCCATTCCCAACGCGTGGGCCTACACCGAGACGGTCATCCATCGCACGGGCGAGATCGCTGCGAGCGCCGCGGGCTATCCCGTTTTGAAATTGTCGGCGTTGTTTGAAGCGATCGGCGCCAACCTCGCTTCGCCCAGCGATCCCTTGCCCACGGCCGCTGACGATCCCCGTGTCTACGACGAGGATAACGATGGCCAACCGGGCATTACCATTCGCCTTAGTGGCTTGGTTACCGGCAGTGTGTATTCGGTGCAATCGCAGACCACGACGGTTTCTGCGGTGGCGGTTTCGCCTACCCGCTTGGAGGGCGCGTTGACGTTCACCTCCAACCAAAACATTCTGGCCAGCGATCCTTCGACTATCAAGAGTCTGTATTCTTCGAGCACGACGGCGTCCGACTCGGCGGTTTGCGCGAGTACGTTCGTCATGGTCAAGGTGACCGCCGCGGATGCGCCCAATTGCGCCTCGGTGCGGGCTCAAGAGACGACGCTGTTCAAGTAGATAGTAATATCACCGCGCGATTCGGAAGGTCGCGCCCAGCCCCAGCATGTAGCCGGTGCTCTTCCAGCCAGGGTAGCCGGGATTGTTGGTCTGCAGACCGGCCGTCCCGGTCGCTGGCAGGCCGGTCAGCGGATCCTTCGTGCCGTCGGGAAATTCGTCTACGACCGGGTTCGCCGCGTTGGGATCCTTGGTGACCTCACGGGGCAGCAAGTACGAGCCGAACAGGGTCACGCCGGCTTCCAGCTCGCGGCCGAAGAACTTCACTGCGCCTTCGATGCCGGCGCTGGCCACCAGGCGAGAATTGTCGACGTAGTTGCTGCGGCCGGTTTGGTCGGGAACGGGCGAGGGGACATAGCCGAGATCGAATGTCACGTGCCGCTCACGCCAAAGAAAACCTCCGCCCACCGCGACGCTGATCGTGTTGTTCCATGGGTCGGCCGGGTGCTCGCCATGGCGATCGTTGTACTGCGACCAGCGCTCGCCCAGGAGCTGAATGCCCACTTCCCAGGGCGCGCGCCCGTCGGGGCGGAGCGCTCCGCTGTAGCTGCCGCCGATGGCCACCCGCAGCGGTTCGGTGCCTTGCGAGATCGTGTAGACCTGCTTCACGTAGCTCTGTCCCTTGGGATAGTCGTATTGCCAAAAACGAAGGTCGTTTTCGCCCTGGGTGGTGTTGGCAAAGGGGAAGTGCAGTGTTCCGATGACGGAGGTGCGCGGGCTCGGATGAACGGTCACGCCGAGATAGGGGCGGAACTTGCTGTTGGTGTGGATGTCGGGTGAAAGCATGACGTTGCTTTGGTCGGAGCCGTCCGGCACGTACACCGTCACTTTCGATTCCGTGAAGATAGCCACGTCGATACCGGCGCCCAGCTGCAGCCATTCGTTGAGCTGCGAGCCAAACGCAAAGGCGATACTGGAAACGTCGAGGCGATCCCCTGTCAGCTCGGGGTGCAGCTTGTTCGAGAAATACTGCTCGCGCTCGTCAGGAAAGAAGCTGTTCTGGTTCAAGAAGGCACGCACCGGCAGAAAGGCGTAGAAGCCGAAGACCAGCGCCTTTCCTGCGAGCGGCCGCACCATGCCGATGGCAGCGTAGATGACGTTGTCGTCGGCCTCGGTGTCCGAGCGGCGATTGGGCAGGTCGGCAGTGGCAAACGGCCTGTACGGATCATCCGTCCCGTACACGCTTTGCGGAACATCTACACCGTCGGGCCGCGCTTTGAGACGAATGCTGTTCTGGCTGGCCAGAGCGAAGAAGCCAGCTTCCAATTTTGGTTCGGCCTCAGGCAGCAGCGCCGGGTTGAAATAGGTCGCCGCGGAGCCGTGCGAAAGCACGCGAGCCGTGATCTGATTGCCGCCGGTGGTGGCACCGATAATTTCCAGCGTACTGGTCGCTCGCACCGGGCAGGGGAGCATGAGGGCTATCACGAGAAAAGCAGGACCAAGGATGCAGCGACGATTCCAGGGCAACGACATGGGCCGGATGATGACACGACCGGCGATTGGGCCCAAACTCCGCCGAACACGCACCACTGGTGTGGACGGCGGAAACCGCTAGACTGCGCCCGTGCTGTACCGACGATTTGGCCGAACCAATCTCGCGCTTCCGGTTTTTTCCCTCGGTGGAATGCGCTACCAGGAATCGTGGACCCGCGGCGTGGAAATCTCGCCCGCGAGCCAGAAGAACCTCGAAGCCACTCTCGATCGCGCGCTCGACCTCGGGATGACCCACGTGGAAACCGCCCGCGGCTACGGCACCAGCGAGGCGCAGCTGGGGCCAGCGCTTGCCCGCCACCGACGCGATCGTTTCGTGCTGCAGACGAAGATTCGTCCGTCGCTCAACGTGAAGGAATTCGAAGCGCAGCTGGAAGAGTCGCTGAAGGCGCTCAAGGTCGATTACCTCGACCTCTTCGCGATCCACGGCGTCAACGACCAGGAGTCGGTGAACTGGTCGCTTGCGCCGGACGGCTGTCTTGACGTCGCCGAGCGCTGGCGCCAGCAGGGGCGCATTCGTCACATCGGTTTTTCCACGCATGCGGCGCAGCCGCTCATCATGCGCATGATCGAAAGCGATCGCTTCGACTACGTGAACCTGCACTACTACTATCTATTTCAGGACAACCTGCCGGTGATTCAGGCGGCGCGGGCGCACGACATGGGCGTGTTCATCATCAGCCCGTCGGACAAGGGAGGCCGCTTGCAGAAGGCGTCGGCCAAGCTGTGCGCTTTGTGCGAGCCGCTGTCCCCGATGGTCTTCAACGACCTGTGGTGCCTTTCCCACGACGACATCGACACGCTGTCGCTCGGGGCGGCGCGGCCGTCGGATTTCGACGAGCACATGAAGACCCTGCCGCTGGTGGCGAACCCGGCGCCGGTGCTCGATCCCATCGTCGCGCGCTTGCAGGCGGCGTATCGCCAAGCGCTGGGCGACGATTTCGCTGCTCACTGGGCGGACGGCGTACCCGAGTGGAACACGCTGCCCGGCAAGATCAACGTTCGCCGCATTCTGTGGCTACGCAATCTCGTGCTCGCCTACGATCTGCTCGATTTCGCGCAAGAGCGCTACAAGTCCATGAGTCCGAACGACATTTGGGTGCCCGGCGCGCGCGCTGCCGAGTTCGACGACGATGCGATGACCACAGCCTTGCCCGACTCACCGTTTCGGAAGGAAATCCCCGGCATTTTGCACGAGGCGCACACCCTGCTGTTCAATCCGAAAGTCCGGCCGCAGCCGTAAGCGTCCGGCCGCAGCCGTAGCCTGCGCTACAGCTGCGTACGGATGAGCGAACGCACGCCCACCACCACGGGCAGGGCGCGAATGCCGGCGACCGCGCGCTGAAAATCGGACTCGGCCACTTCATGGGTGAAGATGACCAGCTCGACGGATTCGCCGGTAGCTTCTTTCTGCGTGACGGCGCTGATGCTTACGCCGCAATCGCCGAAGATTTTGGTGATCGCCGCGAGCACGCCCGGCTGATCTTTCACGTCGAGGCGCAGGTAGAATTGCGATTTCACCTCACCCATGGGCACGACGGCCTTCTTTTGCGAGCCGAAGTTCATGCGCGGGCTGGTGCCGCCCTTGAGCTGGTGCATGGCCAGGTCGATGATGTCGCCCACGATGGCCGAAGCGGTAGGCAGTTGTCCGGCACCGCGGCCGTAAAACATGACATCGCCCACGAAGTTGCCCCTGGCGAACACGGCATTGAACGAGTCGTTGACGGCACCCAAGGGATGACGCTTCGGCAGCATGACGGGGTGGACACGCAACTCGATGCGGTCGTCGTCGTGGGCCACGCCGATAGCCAGCAGCTTGATGACGTAGCCGTAGCTCTTGGCAATGGCAATGTCTCGTGCGGTGACGGCGCGAATACCCTCGGTGTGGATCTCGCGATAGTCGACGGTGCTGTCGAAGGCCATGGACGCGAGGATCGACAGTTTGTAGGCGGCATCGTGGCCGTCCACGTCGGCGGTCGGGTCGGCTTCGGCGTAGCCCAGGCGTTGCGCTTCCGCCAGGACGTCAGCGAATTCGGCGCCTTCCTGGTACATCTTGGTCAGGATGAAATTGGTGGTGCCGTTGACGATGCCGAGCAGCTGCTCGAAGCGGTTCGCTGCCAGCGACTGGCCGAAGGCGTGAATCACCGGAATGCCACCGCACGAGCTGGCCTCGAAATGCAAGGTGACGTTGTGCTTGCGCGCCAAGGCGAAAAGCTCGGGGCCCTTCTTCGCGATGAGCTCCTTGTTGGCCGTGACCACGTGCTTGCCCGAGCTCAGGGCTTTCTCGATGAACAGCTGTGCCGGTTTTGTGCCGCCGATGACCTCGACGACCACTCCGATGGACGGGTCGTCCAGCACGGCCGCGGCATCCGCGCTTAAGAGGTGGTCGGGCAGGCCGGTCGATGCGCGCTTGGCCGGATCGAGGTCAGCGGCTTTGCGCAGCTCGATGGCCACGCCGGTCTTCCGCAGCAGATGTTCCTTTTGCGAGACGAGGAGCTTGACGACGCCGCCACCCACGGTGCCGCAACCGATGATCCCAACCCCAAGATTTGCGCTGGCCATGACGAGTTCTCCTGCTGCTTGTTGCTAGCCGACGTCGCCGCCGGGCGGGCCAACACCTATCGCCCTTTCGCTCCAAGTTCAACTATCTAGCGCGTCGGGTTGACTGCAATTGCGTGGGAAAGAGGGTCGTGCTAAGAACGTCAAACATCATAGGCACACCCGAACGAGGGCGGGCCCCCAAGCCCGCCTTTTTCTTTGTCTTACGCTACCCCAACGAAACCGACCCGGCCCGTACACCGCAAAAAAAATGCGCAAGGAAATCGACGATCTCTGGAGGCTGATAGAGCCCCCCATCGAGGGAGCAGGCCTGGAGCTTGTCGAGCTGCAGTGGAATCGGGAAACGGAGGGGTGGGTGATGCGGGTGTTCATCGATCGGCCCGAGGGGCCGAAGTTGCCCGGGGGAGCCGGACAGGACGCCGCCGACTCGGTCTTCCAGCCGATGTACGTGAGTCACGAGGACTGCGAGGCTGTAAGCCGTGACGTCTCGGCGACGCTGGATGTGGCGGATACCATTCGTCATACGTACCGGCTCGAGGTTAGCTCGCCGGGCATCGACCGACCGCTGCGCCGCGAGCGCGACTTTGCGCGCTTTGCCGGGCAGCAGGCCAAGATTCGAATCACGGATCCGGTGGAGGGCCGACGGAACTTTTCCGGGGTCCTTTCCGGCGTCGCAGAAGGGAAGGTGCAGATCGATTGTGAGGGCAGGTCGTACCAGCTGCCTCTCGATTCGATCGTGCGTGCGAACCTGATTCCCGACTGGGATGCCGAATTTCGCCGGTCAGCAGAAGAGGGCCAAGCGGTACCCAAGGGCCGCGAAGCAAAGCCCCACACGTCACCGAGGAGTGCGTCATGAGCGACGGTACGAGCCTGAGCCTGGTCCTCGACCAGGTTTCGAAAGATAAGAACATCGACCGCAAGGTGCTGGTCGAGGCTCTTGAGCAAGCAATTCTGACCGCGGCCAAGAAAGCGTTTGGCGAAGATCGTGAGATGGAAGCGACCTTCAACGATGCCACCGGACGGGTCGACCTTTCCCAGATCATCGTTGTTGCCGAGCCGGTGACTCAGCCGGCGAAGGAAATCTCGTTGGAAGAGGCGGCACGCTTCAACCTGCAGGCCGACGTCGGCGACGAGCTGCTGTTCCAGATCTTCTACGACGACAAAGATCAGGCCCGGGCGGAAGAGCAGGACGCGAAGTACGGCGCGCTCCTCAAGCTGAACCGTGCGTGGAAGACCTTCGGTCGTTTTGCCGCCCAGACGGCCAAGCAGGTCATCCTGCAGCGGGTGCGTGAGGCCGAGCGCGAGAATGTCTTCAATCAGTATCGCGACAAGAAGGGCGAGCTCATCTCGGGCATTGTTCGGCGCTTCGAGCGCGGCAATATCGTCGTCGACCTGGGCGGTCCCGAAGCGATCCTTCCCGTGCGCGAGCAGGTGCAGCGCGAATCCTACCGCGCGGGCGACCGCATCGTCGCGTACGTGGTCGACATCGACAAGTCGGCGCGTGGCCCGCAAATCATTATTTCGCGCGCTCACAAGGGCCTCCTCGAGAAGCTCTTCGAGATGGAAGTGCCCGAAATCTACGACAAGATCGTACGCGTCGAGGCGTCGGCGCGTGAGGCGGGCGCGCGTTCGAAGATCGCCGTCTTTTCGCGCGATCGCGACGTGGATCCTGTGGGCGCCTGCGTCGGCATGAAGGGCTCGCGCGTGCAGGCGGTCGTGCAGGAGTTGCGCGGCGAGAAGATCGACATCGTTCCTTTCGATCCGGATCCGGCGCGCTTCGTGTGCAACGCCATCGCGCCGGCCGAAGTGTCGCGCGTGCTTATCGATGCTGCGAACCACACCATGCAGCTCATCGTTCCCGACGACAAGCTGTCGCTGGCTATCGGCAAGAAGGGCCAGAACGTGCGACTCGCGTCGCAGCTGACCGGGTGGCGTATCGACATTCATTCCGAGAGCAAGGTTCGCGAGATGGAGGAGCGGGCACGGGCGTCGCTGGCCGCCATCGAGGGCGTTTCGCACGAGCTTGCCGAGGAGCTGTTCCGCGCCGACTGGCGTTCCGCGGCCGAGGTATCGAGGTCGACCCAGGCCGAGCTGGCTGCTGTGCCCGGCATTGGCAGCCCCGAGGCTGCTCTTCGGATCATTGGCGCGGCCGTGAAAGCGGCCGAGGCAGAGAAGGCGCACGCCGATGCCGAGCGCGAAGCCCAGGCTCATGCCGCGGCAGAGTCTGCGGCGGCGCACCCTTCCGTCGAGGAGCACGCTTAATTGCCAGGAATGCGAGGATTGCAGGGAACGGCGATGCGGAAGACTCCGGAAAGGACATGTCTCGGGTGTCGAGCCGTGCGTCCGGCGTCCGAGCTGTTCTGTTTCGTAGCGCCCGACGGCCATGTTCGGCTGGCGCGGCGGGGACCGCAGCAGCGGCACGCGCGGCCACTAGCCGAGGGGCAAGAGGGACAAGGTCGGCGAGGGCGTGGTGCCTGGTCCCATCCTCAGTGTCTTCCTGCCGCGCTCAAAGGCATGGCGCGAGCTTTTCGCCGGCAGGTAGAAGTTCCGGATTTAGAGACTCTCTTGGCCCAGATGCATATCGCATCCGGGCGGACGATCAGCGCGCAGGGTGATTCACGATGATTGGAAGCGGATTCGATCGAAGAGACTCCGGTGCCGACGGGGCCGGATCGGGCAGCCCCGGTGCCAAGGTCCGCGTATACGAGCTGGCCAAAGAATTCAACATGGCGCCCAAGGACTTCGTCGCGAAGATCCGCACCATGGGGGTCGAGGTCGCCAATCATATGACCAACCTGGATACGGCGGAAGCCGACCGTATTCGCCGTGGGATCGAGCGCGAACGCCAGGAATCGCTCGTCGAGACGCGCCTCAACGAAACCGTCGTTCGACGTCGGTCGCGGCTGCCAGGCGGTCCTCCGGCCAAGGCGCGGCCAGTCTCTGAAGTGGCGAAACCCGCGCCGGCCTCGCCCGCGCCGGCCGCGCCGCCGCCTGTCGCCGAACGCGTGATCTTTGCCGTCCCCGAGCCCACGCCGCCGCCAGTGCTGGTAGAGCCTCCTCCCGTCGCGGTCACTCCGGAGCCTGCTCCTGAGCCCGTTTTCGAGGCTGTTCCGGTCGAACCTGCTGTCGTCGAGACCGCTCCGGTGGCCGTTGCGGCCTCCGAGCCGATCGTCGAGGAGACAAGGCCCGAGCCGGTGCTCGAGACTCCGCCACCTACGCCCGCTCCGGTGGCGGAAGCCAGGGCCGCGGCGCCACAGCCGCAGGTCATCAAGATTCCGCAGCCGGTGGTCACCGGCTCGGCCGCGACAGGACAGTTCATCCAGCTTCCGGGGATGCCCGGTCGCGATGGCACGGTTCCCAAGATCGAGATCACGAATCGAGATGACGAGCTTCGCCGCCTCGGGCGCAGCGGGCTCGTCTCGCGCGGTCCCGGTGGACGCGATTGGCGTCAGCCCGGCGGGGCGCCTGGCCAGCGTCCGGGTGGGCCGCCTCGCAAGCGCGTGGCGGCTGCCGGCAAGAAGACCAAGCAAACCCAGATCACCACGCCCGCCGAACACAAGCGCGTGATTCGCATGGGTGAGACGATCGGCGTGTCCGACTTGGCCCAGAAGATGGGCGTCAAGGGCAACGAGGTCATCAAGAAGCTGTGGGCGCTCGGCCTCATGGGCGTCAACATCAACCAGAGCGTCGATCAGGATACGGCGACTCTGATTGCCAACGAGTTCGGCTACCAAGTCGAGTCGACCGCTTTCCGCGAGGAAGAAATCATCGACGAGGGGCAGGCCGACAACCCCGAAGATTTGTTGCCGCGCGCGCCGGTCATCACGGTCATGGGTCACGTCGACCATGGCAAGACCTCGCTGCTCGATGCCATCCGCAAGGCCAACGTCGCCGCTGGCGAGGCCGGCGGCATCACCCAGCACATTGGCGCTTACAAGGTTCACACGCCGACCGGCGATGTCGTGTTCCTGGATACGCCCGGCCACGAGGCGTTCACGGCCATGCGTGCGCGCGGCGCCCAGATGACCGACATCGTGGTCATCGTCGTCGCCGCTGAAGAAGGCCCGATGCCGCAAACCATCGAGGCCATCAAGCACGCCCAGGCCGCCGAGGTCCCCATCCTCGTTGCCATCAACAAGATTGACAAGCCAGGCGCCAATCCCGCCGCCATCAAGAGCAAGCTGATGGAGCAGGGGCTCGTCGCCGAAGATTTGGGCGGCGAAACGATTTACGTCGAGGTTTCGGCCAAGACCAAGATCGGCATCGACAAGTTGCTCGAAATGCTGGCTTTGCAGGCCGAGGTGCTCGAGCTCAAGGCCAATCCCAACAAACCGGCGCGTGGCAACGTGGTCGAGGCGCGCCTCGATCGTGCGCGCGGCGCCATCGCCACCGTCCTCGTCAAAGAGGGCACCATGAAGGTGGGCGAGTTGGTGGTTGCTGGCGAAGCCTACGGAAAGATCCGCGCCATGCTCGGTGACAAGGGCCAGATCATCACCGATGCCGGCCCGTCGACGCCGGTCGAGCTACTGGGCCTCGACGGCGTGCCCGACGCCGGCGAGCTGTTCAACGTGGTCGCCGACGAAAAGTCCGCCAAGGCTCTCGTCGAGCACCGCCGCGAGCTGCGCAAGCGCAAGGAAGCGAGCGCCAACACGCGCGTGTCGCTGGAGAACATCCTCGATCGCATCAAAGAAGGCGCGGTTAAGGAAGTGCGCATCGTGCTCAAGGCCGACGTGCAGGGCTCGGTGGAAGCCATCGCCAATGCGCTTCGCAACCTGTCCACGCCTACCGTCGGCGTCAGCGTGATCTCGTCGGGAGTTGGTGGCATCACCGAGTCTGACGTCACCTTGGCGAAGGCTTCTTCGGCCATCGTCATCGGCTTCAACGTTCGTCCGGCGGGCAAGTCGCGCGCCCTGGCGGATCAAGAAGGCGTTGACATCAAGCTGTACCAAATCATCTACGACGCCATCGACGATGTGAAAAAGGCCATGGTGGGCATGCTTTCGCCGGTCATGCGCGAAAAGGCGCTGGGCAAGGCCGAGGTACGCCAGGTCTTCCATATCGCCAAGGCCGGTACCGTTGCAGGTACTTTCGTGACCGAAGGCAAGATCACGCGCAAGGCGCAGGTCCGGCTGGTACGCGACTCGGTGGTCGTGTTCACCGGTAAGATCTCGACCCTGCGCAGGTTCAAGGAAGACGCCAGCGAAGTCAGCCACGGCTACGAGTGCGGCATCACGATCGAGGGCTACAACGACCTCAAAGAGGGCGACTCCATCGAGGCGTTCGAGATCGAGACGACGGCCGCCGTGCTCGACGCAGCCATCACGGACACCAAGACCGGCCGCCGCTAACCGCGGCCGACCGGCGCTCACGTCATGACGGTTGGCATCGCGCGCGTGACGCTTTTTCTTGGCGAGGTACACTCGCTGAAGGAAAAGCGCATGGTGCTTCGCCGCGTGAAGGATAAAGCGCAGCAGAAGTTCAACCTCGCCATTGCCGAAGTCGGCGACAACGACCTTTGGCAGCGAGCGGTGCTGGGGCTTGCCGTTGTCGGCAGCGGTCGGCGTTTCACTGAGTCGGCGCTGGACGAGGTCGTTCGCTTTGTTCGAGAGGAAGCTGAGGTCACCAACGTCGAGCGCGAAATCCAGACTTTCGGAGACGCTCTGGAGAATAACGATCTAGGATTCAGCACACGATGACTCAGCGGACGGAACGGGTAGCCGGCGAAATCAGGGAGATTCTTGGCGAAATTGTCGTGCGCCAGGAAATCAAGGATCCGCGCGTGCGTAGCGCGGGCATCATCACGTTTACTTTCGTGCGCGTAAGCGGCGACTTGCGCCAGGCCAAGGCCTTTTTCACTGTGCACGGGATGGACGACGAGAGTCTGGAGCGCGTTCGCCAGGGTTTGACCAGCGCTGCCAGCTTCATGCGGCGGCGGATCGCCGATCGCCTGCATCTCAAGAGCACGCCGGCGCTTTCCTTCGAAGTCGACCGCGTGTTCGAGCAAGAAGCGCACATCGATCAGCTTTTGCGCGAAGTAGCCAAGAAGCCCGATTGAGTCTCCTCGTCGTCGATAAACCGAGCGGGCCAAGCTCGTTCGCCGTGGTCAAGCGCGTGCGCAAGTTGCTCGCGGTGCCTCGGTCCGAGAAGATCGGCCATGGCGGTACGCTGGATCCCTTCGCCAGCGGCGTGTTGCCCATTTGCATCGGCGAGGGCACGAAGGTCTTGGCGTTCCTGCTCGACGCCGACAAGACGTACGAGGCCGTCGTGCGCTTCGGAATCGAAACCGACACGCTGGATCTCACGGGGCAAGTCGTGGCGGAACGATCCGTTGCAGGATTACATGCAGCGGCGGTCGAGGAAGCGCTGGCGGCTTTTCGCGGCGCTATCGAGCAGGTGCCGCCCATGTTCTCTGCCCTCAAGCGTGAGGGTCGGCCGCTCTACGCGTACGCGCGCGCCGGCCAAACGGTGGAGCGCAAGGCGCGTGCGGTGACGATTCACGAGCTGGAGCTAGTCGGGTTCGATCCGCCGGATCGTGCCAGGCTGCGCCTGCGCTGTTCGAAAGGCACCTATGTTCGCTCCCTGGCGGCGGATCTCGGCGAGCGGCTCCAAGTTGGCGCGCACCTGGTGGAGCTGCGGCGAACCGGCTCCGGTCCGTTCCGGATCGCGCAGGCGATCACGTTGGAGGATTTCGCGACGCGCGTTGCGGAAGGTCTACCTCTGTCGTTTCTCACGCCGCTGGAAACGTTGGCGCATCTTCCGCGACTAATGGTCGATCGGCCGCAAGCCCTCGTCCTCGAGCGCGGCCAGCGGATGGCATGGTCGGTGCTCAGCGGTGGAAACACCATCGCCGGTCCCGCATGCGCCGTTCTGGAGATCGATGGGACGTCGTCTTTGGTAGCCGTCGTAAGGGAGAGTCCTGACGGCGGCGTCAAGATCGTGCGCGGATTTCGGTCTCGCAACGACGGCCAACGATGAGCTGGGACTACCCCCAGCGTTCGTTCGCGAAATAGAGCCCGGCAAAGACCTTCGCCGCAATCAAGAGCCCTTTGCTCTCCTGCTCCGCCAACCACGCGCGGGCGTTGCTGAGCGGCACCTCGTGAACCACGATGTTCTCGCTAGGCGTGCCGCCGCCCGGCCCGATGCGGTCGAGATTCCAAGCCAGCACGAAGTGAATGATCTCGTTAGCCATACCTGGCGATGTCGCGGTCGTCGCGACCAGGGCGACGTCCTGAGCGCGGAAGCCCGTTTCTTCCTCGAGCTCGCGGGACGCAGCAGTGAGCGGATCCTCGTTCTCATGGCCGGCTTCGTCGCCCATGAGACCGGCTGGAAACTCGATGACTCGACGGTCGAGCGGCGCCCGGTATTGCTCGACAAAGACCAGCTTGCTGTCACGCGTCAATGGGATGATGGTGACGATGCCTTTGGAGTTGGGGCGCTCGACGAAAAACCAGCCGTCGCGCTCGAGCATGCGCAGGTAAGGCGTTTCGACGACGATGGTTGGGGTCATGGCGCTCCGACTAGCGGCCGAGCTCTTCGTCGATCCAGTCGCGCAGGCTGGCGATTTCCAGAGGGTCGTCGTATTTGCGTCCGTTGATGTAGATGCTGGGGGTCGCGTTGATGCCGAGGTTGATGCCTTCGGCCCGGTCCTTTTCGACGCGGCCTTTGACCTCGTCCGAGTCTCGATCGTGGCGCCAACGAGCGAGGTCCAGCCCGACCTCTTTCGCGGACTTTTCCAGGACCGCGGAGGTCAGGTTTTCCGAATTCGCCCAGATTTTTTCATTCAGCGGCCAGAACTTGCCCTGCTTTTGCGCGGCCACCGCGCTCTCGGCAGCGAGTCGCGCGTTGGTGTGCGCGCTCAGGGGGAAGTGCTTGAAGTAAACCTTCACGTCGTTCGGATACTCTTCGACGAGTTGGCGCATCAAAGTCTGGGCGTGCTTGCAATGCGGACATTCGTAGTCGACAAACTCGACCACCGTGACTCGACTTGCCGCGTTTCCCTTCATGGGCGCGGCGGTAATGTCGATCGGCGTGTGGCGGGGTTCGTGGAACCGCTTCTCCAACTTTTCGCTGATTTCGGAGTCCGTAAATCCGGAATCGACCAGGTGTCCGACGTAGCGGACGGCGTAGAAGGAAGCTCGGCAGGCACTATCGTGCTTGGCCGAATAGATGAGGCTGTGGCCTTTGCCGCACGCTGAGGGCTCGCGGCCTATGACCCGGAAGAAGACCTTGCGTTCGAACTCGTCGAGTTTCGAAATGTCGATGCCAGGCGGGGGGGAGTCGTCCTCGACCGATGGCCCTGCAGGCTTTTCGGACGCGAGCGAGCCTCTATCGGTACCCCAAACGAGAACCGACCATGCCGCAAAAAACAAGGGAAGGGTCATCGGTCGTAGTCGTGCACGCGGAAGCATCGGGGCAGAGATTAGGAACCCGGCGGCGTTTAGTCAAACCCGCAAGCGCAACTCCTCATTTGACGTTCCGACTTCGACCGGACAGTATGTAGGCCGTCTCAGGATTCGTTGACATGGGCTCGGATTACATCGCAGTTACTCTCGTCATCCTCGTCGGTGTTGGCGTCGCTTTACAGTTCTTGGCTTTTGCCAAGTTCATCGGTGAACGCCGGCCCAGCGCTGCCAAGAACATCACCTACGAAGCCGGCTCGGATCCGATCGGGGATCCGCGCGGGCGCTTCCCCGTGCGGTTCTACCCGCTAGCGATTCTTTTCGTGGTGTTCGACATCGAGGCGGCGTTCTTCTATCCCTGGGCGGTCAACTTTAGGCAGCTTTCCTGCGCCGGCCCCCTGCACGCAGGCGTTTGCCAGGCAGGTGTTTCCTTTCTCGGTTTCGGAGCGGCCCTGACGTTCATGGCCGTGCTCCTGGTTGCTCTCGTGTATGCCTGGCGCAAAGGCGTCATCGGCTGGGGTTAGTGCATGCCGCTTTCGTTCTATAGCTCGAAGCTCGCCGACGCCGTCAACTGGGCGCGCAAATACTCACTGTTTCAGTATCCGTTCGTCACCGCCTGTTGCGGGATGGAATTCATGGCGCTGTGGGCGCCCAAGTACGACGTGGCTCGGTTCGGAGCCGAGTTTCCTCGCTTTTCGCCCCGCCAGTCGGACTTGCTGATCGTGGTCGGCACGGTCACCGAAAAACAGGGCCCGGTGCTCCGCCGCATTTACGATCAGATGTGCGAGCCCAAGTGGGTCATCGCCTTCGGCGTATGCGCTTCGACGGGCGGCTTTTATCAGAACTACTCGACCATGCCTGGCGCGGATCAGGTCATCCCCGTGGATGTCTACGTTCCTGGTTGTCCGCCGCGGCCGGAACAGGCGCTCGACGCTTTGATTCTCTTGCAGGAGCGCATCCAGCGCGGCGAAGGCCACAGCCAAGTCGTGCTGAAGCAGGAAAAGGGTTTCGACGTTCCCCTGGCCACGATTCGGCCGACGGCGAAGGCGGGAGGCTAGGTCGATGGCGACGATCGTCCTCGACAAGTTGCTCGAACGCTTCACGGCGGCGGAGGTCATCGAGACCGGCTCGCAACATGGCGACGAATGGGCGCGCGTGGCGCCCGAGGCGTGGCTCTCGATCGCCGAATTCCTCCGGGACGATCCCCAGCTGCAGATGACGATGTTCATCGACCTTACCTGCGTCGATCGCATCCCGGACCAGCCTCGTTTCGACGTGGTTCTCCATCTCTACTCGATTGAGCACAAGCACCGCGTGCGCTTGCTGGCGGGGCTGCCCGAGGCAGATCCGGTCATCGATTCCCTGGTCTCGTTGTGGCCGGGCGCGAATTGGTTCGAGCGCGAAGCTTTCGATCTTTACGGCGTACGGTTCGAAGGCCATCCGGACTTGCGGCGCATCCTGCTCTATCCCGAATTTCAGGGGTATCCGTTGCGCAAGGACTATCCGAAAGAGAAGCGTCAGCCGTTACTTCGTCGCCTGCCGGGGAGCGTGTGACCATGGCAACCACCGACACGCTTCGACGCAAAGTCGTCTTTGGGGAGACAGACCTGTCCGACCTCGACGACGTGGATCTGCCGGCCGAAAGCATGCCGCTCCAGATGGGGCCGTCGCATCCTGCGATGCACGGCACGGTTCGCATCACGCTCGAGGTCGAGGGCGAGAAAATCAAGACCTCGGACATCCAGATTGGGTACCTCCACCGCTGCTTCGAAAAAGAAGCCGAGGCCGCGACCTGGACGCAGATCTTTCCGTACACCGATCGTCTGAATTACGTGTCGCCCATGCTCAACAACGTGGGCTACGCGATGGCGGTCGAGAAGCTGCTGGACATTACCGGGAAGATTCCCGAGCGAGCGCAGTACATTCGCGTGATCGTCGGCGAAGTCTCGCGCATCACGGATCACCTGACTTGCATCGCCGCCAGCGCCATGGAGCTGGGCGCCTTCACGGTCTTCTTCTACTTGATCAAGACGCGCGAATGGTTGTGGGAGCTCTTGGAAGAGGTGTCGGGGGCGCGTCTTACCCATAGCTACGTGCGCATCGGCGGCGTCGTTGCCGACTTGCCGATGGGCTGGTCCGAAAAGCTCCTGGATGTGCTCGGCAAAGTCCGGACCGCGCTCAGCGATGCCGATCAGATGCTCACCCGCAACAAGATCTTCCGGGATCGCATGGATGGCGTGGGCGTGATCTCCAAGTCCGATGCCGCCGGGTGGGGACTAACCGGACCCGTCGCGCGCTCGACGGGTCTGGCGTACGACGTACGCAAGGATCATCCGTACCTCGTCTACGACCGATTCGACTTCGATGTTCCGGTCGGCTCGACGGGCGACAACTTCGATCGCTACGCCTGTCGTCTGGAAGAGATCTACCAGTCGATGCGCATCCTCGAACAAGCCCTGAGCGGAATTCCGCAAGGCAGGATCATCATCGACGATCCGCGCCTGGCCTTGCCCGCCAAGCGCGAGACCTACAACACGATCGAAGCGATGATCGCCCACTTCAAGCTCATCATGGACGGTCTGCACGTTCCGGCGGGCGAAGTGTATTCGTTCACCGAAGGTGGCAACGGCGAGCTCGGTTTCTATCTCGTCTCGCGCGGGGAAGGCAGGCCGTGGAAGTGCCGCGTGCGACCGCCCTGCTTCGCGAACCTGGCCGTGTTGACCAAAGTACTTCCCGGACTCTTCATCGCCGATGTAGTGCCGACGTTCGGCATGATCAACATGATCGGCGGCGAGTGTGATCGCTAGCGAGTGTCAGTGACGAGTGTCAGTAAGTAGACAGCCAGTGAGTAGATAGTCAGATGGCAGCCGAAACTTCACCGCCCGTTGAAACCGTAACCGTCCGCATCGACGGTCACGAACACAAATTCCCCAAGGGGACGAACCTGCTCGAAGCATGCCAGTCGGTGGGCGCGAAGATTCCCTTCTTCTGCTACCACCCGGGGCTGTCGTCGCCGGCTGTGTGTCGCCAATGCCTGGTCGAGATCAAAGGATCGCCCAAGCCGGTTCCGTCTTGCTACACGTCCGTGGCGGACAAGATGGAAGTGTCGACAAGCTCGCCCAAAGTGCTCGACGTTCGTCGGCAGATGCTCGAGTTCACGCTGCTCAATCACCCCATCGATTGCCCGATTTGCGACAAGGCGGGCGAGTGCAGCCTGCAGCGGCACTACTTCGACTGGGACGGCATGCTGGCGCGGAACGAAGGGTCCAAGGTCCGCAAGGGCAAGGTCATCGACATCGGCAAGAACATCGTGCTCGATCAAGAGCGCTGCATTCTGTGCACCCGTTGCATTCGCGTTTGCGACGAAGTGGCGAAGGCACCCGAGCTGACCATGGCCTACCGAGGCAGCCACGAGATCCTGACCACCGCGCCGGGCCAGCGGCTGGACAATCCCTACTCGCTCAACACCGTCGACGTTTGTCCGGTGGGCGCGCTGACCTCGAAGGATTTTCGCTTTTCCCGCCGCGTGTGGGAGTTGCAGGCGACGCCGTCCGTCTGTCCAGGGTGCGCCACCGGCTGCAACGTCGAGGTGCACGCCTCGCGCGGCAAGATTCAGCGTCTGGTGCCGCGACCCAATCCTGACGTCAACAAGCATTGGATGTGCGACGAGGGCCGTTTCGAGTACAAGCGCGTGCACACGGACCGAGTGCTACTAGCGTCAGTGGGCGGCAAACGCGCGACCTTCGACGCCGCAATCGCCGAGGCGGCGCGGCTTCTGAGCGAAGATCTCTCCCGCGCCCGAGACAAGGTGGGCGTGGTCTTCTCGTTCCAGGGCACGAACGAAGACAATCACGCGCTTTTGCGCTTGGCTGTCGAGGGCCTCAAGATCGAGCGCATCTACGCCGGCGGTCGTCCTGCGGGATGGTCGGATACGATTCTGGTTAGCGCCGACAAGAATCCCAACACGACCGGCGTGCGGCGCATGCTGCCGGCTGGGTTGCGGAGCATCAAGGATTTGACCGCCGACATTGCCAAGGGCGTCTTGAGCACGATTCTCGTCCTCGGCAATGAACGCGTAACGCTGGCTCCGGGGACGGCCACGGCCGTCGTCGCGCTGGCGACCAACAAGGGATCGCTGGTTGATCTCGCCAGCGTGGTCCTGCCGGTGGCTGCCTGGGCCGAAAGCGACGGCACGTTTACCAACAAGGATGACCGCGTCCAACGCATTCGCGCCGCGGTTCCCAAGGCGGGCGAATCCCTGGCGGCATGGCAAGCGCTGTCGCAGCTGGGCGCCAAGCTGGGCGTTCCCTTGGCCTACGCGTCGCCCGGCGAAGTCTTCGCCGATGCGTCCCAGCGGCATGCGTTCATGAAAGGTGTCGCTTGGGAGCCGCCGGTGCCGCCGGTTCTTCTCCGCTTTGGCGAGTCGCGAGGCTAGGGCATGCGAGAGACGATCGTGAACTCATTTTCGTACGGCGGGGCAGGCTTTGCCGCAGTGGCGGCTTTGGCGAAGAGCGTGTTTTTCATTCTGCTCTTCATCATGCCCCTGGCCGGCATTCTGACCTGGATGGAGCGTCGGCAGTCTGCGATGATGCAGGACCGGGTCGGTCCGAATCGGGCCAACATCGGCCCCTTCACTTTGTGGGGCATTCCGCACTTCATTGCGGACGCGCTCAAGATGATCTTCAAGGAGGACTTCGTTCCGCCCGCGGCGGAGAAGTTCCTCTTTGCGCTCGCCCCCGTGTTGGCGGTGGCGCCGGTGCTCATCGCCAGCGCCATCATTCCCTTCGGGGCGCCGCTTTGCTGGGGGCAGATGTGGGGACATGCCGGGCCGGGCGCCTGCGTTGCCCCGGTCGAGCTGCAGACCGTGCATCTCGATGCTGGTCTCCTGTTCTACTTCGCCATCGCCTCGCTTGCTTCGTACGGTGCGGCGCTGGCCGGTTGGGCTTCGCACAATAAATGGGCGCTGATGGGCGGCATGCGAGCGTCGTCGCAAATGATGTCCTACGAAGTGACGATGGGCATGGCAGTGATGGCCATGTTTCTCCTCTTCGGCACCCTCGAACCGGGCGCCATGGTGAGGGCGCAAGGCGACTGGCCGTGGCAGTGGGGCTTGTTTCACGGCGTTCCCCAGGCCATCGCCTTCTTCCTGTTCTTGACCTCGGCGATCGCCGAGAGCAAGCGCACGCCTTTCGACATCCCCGAAGGCGAATCCGAGATCGTCGGCTATTTCGTCGAGTACTCGGGCATGCGCTTCGGCATGTTCTATCTCGGCGAGTTCGTCGAGATCATCACCAGCAGCGGGCTTGTGGTGACCATCTTCCTCGGCGGCTGGCGATTCCCAGGCGCCGAACTCTTGGCGGCCAGCGTTTGGAATTGGCTCTTCGTTCTCATCAGCGTTGCGGTCTGGTCCCTCAAAGTTTTCTTGTTCTGTGCATTTCAATTGCTCATTCGCTGGTCGTTGCCGCGCTTCCGGGCCGACCAGCTTCTTCGACTTGGCTGGCAGCGGCTGTTACCCATTTCCATTGCCAACGTCGTTCTGGCAGCAGGTTGGATCCTGCTGCGAGGAAGGTAAGCGGTCATGGCAACCAGGGTCAAAACGGTCGAACGTCCGGCCGGTATTCGCGGCAAGACATATCTGATTGCCATCTCGGAGGGCTTGCGGGTCACCTTCCGGCACCTGATGAAGAACTGGATTGGCAATTTGTTCGGCAGGCGCAAGCAAACCGACATTGCGACGGTCTCGTATCCCGAAGAGAAGAAGGCCTATCCGCCGCGCTATCGTGGCTTGCATCGGCTCATGAAACGCGACGACGGCGAAGTCCGCTGTGTGGCGTGCATGATGTGCCCAACGGTGTGCCCCGCCCACTGCATCACCATCGTTCCCGAAGAAGCACCGAACGGCGGCATCGAGAAGCGCCCGCGGATTTTCGAAATCGACGAGCTTCGCTGCGTGGTTTGTGGTCTGTGCGTGGAAGCGTGCCCGTGCGACGCCATTCGCATGGACACCATGGTCCACGCCTTGCCGACCATTCGCCGCGCCGATGCGATCCTGGACAAGGAAGCTTTGCTTTCCCGGGGCGACAAGTCGAACGCCGTCCAAGGTGGCATCGGTACCTTCTGGCGCGAAAAGACCGCAGCCAAGAGCTGATTCGAACGCCCCTTGCCAGGTTCCGGCCGGAACGCGGGTCCTGCTCGCAAGCAACATTCCAGCCTTCGCTGCCGAGAACGTCTGTATGACCTATCCAACGACAGACAGCATCGGGATTCAAGCGAGGATCGCCTCGAAAGAATGGTTCGCCAAGCTCTGGACGAGGCTGAGTCTTGCGGTCGTCCAAAGTGTTCCGGCGGAGCTTGAAGAGTGCGAGATGTGCCGAGAGCCGAGCTGCTCGCAGGCACGGTGGAATACCTGCGAGCGGCGCCTGCTGCTCGGGACAGCGCCCTTTTGCGGCACGATGGACAAGAGGGCGTGATTAGTCCCCCAGCGCGGTTGCCGCGCTGCGGACTGCCATTTGGGAGACTTGGGGTCTCGGTCAGCTAGCGAAAAATGCGCTGCGGTGGTGTCGAGAGTATTCGGCGACTGGGTCAAGGGGCGATACCATCCAGCCGCCATGCAAGAGCAGTCCGAAAGCGCACGACGTTTGTCGCCCCGGGGACGGGCGCTCACGCTTGAAATCGCGGCCGAGGCACGCGCCGAGTGGGGATTTGCCACGGACATTCTGGCGCGCGCCTTTCGTGAGCGGCGCGACTTGCCGAGCAGCGACCGCCGCATGGTTGCTGAAACTGTCTACGGGCTCATTCGCTGGGAAAGGCGGCTGGACGCCATCGTCGACGAGCTGCTGGCGAGCAAGACGCGCCGGGAACCGGTGTCGGCGATGGCTCGGCAGGAGCTCAAGCTGATGGTTCACGAGGCACGCCATGGAATCCCCGCAGACCTTTTGCGGGCCGACGCCAAGCGACTCGTGGGGCGCGAGCTCGACTTCACTGCGGCAGTGGCTGACGAGGCGGGGCTCGGGCACAGCGAAGGCGTCGAGCGGGAAGCTCTGCGTACGTCCTATCCGACCTGGCTCTATCAGCGATTCGTCGCGAGCGCAGGCGATGCTGCTCCGGCGATGGCCATGGCGATGAATACGCGGGCGCCGATGTGCATTCGCACCAACACCCTGAAGATTTCGCGGCAAGAGCTGATCGGGCGGCTCGCCGAGGAAGCAGTGACGGCGACGCCAACGCGCCTCTCATCCGTCGGGCTGGTGCTCGAAACACGCGTGAACGCTTTTGGCTTGTCGGCGTTTCGCGACGGGCTTTTCGAGGTCATGGACGAGGGTAGCCAGCTCGTGGCCGAAGCCGTCGCCCCGCCGCCGCGCAGTCGCGTCGTCGACGCCTGCGCGGGCGCGGGCGGAAAGACCCTGGCGCTGGCGGCGATGCTTGGAAACCAAGGCCGCCTGCTTGCGCTCGATACGAGCGGCAGGAAGCTGGAAGAGTTGCGGCGGCGCGCCCGTCGCGCTGCCATTTCCAACCTGGCAGCGCGCGAGGTGCAGGGTTATGAGCTGCCAGCCGAGGCCAAGCTCGGCATCTGGGATCGCGTGCTGGTGGACGCGCCCTGCTCGGGGCTCGGGACGCTTCGCCGAAATCCGGAAGCGCGGTGGCGGCTGTCGCCGAAGGCCGTGGACAAGTATCCGGCAGATCAGCTCGCGCTCCTCGTTGCCTACGCGCCGCTGGTAGCCGAGGGTGGCCGCCTCATCTATGCGACCTGTTCGGTCTTGCGCGAGGAGAACGACGGCGTCATCGAGCGCTTCTTGCGCGAACGAAGCGACTTCGTGCTCATGCCGTTGAAAGAGATTTGGGGGAAGGCGCGCGCCAGCGAGGTGGGTGACGGCAACGTCCTTCGCCTGCTTCCGCACGTGCACGACACCGATGGCTTCTTCGCGGCGGTGTTGCGCAGGACCAGCGGCTAGGCAGTGCGGGCTATCCTTACGCTGCCGCTTTCTCGGGCACCGAGGGAATCGTGAACCAGAACGTCGCGCCCTGTCCGGGTTGACTGGTGACTCCAATGCGCCCGCCGTGCGCCTGGACGATTCCTCGGGCAATGAAGAGGCCGAGCCCGGCGCCGCCCGAAGGACTTCCGGGAACCCGGAAGAATTTTTCGAACAAGGCCTCTTGGTGCTCGACCGGAATGCCGGGGCCGTGGTCGATCACTTCGAAGCGCAGAAGTCGCTCGGTGTTGGCGCGGTCTTTGTCTTCGTCGTCGCGACTGTCGCCAACTTCGGACGTCGCGCGAACGACGACTTCGCTGCCCTCGGGTGCGTAGCGGAGGGCGTTGCCGAGCAGGTTCGTAAACACCAGCTGAAGCCGGTCGGAGTCGGCGAAGACCTCGGACAAGCCGGGCAGGACCTCGGCGCGCAGGGCGATTCCTTTGCTCTTGGCGGCAGCGGCGTGCACGTCGATAGCGACGCCGACCAGACTCTGCGGCTCGACGCGCCGGCGCTGCAAATCGATGCCACCCGATTCGATGCGCGACAGATTCAGCAGGTCGTCGACGATGCCCTGCAATCGCTCGCAGTCGTCGCGGGCGGCAAAGAGCAGATCCGCTTGTTTGCTGGTCAGCGGCCCGACCGCTTCTTCGGTGCACAGGTGAATGGCCATGCGCAGGGATGTGAGCGGGGTTCGGAATTCGTGCGCGACGGTCGCGACGAGATTGTTCTTGAGCTCGTCGAAGCGGAAGAGGCGCGTGATGTCCTGCAGAACCAGGGCCGTGCCAGCGATACTCCCGTTTTCGCCGTAGATGGGCGTGGCGCGGGGCAAATAGATGCGCTCGCCCTCGGGCGTTGCTACGGGAAGCGCATCCTCGAAGCCCTTGGGGCTATACGCGCCTCGACCGGCGACTACGTGTGCGCGCATCCGGTCGATGAGCGACCGAACCGCTATATCGACGTTCGCGAAAGAAGCGGCGCCGGTCTCCTCGGGATCGATCGAGAGTGTCTTGCGGGCCGCCTCGTTCGTGCCTTGCAAGGCGCCCGATGCGTCGAGCATCAGCACCGGGTCGGGCAGGCTGTCGATGGCCGCCTGCGACGCTTGCTGTGCCTGCAGAAGCTCGCCGAGAGAGCTCTTGCGGTAGCGCTCCAGGTGGTCGGCCATGGTGTTGAATTCCTGCGCCAGCTGCGCGATGTCGTCCTGGCCGTCGACCCGGGCACGCGCCTGAACGTCGCCTTGCCCAAAACGCCGGACCGCCGCCGAAACCACGCCCAAGGGCCGCAGGAGGCGGGTGGTCAGGCTGACGGAAGCGAGCAAGCCGAGAACCGAGGCGGCAATTACCGCCAAGGTCAGCAGACGTTCGAAGCGCGCGGCACGCTGTTCGGTGCGCTGGCCTTTGCGAACCACGGCGTCTTGATTGATGTTGAGAACGTCCTCGGTAACTTTTTTGACCTTGGTGAACGCGGAATCGAGGGAGGTCGCTAGGATGCTTTGTCGCTGACTTGGGTCGTTGGTCGCGCGGAATGCGGCCAATGTCTGTTGGAAGTTGGTCCAGCTTGAACTCAAGTGGGCAACCGCCTCTGCCTCGCCGGGTTCGGTAATATTATCGGCCTCGACCCTGAGCTCGCGCTCAAAGGTCTCTCCGGCTGCGTCGATCTGGGTTAGCGCGTCCCCTCGACCAAGGAGGGCCAATAGGGCCGATTCGTGCATCCTCTCGACACACTCATTCATGCGCTGAGCTGCCAGCACACTGCGGTAATTGTCTTTCCAGATGTAGGCCGGCTGTCGAGCAAGTACCCCAGTGACCCATCCCGAAACGATGCCGACCGCCGCCAGGGCGAGGACCAGCGGCGCCATGGTGAGCATGAGCTTGGTTCGAAAGGTCATCCCGCTGCCTCGTCGTCCAGGGAAACGATGTGAATGTCGAATTCCGCCGCTTCACGCACCAGGCGAAGAGGAATCGAAAGTCCGAAGAACTGTCTCCACCACGACTGCTGCGACCGGCCGACGATGATGTGCCCGACGTTGTGCGAGCGCGCGAACTCGAGAATAGCAGCGACGGGATCCTTGCTCTTGAGGCGAACCGTCTCGGCGCCCAGCTCTTTCGCTTTTTCGATGTTGGCGAACAGGTGGCGTTGCAGCTCGGCGTCGATCTGCTCGGGCGACTCGTCGGGCGTCTCGACAAAAACCACGAACCAGTCCGTGTTGAATCGGCCGGCCATGCGCGAGCCGCGACGGACCAGCATGGGGGTGCGAGGCGAGCCCGATGACACGCACACCATGATGCGGCTGCGTGTCGCGGTCCTTGCCGATCCGTCGTTCACATTGGGACGAGAGATGGCCGCGCGCTCGACGCTCTCGGCGACCTCTCGAAGCGCGAGCTCGCGCAAGTGGGCAAGGTTCTGCTCTTTGAAAAAGTGCTCGAGGGCCCACGGAATGCGATCCACCGGGTAGATCTTTCCGGCGCGCAGTCGCTCTTGCAAATCCTCGACGGCAAGGTCGAGGTTAACCACCTGGTCGGCCTGTTTGAGAAAGCTGTCGGGGACGGTTTCGCGGACCTGGACCGAGGTCACCCGCTCGACGAGATCGTTGAGGCTCTCTAGGTGCTGGACGTTGAACGCGCCAATCACGTTGATGCCGGCGTCGAGGAGCTCGAGCACGTCCATGTAGCGCCGCTTGTTGCGACTGTCGGGCGCGTTGGTGTGCGCCAGTTCATCGACCAGCGCGACCTCGGGCGTGCGTTTGAGGATTTGGTTGAGGCTCATCTCCTCGATGACGACCCCGCGATACTCGACCTTGCGGAGCGGAATCATTTCCAGGTCGTGAATCAGGGCCGCCGTATCCGCTCGACCGTGGGTTTCGATGAAGCCGACGACCACGTCTACGCCGCGCTTCTTGAGCGCGTGCGCCTCTTCGAGCATGCGATAGGTTTTGCCCACGCCAGCGGCGAAGCCGATGTAGAGCTTGAGCCGGCCGCGTTTGCTCTTTTGCACGAGTTCGAGGAAATCCTCGGCGCGTGGGCGCTGGGGCGGGTTCGTCATGGTGGGCTTGCGCATTGTATAGCAAGGCAAGGGCCAGACCGAAGCCGCGGAAGCGACTCGGTTTTTCATGGGATTTGTGTTTCGAGCTGATGTCCGAGATGCAATTTGCAGCCTGCAGGTCCGCGATGATTTCGGTTTGCAAGAGTCCGCCCTCGGTTTCCGCGATCGGCGCAGGCTTTTCGTGGGCCTTGCGGCTGGCACGAACGATGCTCAGGCAGGTTGGGAACCCATGAACGACATCATCTTCATCTGCATTACCGTCGCGTTCTTCGCCGGCGCCTGGCTCTACACCCGGGCCTGCGAACGGCTCTAGCCAACGAGGAGTCCCATGACCATCGACTACGCACTGGGCTCGCTGCTAGCTGCAGCGCTTACCGTCTATCTCGTCTACGCGCTTATCAAGCCGGAGCGCTTCTGAGGCTTGCCATGACACTTCAAGGTTGGTTGCAAATCGTTCTGTTCCTGCTGGTCATCCTCGCGCTGACCAAGCCGCTCGGCATTTATCTCTACCGTGTCTTCGAAGGCGAGCGGCAGCCGCTTGGCCGCACGCTGGGCGCCGTGGAAAGACTCTTGCTGAGACTCGGCGGTCTCAAGCAGCCGGCTGCCCAGGACTGGAAACAGTACACGGCCTCGTTGCTCCTTTTCAGTGTCATCGGCGTGATCGTGACGTACGCGATTCAGCGGTTGCAATTCTACCTTCCGTTCAATCCCGAAAAGCTCGCGGCTCCGACGGGACATTTGGCGTTCAACACCGCCGCCAGCTTCGCCACGAACACCAATTGGCAGTCCTACTCGGGCGAAACCACCATGAGCTACTTCACGCAAATGGCAGGTCTTGCGTGGCACAATTTCACGTCCGCGGCGGCCGGATTGGGAGTGGCGCTGGCGCTGGCGCGTGGCCTGACCCGCAAGCCCAGCGAAAAGGACGACAAGGGACTCGGGAATTTCTGGGTCGATCTGATCCGCTCCATCGTCTACGTCCTTTTGCCCCTTTGCGTGGTCTTTACGTTGGTCCTGGTTTCGCAAGGGGTTGTCCAGACGTTCGGTTCCTACCTGCACGTGACGACGCTCGAAGGCGCATCGCAAGTCATTCCGCTCGGTCCCGTTGCCTCGCAGGAAGCCATTAAGGAACTGGGCACCAACGGCGGTGGCTTCTTCAACGCCAACAGCGCGCATCCCTTCGAGAACCCGACGCCATTCACCAATTTCCTCGAGATGGTGCTGATCCTGTGCATCCCGGCCGCGTTGACCTACACCTTCGGTCGCATGGCCGGCAATCAAAAGCAGGGCTGGGCCATTCTCGCGGCTATGACTTTCCTGCTGGTCGCTGGAATTACCACGGCCTATGTGTCGGAAGCGCATCCCAATGCCGCCCTGTCTGCGTTGCCGCTCAACCACTCCCTAGGCAACATGGAAGGAAAGGAGGCGCGCTTCGGCGTGGCGAATTCGGCACTCTTCGCGACGGTAACTACCGGAACGTCCTGCGGCGCCGTCAATTCCATGCACGACAGCTTCAATGCTCTGGGCGGCATGGTGCCACTCATCAACATCAAACTGGGCGAGGTGGTCTTCGGCGGCGTGGGCGCTGGGCTCTTTGGCGTGCTGATGTTCGTGCTGCTCTCTGTGTTCATCGCTGGCCTCATGGTCGGTCGTACGCCCGAATACCTGGGCAAGAAGATCGAAGGCAAAGAGATGAAGCTCGCCATGCTTTACATCCTTATCTTTCCGCTGATTATTCTTGGCTTCTCGGCCTGGTCGGCGGTGGCGACCTACGGAACGTCCTCGCTCAACAACGCCGGTCCGCACGGACTGTCGGAGATTCTCTACGCCTACGCCAGTGGCACCGGTAATAACGGATCGGCGTTCGCGGGGCTCAACGCGAACACGCCGTGGTGGAACGTCACGCTCGGCACCGCCATGTTGTTCGGCCGCTTCTTCATGATGATTCCGGTCATGGCGATTGCCGGCTCGATGCGCGGGAAGCGAACCGTGCCGGCCGGGCCCGGAACTTTCCCGACGCACGGGCTGCTCTTCTCGGGCTTGCTCGTGTCCGTCATCATCATCGTCGGCGCCCTCACGTTCTTCCCAGCGCTGTCCCTTGGTCCCATCGCCGAGCACTTCGTGGCTGCGGCCGGAAAGGTTTTCTAATGCGTCCCCAAGCACAAGCGGTTTCGCTGTTCGACAAAGCCATCGTTCGAGAGGCTGTGAAAGAGAGCCTGCGGAAACTGTCGCCTGCCAAGGTCATTCGTAACCCGGTCATGTTCGTGGTCGAGATCGGGAGCGTGCTGACCTCGCTGGTCGCGCTGCGGGATGCGCTGGTGCCAGCCTCGCGGTCGGCGCCGCTCTGGTTCACCATCAGCATTTCGCTGTGGCTGTGGTTCACCGTCGTCTTCGCCAACTTCGCCGAGGCGGTAGCGGAAGGGCGCGGAAAAGCACAAGCCGACAGCTTGCGGAAGATGCGCACGCAAACGAGTGCACGCAAGCTGAAGGCCCCGCAAGGCCCCGAGGAAACCGTCGCGGCAGATTCCCTGCGCGCTGGTGACTTGGTCGTCATCGACGCGGGCGAGCTCGTCCCTGGCGACGGCGAAGTTGTCGAGGGTGTCGCCTCGGTCGACGAGTCGGCCATCACCGGAGAATCGGCGCCGGTGATTCGCGAAAGCGGTGGCGACCGTTCGGCGGTGACCGGCGGCACGCGCGTCCTTTCCGACCGCATCGTCGTGCGCATCACGTCGGATCCCGGCCACACCTTCCTGGACCGAATGATCGCCTTGGTCGAAGGCGCCAGCCGTCAAAAGACGCCCAACGAAATCGCGTTGCACATTCTGCTGGTCGGTATGACCATCGTGTTCCTGCTTGCCTGCGTAACCCTGGTGCCGCTGGCCGCGTACTCGGCCATCAAGCTGTCGGCGACGGTCATTGTCGCGCTCTTGGTCTGTCTGATTCCGACGACCATCGGTGGCTTGCTTTCCGCCATCGGCATCGCCGGCATGGATCGGTTGATCCGCAAGAACGTCATCGCCATGAGCGGACGGGCCATCGAAGCGGCGGGCGACGTAGACACCTTGCTCCTCGACAAGACCGGCACCATCACGCTCGGCAACCGCATGGCGACCGAGTTCGTGCCCGTCTCTGGCGTCGGCGTCGATGTGCTGGCAGACGCCGCTCAATTGGCAAGCCTGGCCGATGAGACTCCGGAAGGGCGATCCATCGTCGTGCTGGCCAAGGAGAAGTTCAATCTGCGCGGCCGTGACGTCGAAAGGCTCGGCGCGCAGTTCGTGAAATTCTCGGCGCTCACCCGCATGAGTGGCTGCGACTTGGACGGCCGTAAGATTCGCAAGGGCGCCATCGAGGCGATCAAGTCGTGGGTCGAATCGCAAGGCGGCACTGTGCCGGCCGAGCTGATGGAGGCTGCGCAAAAGATCGCCGACCAAGGTGCCACGCCGCTTGCGGTTGCCGAGGGCACGCGCGCGCTTGGCATCGTGCGCCTCAACGACGTGGTTAAAGGCGGTATCAAAGAGCGTTTCGAGCGCTTTCGGGCCATGGGCATCCGCACCGTCATGATCACGGGCGACAATCCGCGAACAGCAGCCGCCATCGCCCGCGAGGCAGGCGTGGACGACTTCCTGGCCGAGGCGACGCCGGAGGCGAAGATGCGCCTCATCAAGACCGAGCAAGCCAAGGGCAAGCTGGTGGCCATGACCGGCGACGGAACCAACGATGCTCCAGCGTTGGCCCAGGCCGATGTCGGCGTTGCCATGAACAGCGGCACGCAGGCGGCGAAAGAAGCGGGCAACATGATCGACCTCGAATCCAACCCGACGAAGCTCCTGGAGGTCGTCGAGGTGGGCAAGCAGCTGCTGATGACCCGCGGCGCGCTGACCACCTTCTCGATCGCCAACGACGTCGCCAAGTACTTCGCGATTTTGCCGGCGATGTTCATGGTCGCGTTCCCGGAGATTGCGCCGCTCAATGTAATGAAGCTGGCCTCGCCGTCGAGCGCGATTCTTTCCGCTGTCATTTTCAACGCCATCATCATCGTGTTGCTCATTCCGCTCGCATTGCGCGGCGTGAAGTACCGGCCGCTCGGCGCCGCGGCACTTTTCCGTCGCTCGATGCTCATTTACGGCGTGGGCGGCGTCATCGCTCCGTTCATCGGAATCAAGATCGTCGACCTAGCCCTGCAGGCGCTACACCTCGTGTAAGGAATCACCATGAAGACTTTCATGATCGCTTTGCGTGTAACCATCGTGACGCTCGTGCTGACCGGGATCATCTATCCGCTGGCCATGACGGCAGCGGCGCAGCTTCTGTTCCCGAACGCCGCCAATGGCAGCCTCGCCAAAGACGAAAACGGCAAGGTGGTCGGCTCGCGTCTGCTCGGCCAGACCTTCGCAAATCTCGCCTATTTCCAGCCGCGTCCGTCGGCGGCTGGCAACGGCTACGACGGCACGGCATCGGGCGGCTCGAACTTCGGCCCGACCTCGGCCAAGCTGCAGGACCGCGTGAAGGCCGACATCGCGCGCTTGCAGAAGGAGAACCCCGAGTCGCGGGGCGATGTTCCCGTGGAGCTCGTGACGGCGTCGGGAAGCGGCCTCGATCCGCACATCAGTCCGGACGCAGCTCGCTGGCAGATCGCGCGCGTCGCTCATGCGCGTGGCATCAGCATCGCCCGAGTTACTGCGGCCCTCGAAGAAATAGTGAGCGGTCGCGATCTCGGCATTCTCGGCGAGCCGACGGTCAACGTGCTCGACCTCAACTTGGCGCTTGACCATCAATTCGGTCGCCCAGAGGCCGCCGCCGCGGCGCCCGTGGTCGCCCAGTAAAGGCGCAACCGGATCTTAGCCCTCGTCGTAGCGCTTGCGCTTGCGCCATAGGGTCGAGCTGTCGATGCCGAGGATCTCGGCAGCCGTATCCAGCGACGGCGCACTTGCCATGACGGTTAGGATGTGCGCGCGTTCGACGGCGTCCAAAGAATAGGGGCCGCCAATGAAGGGGCCCCTCTCTTTGGCACCGGCGATGCGCTCCGGAAAAGCCTGCGGTTCGAGTCGAGGCGAAGGCCACAGAATCATGGCGCGCTCGATGGTGTTGCGCAGCTCGCGTACGTTGCCTGGCCAGGCATAGTCTTCGAGAGCGCGCTCGGCGGCAGGGGAAAGCTCGGACAGGGCGCGGCCGGTGGCGCGGGCGAAGAACGTGAGGAAGTGCCGCGCAAGCGGCAAAATGTCTTCGCGCCTTTCGCGCAACGACGGAACCTTCACCTCGACGACGTTGAGACGATAGAGCAAGTCTTCGCGGAATTTGCCCGCGCGCACGTCGGCGTCGAGATCGCGATTGGTCGCGGCGACCACCCGAACGTCGGCTTGGCGAGTTCGGTTTTCGCCGATGCGCTCGAACTGCTTTTCTTGCAGGAAGCGTAGGAGTTTGGCCTGCAGGTTGGACGGCATCTCGCCGATCTCGTCGAGAAACACGGTGCCGCCTTCGGCCGCTTCGACGCGACCGACTTGGTCGCGCACGGCGCCGGTAAAGGCACCCTTGGCGTGACCGAAGAGCTCGCTGGCGAGCAGCTCCTCGGAGAGGGTGGGGCAATTGACGACTACGAAGGGGCGTTCGCGGCGCTTGCTTTGTTTGTGTAGCGCCCGGGCCAGCACCCCTTTGCCAGTGCCGTTTTCGCCGCGGAAGAGCACCGACGCGTCGGCTTGCGCCACCCGCGCGATCATCTCGAGCACGGTTCGCACCGAGGGCGCGGACGAACTGAGGAGGATGTCCGGGGTTTCGGCGCTGAGCTGGCTTTCCGCCTCGGCCGCGCGCCTGGCCAGCGACCGCTGCTTGGTTACGCGCTCGAGCGTGTGGCGGATCTGGGCCGGAGTGAATGGCTTGGGCAAATAGTCCCAGGCTCCGCGGCGCATGGCTTCGACGGCGGTTTCGATGGTCGCGTAGGCCGTGATGACCACGATGGTAAGATTCGGGTTTTCGGCGAGAAGCTGCGGGATGAGGTCGAGGCCGCTCTGATTGCCCAGCTTCAAATCGAGGAACGCGACGTCGAAGCTGGCTCTCCCCATGATCTCGACGGCGGTCTCGGCCGAAGAGGCCTCGCCGACTTTTCCACCCATGGCCTCGATGCAGACGCGCACCGTGTGGCGGATATTTTTCTCGTCATCGACGATAAGGACGCTGAGCGGATCCACAACGCGATTGTAGCGCAAGCCCAGTCAATACGCGTTTTTCAGCGGGAATTTCGGCCTTGGAAATTGCAGTGCCGATTCTGGCTTCCATTGCAAATCGCAGGGCAGACCGCCACACGCACTGTGCTCGTGTCGTTGATACCAGGCTTCTTGCCTGGCACGCACCATGCGTTCTACGATCGCATGGTCGCCAAGCTTCGCCTGATTCCGCCCCAGCTCGATTCGGATCTTCCCGAACCGTTGCCACGGGAATGGACGCTGCCCGGCTGGGTGAAGGCTGCGGCTGTCATGGTTGCGATCGTCGCGGGCCTCGCGCTCTACGTCTATTGTGCCGGCTCCGAGGGAAGGGCTATTCACAACCTTCCGGTCGGCGAGCGGCGCGCACTTTTCGATCGCACTCTGAGGAACCTGCAGTCGGTCTGTTCGCCCGCCGAGGAATCCATGCGCAGTTTCTGTCTCGACCAGGCTCGGCTCGCGCTGGAATTCCCGGAATGCGACCGAGCTTGTCAGGACCTGGCCGACCGTCAGTTGGCGCGCTTGCAGCTGCCGCGCTGAGAGTCGGCCACCTTCTTACTTACTTGAAGTTCTGGGCGGCGAAGTCCCAGTTCACGAGCTTCCAGAACGCCTCGACGTAGGCGGCGCGGGCGTTGCGATAGTCGATGTAGTAGGCGTGCTCCCAGACGTCGACGGTGAGAAGCGCCTTCTTGCCATCGCGAAGCGGTGTCGCGGCGTTGCTCGTCTGCTCGACGGCGAGACTGCCGTCCGAGTTCTTGATGAGCCAGGCCCAGCCCGAGCCAAACTGCGTGACGGCGGCAGCGCTCAGCTTCTCTTTGAGCTGCGCGAAGGAGCCGAAGCTCTTGACGACGGCGTCGGCCAGTGCGCCCGTCGGCTCGCCGCCGCCCTTGGGCGACAAGCTGTTCCAGTAGAACGTGTGGTTCCAGACCTGAGCGGCGTTGTTGAAGATGCCACCGGACGCCTTCTTGACGATATCTTCCAGCGATAGGTCGGCGAATTCCGTACCGGCAATGAGTTTGTTCAGGTTGGTGACGTAGGTCGCGTGGTGCTTACCATAGTGGTATTCCAGCGTTTCGGCAGAGATGTGCGGCGCGAGGGCGCTCTTGGCGTAAGGCAGTTCCGGCAGCTTGTGTTCCACGATGGTCTCCTTGGTTCGGTCTCTCAATTCTGCGATTTACGAGTCTGATGCTCGGGCCGGCAGACGCGTTACGACAGCTTCGAGTAATTCGCCCATGCGCGCCGCACCTGCCGCGGCGGCCGCCGTTACATCTTCGTGTTTCAGCGGCACGAGGCTGGTTCCGGCGGCGGGATTGGCCACCATCGAAAGACCCAGCACGGCCAGGCCCGAGTGCCGCGCGGCGATGACTTCCTGAACCGTCGACATGCCGACCAGGGTTGCACCAAACGTGCGCAGCATACGGACTTCAGCCGGCGTTTCGTACGCCGGACCGGTCATCCCGGCGTACACGCCCTCGCGCAACGGAGCCCCGAAGCGCTCTTTCGCAGCGGCGGATGCCAGCTCTCGCAAGGCACTCGAGTAGGGCTCGCTCATGTCGATGAAACGCGGCCCGAAGCGCTCGTCGTTCGGACCGGCGAGCGGACAAGCGCCGGTGAAGTTGACATGGTCGGCGATGGCGACGATCTCGCCGACCGCGTAGGACGGGTCGATGCCACCCGCGACATTGGTGACGACCAGCGTTCGCACGCCGAGCGTGGCTGCCATGCGCACCGGAATAGCAACTTCGGCGGCGCTGTAGCCCTCGTACAGATGGACGCGGCCGCAGAAGATCAGCACCTTGGTCTGTCCAAATCGTCCGCAAAGAAGGCGCCCCGGATGACCGGCCACCGTCGGCTCGGGAAAGCAGGGCAGGGATGCGTAGCTAGCGGCGCGTGCATCTCGCAGGCGCTCGGCTGCACTGGCCAGGCCGGAGCCGAGAATGATCGCGACGGAGGCGTCTTGGGCGTCGAGTCGTTCGCTGGCAGCACTGGCTGCGGCAAGAACGCGGTCGTGCAAGCTCGCGGCGACTTTCATGAACGCCTCGTCCTCCGGGGCGTGCGAACCGCGCGAACCGGACGGCGGCGGTCGTCTTTGGGGGCGGCTGCGGCCTTTGCCTGCTTTTCGAACTTGGGTTTCTTCGGATGACGCTTGTAGAGCAAGAGGGTGCGGCCGAGAATCTGCACCACGTTGACACCTGGCTCGGCGCCCAGCGCCTCGGCCAACTCGAAGCGCGATGCCGGGCACTCGGTACCCACCTTTACTTTGATGAGCTCGTGATCGACGAGCGCTTGTCCGACCTGCTTGATCACGGCTTCGCTGGCGCCTTGCTTGCCGACTTGAACCACGGCATCCAGAGCGTGACCTACCCCACGCAGCTGACGGCGCAGCGGGGTGGACGGCATGAGCGATTTCTTACGGGGGCTGGTCGGAGGAAGCATGCCGAGAAAATGCCACAGGATCCTCCGTTCTCCCAGCGTGATAAGATGGATGCGAAGCCGGTTTGAGACGGACGGCCGGCCTACCGGATCGGGAAGTCCACTTGGAACGTCGAACCTCTGCACAACGGAATCGGGCGACTACGGGCAGCACGCTCCTGCCTTTGCCTCCGGGCGAGATCATTCCTGGCACGCGCTACCGCATCGTGACTCGGGTGGGTGCGGGCGCCATGGGCGCCGTTTACCAAGCCGAGCACGTCGACCTCGAGAAGCGCGTCGCGCTCAAGACCCTGCTGGCCAACACGGCTCGCGATCCGAAAGCCATCGAGCGTTTTCGCCAAGAAGCTCGCGCGGCATCGAAGATTGGTAGTCCCTTCATCTGCGACGTGACCGACTTCGGCGAGTTGCCCGACGGCCAAGTTTTCTACGTCATGGAATTCATCGACGGCCCGTCGCTGCGCCACGTGCTCAATGTCGACACCAGTCTTGCTGCGGACCGTGCGATTCCGATTTTGCGGCAGGCGTGCAAGGCGCTTGGTGCCGCCCACGAAAAGGGCATCATCCACCTCGACGTCAAGCCCGACAACATCATGCTGAGCACCAGCGGTCGCCGCGGCAGCATGGTCAAAGTGGTCGATTTCGGCATCGCCGGTCTCATCAGCGCGGATCCTCCGCCGGAGGGCACACCGGCCGAGGACCGCATCGTCGGCACGCCCGACTACCTTTCGCCCGAGCGCATCCGTCGCAAGCCGTACGACCATCGCAGCGACATCTATTCGCTCGGCGCCATGGCGTACGAGATGCTCACCGGCACGTGTCCCTTTTGGCACGACGATCTGATGACCACGATTACCAAGCACATCACGGACAAGCCAGCGCCGCTGCGCCAGCGCGCTCCGCAGCTCGATATTCCGCCCGAAATCGAAACTCTGGTGCTGCAGATGCTCGAGAAGAATCCCGCCGAGCGCCCCCAGAGCATGGCGGTGGTGGAGGCGATGCTGTGCGAGGCGCAGATTGCGGCGCGCATTCAAACCGAATGGGACGATCTCGAGTTGCCGGCGGTCGACGAGGATTGGCAAAGAAAGCTTGCCAACCGGATGCCGTCGCCGCGCTCGCGCCGATTGCGTCGCATGGCTGTCGGACTCGGGCTGGTGGCGGTGGTGGGCCTTGGGCTGGCACTGTACTTTGGCCTGCGGCGGCCCAAGGAAATCGTCACCTACACGCCGGTCTACGTCGAGGTCACGAAGACGGAAGAGCCGGAAAGCGTGGCGCCCTGGCTGCGCAAGGCGGGTGTCGCCGCCGCCGGGGAACAGTTCCTCGATCCGGCGAACGATTCGGCGCTTTACTACATCGAGCAGGCCGAGGCGCAGGCCAAGCGTCTTGGCACGTCGTCGGGAGGCGCAACGCTGCTGCGGCGGCTGTACGGCAATCAATTTCGCAGCCTGGGCAATTCGCTGCTCGAAGCCAAGCTGAGCGATTTGGCGAGCGTACGCTTCGCGCAGGCATTGCGCTTCTTGCCCGGCGATGCCGATTTGCGTTCGAAGCTGGGCATGGCCAGCGGGACGCGTTCTGCCAGCGATTCACCGTCGGCTGCGGCCGAATCTCGGCGTGGGGCAGACGAGTCGGCTCGCGCGGCAGCGGATCTCTTCTCGGCGGCGGTCTCCGGACGCTTCTCCGCCGCGCGGGTCGCGCTTGCCCGCGTGCACGAGACCGACAAGGACGGCCGCCAGACGGCTCGCCTGGCCGATGAATTTCGTCGGCGCGCGCAGACGCTCTGGTCCGCTGGCAAACGTGACGAGGCTCGGCGCTACTACCAGCTTGTCGTCGATCTCGACCCGAAGGACTCGATTTCGAAAGAGCGAGCGGAAAGCAAGGAAGAGGAAAAGCCTACGCCCGCCGCAATCGAGCCCGCGCCTGCTCCGGCACCCGATCCGGCCAAGGTAGCAAAGAAGAAGGCGGCTGCGGGCGAAGTCACGGCGGCGAGTACGATGGCGGCAGAAGAGCAAAACGCGCCTCGCGATCGGGCTGCGTCGGCCAAAGCTGCTGCCGAGGGTGGGGCGGCTCTCTCGCGCGGCGATTTGGCGCGTGCTCAAGCCGCTTTCGATCGAGCGGTGCGTGCCGATTCCACCAACCCCGACGCCGTGACCGGCTTGGCCCAGGTGGCATTCGAAAGCGCTCGCTACACCGAGGCGCTCGACTACGGCCGTCGTGCCGTTCGATTGCAGCCGAGATCTGCCGCCCACCACGTGGTCGTCGGCGACGCCTACTTCAAGCTGCTTCGCTACGACGAAGCGCTTTCGTCCTACAGCCGCGCGCAAGCCCTCTCCCCGAACGACGAGGGCATCAAAACCCGCATCGGCCGGGTGAAGGCCCGCCTCGGCGAGTAGCCGGTACGCGTGGGGAGCCGCCGAGCGTTGCTCGGCGCGGACCATTCGCGCGCGGCCGAGCGCAGCGAGGGGGTGGCAGGGCGGGGGGGCAGGTGCCGCGGGTTTGGAAACCCTCTCAGGGTTTCCATTACAACTAGAACGAGCCGGCGACGCCGGCGGTTGCACTGAGCGACGTGGTACCCGCGCGTGGTGCCAGGTACAGAAACGTGCTTCCGACTGTCGCCGCCGCGGCGCCGACGCCGATCATGGTTGCCGCCCACCACTTCGTCGATCGCACCCAGGGGCAGTGACCGCCTACGCCTTCCTCGCTGGTCGAGCAGGCGACCTCGTGATTGTCGAAGCTCATCGTCGCGATCCCCGCAGCCAGCAGAAGAACACCACCGGCCAGGCTGGTCCATCCAACCGTGCGATAGGGAAACTTGGACGGTATCGCCACCAGATCGAAATCCATGGTTTCGTCGACGCCGCTGACGACGGTGAAGGTGCGCGACAAGTCGTCGTGGCCGGCCAGCCGCAATTGCACGTGGTGAGGACCACCGGGAAGCTCGGTGTCGAAGGGCGTCGTTCCCGCCGACCTGCCGTCGAGCGTGACGCTTGCCCCTGCGGGCTTCGAACGCAGGACGAAGCGGGCGGGAGCGCGTGAGACGACCTCGAGGCGCTCGCGCAAAGCCGACGCTGCCAGTCCCATTTTTTCGCCGGCATCCTCGGCACCGCAGGTCTCGCACCGCTCCCGGTTGCTGGCCAGGACGCCGCCGGTGCGACCGTTGATGATCTCCATCTCCAGCACGTAGGTCTTGCTGTTCTCGACGACGTGCGCGGTGATCAAATAGCTGGCGTCCAAGGCCGCGGCCACCGCCGGAAAGCAGCTGGCGCTCTGGCAAGTGGCCAGCGCCGGGTTCGCGGCGACCAGCTTCTGTTGCACATCGCTTTCTCGCAGGACCTCGAAGCGCGCCGCCGATAGTCCTTGAACCAATCGTTGCGCAAACAGCTCCTGCAGACCCTCGGGAATCTTTCCTTCGAAGTCGAGGTGGGCGATGGCGACCCGCTGAGATCCAGCGGCGTCCGTCTCGGCGTGCGCGACCGACGAGACGACGAAGAGCAGGCCAAGGCTCGCAAGCACGTAAGAGCAAGTGCGCATGGTAGGACCATTTTACAAAACATCGAGCCCGAGGTGGGCACGAACTGCTAGAATTGGCGGAGCGGCGTAAACGCTGATGAGGGAATGCCTTGAAAGCTGAGCGCATCTGCCTGGTTACCGTGGGGACCTTTCTCGCCGTGATGGCATCTGGATGTCGCGAGCACAATCCGGCCTACGTGCCCTTGGACGGTTCGGGTGCAGTCGGGCTAGATGGTGCGGACGATGGCCGAGCGGACTTGGCACGGGATGTTTCGGATGGTCGTCGCAGGGACGCCGGTTCTGACGACGTCAATGGTGGACGCGATGCCGTCACCGATGATGGGCCGACCGATGCGACGGGTGCCGCCAACGTCGATGGCCCCGGCTTGGGCGATGCCTCGACGACTGATTCTCGGGATGCCACGGGCCGGGACGCTCGTGATTCGGCACGGGACGATGGTGGTCCGGACGGATCCAATGATCAGGCCTTGCCGGATGTGCCCCGGGATGTGCCGCCGCTTGTGGACCTCCGAATCGATTCATCGGCGGCCGTCGATGGCCCGCCGGCTTGCCAAGGCTCGGAAACGCGCAGTTGTTCTTCACCGCGAAATCCGCTTCTCGGCGCTTGCCACGCAGGAACGCAGACTTGCTCCGGTGGCGCTTGGGGAGCCTGCGTGGGCGAAGTGATGCCTGCTGCAAACGAGTCCTGCAACGGCGCGGACGACAATTGCAACGGCATGGTCGACGAAGGGTGCATGGACGATTGCGTGGTGGTCGCTCCCAATGGAGACGACAGTGTCGCCGATGGAACCTCTGCTCACCCGTTTGCCACCCTTGATCAGGCGATGAGCTTCGCCACCTCCGTCGACGGTGGCACGGTCGGAAAGATTTGTGTCGCTGGCGGCGCAACGTGCGCCGAGCGGAAGACCTATGCGCTGTCAGGTTCGCTCGACATGCTCGACGGCGCTCGGGTGCAAGGCAACTACGCACTTGCCGGCACGAAGCTATCGTACTGTCCTACGAGCTTTCCGCCCATCACGACGTTGCAGTTCCCGGCAACTGGCGATGCCGTCGTCTTTGGCAGCACGGTACAGTCGGCCGAGCTCGGCGGCTTCGCAATTACTCGCCAAGCGACCAGCAGTCCGACGACGGGCTCGATGGCTGCGGTTGTCGTAAACAGCGGCAAGGTCCTTCTGAGCACGCTCCTGGTCGGTGAGCAAAGTGGCGTTGAGAACACCTACGGTGTCGACGTCGAGGGTGGAGATGTGGTCTTGACCGGCTCGTCGATCGGAGCTGGCCAAGGCACGTCCAGCGTGGTGGGCGTCCTCGTGAACGGTGGGACGATCAACCTCCGCAACAATTGCGCACTCGATGGAAGTGGTCTGTGTTCTTCGTCGTGCGGAAGCTCGACCGCGCTCGGCATTCGTGGCCGTAGTAGCGCGACCGGCGGCCCGGCCGCAACCTCGGCGGAGTCGTCGGCGGTCTACGCGAAGGCCGGCTCCGCCTCGGTGGTCGCCAACAACCTGTGCGGCGGCGGCAACGGCGCCACTGCCGGCAAGGATGCCTCGCTCGCGACCTTGCGTTGTGAGAACGGCGCATGTGCGACGATCGTCGCAAACGCCATCGCAGCGACCGTCAGTAATGTCAAACAGGTCGCTACTCTTAGCCTTGCCGACGGCGGTGGATTGGTGGATGGGAACAGCATTCAGGGCGGCTGTGCCAGCGATTACGCAGCGGCAGTGCTTCTCAGCAATGCTCCGGCTCGTCTGCAGAACAATCGAATCGTCGGGACGCCCTGCACGGGCAGCGGCACGTTCTACGGCGTCCGTGCCATTCTTGGTGCCGCCACGGGTGAGCCGGACCTGAATTCGAACGACATCGAGCCCGTAGGCGGAGCCGGCGACTGCCGGAGCATCGGTGTTTCGCTGGAGCGCGCCGCTGGCGACCAAATCGCGGCAACGATTTTGCGCAACAACATCATCTCGACCGGAGTCTGCCGGAGGCGCTTCGCCGTCCAGGAGCTCTCGAACGCAAGCGCGCGGATCGTCGAGAACAACGACCTCTATCCGTTTGCCACGGCGGCGGCCGTGGACACGACGGTGCTCTACCGACGCGGCAGCACCGACGCGGTCACCGCCGATCAGGTCAACGCGTTCGCCGGCGCGGCCGATAATCTCGCCGTAGATCCAGCGTACGTGCTGTATCCATCGGACCTGCGTCTCGCGAGCGATTCGCCCTGCGTCGATCATGGAACGTCGGTGGGCGCGCCGGCCACCGACTTTGCGCAGACGCTGCGACCGCAAGGCGCCGGATTCGACATCGGCGCCTTCGAGCTGCTCCCCAGCCCCTAGCTGGCGTGGCAGATGCGCCGAGCCGACATCAGGCGAGCGCGGTGCCAAGCCAACGCGTACGCAAGCGCTTGGCCTTGCCGACCGCGCCCTTGTCCAAGGCGAATTGCCATTTGCGCTCGGGATTGCGGACCAGGCGCATCCGACTTTCGAGAAGCTGGTCCTTGCGGAACACATGGACACGCAACTCTTGCCCGACGATGCCATCGGCGAGACGTTTGCCGACCGTGGCGGCGTTGGTGCGAACGTCGTCGACCGCGACGATCTCGTCTCCGAACGTGATGCCGGCGCGCCACGCGGGCGAGCCCGGCACGACGTTCTTCACGACGGCCGCGTCCCGTTCGGTACCCGGCGCAAAGACAAGTCCGCTCCAGCCGAGCAATCTTGCCGCTTTGGTCTTGTCGTTGCGCTCATGCTCGCTCGGGCTTTGCTCTTGCACGCTGACGCCCATGGCGCGCAGAAGACCCGGCACCGGAATCTCGGCGGTGCCGTCCACGAAGCGGCGGAAGAAGCTGTCGAGCGATCTGCCGGCGACGGCCTCGGCTTCGTGGCGAACAGTCGCGGCGTCGATGCCCTCGTCCCGTGCGCCGTAGCGTCGCCAGAGGCGCCGAAACACGTCGGGCAGACCTCGCCGTCCATCGGTCTCGTTGCGCAGGATCAGATCGAGCGCTAGCCCGACCCAGCGACCCTTGTCGTAGTAGCTGACGACGCGGTTGAGGTGATTGTCGGCTGGCTTGTATTGCTTGATCCACGCCTCGTAGGAAAGCTCGGACAGGGGCGTGACGTTGCGGCCCGGTCGGGCCTTGTAGCGCGTCCAATTCTCCGCCAGATCTTTCAAGTAGCGCTCGGGCGTCAGCAGGCCCCCCCGGAGAAGAACCAACCCCTGCATGTATTCGGTGAAGCCCTCGTGGAACCACAGGAGGCGTGTGTAGTTCTCCTTGCTGTAGTCGAACGGTCCGAGGACGCGGTCGTGAATGCGCTTGACGTTCCACACGTGGAAAAACTCGTGGGCGGCCAGTTCGGCGAAGCTCTGGTAACCCTTTTCGTCCTCGAAGGACAGACCGGGGATATCCAGCGTGCACGAATTGGCGTGCTCGAGACCGCCGCCGCGCGCGGGGAGGGCGTGAATGATGAAAAGGTAGCGGTCAAAGGGAGACCCGTCGAACATGGCGCCGGTGGTGCGCGCGATGGTGCGCAAATCCGAAACCAGACGCTTGCGGTCGATATTGGTCTTCCCGTAAAGGGCAATTTCGAATCGCGTGCTCGAGACGGTGAACGCGAGCAGCGCGTGCGTGCCGGCTTCGACGGGCGAATCCACCAGCTCGTCGAAGTCGCGCGCGCGGAAGACTCCGCGCTTCCCGCGGACCGCGGGCAGTGCCGTGCTGGCGCGCCAACCGTCGGGCAAGTCGAGCGTGAGCAAACACGGCCGCTTTTCTTCGCCTTCGACTAGAAAGAAGAGGCTAGTACCGTTAAGGAACGCGTGACTGTCGTCGAGAAACGATGTGCGCACGCTGGTTTCGAAGGCGAATACGCGGTAACGGACAGCCAGCGGTCGCCCGTCGCTTTGCAGGCGCCAGCGTGATTTGTCCATGCGCTCGCATGGGATCGGCTTGCCGTTCGCGTCCCGTACCTCGAGGTCGTAAACGTGGCGCGAGAAATCGCGCACGAGATAGCTGCCCGGCGCCCACGCTGGGAAGAGGATGTCGACAGCCTTGCGCGCAGGCGCCGCGGGAATCTCGATCGTGATCTCGAATTCATGACTCTGCGGCTCGGGCATGGCGACCCGATAGCGGATGGGCGAAAGCGGCATGATTGGATGCGAATAGTAACATGCACGGCCCGGTGACTGCCGACGCTTCCCGACGCTGGTTCGTTCTTCGGGCGGTCGGGAATGGCAATCAGGTCGCGGTTTGCGGCGGCGGCGTGCTGTCGGGCTTGGGGCTATCGGCTGAGGACGGCTCCGAGGGAATCGGCAGGAAAACGCGGAAGATGGCGCCGCCTTGCGCTCCGTCGCCCACCTCGATCCAGCCGTCGTGGTCTTTGACGATGCCATGGCTGACCGGAAGGCCCAACCCACTGCCTTCACCGGCATCTTTCGTGGTGAAGAAGGCGTCGAAAATGCGGGCGCGATCCGCGACCGGGACGCCGGGGCCGGTGTCGCAAAGCTCGATGAGCAAAAACGGCGATGGCGGCGCAAGATCGAGCCCCTCTTTGCGGCGAATGACGTAATGAAGATTGATGGTCAGCTTGCCACCGTCGGGCATCGCCTGAATGGCATTCATGATCAGGTTGAGACACACCTGCTGAATCTCGTCCTCGTCGCCGGGGATGGGGCGAAGCTCGGGCTCGCTGTTCAGCTCGACCTCGATGTGGTGTTGCTTGAGGCTCTCCTCGACGAATTCGAGGGTGCCGCGTACGGCTTTGAGCACGTCCGCCTGGCTCGTGGTGGGCCGGCTTTTGCGCGAGGAATCGAGGACCTGGCGGATGATCTTGGTGATGCGGTCGACTTGGGTCGAGATGATCTCGGCGTTTTTTTGCACGTTCGCCGGGTCGTCCGCGCGACGGGCGAGGGTGCGCGCGCGGCCGCCGATGACGTTGAGCGGAGTGCCCACCTCGTGGGCGATTTCGGCGGCCATCTGTCCGACGGTGGCAAGCTTCTCGGCGCGGCGGAGATGTTCTTCGGTGGCCATGCGAGCGGCGGTGGCCCGCGCCTCTTTTTCGCGTGCCTCGCGCAGGTAGCGCATCATCTCGTTGAAGCGTCCGGCCAGGCGGCCGATTTCGTCGTCGCGTTCGGGAAGCACGGCCCGCGACAGGTCGCCCTTGGAAACGCCGTCGATGGCCTCGACCAACCGTCGCAACGGGGTGGCCACTCGCCGCATGAGCATCACGTAGACCGCGATGGCGAAGGCGGCCACGAAGACTACGAGGATCGGCGCCAGGCGCTCGACGGAGAGCAGAACCTCCTGGCCGATGAATGCGCCGTCGCGCACCAGCCCGAGGAATGCGACCACTTGGCGCCTGGGCTCGCCCGGTGGTTCGTTGTGCAGCGGAATGGCCATGGCGTAAAACGGCGGAATGCCTTTGAGGTCGAACAGTCTTCCGACGGGTGAATCCAGCTTGGTGGCTTCGTCGACGAGGCCCGCCCACGAGTTGTTCGGTCGCTGGGCGCCCCAGGCGAGCGCCTCCAGGCGGAACGACCCGCCTTTGCTCGTCTGTGCGGAAACGAGCTCGCGCAACACTTCGCCGGCGCGTGCGGCCGGCAGCGGCTCGAGGCCGATCACCAGCGCATCGGCGACGGCGTGCGCTTCGCGATCCATGTCTCGCAGCTGATCCGCTCGCAACACCAACAACACAGAGCCAACGGCCGCGGCGAGAACCGCGGCCATGAGCACGGTGGTAATGATGGCGACGCGCGGTCCGAGCTTCATGATAGGCGGCGATTATAGTACCGTCGTTCCGTCATCAAGGAGGTGTCCACATGCGTCGAATGATCCTCGTATCCACCACGTTCGTAGCTGCTGCAATCCTTAGCTCGTCGTCCGCCTTCGCGCAGACCACCGCCGAGGCCACGGTCACGCCCGCCACGTCGGGGCACGGTCGTGGGATCGGCGTCGGCGCCCTCACCATGCTCAACGGGGCCAGCGGCGGGCTGTTCACCTGGGGCAATCCCAGCGGGGCTTTCCACCTCGATGGATTCTTTGGGCTCCATCGCTACAATCCCAACGGCAATAACACGACCAGCTTTAGCCTCGGCGGTCGTGGCTGGTACCACGTGCACGCCGCGTCCTTCGCAGACTTTTCCCTCGGTGGTGGTCTTGGCATCGTTCGCTGGGAAACGAACCCGGGCAACGCAGGCAATGACGATCGCATTGACGTCACTCTCGAGCTAGGCGGTCAGATTCGCGCCTTTCTCGTTCCCAATGTGGCGCTCATCGCCGACCTGGGCCTCGGCGTCGTTTTCGGTCGGCAGGACGATATGATGATCGGTGGACAGTCCTTCGGCGGCGGGAACGGCGGCCCCGGAAGCGCTCCTGCGGATTTCGTCCAAGGCAGCCTGGGCATCGCCTACTTCTTCGAGTAGACCTTCCGCTCGTCAATGAAGAACGAGCGTAGCGCCGAAGAACCGAATTTCGTGATTGTCCGCGGCGCCCGCGAACACAACCTGCACATCGATGAGCTGGCGGTCCCCAAACGCCAGCTCGTCGTGTTTACGGGCGTGTCCGGGTCGGGAAAGTCGTCTCTGGCCTTCGACACGTTGTATGCCGAAGGACAGAGGCGTTATGTCGAATCGCTCTCGTCCTACGCGCGGCAGTTTTTGGGGCAGCTCGAAAAGCCCAAGTACGACCAGATTCGCGGGCTTTCGCCGACCATCGCCATCGAGCAGAAGTCGGCGTCGTCGAACCCGCGCTCGACGGTGGGAACGGTCACCGAGATTTACGACTATTTGCGCGTTCTTTACGCCCGGGCCGGCGAACAGCGCTGCCACCTGTGCGGCGGCGAAGTTGCCGCCCGCTCGGCCGGCGAGATCGTGGGCGAGCTGCTTACCCTGCCGCCCAAGACCAAGGTAACGCTCCTGGCGCCCAAGGCGGACAACCGCAAGGGCGAGTTCCGCGACGTGTTCGACGAGGCCCGCAAGGCCGGCTTCGTCCGGGTGCGCGTCGACGGTGTGGTCGAGCGGCTAGAGGATGTGACCGCGCTCGACAAGAAGAAGAAGCACTCGGTGCAGATCGTCGTCGACCGGCTGTCGCTGGATGCGGCCGATCGTGCGCGCTTGTCCGATTCCATTGAAACGGCGTTGCGCGCTGGCGAGGGAACCCTGCTGGTTGCCGTCGAAGGTGAAGAGCGCGAGCGCGCCTACAGCGAGGAGCGCGCCTGTCCGAATTGCGGCGTCGGTCTTCCCGAGCTTTCGCCTCAGTCCTTCTCGTTCAACAGCCCGCTCGGCATGTGCGTCGATTGCAACGGCCTCGGCTCGAAGCTGGAGGTCGACCCGGATCTGGTCGTACCGAACACGGATTTGTCGATTTCCGAAGGCGCCATCGAGCCGTGGGGCGAGCGTTTTGCCCGCGAAGAAGGCTGGACCACGCGCATCGCCTCCGCCCTCGAACGCGAGATGGGCATTCCGCTGAAAAAACCGTGGAAGCAGCTCACGCCACGGCAGCGCGAGATCGTCCTTTACGGAACCGGCGAGAAGCGCGTGCAGGTCAGCTGGACGGGCAAGCACGGCGGTGGCTCGTGGGCCATGCGCTTCGAAGGCGTGGCCAACAACATCAAGCGCCGCTGGCACGACACGCATTCCGAGATGATGCGGCAGTGGCTGGGCAAGTATTTTCGCGAACAGATCTGCCGCGCCTGCAAGGGCAAGCGGTTGCGGCCGGAGTCGCGTGCGGTCTTCTTGGCCGACAAGAACATCGTCGACGTCACGTCGCTGACCGTGTCCGAGGCGGAAAAGCACTTCGCCACGCTGCCGCTGGCCGGAGCGCGCGCGCAAATCGCCGCCGAGATCTTGAAGGAAGTGCGCACGCGCCTCGGGTTTCTGCTCAACGTGGGACTCGACTATCTGACCCTCGATCGCGTGGCTTCCTCGCTGTCGGGTGGCGAAGCGCAGCGCATTCGACTTGCATCGCAGCTCGGCTCGGAGCTTTCCGGCGTCATGTACGTGCTCGACGAGCCCTCCATCGGCCTTCACCAGCGCGACAACCTGCGCTTGATCGCGACGCTGCGGCGCCTGCGCGATCTCGGCAACAGCGTCATCGTCGTCGAGCACGATGCGGAAACCATCGAAGCGGCAGACTACGTCGTGGATTTCGGGCCCGGGGCAGGGCGGCAGGGCGGGCACGTCGTGGCCGCCGGTACGCCCAAGCAAATCGAAGCCAATCGCAAATCGCTGACCGGTCGCTACATGTCCGGCGCGGAACGCATCGAAGTGCCGAGCGAGCGGCGCAAGCCCAAGGGCTTTCTCACCCTGCGCGGAGCGCGCGAGCACAACCTGCGCAACGTCGACGTGGATTTCCCGCTGGGCGTGCTCTTGGCCATTACCGGCGTTTCCGGGGCGGGAAAATCGTCGCTCATCAACGGCATTTTGCATCCGGCCCTTCGGCGCAAACTGTACGGTGGAACCGAAGCGGTGGGGACGTTCGCCAGCCTCGCCGGGATCGACCAGATCGACAAGGTGGTCGACATCGATCAAAAGCCGATCGGCCGTACGCCGCGATCGAACCCGGCGACCTACACCAAGGCCTTCGATCACATTCGCGAGCTCTACGCCAGCACGCCCGAGGCGAAAACGTTCGGCTTCGGCCCCGGCCGCTTTTCGTTCAACGTCAAAGGCGGTCGCTGCGAGGCTTGCGAAGGCGACGGCGTAAAGACCGTCGAGATGCACTTCTTGGCCGACGTTCACGTCACCTGCGAAGTCTGTCGCGGCCGACGCTACAACGACGCCACTTTGCGGGTGAAGTGGAAGGGCCTCGACATTGCGCAGATGCTGGAGACTACGGTTTCCGAAGCGCTCGGACTTTTCGAGCATCACCGCCAGCTTTCGCACATCCTGAAAACCCTCGACGACGTGGGCCTCGGCTACATCGCGCTCGGCCAGTCGGCCACCACGCTGTCGGGCGGGGAAGCCCAGCGGGTGAAGCTTTCGCGCGAGCTGGCCAAGCGGGATACCGGGCGCACGCTCTATCTTCTCGACGAGCCTACCACCGGCCTGCACTTCGACGATGTCCGCCGCTTGCTCCAGGTGCTCGACCGCTTGGTCGCCGCGGGCAACACGGTTCTCGTCATCGAGCACAACCTCGACGTCATCAAGACTGCTGACTACCTCATCGACCTTGGCCCCGAGGGCGGCGCGGCCGGCGGCGACGTCATTGCCGCGGGCACGCCCGAGGAAGTCGCGAAGGTTGCGCGCTCGTACACCGGCCAGTTCCTCGGCAAGTTGCTCGGCAAGCGCCGCTCGTAAAGTGGCCGCGAAAGGCGGACCGGGAAAGTCCCTTTCGCGCCTTCTGTAACGCGTCGCTTATTTCCGAACTCCAGAAACGGCGTGACAATGAAATGGCGTGGGCAACGAGACGCTGGTCATCGACAAGTCGAAGGATCTAGTCGGCAAGGTCCTCGGGGAGTATCGACTGGTGACCGCGCTTCGCAGCGGCGGCATGGGTACCGTCTACTACGCCGAGCACACGCTCATCGGGCACCGCGCGGCCATCAAGATCCTGCGCCCTGAGGTGGCACGCGATCCTCAGGTGGTCTCGCGTTTCCTCACCGAGGCGCGCGCGGTAAACGACATTCGTCATCCCAACGTCGTCGAAATTACCGACATGGGGCAGCTGGGCGATCTGCACTACATCGTGATGAGCTTTCTCGAAGGGGAGACGCTCGGCGAACGATTGGAGCGCTCCAAGATCCTCGACGAGTCGGCCACGGTGCGCATCGTTCGGCAGATCGCTTCGGCACTGGCGGCCGCGCACGATCGCAACGTCGTCCATCGCGACCTCAAACCCGAGAACGTCTTCCTGCTCAACCATCCCGACTATCCCGACTACGTCAAAGTCCTCGATTTCGGCATCGCCAAGCTTCTCGGATCCGACCCTTCGGCATCGCCGCATAGCACGCTCGTGGGCACCGCCATCGGTACGCCGGCCTATATGTCGCCCGAACAGTGCCGCGGCGACGCCAACCTCGATCATCGCAGCGACATCTATTCGCTCGGCGTGATGCTGTACGAGATGACGGCCGGTGTGCTTCCCTTCCGTTTCGACTCGACCGCCGAGATGCTGCAGGCGCACGTGCAGACGCAGCCTGTGCCACCGGGCGAGATCAATCGCAAGCTGTCGAAGCACATGAACGACGCCATCCTTCGCGCTTTGCGGAAGGATCCGGCGCAGCGATTCGCCAGCATGCGCGAGCTGCGCGATGCCGTGGAAAACATCCCACGGCCGGCCCCGTCGATAGGCGCGTCCGCCACCGAAGAGGAAACCTTCGAGAAGCGAGAAAAGCGCGAAGCGACCTTCGTGGTGGAGAAGCTGACCAGCATCATACGCAAGCGTCTCGATAGCGATGCCTTGGTCGTGCCGTCCATGCCAGCCATCGCGCTTCAATGCATGCATTTGCTCGAAGATCCGAACCAGAGCTTCAAACACGTCAGCGACCTGGTGGGCAAGGATCCGGTGCTCGCCTCGCGGGTTCTGCGCCTGGCGAACAGCGCGGCCTTTCCCGGCAAGGTCCCCGCCATCACTCTGCAGAATGCCATCTCACGCATGGGCACCGAGGGGCTCAAGCTCGCGCTCGTGCACTATTCGATGTTCCAGGCATTTTCGTCGCGTGACGAACGTATTCAGGCGGCGTTTCGCGGAATCTGGGAGCACTCCTTGGCGGTCGCGCTCATTGCCAAAGAGCTCGCTGGCTTGCTGGAAGCGCCGAACAGCGTCGATCCGGGCGCCGCCTACGTGGCCGGACTGCTGCACGACGTGGGCAAGCCGGTGGTGGCGGCACTTCTCCTCGAAGCCGAGAAGCTGATGAGCCTGCAGAAGTCTTCCGTGCCGTGGATCAGCCACGCTGTCTGGAAACGCGTGGTGGATGGATCGCACCGTGACGTCGGAGTGGCGCTGGCCCAGCACTGGAAGCTGCCGGCCGAGATCGGCAGCGCCATCGAGAAGTGCCAAAGCTACGATGCTCAAACGCCCTTCTGCTGCTCCAACCTCGTTTGCCTCGCCAACGCGTTTGCGAAGGTTCAGGGCCTTTACTCGGGCGACTTCGATCTGACATCGATCCAAGCCCTCGTGGCCGAAGGCAAGCGGCTGCTCGGCCTTCGCGACGAGGCGCTCGCGCTCATGTGCACCGGCCTTTACGGTCGGGTCGGCACCCTGTTCGAGGGCAAGAGGGCGTTGTCGTAATGGAAACCCTCGAAGGGTTTCCAAACCTTCCCGCGATGCCCGCGATGGTCCGCGCCGAGCAAAGCTCGGCGGCTCCCCACGCGTTTCCCTAGCCCGCGCGTGTGCGGTAGCGGGCAGGGTAGTTGAAAAGTGCTTCCCGTTGGAGCTCGGCTGTAAGCCGGGTTCTGTTCTTGCGCTCGTTGCCTTGCGCAAGTGGCGGTCATTCATCTGGGCCGACCGTTGCCGACCGGCTCGAGCGACCAACTTGGAATCTGGATTCGACGAGGACGGCGCCGGCGGTTTCCCGCGATTCCTTTTCGGTCTTGCTCCAGGTGGGGTTTGCCGTGCCCCTCCTGTCACCAGGAGAGCGGTGTGCTCTTACCACACCGTTTCACCCTTGCCGAACATGCCGCTTTCGGCGCGCCAGGCGGTTTGTTTTCTGTTGCACTTTCCTTCGAGTCACCTCGACTGGCCGTTAGCCAGCACCCTGCCCAAGGAGCCCGGACTTTCCTCGACGGCACCAAGGCACCGTCGCGACCACCTTTCGAGCTCCAGCGGGAAGCGCGGAGAGTATAGCGCGAAGGCGCGCAGGCGCGAACTACGATCCCGCGGCAGGCGGGGTGTCGGTCGGATCTTTCATTAGGTTCTCCCAATAAACGATCCGGTGGCAGTACGGGCAGGTCTCGATCGTGTTGCCGCGCTGAAGAACATTGTACAGCTGGGGCGGCACGTTCATGTTGCAGCCTTGGCAGGTACCGTTGCGAACCGTCGTCACGGCGAGCCCGCGGCGCATGCGAATGGCCCCGTAGCGCTTGAGCACGTCGGGGCGGACACCTGCTGCGATCTTGTCGCGACCCACTTTGATCTCGGCGATCTTGCCTTCCAACTCGGCCATCTTCTTGCGGCCGATCTCGGCATCCTTGTCGATCGACTTGCGCAGGCCCTCGATCTCTGTCGCGCGCTCGGCGAGCATCTTCTCTTTGGCCTGGACCGCCTCGATGAGCTTGGCGATCTCTTGCTCGCGGCTTTGGACGCTTTCGCGCGTCTGTTCCATTTCGCGCTGAGCGGCCACGTACTCTTTGGAATTCTTGGCCAGGGAGAGCTTGTTCTTGGCGCCCGAGGCCGAGGACTCGTCGGTCTGCAGCTGGCTCTTCTGATCCGAGTAGTAGCGCTGGGATTCCGTGAGCTGGGCGCGTTCGTTCTCGAGAAGTGCTTCGACCCTTGCTAAGTCGCTCTGGGAGGCTTCGAGCTTGGCGGGTATCGCTTTGAGTGCGTTGGTCAGTTCCTGAATCTGAGCGTCGTATCGTTGGAGCTCTTCGAGACGCTTAAGCTGATCGCGCAACTTTTCCTCCTGGGCTTTGGTGCGAGCCACGTTTCGTACGAGAGACGAAGGACAATCCGGCAGGCGCTAATGGAGTGGGCCCACCTGGATTCGAACCAGGGACCGAGCGGTTATGAGCCGCCAGCTCTGACCGCTGAGCTATGGGCCCAGCCTTGCATAGGATTTCCGTCAACAAGCGGGGCGAAGCATACTCACCACGCGCGTGTGTGTCCAGGATTGTGCGGGAGAAAACGATTCGTTTTTGAATCGTTAGCCTACGCACGCGAAACCAAGCCAGATTTACCTCATCGGACGGCGCTGCCGATCACCGTCGCAATCAAGAAAAGGCCGAGAACGATGCGGTATACGACGAATCCATAGGTGGTTTGGGTGCGCAGAAAGCGCAGAAGCCACCCGACGGCGAGGTAGCCCGAAACGGCCGCGACGACCAATCCGGTGATGAGCGCGGTCGTGCCGACTTCACGATCGTGCAGCAGCTTCGGAAGCTCGAACACACCGGCGGCGGCAACGGCCGGGATGGACAGCAGAAAGGAGAATCGGGCGGCGGCGTCGCGCCGGAAGCCGAGGATCATGGCCGCAATCAGCGTGATTCCCGAGCGCGAGGTTCCAGGAACGAGCGCCAACGCCTGCGCCATGCCGACGACAAGAGCGTCGCGCAGAGTGAACGATTCGAACAGTCGTTCGTGGCGCGCTTTTTTCTCGACGATGGCCATCAGGATGCCGACCACGATGAGCGAGGTGGCAATCACCAGGATCGAGCGCAGCGGTCCTTCGATCGCGTGCTTGGCCAAAATGCCGATGATGCCGATGGGAACCGTGCCGACGACGATGTAGAGCAACATGCGGGCATCGAGGCTTCGCCGGGTCTCGGGCTTGGCGGCGGCGGCAAGCATGCGTCCGAGATCGCGCAGAAAGAAGCCGATGACGGCCATCAGCGTTCCGAGCTGAATGACCGCCGCAAAGGCAGCGCCACCGTCGGGCCAGCCAAGTAAGGCCGGAACCAGACGCAGGTGCGCCGTCGAGGAGATAGGAAGAAACTCAGTGATGCCCTGGACGAGACCGAGGACGATGGCGTGTAGGATTGTCAAAGTGCGCGCAGTTTACACAACAAAAGGACCCTGGGCGAAGCCCGCCTGCGCTCACGCGATTATCTCGGCCAAAGCCAGTTGACCTCTCCGCCGTGCACGGAAATCGCTTTGCCAGCGCTCGTCCGTATCTGAAGGGCACCCGACGCATCGACGCCCTCGGCGACGCCATCCACGCGTCCACTTGATTGGTCTGTCCAACACGGCTGTCCGAGAAGGGCGTAGCGGTTCCACTCGTGAAGGGTCGCCGCCGGACCGTGGGAGACGAAAGCGTCGTAGCGTGGCTCGAACGCGTTCAAGAACGAAGCGAGAAGGGGCGCAGGATCGAGCGACGTGCCCAGCGCCAGGCGAATCGACGTGGCGCGGGCCAAGTCGTCGGGAAAAGCATCGGCATTGACGTTGATGCCAATGCCCAGAACGACGTGCCGGACGCGCTCGCCTTCGCTGGACATCTCGGTGAGAATGCCGGCCACCTTGCGGGGGCCGCCGGCACCGTCGAGCAGGACATCGTTTGGCCATTTCAGCTTGGGTGCGAGACCAAACTGCAACAACGTCGCTGCCAGCGCCGCTCCGGCCAGCAGGGTCAGGGGCGCGACGTTTCGGGCGGGCAGGGCAGGACGGAGCAGCAGGGAGAACGTCAGATTCTCGCCGGGCCGCGAATGCCAGCTGCGTCCGCGCCGGCCGCGGCCCTTGGTCTGCTCGTCGGCGACGATGAGCACGCCTTCGCCCGCACCCGCAGTTGCCCGGGCTGCGACTTCGTCGTTGGTGGATCCGCACGTGGGCAGGTGCTCGAAAGGCCGGCCCAGTCTCGTGGTTCGAAGCGCAGCGGTGAACCTCGCCGCGAAGCTCGCATCCGAGTCGGCGCTCGAGCTCGTCACGGTCTTCCGATGTCGAGGGCGATAGCGATGTCGAGCGCCAGATCGACCGACGGAGCCGAGTGGGTGAGGGCGCCCGCCGAAACGATGTCCACGCCCGTGCGGGACAGGGCGGGAATCTTGGCCAGCGTCACGCTGCCCGAAACCTCCAGCAGTGGCCGCGGCGAGCACCGTGCCGCCTTGGCGACCGCCTTCTCGATGTCCGCCACGCTGAAATTGTCGAGAAGGACGATTTCGGCGCCGGCCTCCAGCGCCTCGTCGAGCTGGGCCAACGAGTCCACCTCCACCTCGATCTTGAGCCCGTGAGGAACCATCCCGCGCGTCTTGCGCACGGCCGCCGCAACTCCACCCGCCAGAGCGACGTGGTTGTCTTTGATGAGCACGCCGGAGCCGAGGTCGAAGCGATGATTGCTCGCGCCTCCCATGCGCACGGCGTATTTCTCGAGCAGGCGAAAGCCGGGGGTCGTCTTGCGCGTGTCGGCGATACGCAGCGCGGATCCGGCTGCCGCCTTGACGAAGGCGTGCGCCAGCGTTGCGGTGCCCGACAAGCGCTGCACGAAGTTCAGCGCGGTCCGCTCTGCCGCGAGCAGAGAGAGCGCCCGACCGGTGTAGGTTGCGACGCGCGCACCGGCTGGAACCTGGTCGCCGTCCTTGGCCAGAGCCAGCACATTAATGGTTGCGTCGACGCGACTGAACACCGCCGTGGCGATGGGCAGCCCCGCCAGCACCAGCGACTCGCGCGCCACCAAGTGCGCCGTCGCCGTCGCACCAGGATCCAAGACGGCTTGGCTCGTTACGTCGCCTCGGCCCAGATCTTCTTCCAAAGCCAAGTTGATGAGCTGGCGAACCGCGTGGGTATCGAGCAGAGCGTCGGGCATGGCCGGAGCATAGCCGGCCTAGGCGCCCGGACGCCACATTGACTCGCGGGTGGGACCGAGGTAGGTAAGCCCCAAAATGCGTGTAATTGCTGGTGCCGAACGCGGACGAAAGCTGCGTGCGCCACGTGGAGCTACAACGCGGCCGACCGGAGCCAAGGTTCGCGAAGCGATGTTCAACATTCTTGGCCCGCTTCCGCCGCAGCCCGTGCTGGATCTGTTCGCCGGGACGGGAGCGCTCGGTATCGAGGCTCTATCGCGCGGCGCTAGCCGGGCAACGTTCGTCGAACGAGACTCGCGTGCGTTGGCGGCACTACACCGGAACCTGCGCGACTTCGGCTTGAACGAGCGCGCTCGCGTGCTGGACGGAAAAGTCACGCTGGCCCTGCAGCGGCTGTCGGCCGAGAAGGGCGAGAAATTCTGCTCGGTGTTCGTGGATCCGCCATACGCGGCCGATGAAGCCGAATCGGTTTTGTCCATGCTCGAGGGCGGCGACATCCTGGACACGAGCGCCGTCATCGTCGTCGAGCACGACCGACATCACGTTCCGCCCGAGCAAGTCGGCTCGCTGCACATGGTCGATCGACGCTTTTACGGCGACACCGGCATTTCGTTCTATCGTCTCCAGTGGGAGCTGTCTTAGTGCCAGCGGCGCGAGGGCGGACCATCGCCGTCTATCCCGGCACCTTCGACCCGATCACGAACGGCCACCGCGACATCGTGCGGCGGGCGCTGGGGTTGTTCGACCAGGTGGTGGTGGCGCTGGCCGTGAACGTGAACAAGCGACCGCTCTTTCCCCTGACGACGCGCATGGCTATGATCCGAGACGTGGTCGGCGACAACGACCGAGTTAAGGTCGATTCCTTCGAAGGACTGCTCGTCGACTTCGCTCGCGTGCGCGGTGCTCGCTTTCTCATCCGGGGGTTGCGGGCGGTTGCAGACTTCGAATATGAGTTCCAATTTGCCCATATGAATCGACAACTTGCGCCAGATATTGAAACCATTTTCTTACCTACCAACGAAGAGAACTTCTACGTTTCGTCGTCGCTGGTGCGCGAAGTGGGGCTGATGGGCGGCGACGTTTCGCGATTGGTCCCATCCACGATTCTTGGAACCTTAAATAAAAAGTTTAAGAAGGTTCGAAAACATGGCGCTTGAGCTGGCGAAAAGACTGCTCTCTATTTCGCCGTCTGCAACCATGAAAGTGACCGCCAAAGCAGCCGAGCTGCGGGCTCAAGGGGTGGACGTGGTTAGCTTCGGTGCGGGCGAGCCGGACTTCGATACACCGGCGTCCATAAGGGAGGCGGCCAAGCGCGCTCTCGATGCGGGCGCGACCAAGTACACGGCGGTGGAAGGTACGCCGGCGTTGCGACGGGCGGTGGCGGCTTGGTTCGCCAAAGCGCATGGCTTCGAAGTAACGCCCGACCAGGTCATGGTCAGCTCGGGCGCGAAGCAGGTCATCCACAACGCCTTCCATGCGGTTCTGGGCGAAGGCGACGACGTCATCCTGCCGGCGCCTTGCTGGGTCAGCTACGCCGAGATTGCCAAGCTCGCCGGCGCTCGTCCGGTGCCGGTGCTGGCGAGCGCCGCCGACGGCTTTCAGCCGGACGTCGACGCCATCGCTCGCGCCATCACGCCAGCCGCGCGCATGATCGTTCTTTGTTCGCCCTCGAATCCGACCGGTGTTATTTACGACGAGGCGACCGTCCGTGCCATCGTCGACCTGGCGATCCGGCACGACCTTTGGATTCTTACCGACGACATCTACCGCAGCCTGCACTACGGCTCGGTGCAAATCGTTCAGCCAGCCTCGCTCGGCGCCGAGATCCGGAAACGCACCATCGTGGTGGATGGCGTCTCCAAGAGCTACGCGATGACCGGCTGGCGCATCGGCTTCGCCTTGGCCGAAGCCCGGGTCATCGAGGCGATGGCGACGCTGCAAGGGCAGACGACCACCAATGCGGCCGCCGTCAGTCAGGCCGCCGCGCTGGCCGCCGTCGAGGGGCCGACCGACGACCTCGAAACCATGCGCCGGGAATTCGACCGCCGCCGCCAATACATGGTCCGGACACTGCGGGCCATGCCCGGCGTTACTTGTGTCGAGCCCCAGGGCGCCTTCTACGCCTTTCCCGACATCATGGCATTCCTGGGCAAGCGAACGCCAGCCGGCCAGCTCATCACGGACGACGTTGTCCTTTGCCAGTACCTCATCGAAGAAGGGCGGACTGCTCTCGTTCCCGGCTCGGCCTTCTTTGCGCCCGGCTTCGTGCGCTTGTCCTACGCCACGTCGCAGGCCAACATCGAAAAGGGTCTAGCTCGGATGGCGCTCGCACTCGCCGCGCTCACGTAGACGCGGGCTCAAGGCTCAACTGGTCGGCTGCCCCATCGCCGTGCGTTTGCGGCGCAGTTTCTCGACCAGGGTGGTTCGGTTGAGGCCGAGCAACTCGGCGGCGCGATTCTTGTTGCCGCCTGTTCGCTCCAGCGCTTCGGAAATCATACGGTCCTCGACGGATTCCAGAATGGCGCGCAGGTCGGTTCCGTCGCTGGGCAGATCCGGTATGGGCGTGACCGGCGTTACCCGGTTGTGCAGGACCTGCCGGATGTTGGGCGGCAGGTCGGTGAGGGCGATGTGACCCGAGCCTTTCAAGATGACGAGACGTTCGAGCAGGTTTTCCAGCTCGCGGATGTTGCCGGGCCACGGATAGCGCTTGAGTGCCGCCATCGCCTCGGGCATCAGCCCGCCCACGCTGCGGCGGTTTTTCTCGTTGAAGCGCTTGATGAAGTGCTCGCACAGCAGCGGAATGTCCGACGAGCGGTGGCGCAGCGACGGCACCTCGACGGGAATGACGTTGAGGCGCCAGAACAGGTCGGCCCGAAACCGACCGGCGGCGACATCGGCGTCCAGCTTGCGGTTGGTGGCCGCCAGGATGCGAACGTCGATGCGCTGATCGATTTCGTCGCCCACCGGCCGAACGATGCCATCTTGGATCAGTCGCAGAAGCTTGGCTTGAACCGCCGGTTCCATCTCGCCGATCTCGTCGAGCAGAATGGTTCCGCCGTCGGCTTCGGCGAAACGGCCGATACGCGACGAGGTGGCGCCCGTGAAGGCCCCGCGGGAGTGACCGAAGAGCTCGGATTCGACCAGGTTGACTGGAATGGCCGCACAGTTGACCGCGACAAAGGGCTTCCTTGCGCGCGACGACCCGGCTACCAGCGATCGCGCAACTAGCTCTTTGCCGGTACCCGACTCGCCGGTGACAAGCACGGTGCAGCTGGTGTCCGCCACCTGCGCGAGGAGCGAAAGCACGTTGACCATGGCCGGGTCGTTGCCCAAAAGCCATGGCGCATACCGATCCCGCCAGGCGATGGGGTCGGGACCTGCGTTGGGTATGATCGTGTTCGAAAACCCGAGCGCGCTCGCCAAGACTTCTTCCAGGCTTCGGATCTCTACGGGCTTGACCAGAAAGTCTCGCGCACCCGCTCGCATGGCCCGTACCGCATCCGTCACCTCGGCGCTGCCGCTCATTACAATTACCGGAGTCATGGGTGATTTCAGGCGGACGGCATCCAAGATGCCGAAACCATCCACGCCCGGCATCCGCAGATCGGTCACGACCGCGTCGAAGTTCTCGTGCTCGAGCCTGTCGAGGCCGCCTGGACCGTCCGCCGTGGTTACATCGTAGGAAACGGAACGAAGAAGACGTGCCATACCCCGACACAGAGCTTCTTCGTCGTCACAGAGCAGAACCTTCGCCATCAGGTAGCCTCAAAGCGGCATCGTAGTATACACGTCGTCTCAACCGAAGATCTAGACGTGCAAGTTACAAAATCGAGTCGCAGAGCCGCCTTAGTGTGACGCCGCCTGACCTTTCGGTCAAGTTACCGGCGGCCTTTCCTGGATTGCATTTCTTTTGTATTTCCTTTGCATTTCCTTTGCGTCTTCCTTTTCCATTTTCCTCTCGTCTTGTTCGCTTTGTAGGTTGTCTACTTGCCGGTAGGTCTTGCTTGCGTCTTCAGGGCTGCGTATATCCGATCCATGGCAGATCCGGTTCGGACCCTCTTGCTCGAGATCGAAGAACAGTGCCGACAACTTCATGGTTGCCGGCTGGTGCAAGCGGCGGGCGGCGAGCTGCGCATGGCCAAGCTCAAGACGCTTTTCTCGGCACCCGTGTCGCCCGGATACGCGGCCTTCGCAGCTCGTTACGACGGTGGCCTACTGGCCCGACCGGTCGCTGGCGCAAGTGATGCCACGAGCTCCGGGGCCGCCGCCGCACCGTCGGGCGACGAAGCGTACTTGCATCTGCTTAGCTTCGACGAAGCGCAAAAGATCCTGCGGGAGGCGGCGCAGCCCCAAGACTGGAAGGGCTTGTGGCCGGTGGCCCGTCGCGATGTTCGCGTCTTTGCGCTCGACTTCGAGGCGACCACCGACGGAGAGCAGCCGGTCGTCGAGGTTGCGGATCGGAGCGTGGACCGGGTGGGCAGCAGTTTCTTGCGCTTTCTGTCGGCGTGCCTCGGCGAAATTGCGCTCGGCGAAGGCAGCGACCCGCTGACTTTGGCGCGGGAGTTGTGCCGTCGCGATCCCGGTCTGGGCGAGCACTGGGTTCACCTCATTGACTTTCTCGAAGACTCCGGCCGTAAGAGCGAAATCGATGCCGTGCTCGACGAGGCTCTTCGTTGTGCCAGCCCGCCCGGCCCGGCCTTGGTGATTCAGGTCGCCTTGCGTGGGCTCGACAAGGGCGAAGGCGACCGTGCGATGGCGGCCATCGAAGATGCGCTGGGCCTGGAGCCGCTGACCGCGCGAGATGACGATGCCCGTCTGGATGCGGCGGCTATTTTGCTCGTGCTGGCTGGCGAGCGTGGCGACGCGAAGGCCGTCGAGCGAGCGAAGGAAGCTCTCGGAGGCGCCGCGGCCTCGACCGGGGCCTACTGGCGTGGCGAAGCGCTGCGCGCCTACGTGCTCGGCGATCAGGCGCGTGCGCAGCTGGCGGCGCGCGTGGTGGGCGCGCTCGTGAAAGGCGACGAAGATCTCGCGCGACTCGCGCAGGCTAGCCCGAAGTTGCAAATCGCGCTCAAAGCAATGCTCAAGGCCAGGGACGCTCTCGAGCAGGGCGATTTGGACGAGGCGGTTCGGCAGGCGCGAACGGCAGTGAACGAACGCCCGGATCTCGGCGTGTGCCAAGCCGTGCTGGCCGAGACGCTCAACGCGATTCGCGATCGCGGGGCGCTCGAGGCTGCCCGCCGGGCCACCGAGCTGAACCCGGCGCTCGTCGACGGTTGGCGTGAGCTCGGCGACGCGTACATGGAAGCTCGCCAGGCCGGCAAGGCGGAGGCTGCCTATCGCGAAGCACTGGCGCGGGACGAAAGTTACGCCCTGGCGCGCGCCAAGCTGGCCCAGGCGCTGCTGGAGCAGGGCTCGTCGCGCGAGGCCTTGGACATGGCGCTGGCGGCGGAAGATCGTGGTGGCGACGCGTTCATGGTGGCCGCCATTCGTGGCGACATTCTGGCCGAGATGAGCCGCCACGGCGACGCCGCCGAGTCCTATGACCGTGCCATTCGCTTGGAGCCCGAGGATCACTGGGTCCTCCACCAAGCAGCCATTGCGCACAGCCGGGCAGGCAACGATCAGCGCGCCGCCGACCTCTTCGAGCAAGCGATTCGCCACGACCGCGACGGCTGCCACCAAACTTTCATCGACTACGGCGATCTCTTGCGCCGGCAGGGCCGCATCGGCGACGCTGTTCGCATGTATCGCAGGGCGGTGGCTGCCGTTCCGAGCGATCCCGACTGGCGCCGGGTTCTGCGCGAAGCGGAGCGCGAGCTGATGGCCGCACCGAACTAAGGAGTCGCTTTCGGGCGGCTCCGCGTTGGTATTCACCTGCAACCGTGCACAACAACTTCCCCTTTCCGCTGGGGCCGTGCTATCACTTTCCGCGTTCGCGCGAGTAGCTCAGTTGGTAGAGCATCGGCTTCCCAAGCCGAGGGTCGCGGGTCCGAGTCCCGTCTCGCGCTCTAAGATGAGCTGACCCAACCGGATGGAATCGTTCGAGATTTCTTCTGGCTCCCCAAGCCGTGTAACTCCGCCTGTAACTCCGGCAGTACATCTGCGAGACGCTCCTCGCGCGCCTTGCTCCGGGCCGCCGCCAGTTGAGCCGGCAGGTCGACCGCCGTGCCAAAGTAGATCTCGTCCGGCGTCTGGCCGGCGAAGGCCAAATGTGGCATCTGGGTGTTGTGCTGTTCGATGAAGACCGCCACGAGAACGCGAAGCCGCTCAATCGAGTCGAGGGAGTTGAGGTAGAGCCATTGGTGTTTCAGCGAACGCCAGAACGCCTCGATCATCGAGTTGGAATAGGCAACATCGACTTGTGCGAGGACGCGCTCCAGGCGGGCACTGAACAGAGTGTCGTCTACGGAGCTGTTGATGTTCTCGATGCCAGAGTCGGCGAACAGAAGCGGCCGACCCGCGAATACCATGCCAACCTCGCGCTCGGACGAGTTTGGACCAGGTGGTGGCCGAGGCGAAGACCTTGCCGATGCGCTGGGCATGCATGGCCAGTGTGCGCAGAGACATGTGGCGCTTCTCGGGCGCCAGCACCATGTCCTTGATATCGGCCACCTCGGAAGGCGTGAGCTGGCTCGGGCTGGTTCGCGGGCAGGAGGACCAGTCGTTCAAACCGCAGGCGAGGGAGGAGTCGCAGCGATTCCATGCGTGGTATCGCCCGGGTTCGAGGTGGAGAATACGCAGGAGCATGGCGAGCGGGAGGAACGCCTTGCACTGGTGATGGCCCGCAGGATCCCAGCCTTGGTGGCACCTTCCGGGAGCCGCTCGCCAGCGAGTGTGAAGCCGGAAGCGCGGAGCATCGCCAGGAGAATTCGGACAGCGGCCGCGAGGATGCGCACTCGGCGATCAAGCTTCACGATGGTGTCGAAGAACTGCTGCCGGTCCTGAGTGACGACCCGGTCCCCGACCCGACTGCTCCACGCCCCAAAAGCGCAACTCGCGTAGCCCTCGCCGGGCGATTCAAGCCAGGCCGAGCTCTAGAACTGGCTCAAGAAGGTCCAGACGTTTTGATATTCCCAGCTCGTCCCTCCGCCAGAATCCGTCGGATCAGGAGTGTGCGGACCAACGAAGGAGCAAAATTCCACTGGATAGCCAGTCTTGCAGCCTGCGTAGTTCGTGCAGATGTGATTACCAGTCGCCTGCGTAGGCGTCGCCGCCGTGCAGCCGTCGGCCGCGGCCCAGGTCTGAGCAATCGACACCCCCCCACTGTAGGGCAGCACCGAATCGTTCGTGCCGTGCGAGGCGTAGTAGGCCACCGGCTTGCTAGAGCTGGCCTTGCAATTGTCGGTGTTGCTGAGATAGGCGACGGAGTAGATAGCGATGGCGCGAAGTCCCCATGTTGCGCTGCCCAGCCCGCTTAGCGGTCTCTCGCACGCGGTTTGTTCGGACATACTAGCCCCGTAGCTCCAACCGGTCGCGAAGATCCGATTCGTGTCGATGCAGAAGTTCTCTTCGATCTGTGCCACGACAGCATCGGCAAGAGCCATGTCCGAATCGCTCGTGTTGGGCCATCCGCATCCCGAAGCCTGCGTACAGTTCGCGTTGTTTTGCTGCCCGTTGGGGGCCACGAAGATCGTGCTGTTTTGAGACAGATTGAGCAAGTGATAGTACTGATTCCTGTACATCTCGTCGTCGTTTCCATTGAGCTCGTGATAGGCAATGACGAATTTGTACGGGTGGGTGTTGTCGTAGTTGGTCGGCACGTTCAGGATGTACTCGCGCGCCTTGCTGGCGGCCGTGATTGCGATGTGGTGGCCGTTGTTGTAGTTGCTGCTCGCGATCGTGGGCGCCTTGCCGCAGCCCGCGCTTTGACCGGCTGGAGTGCTTCCGCCGCCATCGATGGCCGTACCGCCGCCGGCACCGCCCGTCGCAGGGCCACCGTCCCGGCCCGAATTGCCACCGGTCGCGCCACCCGTCCCGGGTTGGCCGGTTGAACCGCCGGAAGCGCGCTCGCCACCTGTTCCCGGCTGGCCGCCAGAACTTGTCGATCCACCTGTGGCGCTAGTGCCGCCGCTTTGAGCGCTGGTGCCACCCGTGGCGGCTCCGCCATTTCCACTCACGGTGTTTCCTCCTGTTCCGCTGGCGCCGCCGGTTCCCGTCATGCCGCCTGTGCCAGGGTGGCCGCCGTTACTTGAAGCCGTGCTTCCTCCGCTGCCCACACCGGTCCCCATGCTCGATGACGAGCAGCCGATCAAGCCGACCGTGAGAAATCCCACTGCAGTGTGAAAAACCAAACTCGATCGACAATTCATGGTCAGCCTCCTTGCTTGTTTCGAATGTCGTCTGCTCCGGCGTGGTGAAGACGGTTACCTTGGCTCCAAGGCGTATCTAACAGTCACCGAAACGCTCAAAACTGGTCCACGGAGACCCCCAAAATCCAGTCCTTCTGCTTGAGCATAGAAGTCCGAACAAGCGACTACGTTAGACGTATCCACCTATATGTCCCTATATCCGGGGAAAACAAGCCCATTCGTGCGAGGAATGCCGCTATGGACATAGCCTATCCCGAGCCCCGACCTCGGGGGCCAGGTTGGGTCACCACTCGGGGCTGGGCGTGTCAGCGTAGTCGCTCTCGTCGAGGTCGGCCGTGCCTGAAAGCTCGACCTCCAGCGGTGCGCGCGGCGCTGCGGCACGGGGCTTCGCCCAGCCGCCTGGGTGCTCGGCGTCGACGTAGCGTCGACCTCGGCTGCGAATCATTGGGACGACCGGCAAACGGGTGCCCAACAAGGGATGGATCGGCAAGGTGACGGTCACGCAATCAGAAAGGCTCACTGCGAGCGGTGCGGTCTGCTGGATGGGATCCCAGTGCTGGGGTCGCATAAATCGCATACGTCGCAGTGGGCAGCGACCGGCAAAGATTGGCTGTTCAGCGAATACCCTGTGCGAATGGGTGCGTCGAGTAGGGTCAAGTGCCGAAAGTTCAGCAAAAGCATCCGAGTCAGCCAGCCGGTGTGTTTAGGCGGCGGTGCGAAGCGCCTCCTTCTTGTGTTCGGTGAAAAGCTCCATGCTGAGATAACGGCTGCCTTCCT
>Ga0265339_10000086_pt1 | contig 79034 bp, 53 predicted proteins | sample 4CB219metaG_FD_202085 | JGI IMG/M metagenome (GOLD analysis project Ga0265339, IMG submission 202085) | Rhizosphere microbial communities from Carex aquatilis grown in University of Washington, Seatle, WA, United States - 4-CB2-19 metaG | ecosystem: Host-associated > Plants > Roots >... | reverse complement strand
GTATGACCGTGTCCTTGAGTACCTTCTTCATCGTGGTGGCTCCTTCGTTGGGTTAAGCACCCCGAGCATCGCTCGGGGCCAACTGGAGCCGCCACTCAACTTTCAACAGCGGTCGGGACTACGCCCCTGTCCGTGCGCCGCCGCCTGTCCGAGGGTAGTTGAAGAAGAGCCACCATCCGCCGCTTACCCGCAAGATCTTCTCGTTGGGGGAGATTGTCGAGCATGTCACAAGTGTGTCGAGGTCTGTCCGGGAGGTGCTTTGGTATCCGTAGGTCGTCAGTATGCGATCGACGAGCTCGTCAACTTGCTCCTGCGCGACGAAGCCTATTACCGTCGGTCGGGAGGTGGCGTCACATTTTCAGGCGGCGAGTGTACGATGTTCCCTGCTTACGTCGGCGCTGTCGCGGTCTCCTTGAAGGCGCGCGGCGTTCAATTGGCCCTGGAGACTTGCGGCGAATTTTCGGCTTCGCTGTTTTGCGAGCGCTTGCTTCCCTTCTTGGACCTGATCTACTTCGATCTGAAGCTCGCGGATCCACGAGAGCACCGGTCTTGCACAGGTCGCGACAATAGCCGCATCTTCGAGAATCTTGCCCTTCTTGCTCGACTTGTCGCCGACCGCCTACGTGTTCGAATTCCGCTCGTGCCCGGCGTCACCCTCTCCGAGGGTAATTTCGCAGGACTGATTCGCCAGCTCAGATCCTGCGGGCTGCACGGAGCTATCTTGCTACCGTACAACCCACTGGGCCTGCAAATGGCGAAGCGCCTTCGGCGTGACCAACCGAGGGTAATGAAACGAACTCAAGACCAACCGAGGGTAGTGAAACGAGCTCAAGACCGGGGGTACTCCAGTGTCGGTGCCGTCGCTCAGTCCGAGCTACTTGCGCGCGGAAGCTCTACGCGATTCATGACCGCGGCGGAGTTTGCGGACGCCACGGTCCGTTTCGAGCGAATCGCCCGCGAGATTTGCACCGCATATCCGTTCGGTCCGGATGCGACTCGACCCTCAGTAGATCAATCGACGTAGATCCGCCTCACGTCGTGCAGTGTACTGTGGCCGTCGCCAGGGCAGCCGCGGCTTCCTCTGTTGTCTCGCATATCACCCTCGCAAAGCGGTGCATCCAATAGGTGCCATACGGAAATACGGTATCTGCAACCCCATTGATCCACGCCGCAAGCGCAGCACGGTACCGCTCCAAGAATGCCTTGCTCCGCTTGAGTGCGTCGGATCGAGCCCATCGGTTCTTCGCCGCAATACTCGGGTTCATGCCGAACCGGCGTGCCGCAACTTGGGGACACGCGAATGGGTCCTGCGCAAGAATCCCTTGCCGCCCGAGCACCGACTTACCCTCGGTTCGTCGGCGTTCGCGGTGCTCCTCCTCAACCAGGCGCAGACGTTCTCGAACCGTCTGCGCCTATTCGCCATTACCTTGAACGCGGAACGCCTCGGGCGTGACGATAGGGACCGAGACAGTCGCGGGCAGCTCGCCCCTGCTGCGGAAAAACTGCCGTGGCCGCGTAGCCGTCAGGTGCCCGTTCGTGGACGCGGCCTCGAGACTGCTTACTCCTGGCCATTCCTCGATGGCATCGACGAGATCGGCGGCGGTCGGATTCGCGTATGCGTAGACCGCTTTTTCAAGAATGTCGTTGGCTTCGATCAGACGAACGACCGACGTGGCGGAGGACGACCAGAATCCTTCGAAACGACCAAGATAGGAGTTCAGGCAACGGGCGAGTAGCGCGTGAAAGTACTCGCAGAAGACGGGCAGATTGCCCACGGGATCGTGTATCCCGGCATGATAGTGATTCGACATCGCCACGACGAACAAGACGTCAACTCTTGCGTGGGTCGCCGCCAGGCCGAGACAATAGATGAAGGCATTCTTGGCAAAAGCATCGGGACGCAAGAAAAGGCGTCGCTCGGAACAGCGTCGCGTGATCAGGTAAGTAGCGCCGGGGACGATCTGTCGAGGCATTGTCATGCCTTAGGTCTCGGTGAATGCCGGAAATAGTTGCTTGGACCTACTCTCGGTCTGCCCGTGGCCTCGTGCGCCGAGCCTCGAGACCTCAAATCGGTTTTCTCGAAACTACCCTCGGTCTGTTTCGCGAGCCTTGAGCTTTCGACGGTCCTGAAACTACCCTCGGTTCGCTCGACCTTCGCCCTGAAACTACCCTCGGTTCGCTGCAACCGCTTCGGTTCGCTGCAACCGCTTCAACCGCGCGAAACTACCCTCGGTCCGCTTCAACGAACGCGCGATCGACCACCGCGATTAGCACTTGCTCTCTGTCCGCTTTGGCCCACGCGATTCCGGGGCGTGGTGCCTGTCCCAGGCTAGGTCGCGGCCTTGCTCAGGTAGTTGTGGATGCCGACGGCTGCTTTCTTGCCGTCGCCCATAGCGAGGATGACGGTGGCGCCGCCTCGCACGATGTCGCCTCCTGCAAATACCCCCGGTAGGCTCGTCATGCCGTTTTCGTCGGCGACGATGTTGCCCCACTTGTTCAGCGTCAGGTCGGGCGTTGCTTGCGTGAGAAGCGGGTTCGCCTTGGTCCCGATGGCCTCGATGAATACCTGGCATGGGATTTCGAACTCGCTGCCCTCGATCGGCACGGGTCGCCGTCGGCCCGAAGCATCAGGCTCGCCCAGGCCCATCCGCTGGCAGCGCACGCCGCGCACCCAACCTGCCTCGTCGCCAAGGATTTCAAGGGGATTGGTCAACATTTCGAAGCGCACGCCTTCCTCTTTGGCGTGGTGCACTTCCTCCACACGCGCCGGCATCTCTTTCTCCGACCGACGGTAAACCAGGCACGCGGGATCGGCGCCCAGGCGTCGCGCGGTTCGCACGCCGTCCATCGCGGTGTTGCCGCCGCCCACCACAACCACGCCCTGCCCCCGCAGCACCGGCGTGTCCGCCTGCGCTCCTAGGTAGGCACTCATTAGATTGACTCGCGTCAGGTACTCGTTGGCCGAGTACACGCCCTTGAGGTTTTCCCCCGGTATGTTCTGGAACACCGGCAGGCCGGCGCCGTTGCCGACGAAGACGGCATCATAACCCTCGGTCGTCCTCAGGTCGTCTAGCGTCATCGTCGCTCCGATGACCACGTTGCACTCGATCGTTACGCCCATGTCCTGCAGCGTCTGAACTTCCTTGTCGACAATTACCTTCGGTAGGCGGAATTCCGGGATGCCGTACACCAGCACGCCGCCCGGGCGGTGGAGCGCCTCGAAGACCGTCACCTTGTGGCCGAGCTTGGCCAGCTCGCCGGCGCAGGTCAGGCCGGCCGGGCCGCTGCCTACCACGGCGACTCTCTTGCCCGTCGGCGGCGCCCGCTTGATCGCCCGCTTCAGGTTCTCGCGCGCCCAGTCCGCTACGTAGCGCTCTAGGTAGCCGATGGCGACGGGCTTGCCTTTCTTGCCCACCAGGCACAGCTCTTCGCACTGGGTTTCCTGCGGACAGACCCGACCGGTAATTCCAGGCAGCACGTTCGCCGCGTACAGAAGGTTCGCGGCGCGCTCGAGGTCGCCCTCGTCGACTGCCGCGATGAAACCCGGGATGTCGATCCCGACGGGGCAACCGGCCACGCACTCGTGGTTCTTGCACGAAAGGCACCGCTTGGCCTCGATGGCCGCCAAGTCGGGAGGCAGCCCCAGGTTCACTTCGCGGAAGTGGTGAGCGCGCTCTTCGGCCGGCGCCTCCGGCATCGCTTGGCGCTGGATCTTCATTCGTTCGGCTGGCTTCATCGGACTACCTCAACAACGGAAGAAAGGTGGAACCTACTTAACTCACCCGGCCTTGGCGTCGGCCATCGCCGCCTGCAGCTTGCACTGGTGCTCTTGGTCGGACTTCAAGCGCTCCCAAACGCTCCGCTCGTGATCGCGATACGCGGCCAAGCGATCGGTCAGCGAGGCGAAATCGACTTCGTGGGCGTTGAATTCCGGCCCATCCACGCACGCGAACAGATTCTTGCCGCCGACCGTGACTCGGCAACCACCGCACATGCCGGTTCCATCCACCATGATGGGATTCAGCGATGCGATGGTCAGGATCGCTTTTTCCCGCGTGACGTTGGCGATGGCCTTCATCATCGGCACCGGCCCCGCCGTGATCACGGCATTGACCGGCAGCTTCGCATCGGCGATCAGTTCGCCCAGCTTTCCCGTGACGAAGCCATTGTATCCATAGCTGCCGTCGTCGGTGCACGGATAGACCGCATCGCAAATCGCCGACAGCTCCTTTTCCAAGATGACGTACGGCTTGGATCGGCCGCCCATCACGGCCGTCACGCGATTGCCCTTCGCTTTCAGAGCCGACGCCTGCGGATAAATGACCGCCGTGCCCACGCCGCCGCCCACCAGAACCACATGCCCGAAATGCTCGATCTCGGTCGCCTTACCGAGTGGCCCTACCACATCGCTCAGTACGTCGCCCGAGCCCAGCGCGCACAGCCGTTCAGTCGTCGCGCCGATCACCTGAATGACCAGCGTGATAGTTCCGCTCTTGGCATCGCTGTCCGCGATGGTCAATGGAATGCGTTCGCCACCGGAATATGCGCGAACGATGACGAAGTGGCCGGGACGGTGACGGGCCGCCACGCGCGGCGCCTCGACCTCCAGCTGACGGACTTTCGGAGCAAGCCATTCGGATTTCAGGATGCGGAACATCGAAATACCTCGCTGCTGCTGATGCTGGAACGAAAACGAAAGGGACTTTACCCCACGACCGGCGGGGCCATTAGAAAAATTCTGCGCCCGCGGGCGAATGGCTTCGCTGTGCCACCAGAGCAATTATCGCTCGACTTCGCACCTTGGGCGATAGAGGCTAAGATCACCTTCCAACTTGTTGCCGCCTCACGACACACCAGACGAAATCGATGGGCGATTTCGCATTTCCGGCGATCGCATTGCTGGCGGCATGGGCATGGTGTATCGCGGTACCGACCTGTCCAATGGCGAAACCGTCGCGGTGAAGATTTCGGCGGGCTTCGGCGCGCAGCTCGGCGATCGCTTCCAGCAAGAAGCTAACTGCCTCGCGACGATCGTTCATCCCGCCATCGTGCGCTACATCGCCCATGGCCGCACCACTCGCGGCGAGCACTACCTGGTCATGGAATGGCTCGAAGGCGAGACGCTCGAAGACCGCCTTGGCCGCGGCGCGCTCAGCATGGGCGCGACGGTTCGCATGATCCGCCGGGTTACCGAAGCTCTGGCCGTTGCGCACCAGCACGGTGTCATCCACCGCGACATCAAGCCCGCCAACATTTTTTTGCCCGACAAAGACATCGCGAAGATCAAGCTGCTCGATTTTGGCATCGCGCGCCGCTTGTTCGACCCCGCCTCCATGCGCCTCACCCAGGCCGGCTCGGCCCTGGGCACGCCCATGTACATGTCGCCCGAGCAGGCGCAAGGCTCGCTGGATGTGGATGCGCGCGCCGACATCTTCTCGCTCGGCTGCGTGTTCTTCGAATGCGTGACCGGTACGCCGCCTTTTCTTGCCGACAGCGCCACCGGCATGTTCGCACAGCTGAGTGGTGACGACGCTCTGGACATCGACTCGCGCTGCATCGGCATACCTTCCTGTGTCACTGACCTTCTGCGCCGCATGCTCGCGAAGAAGCCCGCCGAGCGCCCCGCGACCATGGCCGAGGTCCTGGGCGCGCTCGGTGATATTACCGAGGTATTGCGCACGACCGGCATCTTCCAGGCCGCGCCCCGTCCGCGACGTTTGCCGGTCGACGCTGCGCCGCTGATGGCCACTGGCGAGCGTCGCCTGGCCGCGGTCATCGTCCTTTCGCCGCGCAAGACCGGCGCCCGACTGCCTCGGATTGACCTTGGCAGCACCGCCGACCTCGGCAACTTGCTGGCGCGCCGGCTTTCGGATGCCGAGTTCGACGACTCGCACTTGAACCAGCTGACCCGTGACGTGGCCGCGTTCGGCGCCAGCATGCGACGCTTGGCGAACGGCTCGTTCGTGGTCACCTTGACTGGCGAAGCGCAGTCGACGCCGCTCGATCTCGCCATACGCTCCGCCCGTTGCGGCCTCAAAGTCAAGCTCGCGCGCCCCGACTCGTCGCTGGGCATCAGCCTCGGCCACGTCACCAAGGAAGACCAGCTGCGCACCGAGCATCTTGTCTCCAGCGCGGTCCGCCTGGTCAGCAATCAGCACCTCGGCTCCGTCCACATCAACGACGAGCTCAAGCGCCTGCTCGACGCCCGCTTCGAAATCGTCGTCGAGCCGGACGGCCGCGCGCGCCTGCTGTTCGAAAAGGGACTGCGCGAGGCCCCCAAGACAGTCCTTGGCAAAGAAATTCCCTGCCTCGGCCGCGACCGGGAAATCCGCGAGCTGGAAAGCCAGTTCGAGGCGGCCATCGAGGACGAGCAAGCGCAGGTCGTGATGCTCACCGGCTCTGCCGGCTGTGGTAAGTCCCGCGTCGCTTACGAGTTCCTCGAACGCCTGCGCGACGCAGGGCAAAGCTTCGAGCTGCTCATCGGGCGCGGCGATCCGATGCGCATCAACGTGTCGCTGGGCCTCGTGGGGCAAGCTTTACGCGGTGCCGCTGGTATCAACGGTACCGAGCCCGACGACGTTCAGTGCAAGCGGCTGCTGGCGCATACGTCGCGCTTCCTGCCGCCCAAGAGCGCGCCCACCACCGCCGCGTTCCTGGGCGAGATCGCCAACATTCACTTCCCCGACGAGGATCTGCCGCAGTTGCAGGCCGCCCGGCGCGATGCTCGTTTGATGGCCGATCAGACCAAGGCCGCCTGGGTCGACTGGCTGGAAGCCGAGTCCGAGCACCATCCGGTCTTCTTGCTGATCGAGGACTTGCACTGGGGCGATTTCGCCAGCGTGAACTACATCGACGCTGCCCTGCGCGTGTTGCGCAACAAACCGCTGATGGTGCTTGGTCTGGCCAGGCCCGAAGCGGATGAGCGTTTCTTCGGCCTGTGGCGCGACCGCCATCTGCACCGCATTTCTCTTCCGCCGCTCGGCAAGCGTGCCGAGCGAGACTTCGTGGTTCGGGTCCTGGGCGCGGTACCTGACGAGACCATGGAGTGGCTCATCGACCACGCCCAGGGCAATCCGTTTTACCTGGAAGAGCTCGTCCGCGCGGTAGCGGTGAACGGCGACTTGTCGCAAATTCCCGACACCGTGCTCGACACGGTTCGCGTGCGCTTCGATGCCGTCGGGGAGGGCTCGAAGTTGGTGCTGCGCGCCGCCAGCATTTTCGGCCAAAGCTTCACCGCCGACGGCGTTAAGGCCTTGGTCGGCGAAATGAACGACGAGGACGTCGACCGCTGGCTGGAGATCCTGGTGGCCAAGGAAATCTTGTTCACCCGGCCGGTCGGCGCCACTCGCCAGCACGTCTTCCGGCACGGCCTTTTGCACCAGGCGGCCTACGCCATGCTGTCGCCCAAAGAAGAGGTCGACGGTCACTACATGGCCGGCGACTTCCTGGAAGAGGCCGGCGAGCGCGACGCCATCGTGCTGGCCGACCACTTCGAAAAAGGCCAAAAACCCGCGCGCGCCGTGCGCTGGCTGCGCGTCGCCGCCAATCAGGCGATGGAGGTCGACGACCTCAAGGCTGCCCTTGATCGCGTCGAACGCGGCGTGCGCCTTGGTGCTCAGGGCGAGGACCTGGCCGAGCTGCGAGTGGTGGAGTCGGAGGCGAGGTATTGGAAAGGCGAATACGTCGAGGCGGAGCGAGCGGCGAGAGAGGGGCGAAAGTGCGAGGATGCGAAGCTGCAGTTGCGGGCGATGAACGCACTGATCGACGCCCTTGGACCGCAGACGAAGAACGAGGAGCTCGAAGAGCTGTACCATCACCTTCCGAAACGGCCGACAGAGTCGGCACTGCTTCTTTCCTGGCTTAACTGTCACGCTGACGTGGCCAGCTTCCTAGCCGGTAGTGGTCGCTTCGATGCTCGTGCGGCGGCATTGTCTCTGCTCGAACAAGAGAGTTCCAATCTGGATGCCTTCCTGCGCGCCGCAACAGAGAGCATGCGTGCTCATGTTGAGCATGAGTCCGGCAATATTTCCGGGGCCATCGTGATCATGGAGCGAGCCTTGGAATTGTTCGAGCAGGCTGGACACCGCAAGTTTGCTGCCGAGGCTCTCGCGAACTCTGGCAGCTTCCTTCTAGAAGCCGGTCAATTGGAGCAGGCCGAGGATAGGCTTCGAAAGCTCTGGGCGCTCTCCGAGAGAATGGGTCTCGATCACATGATTGGTGGCACCCTCTATCTCCTATCCAACACGCTCGCCTACCGTGGATCGTTGGATGAAGCGCGCGACTTCGGCCTTCGTGCAGTTGCTTGGACCTTGGCGCGGAACGAGAGGCATTTCCATACATTCGCTGTGCTGTATCTGTCGCTCATCGAGTTTGCTGCTGAAGACTACGCTAAGGCCAAGGAGTACGCTCAAGAGGCAATGAGTCTGTTGGAGGGGAATCCGGCACTCAGGCCCTTTGCGGTCGCTCTGTTTGCGCGTGCTCTGGGTGGGGAAGGCCGAACAGACGAGGCCCTTCCCCTGGCAAAAGAAGCTTATGAGCATCTAGAAGCAATGGGAAGCGTTCAGGATGGCGAGGCTATCATTCGGCTGGGCTTCGTCGAATGCCTCATGGCGGTTTCAGACTTGGCTCAAGCGAAGCGAGTTCTACAGACGGCTGTTGACCGGCTCACTACCCGCGCAAACACAATCAGCAATACGGATTGGCGCGAGTCTTTCCTGAATCGGATTCCCGAGCACCGGCGGATCTTCGAATTGGGGCGCACCCTAGAGGTGCTTATCGCGACCTGATCCGCATAGTGAAAGCCTAAATGCAGAAACGCCGTCCTTGGTTGGGACGGCGTTTCACGTTCTATAAGGTGGATGCCTAGCGCGGGAAGTTTCCGGCGCCACTGCGAACCTTCGTCTTTACCTTGAGTCCTGCTTTCTTCTTCATAGTCTCACTCCTTTGGTTGGTTGGTAAGAACCGAGCACGAATCTATTACAACCATTCATTGTCCTGACTGCAAGACAATTTTGTGACGAATCGTCAGGTAATTGGCGACAGTGACAGTCGCAATGGCGTCGAACAGTGAATCTCCGGTAATTCGACTGTGGATAACTTTTGGGGCTCTATAAGGAAGTCACGTCACAGTGCTTCTGTCACATAATTGACACTCAAGTAATTCCAGACAGTTAGGAAGACAAGACACTGTGCGTTCGTCATAGATTTGACAGGCCTACATGGCGACCACGTGCCTTACATCGACGCGCATCGCATCCTATGTCGTGCCGAGTGGACGACCTGAGCTATCTCGACCAGTGTCAAGCAGCGTTCACGGGCGAGGCGGAGCATGAGTTTCAAGTGATTTGCGCGGTGCGTACACGAAGAGATTTACGCGTCAAATGCCACGGCAGGGGTGGCAACCACGGGGGCATTTGGTGATATGCCTGTGGCGTGATGGAAAGGGCTCTTGACGAAACGCTGGACGAACCGGCCCTGGGGACGGCCGACAGGCATCGTTTCGGCGAACGTTTCGTGGCCGATCTGCTGGTCGGCAGCGGTGGCATGGGCATGGTCCTGCGGGGGCGTGACCTCCTCGACGGTAGCCGAGTTGCGCTGAAGATTTTGTACCGCAAGGAATGGCTGGCGGTCGAGCGCTTCGCCCGCGAGGCGGAAATGCTGGCCGGGCTCCTGCACCCGGCGATTGTTCGCTACGTGGCGCACGGCCGGTCGGTGCAGGGCGAACCCTATCTGGTCATGGAATGGCTCGACGGGGAGTCGCTGGCAGATCGGTTGGAGCGCGAGGTCCTTGAGCCTTCGGCAGTGGCTCGCCTGGGCGCGAGGGTCCTGCGCGCCTTGGCCGTGGCGCACGGGCAGGACATCGTTCATCGAGACATCAAGCCGTCCAATCTCTTTCTGGTGAACGGAGACCTTGAGCAAGCCAAGCTGCTGGACTTTGGTATTGCACAGAAGGCTGACAGTGAGTGGCAAGTTACGCGCCCTGGGGGCGTGACCGGTACACCGCTCTACATGGCGCCCGAGCAGGGCGGCGCATGTGGAAGTCAGCAGCTAGACAGCCGCGCCGACATTTTCTCGCTGGCTTGCGTGCTCTACGAATGTATCAGCGGTGAAGCGCCGAGGTGGCGAATGGTGCAAGGCCGTCCCGCATGGGACGAGGAAGCGCTGTTCGAGCTGCGGCAGCAGTGCCCGGAGCCGCTGCGTAACCTGTTTGATGGCATGACAGCTCTGGCGCCCGAGTCCCGCTCCGCCCAGGCCGACAAGCTTGCAGACGAGCTGACCGTTGTTGCGGAGCTTCTAGCGGAGCACCTTGTCGAAGGTCGAGTAGTGCCAGTTTCGCGTTCGCGCCAGACTCTGTCCGCGGAAGAAAGGCGCAGCACGGTCGTCCTCTTCGGTAACTCTCGAACCGAGGGTAATGAATTTGGATGTGACGCCCTGCGCGAGGCCCTGGCAGCGGCTGGGGCCAAGCTCGTGCAATCCGCGGGCGGGTGGACGGCCACCTTCCCTACCTCGGCGATTCCCGCGGACCAAGCGACACGAGCGGCTCGGGTAGCGCTGCGGTTGCGCAAGAAACTACCCTCGGTAGGTCTGACCATTGGGATGAACGCTGAATTACCCCCGGAAGGGGCGGTTAGCGGGAGCGTGCGGATCGATGCGGCGATGGCGCGGTTGCTGGAGGGACGGTTCGAGCTTCAACACCTGACCGAGGGTAGTTTCGAGCTACTTTTCGAGAAGGGGGTCGGTGAGGTTCCGCGGACCTTGATGGGCAAGGAGCTGCCGTGCTTTGGTCGCCAGCGGGAGATCGCGCTGCTCGAAGGACTGTGGCAAGAGGTTTGCGAGACGCCGGTCGCCCGGGCGATGGTGGTTGCTGCACCGGCTGGCGGGGGCAAGTCCCGCGTCCGCCACCAGTTTTGCGAGGCGATTCAGGCCGAGGGCCAGCCGCCCTTCGAGCTGCTCATCGGACGCGGCGATCCGATGCACGATGGCGCGCCGTTTGCGCTGCTGGGGCCCGCACTCCTCACGGCTGCAGGCATCAGCGGAAGCGAACCCGAGGCCGCCGCGCGCGAGCGTTTCGTTGCCTACGTCACCCGCTTTCTCCCTGAAGGCGACCGTGCGCGAGCCGTGGCCTTTCTCGGCGAGATTGCCAACCTGCCATTTCCGGACGCCGACCTGCCTGCGCTCCAGGTGGCCCGCAAAGACCCACGAGCGATGGCCGAACAAAAACTCATGGCCTGGCTCGCCTGGCTGGAAGAGGTGAGCGCGCAGCGACCCGTGCTGATTGTGCTCGAGGATCTGCATTGGGGTGACGCTCCCAGTGTGCGGTTTGTGGATGCGGCCCTGCGAGTGCTGGCCGAGAAGTCGCTGCTGGTGCTGGCCATGGCGCGTCCCGAAGTCGATCGTCGTTTCCCAAATCTATGGCACGGCCGCAGCCCTGGGCGCCTGGACTTGCCCCCGCTGTCGCCGCGCTGGAGTCGCCGCCTGGTCGAGCACGTGGCCAAGCTGAGCGACGAGCGCGCCGGCTGGATCGTCGACCGCGCGCAGGGCAACCCATTCTTTCTGCAGGAACTTCTGCGCATGGACGCCGAGGGGTGCGTTCTGAGCGACGGCGCCATCCCGGTAACCGTGCTGGGGGCAGTGCAAGCGCGCTTGGACACGTTTGGCCCCGACGCGAAGCTGGTCCTGCGGGCAGCGAGCGTTTTCGGTCAGACCTTTCGGCCTGACGGCGTTCGCGCGCTCCTCGACCGTGGGCGCCGCCAGGATGTCGAGCACTGGCTCGTCATTCTGGAGAAGAAGGAGATCGTGTACGCAGCCGGCGAACACGACGAGTATATGTTTCGTCACGCCCTGTTGCGGGAAGCGGCCTACGACTTGCTGCCGGCCGAACAAAAGCGCCTCGGCCATCAGCTTGCGGGACAGTACTTGGAATACACAGGGCAACGCGACGGCGCCGTCCTGGCGGATCACTTCGAGCGCGGGGGAGACCATGCTCGCGCCATTCATTGGTTGACCGTCGCCGCTGAGCAAGCGCTGGCCGCGAACGATCTGCCGGAGGCGATCAGCCATGTCGAGCGAGCGAAGCGCCTTGGCGCCAGTGGAGAAGAACGGTACACGTTGCGGCTGATCGAGTCCCTCGCTCGCCGCTGGCGTGGCCAGTACCGCGAAGCCGAGGATGCAGCCCGAGAGGCCACCAAGACGAAAGATACCAAAAAGAAGCTGGAGGCGACGACAGCGCTCTTGGGCGCGCTGGGGCCACAGGCGAAGTACGACGAGATTGCCTCATTCTATAACGGTCTACTACAGCGACCCGATGCACCCGAATTGTTGAACACGTGGTTGGAGTGCTTGTGTAGTGCAGGAGCGTACCTTGCTACAGGGTGGGCCCCTCGGTACAACGATGAAATCCTGACTTACCTGCAAGAATCAGAAGACAAGCTGGAGCCCATGCTTGTCGGACGCATGGAATCGCTCCGAGGTCATATCGCTTGGGAAAGGGGAAAGGATACGGCTGTTCTCGATGGCTTTAGACAATCCGAGATTACTTTTCGGCAAGCTGGCTTTGAGTTGGACGCGACTGTGGCATTGGCCAACCGCGCGGTACGCTTGCTCGGCATCGGGCAATTGGAAGAGGGGGAATCTTGTATGCGCTCCCTGTTGGCTTTTGCGCGACGCGTGGACCTCAACCACCTGGTCGGTGGAGGACTGGCAAATCTCACTGAGATACTCGCTCGTCGGGGCATCCTCGACGAATCTCGCCGGGTCGGACAGGAGGCGATCCAGGTGACTCGAGCGCATGAGGACAGACACTTTCTGGGTGTAGCGGAGGCGGCCCTTGGAGTGACTGAGTACCTTGCCTGCGACTATGCTCTCGCCGAGCACTATGCGCGCTCGGCGATGGATACCTGGGACGCTGTACCTCATTCACGTCCTCTTGCCGTGGCGCTGCTGGCGCGCGCTCTCTTCGCGCAAGGGCGCCGCGATGAGGCTCTGCGGCTCGCGCGGGAGGCGGACGAGCAGTTGAGAAAGCTCGGTAGTGTCAACGACGGTGAAAGTACGATCCGTCTCGCCCTCGCAGAATGTTTGCTGGCGACCGACGATCGGCAGGCGGCCGAACAAGCCATCCAATCTGCCACCGAGTGGCTGCTGGCAGCCGCGCAAAGACTGGACGTTCCCGCCCACCGCGAATCCTTCCTGACTCGTATGGCGGAAAACCGCCGGATCCTCGAGCTCGCCCGCCAAGTCGGCATAGCGACGTGAGCCACGGCCTCTACTACCTGTACTTTTCGGCGCTCAATCCCAGCTTTTGCATCGCCCGCCAGACGACCGCCCACTGTCGGTCGAGAGCGCGCGCCACCACCGCCACGTTGCCCTTGTGCTGTTCGAGAAGCGCCTCCAGGTCCGATTTCTGCAGCTGCCCCCGGGGTGAGCGCCGCCTGGCAACGAACGGCGCGACGTCCGCGGGGATTCGGCTGCGCACGGCGTGTGGCAGGTGGTCCAGGCGGATGTCGGGCTCGCCGGCGGCAAGGTGGCGTGCTTCGTGGATGACCTTTTCGAACTCTCGCACATTCTGCGGCCAATCGTGGAGACACAGCGCCAGAAAGGCCGCCTTCTGGGTCACCTGACCACCCGAGAAATGGTGCAGGAGCGCTCCGATGTCCTCGCGCCGAGCCCGCAAAGGCGGAAGAACGATCGGCGCGGCCCCGAGACGCCCGCGCAAGTCTTGGCGCAGGCCGGGCGCCTGCGGGGTTGCGCCTAGGCTGGAGGTTGCGGCCACGATGCGGACGTCGAGCCGGCGTGTCTCGCGGCTACCGAGCGCCGTGTACTCGTGCTCTTGCAAAAAGCGCAACAGCTTGGACTGGGCCTCGGCGGGCATATCGCCGATCTCGTCGAGAAAGAGCGTGCCGTGATCGGCGGCGTCGAGCAATCCGGGCTTGCTGGTTGTCGCCTCAGAATGCGCCCCGCGCGCGTAGCCGAAGAGCTCGCTTTCCACCAGATGCGTGGGAATGGCGGCGCAGTTGAGCGCCACGAAGCGACCGGGCCGGCGGCTGTGCGCATGAACGGCGCGGGCGTAGACCTCTTTGCCGACGCCGGTCTCGCCTGAAAGCAGAACCTCTTGCTGCGTGGGTGCGAGGCGACGCAGCCGGCGGAGCTCGATGGCCATGGCGCCGGACAAGGTGGCGATCGGTCCGAAAGGTGCGGTCAAATCCTCGCGGATCGCGGAGACCTGATCCTGGGACAGCTGCCGGACGAGCAGCAGATGGCCGCCAATCGACACCATCGACCCGTTGGCGATTTTGATGGGCTCCCCCACCGGGCAGCCTTCCACGAGGGTGCCGTTCTTGCTGCCCAGGTCGGCGACCTCGAAGCCGCCGTTTCGCAGGCACGAGATGCGCGCGTGCCGTGCCGAAGCGCGGGCGTCGGCAAGCGCGCAAGCGCGAATGCCGTCGGCGGGTTCCGGGCTGCGCCCGATTTCGACCGCACCCTCGAACGGAACCAGCCTTTCGCCCTTTGCCCCGCCGCCGTCGGAGGCGCTGCCAATGACGACCAAGAATGGACGAACCTCGGTCGGAGACCAGACCGAAGGCTGGTCTTCGGTGATCGTGGACGAGCTATCCTTGAGGCCCAGGTCTGCCATGCGCATGGAACTATAGTTGAAAGCGATGCGGCGCGAGCAGCTTGCGTGACTCGACGCCGCCGCGATCCGTCGAATCATATGATTCGACGGCAGGAGCAACTACCCTCGGTAGGGCCGATTACCCTCGGTTGCTCTGCAGAGCTGGGAAAATCGCGGACTTGCCTGACGGGCTTCGAGTGAACGGCGACGCGCCGAGCGTGGCACAGCAGTTGCTGTGTGGGCGCGGCGGGCTCAGCAGCTCCCCTGCGGAGCCAGCACACCTTCCTTTCCCCCGCGGGCGGCGGTACCGAGAACATGCCTCGGCGTCGCCGCCCGCTCTTTTTCGCTGTCGTTGGACAACCTTATTCAAGGAGAGCGCTATGGAGCTGCGTCCGTTGCTGATCCAAGAAATGAGCGAAGTGTCGGCGTCGTGGGTGACCGACGGTAATCCCGCCTGCGGCGCGATTCAGAAAGAGCCGATGCTCAATCCCCTGCTGCCCGAGCTGCGGACGGCGCACGACGATATCGTCGCCGTGGGCTCTGCCGAAGATCCGAGCGCACGACAGTTGTCCATGAACGAGGCCAAGCTGGATGCTCGCCACGACGATCTGGTGCGGGCGATTCACGGGTCGCTGACCGTCCTGTCGAAATTCTCCAAAGCCGGGGAAGAGATGGTGCGCCTGCGTGACCTGATCTTGCCCGAGGGATTGCGCCACTCGACCAAGAGCTATCGCGCCGAGGCCGGCCACACGGCCTTGGTGGCCTCGTGGATGACGCCCGAGCTGCAAACGCGCATGAAGGCCGTGTTGGTCGGCGAGGGCACCCTGCTCGATCTAGTCAATCAGTGGATCGATGCCGGCCGGCGGCTCGGCGTTCTGGAGGAGCAGCGCGGTCGCCTCGACCGTCCCGCCGCCACGCCGGCCGCGCAAGTCCAGGCCGCCCGCCGTAGGTGGATTCGATGGGCCAACATTTTGCTGACCACCGCCGAGAACGCCGGGGTCTCCACCGCCGTGGACACATTGCTCTTCGGCCCGCTGCGCGCCGCCGCCCAAAACGCCAGCAGCCGCTGGGGCCGGCATGACGAGCCTGCCCCAGCGCCGCCGGTCGTACCGCCGGTGTCGACCGACAAGGACAAGTAGGGTCCGTATAGCCGCCGTCCGTCGCGTCGGTCGGCAAGATCAGGTGGTGTCAGGGGAGCGATTGATGTCGGAGTCGGCAAAATCGCCCGTGGAGACGGTTGGTCTCCACGCCAACGATGCACGATCGGCCATCGGGACCGTCTCTGCTGACGCGGCGGTAAGAAGAATCGGCCCCCGAAGGGGCAGCTCCCGGACGTACCGGTCAGCGAAGCCTGCTGACCGAGTCGCCATTCCAGATCTGCGCGTGGCCGGAGTAGGCGTACTGAGCCCCGCTCCTCGACGCGCCGGTCAAGGAAACCGACCGAACAGGCGGAATCCTACCGAGGGTAGTTTGCGGGAGCCCTACCGAGGGTAGTCGTCTTCGACGCGTTGGTCCAGGCGGGCCCCAGCATTGAAGCCTCGTTGCACTATGACTTCTGACCCGGGGTTGGGCGAATCATATGACTCTCGCCTTTCCTCGCCGGGCCCGCCGCGCGCCAACCGTAGTCGAATCCGAACAAGATCAAGCGGTTCGAGTGTATTTCGATGCTCTCTGACTGCTCGCCCAGTCCTGGCGCTCAAGTTGCTAGAGCCCTCGCGAAAAACGCGACCGCTCTGCGACCACCGTTCGAGCCTACAGGGAGCCCCCATGAAAACCTGGACCCGATCTTGGACCTACGTCATTGCCGCTGCCATTTTGCACGCGGCCGGAATGATTCGTTTGCGTGTCCTGGTTTTTTCGGTCTTGGTTGCCTCTGCGGGCTGCCAGCCGCGCCCCGATCCCGAGCCATTGCCTGTCGAGGCGCCGGAGCAAATTCGGGCCGAGGTCAAATCGCTAACGGATCCTCAGTATCTCACGTACACCGTGACCAATACGCAGACCCTCACGTCAAGCGGAACTGCTACCAACACGATCACCAGCACGAGCACGATCACCAATACCAACACGGTCACGAACACCATCACGAGTACCTCGACCAAGACAAACACACAGACCGTTACAGGTACAAACACATACCCGGATACGGCCACTCTGACGGCCTCTTATACGACAACCAAGACCGGTACCAGTAGCGCTACCGCTAGTACCAGCAAGACCGCGACGGGAACCGCCACCTATACTGGAACGTATCTGGCAACGGGTACGAGTACAGGTACGAAGACGGCGACGGGGACCTTGACCGGAACGAATACGCTAACTGGAAGTATGACCGTGACAGGAAGCGGAACGGGAACCAAGACCGGGACAAAGACGGTCAGCGGAACAGCAGTCGGGACCGGAAGTCAGACCGTCACCCAGACATATGCGTCGACCAGCTCCTCTACCGGAACTGCGACCGCCACAGCGACATCGACCAAGACTTCCACCGCCACCGCGACGAAGACGACGACCTCTACGTCGACCGCGACCGGTACAGCCACCACCACATCGGCCAACGCTTGCTACGGCACCTGGAACTTTTGCGACAATTTCGAGTCAGGCAACTCATCTCAGTGGAGTCATCAGCAGGGTGGTTGGTCGGATTTTACGGTGGTGACAGATGGAACCAAGGTCTATCAGCAGGGCAACACCTACGCCTCCGGCTGGGACATCTACATGGCGGGTAGCAAATGGATGGACCAGAGCGTCGAAGCGAAGCTGAAGGCGCTGACCCTTCGCGATCCAACCACGATGGTGGCGCTATTCGGGCGCGACGAGAACGTCATCAATGGCGGCGACTGCGCATATTTCGCCGGCTTGCGCGGCGACGGTGCCTTCGTTTTGGGCAAACGCGTGAACGGCACGACCAGCGTGCTCGCGTCTACCAACCAGGGCGTCGTCACCGGTACTTGGTATACGCTGAAATTGAACATGACGGGCACGACCGTCACCGCGTACTTGAACGGAACGCAGCTGCTCAGCCAGAATGACAACGATTGTCAGGGCGGCTCTGTAGGCGTCGGCAGTCTCAACGCCACGTTCGAGGCCGACGACGTGCGCGTAACGGCCGCTTCAACCAATACTTGTATTCAAGGCTGGCGCAACACCACCTGCGATATGTGCACCGGTCAGACGCAAGAGGATCGAAAGCAATGCTGGCGTTTTCTCGACTGCTACGCCAACCACGGCTGTGGTCCCGAGACCTGCGGCGGTGACGACGATTTCTGTGGCGTGCACCAAGCCGGGAACCCGGCGAATCCGGACGACCCGACGTGGCCGCAGCTGAATGCCTGGGGAATGGCGCCCAAGACCATCGCCGACCAAGTCTACAAGTGCAAAGGATGCTCCGGCTCGGTTCGTTGCGACCTTCCAGCTAAACCCGATTGGACCGGGTGCGCAGACGGCAATGCATGCACGACCTACGATAGTTGCCAGCAAGGCGTCTGCGTGGGGCAGTCCCCTGTGACCTGCCAGGCCCTGGACCAATGCCATGATGCCGGAACGTGCGCGCCATTGACCGGCGTGTGCAGCAATCCGAACAAGGTCGACGGCACGGCCTGCGATGATGGCAGCGCATGCACGCAGACAGACTCGTGCCAGGCGGGTGTATGCACTGGTACGAACCCAATCATTTGCGATCCCAACAACAACCCGTGTCATGAAAACGTCTGCAATGGCGCGACCGGAACCTGTCAGGATCAGCAAAAGCAAGACGGCACCACTTGTAACGACAGCGACGCCTGTACGCAGACCGACGTGTGCTTGAACGGCGCGTGCACGGGAACGAATCCTGTAGCGTGTACGGCGAGCGACAGCTGCCACGGCGTCGGGACCTGTGATTCCAGTACCGGTGTATGTTCGGACCCACCACTCGACAAGATTGGTTGCAACGTCAACCTTCGCGACGTCGACGGTGTCGTGGACATGGGAAACGGCAACTGGATAGCGCTTTTCGGCTGGGATAGCACAGCAACGACGCCGTTCCATCCGACAACCAACACAATCTCGGTGGATACTGGCCAAGTACCAAGCACATCGCCTAACCCGCCGGCCTACCTTATTCCAGGGAGCCACCCTGGGGGATTCCTCGCCCATTTCACCACTGGTCAGACGATCTCGTGGACGGTAGACACGCAGACCAAGAGCGCTTCCAACAAGATCTCGACACAACTCACTCCCAAGCCGCTTCCCAGCGGCGGTGGTCAGCAGGTCACGCTCGGAAATGGAACAACCGTCGTCGTTACGCCGGATATGGGTGCCTATACCGCGCCACCGTCCGATCCAGCGCCCAATCCGGCACCAGAACCTAAAGCGGTGATCCCCTTCAACGGAGCGTTGATGGGAAGTCTTACGGTCGGGCCAACCGGCGCCGCACTTTACACCGTTCCCATCTCCATCCCACCTGGAGTCGCCGGAATGGCACCCAATCTTAACCTCGTTTACAGTAACCAGGCCAGCTCCGGCATCGCTGGCCAGGGTTGGGATCTTACTGGTCTATCCACGATCTATCGTTGCCCGAAAACTGTCCTTCAGGATGGCTATGCAAAGGCGCTAGCGATGGACCGCAATGATTTCTCCCAGACCAATGGTGACGGTCTTTGTATCGACGGCAAGCGGCTATTATGGCTCAGTTCGTCCCTGTCCGGAGACAGCGCAACATTCACCACCGAGTTTGCGGACTTCAGCAAGATCACGCTGTTCTATGACGATTTCGGCGCTCCTTCCGATCCTCAAGGGCGACGACAAGCAACGCACTTTACTGTCGTCACGAAGTCCGGGGAAACTCGCTACTATGGGTCCAGGGAGGACGCGCGCCTGTATCTACCTATGGAGGATGCGAATGGGATTGTGGGAACGGGCGAGACCGTTCCAGCCATTTGGGCGCTGGACCAGGTTGTAGACGTCTGGGGCAATTTCTATGAAATCCACTACAATGACGACAAAGGGAACAACCAGGACTCAACCTCTTCACCCTCAGACTTTCAGACGCGTGGATTGATCCCAACAAGTATTGCCTACTCGGGACACATCGATGCCAACAGTGGTGAAGCAGATGTTTTGCCACCGAATACGATTACGTTTACCTATGCGAGCCGAAAGGAAGTGCGAAATACCCGTTTCCGAGACTCTGTGGTGTCGCGCAGTATGGTGCTATCCCAAATTGCCAGTTCCCGCGGAACCTATGGCTTGGACTATGCGGGGCCTTCGCTTGACCTGGGCGCCAGCCTCGATTCAGATAAGCTCTTTGCCATATCCTTCGTTCAGCCGGGTGGAAACACCGCCTGCCTCAGTCCCCTGACAATCTACGATCCGAAGCAGCTCGCCGCGGACAGTTGTTTGAAGCCGCTGGTCTTCGGATGGGATATCTTCAATCCAAGCGGCACGGGTAGCATGTGGGAAGAATCGTCTAGCTATGCTTTGCCGGCGGACTACAGCGGGACCGGTACGCAGCTCGTCGATCTTGACGGAGACGGTCGCCTCGATTTCGTTCAGGCAATCCAAGGAAAAGCCTTCAAGACGTGGCGCAATACTGGCGCTGGCTGGGAAGAGAAGTCAACATGGCAGATGCCGGCGTCACTTGCACATTCGGATGGAAGCGCTGCCGGCACGATCTTTATGGATATCGATGGTGATGGTTTGCCTGACCTTATTACCAGCGAATCGCCGCAGAATATTTGGTTGAATAGACTGCGGCAGGACCAAGGCGGCACATGGCAATTGCAGACCACCGGAAATTATTCAATCAACAATCTTTACAAGGTCACCTCGGCGGGATTTTTCACGCTAGATCCTGCTACATTCGGGGGGGGCTACTTTCAAGCCGCTGACATCAATGGCGACGGACGGCTGGAATTGGTAGAAGTTATGCCGGTAGCGTCGGGTGTCTTTGATCTGGTGGTCCTCAGCAACGACGGAACAGGATGGAAGAGTGCTCGAAGTGGAGATCTAGGGGTAGACCAACCTCCAGCGACTTTCGTGGTTCGAGATGTCGACCGCGATGGGCTTGCCGATTTGGTTGCTTCGGACGGATCGAGAATTTGGTTTAATCCAGGCGGACCCATAGCAAATGGGACGCCCTTTGACTGGCGCATGGTGACCTCCGATAAGGTGGCTCTAGAATATGTAGTAGGCAGGGGCGATATAGATGGAGACGGAGTGATAGACCAGGTCTCTATAAGTACCTCCGTCGACGCGCTCGACAAGACGCGGATCTACCCTACGGGCAAAGTCGGCGTTTCCCTCATGTCGGGTAGCGGACTCGTAGGAACTTCAGGTGGCTCTTCATCCGGAGTCGAAGGCTACGCTGACGCGCTTAATATGTTTTCCTTTGGTCCAGACTGGAATGCATTCATCGGCAATTCGGAGGCAGGGCGCTTTCAGCTAGCGGACATAAACGGCGACGGTCTTGCCGACGTTGTCCTGAACCATGCCTGGGGCGGTGCCGTCCTGATCAATAGAAATGGGGAATTTAGGGACGTCGGCCAGATCTCGAATCATCCGAACTGGCCCGTTTGGGGCCAGCCGCAGTCTAGCGATCCGCCATTCGTGGATACGGCGCCTGCGGCGAACCAGAACTGGATAATTCCGACTGCTCTCGCACCCTCTGGCATTGTAGCAGTTGCAGACAACAAGAGCACATATCCGTTGGATGTCTTTGTAGATATTGATGGTGACGGGATTGTCGATCGAGTGCAGTCCCTAATGCATTGCAATCCGAAGGATTCATCATGCACAACGCCCTATGTGAAGAAGACCTTCCTGAACAAGTATCACAGGCCCGTCATCACCACTTTTCCGAACGGCCTGGCTCAGCCTAGCCAGGTATCGTATTCCGTCACGACGAAGGGCGAGATCTACTCTGATGGGGCACCGCGCACAGGGGGGACGAGCTACCTGGCAGCACCCATTCAAGTGGTGAAATCGGTGACGACGGACAATGGGATTGGGTCGGTGTCTTCGACAACGAGCTACATGTATTCTTCCTTGCGGGCTAGCGCAAGACAACACACTCCATTGGGATTCCAGGAGGTGTGGACAACCGGCCCAGACGGCACATTTACAGACACGACCTACTTGCAAGGTTATCCGTATCAGGGGCGTGTCTCTACCGTCGTGCGAACCAAGCCGGGAGTTGGCGTCGTGAACGAGACCGACACAGTATACAATCAAGATGTCGCAATCACACCCGAACCGGGCCGAGGTATCTTTGTACACCCATTCCGGGTGACGGATACGACGAGCTTGTACGGACAGGTCCGCGGAGACGGTACCGCGGCTCAGACCGGCGAAGTAACGACAGTGACGTTGTACGATTTTGATGATTACGGGAATATGAAAAGTACGACCGTCACGACGACGGATAGCAGCGCGGGAGGTGGTGCGGGCACCGGCGGCAGCGGCGGAAGCGACGGTGGAACAGGTGGGACCGGAGGCTCGACGACATCGAACGGCGGAGAGAGTTACCAGCGGACGGTCGTCAACCACTACCCCACCGATGGTGGCTTGGCACAGCAACGTGGGAAAGCCAATCAAACTATAGTTTCGACGACGAAGTTGGTTGGAGCTAATTCAGGCAATAGCTCCACAATTACGCACACAACGGATTTTGAATATGGTCCGGGACCGATCTTCAAGTTGCTGAAGAAGAAGACCGAGTTGGGTTCAGGCTTCCCAACAGAGATGCACACAGCGTACGATTATGATCCGTTCGGAAATGTCATCACCACGACGAGCTGTGCGAGTGACTTCGATAGTTGCACGGCTGGGGCTCTTAATCCCGGTGACACCAGCAAGCCGGAGCACCCGCCGTTCAGAAGCACCTTGACCAGCTACGACCCGAAGCAATTTAGTCCTGGCGCTGTCGCGCCAACGCAGACGTTGGGCTATTCCGAGAAAGGGCGATTCCCTGTCAAGACGACGAACGCGGCGGGCCACGTAGAGTACACAGCCTACGATCCAAGCCTTGGGGTGCTAATTCAAAACACCGGCCCAAATGGTATTGTTACTTGCTATGGCTACGATTCCTTGGGGCGAAAGAGGTCCGAGATCGCACGTTGCGGTACCAATTCCGCCCTGACGACTACGAGTGATCCGTTTGTGGCGCCGGGGGCTGATAGTCAGTTTGCCGCTGTGGTGACTGTCACGAGACCTCCGAGTGGCGCGGCCACTTGGGCTTATACGGACGCGCTTGGCCGCCCAGTCGAGGCTCTCGGCCGTAGCTTCGCGGGCAGCTTCACAGAGACTCTGACGACGTATGATGCGCTAGGAAGGACGGCGAAGACGTCGAAGCCATTCCTGACAGGGAATCCCGTCTATTGGAGCACTCCCACCTACGACTCATTGGATCGCGTTATCGTTGTTACGGAGGATTTGGGGTCGATTGACGGGATCTCCACCAGCGCAAAAGGCGGCTCGGCCAGCAACGTGGTCACAACAGATTTTGAGGGCTTCACGAGCATCATCACCACGACGGTCAATGGTCAGACGCGGAGCCGTACAGAGATCAAGAACGTTCTAGGGAAGATCGCCTCGATAAAGGACGCAAAGGGCTCGACTATCTCCTACGACTACGATGCGGAGGGAAACCTGACGTATACCCACGATCCTGCGGGCAATAGTGTTCACATAACCTACGATTTGAGGGGACGGAAGAAGACCAGCACGGACCCGGACCTGGGCTCTTGGACCTATGACTACAACGGGTTTGGCGAGCTAATCGGTCAGACGGATGCCAAGAAACAGAAGACAGCGCTCACCTACGATGTGCTGGGACGAATGGCTAGTAAAACCTATCTTCCAGACACATCCGAAGCTAGTACCTCGACTTGGATTTACGATGTGGCAACAGGCGCAGCACTCGGAAAGCTTGCGGCAGTGATAGGCCCGCCTGATTCCCGTCTCAAGAAGGCATGTGTGGCCCCAACCACGGTGCCAAGTACAGTAGACACTTCGGGAAATCGCCCCATTCGTTGGTATGCGTACAACCCCTTCGGCGATGTCTCCGAAGTGTCCGAGTGCACAGATGGGGAAACGTATGCCACCGACTACACCTATGACAGCAATGGACGGCAAAGCATTGTTACTTACCCAGAGGTTGCTGGAGCGAGGTTTGCCGTCCAATATAACTACAGTAGCTTTGGATTCCTGCAGTATGTAAACGATGTTTCCAGTGGAGATGTGTACTGGCAGGCCAAGTCGGTGAACGCCACTGGTCAGGTTACCGACGAGCAGAACGGCAACGGGGTTGAGACGGTCTCGACGATCAACCCATCGACGGGTTGGTTACTGAACCAAACCGTGACGTCCCACGCAGATGCCGATAACCTGATCCAGGGGTTGAATTTCAAGTTCGACGAAGCTGGCAATCTTCTTGGTCGAACGCGGACAGAGCCGCGTGACATGGTGGATTCCAACGAGACCTTCGGCTATGACCAGCTCGACCGGTTGATTTCGTCCGAGCTGAAGGTTCCTGCGCAGGACTACGACGTGACGGAGTCGTTTGCGTTCGACAGCTTAGGGCTGGGCAACCTAACGCAAAAGAATGGAAAATTCTATACGTATACAGGCTGCGCTGCCGGCGGGGGACCTCATACGGTGTGTCAGGTTGACGGTGGTCCAGCCTACTCGTACGATGCCAACGGAAACATGGTAAGCGGGAATGGCCACACGGCGGCCTACACAGCCTTCAACAAGGTCAGCCATATCGAAGGCACGTCCGCGCCTGGGGGTTCATCCCCGACCGTCGATTTCGTCTACGAGGCAGATGGAAACCGAGTCCTCCAGACCACGGGCACGACCACCGGGCCCGAGACAGCGCGGACCGTCTACGTGGGTCTGGGAGAGACAGGCAAGAGCATCTACGAACGCACTATGACGAGTGCTGGCATCCAGCATGTCCACTTCATCTACGCAGGCAACGCGCACCGGGGGAATGCCTTCGCCCTTCGCATCGCGACGCAGACCAGCTCTGATGCCACTGCGACCTACAGCACCAAGTACAACCACTTCGACCACCTAGGCAGCACCACCGCCACAAGCGACGAAAGTGGACAGGTCATGGGTCCGGCGTGGGGCGGAGCCGCCACGACCGTGTATAGCTACGATGCCTGGGGCTTGAAGCGGAGCCCCGATGGTCGGCCAGCCACGACCATTCAAAGCCCCGCTGCTGGCAACCGCGAGTACACGGGCCAGGAAGCGATACCTGGTGTGACCTTGGTGAACATGAACGGCCGGGTGTACGACCCACAGCTTGGCCGCTTCCTGTCGCCTGACCCTAACGTCCAGTTCGTCGCAGATCTGCAGAGCTACAACCGCTACAGCTACGTACGCAACAATCCCCTGCGACTCACCGATCCCACGGGGTATGCATGGTACGGTTTTGTGTCGAGCCCCCAGTTCTGGATCGCTGCGATGGAGGCAGCGGCCATGATCGTATGCACAGTAGCAACAGAAGGCGGCTGTGCGCCCTTGGCCATTGCACTTCTCGTCCAGAACAGCGTCCAGATGTTGGCAGAGGGGGTGCCGCTCTGGCAAGTGGCTGCAGTAGATGCAGCCAGCTACTTCGGCGGGGAAATAGGCGGCCAGCTCGGGGGAGCCGTTGCGCCGACCGTCGGAAATGGAATGGGGCAGGTCGTTGGGGGCGCAATAGGAGGGGCGGTAACCGCGGCTATGACCACGGAGATTGTTGGCGGAAATCTCGGAACAAACGTCCTATATGGCGCATTGAACGGCGCAGCGACCGCTGCGCTGACAGTATCACTCCAAGGCATGAACCCGCTGTCGGTTGCGGATTGGCAAGAACAGCAGGGCGGTGGGGCGTACAAGAAGTTTATTGGCGATCTCGACAACCCTCAGGCGCAAGCACTGGAAGGGGAATTGAAGGCGCATCCACTCCTCACCTACGAGGATGAGAATGGGTACTCTCAGCTAACGAAGTATTGGAGGGACAAGCTGCAGCCCTTCTACGAGGGGCGGAACCTCGATTTGGGGGAGGTATGGGTTCACTCCGTGGATCTTGCCGGGGATGCGGTGGGGATGGTCGATTATGGCGCTCAATCTCGAGTGATCAATATCGACCGCAGCCTTGGGTCCAATAGTATCTATACGCTCGACACGTACGTGCACGAGTCGATGCACTTGGTTGAAGGGGACTTGATAGGCAGCAACGGAATGGCCTGGCGAAAAGCATCAGACATGCTCAGGTTCGGCCCTTCTGACAACTCACAATACAATTGGAGAGGCTATTCTGACCTCTACGGGGCGTCGTATAATCAGATCTCAGCTACAGGAGGTGGGAGTTATCCCATTGAAGCGGGATTTGACCGATTCTCCCATGACGTGGTCAATAATCTTGCTGCATGTGGAGCGGTTTGCCCATGATCCTTCCAAAGTACCACTTGCGGATGTTCTTGGTGGTTCTTGCACTTGTCTTGGAAGTGCCGGGGTGCAAGGGTTGGCTCAGTTCACAGGTACAGATAGAAGTGCTTGATCCTTCGAAAGGACGGCCCCGCTTTAGGTTCTCTTCGAGCAGGTCGAGCCGAGGCGTCGATATGGATTTTCTGACTGTTCGGGATCAGGCCAAAGCAGAAGATGTCTGCTTCTTGTTTATGTCGGACGCTGGCATCCGAGGAGTCGAGGAATGGCAATACGGACAGACTGTTCCCGGCTCTAGGATGGAAGGCTGCATGCCGCCGTTACCTGCAGGCCGATACCAGGTGAGGATAAAGGCGAACAACGGGACCCGTCCGTACAAGGACTTTGAGGTCAAGCCGCAGACCGCGGTGCAGTAGCGCTGTTATTTCGTCTTCGGCTGGGTGCTCTGGGCCTGCTTGACGGCAAGGGCTTGGAGTTAGGTGGTGACTCCCCTCCGAGGGTACTTTTCCACGCAACTCTTCTTCCTTATCACCCGCGCGGCCCGAAACCAACGCGGTCGAGAGGGACTGGTCCTTTTGACTCCCTCTCCGAGGGTACTTTTCCACGCAACTCTTCTTCCTTATCACCCCGCGCGGCCCGGACCGAGGGCAAATTGAAGTTTGCTCGCCATAGTGAGCCTCACGGACGCTCGCCATAGCGGAGCACCTTGCTCGGAGGACTACAGCGATCGACGTGAAGCGACGGCAGGGATACGCGACGTTGTCGCTGGCCAGTCCCTCGCGACCACAGTGGTTTCGGCCCGGGATGCCAAGATGTGGAGCACCGGGAAAGCCTGACGATCTAGACCGGCTGAGGCTCTGACCGAGGGCAAATTTCGAACAGCATGCCACCAAGGCGCGAGCGATGAACTACCTTGCCAGCGGCGCCGTCGTCATTCGTCGGCCTAACCTGCTCTCTAATGAGTTGGCCGCCAAGTTCCTGGTGGAACTGGGCCTTGTTGCTGGCTATACTGGACTTCAATTTCTACTGTCAGGAGAGCGTACCGTGAGGACGAGGCCATCGATCGCTTTCGCAGTAATCCTTGTGGGGCTTGGGCCGGCCTGTATTGGGGTCAATCCAAACTCCAGTTACATGCGACCCGCGCTGACCAACTGGGATGAGGATCCCGTTCCGCGCGAGAGGGCCCGCGTCATCTTTGTGCGGAGCTCGGTCTCCGTGGGAGCGTTTCCGATCTTCGATGAACGCGGTCAATTTCTCGGAGAGTCCACTTCGGGGACGCGCTTCTTGGCGACTGTGCGCCCGGGCCAACATTACTTCATCGTTTGGGGAAAAGGGCATACCGAGTCTCTTTTTGCCGACCTAGCTGCAGGTAGGACCTATTGGGTGGTGGTCAGCCATCGGCCGGGTCTGTGGGCGGTTACGCGAGGGAGCAAGCTGGTGAAAGATATCCCTTCGTACCGCGAAAATACGAGACCACTGCTGGCGGACCAGGCTGCCGGCCAGGCATACCTCGATTCGATGAAAGGCGAAGTGTCTAGCGCGGTTCGCGATGGGATCGCCACCTACCGCGCGTATCCAGATGCAGACAAGGCCGATGCGACACTGTACCCCGCCGACGACGAATCGAGGTGGTGACTACAAATTTCGCGACTTGCGCTTCGGCGTGCTGCGGGCTATGAATCACGCTCTCTCGGGCACGTAGCTCAGCTGGATAGAGCACCGGCCTCCGAAGCCGGGGGTCGTGGGTTCGAATCCCGCCGCGCCCACCCTGACAAACTCCACGATTCCGCCAATTTGGCGCAGAGTCTACGGAGTGCGTGCTTCGATGAGCTTGGTCAGCAAGCGGTCGATCGCGCCTTGGCTTGCCACAAAGTAGGGCGCTAGCGACCGTGTCGACCGTCCAACGCGAATGGCGAGCAGTCGGCCTTTGCGTGCAAGCGCGAACACGCTTTCATCGTTCTCGTCGTCGCCGACGTAAATCGCGGAGGCGCAACGCATGCGTTTGCAGAGCGAGCGCAGGGCGCTGGCTTTGTCGGGCGCGCCGGCGGGAATCACGTTGACCACCATCTTGCCTTCCATGATTCGGGCGTCGGGCAGCTCGGCGGCAGCGAGGAGAATTTCTTTGCGAACGACGGGGCGTGAACGTGCCTTGCGGTAGTGGATGGCCAGCGTGACGCCCTTGTCCTCGACGATGAGGCCGGCGACGCGCGGCAGGCTGGCGGTCAGTTGCGCCCGCCACAAAGCGACCAGCCACGTCGCGCGGCGGAGCTGGGGCGATGGCTCCATGCCGTGGTTTCCGATCACGGCGCGCAGGGGAACCTCGTCGAGCTTTTTCATGACGTCGGCGCGCGCGCGGCCGGAAATGACCACGCACGGGTAAAGCCGCGCGAGCTCGGTCATCAGTTTTTCGGTGCGGCCGCGCATGGCCGCTGCCGCCGGTTCGCGCACGATGGGCGCCAGCGTTCCGTCGAAATCAAACGCCAACAGCACGCGCCCGCGTGCATAGCGCTTCAGGGTTTCTTCTTCTTCTTCGGTCAGGATGTTCTTCACTGCGTAAGACCAGCGAGTCGGGACAATTCTTCACCAGCGCGGCCAATGACGGTTTGCTTTTTGCGCAGTCGAGCCGCATCCACCAGCATGCGTCCGGCCCAGCGGTAGACGTTGAACTCGGCAAGGAACCCGCGCATGGCGTGGATGCGTCCGCGCTGCTCCTCCGCAGACATGCTGATGGCGGTCGCCAGTGCCGAGCTCGCTTCTTCGAAATCGTAGGGATTGACGACCAGCGCCTCGGCCATCTCGCGGGCAGCGCCGGTGAATTGGCTGAGCACCAGCACGCCGCGCTCGTCGTCGCGAGCGGCGACGAATTCCTTGGCGACGAGATTCATGCCGTCGTGCAAGCTGCTGACGTAGCAAAGATCGGCGGCGCGGTAGAAGCGGAAGACGGTCGGTGGCTCGTGATGGCTGCGGAACAGCCGAATCGGTTTGTAGTTGCCGCGGGCAAAACGCGCGTTGATGCGTTCGGCGGTTTTCTCGACGGTCTCATCGAGCTGGCGGTACTGCTCGATCAGGCTGCGGCTGGGCGCTGCCAATTGCACGAAGGTGAAGCGGCCCACGTAGGCGGGAAAACGCTCCAGCAGGCGCTCGACGGCGAGGAAGCGCTCTTCGATGCCTTTGGTGTAGTCGAGACGATCGACGCCCACGCCCAGGATGGCGTCTCTGTCCAGCTCGAGCTCGGCAAACACGCTCCGCCGACATTCTTCGATGGGGGGCGCGCTTTGCGCCCATTCGCTCGGCCAGGCAATCGAGATGGGATACGGCCTTACCAACGTCGATTGACCGCGCTGGATCACGGCGCTTTGCTCGCGGTCGATGCGCGCTTCCAAGTAGCGGTCGACGGAGTCGAAGAAGTTGTTGCAGTAAAGCTGCGTTTGGAATCCAAGGATGCTGCTGCCGAGGAGCCCCTCGACCAGCTCGGCCCGCCACGGACAAATGCCCAGGCGTTCGGAATTGGGCCAAGGGATGTGCCAGAAACTGATGATCGTCGCGCGCGGCAGGCGCTCGCGAATCAGGCGCGGCGCCAAGGCGAAATGGTAGTCCTGCACCAGCACCACGGGGTCGTCGGATTCGGCCTCGCGGCAGACGGCGTCGGCGAACTTGCGATTCACGGCGCTGTACGCGGCCCAGTCTCCGCTGCGGAAAAGCGGTCGCATGTGCGCCAAGTGGCAGAGCGGCCACAGACCTTCGTTCGACAGACCGTAGTAGTAGCCGCGCTCCTCGTCGGGCGTGAGCCACACCCGTCGCAAGCTGTAGGATTCCTCTTTGGGAGGCACGCGCACATGATCTTTGCGGTCGACCGATTCCCGATCCGCCGAGCCGCTGCCATGGGCGACCCAAACGCCCGAGCACGCGCGCAGCACCGGTTCGACGGCGGTGACCAGGCCGCTCGCCGGGTGAAGGACATGGATGCTGCCGTCGGCATGGCGGTTGTGGATGTAGGGCTCGCGGTTGGCGAGTACGATGACTTTCTCGCCGGGGAAAAAGCGCACCAGGGCTTGCTTGAGGCGTTGCGGGCTCCACGCACCGTTCGCGCCGTCGAGCTCGCGCTCGGCCGCCAGGCGCTCGACCAATTCGCGCACGTCGCGAATGATGGGCAAGAATTCCTTGCGATCCGATTCGCCTTGAATGAACCGGCGCAGCTCCTTGCGGAAACCGCGCCACGACAGGCGCGCGGCCACGATGGTCACCAGCGACGCGCCGAGGGCAAGCAGCGCGAAGGCAATGATGAGAAAGCTGCGGGTCTTGGCCTCGCGCCTCTCGATGTACGACAGGTCGTGGACCAAAATCAGATAGCCGGGTATTTGGTCGTCTTGGACGAGGGGCACGGCGCTGACGTGCACGTCGCCGCCGGGGAGTGTCCACACGGTGCCCCACACCGGTCGGTTCGACCGTTCCTTCATCAGGCTGTCGTTCATTTTGCGTGCGATGGCCGGGCAGGTGATGGAAGGGGGCAACACTTGTGTTCGCGCCAGCATCTCCATGCGCACCGTGCACAGCTCGGCGCCCATGATGCGTTCATCGCGAGCAATATTACCGAGAATGCGCCCAAGCTCGTTACTTTCGGCAGACGACCAGTGCGCCAAGAGCTCGCTGCGTGCGCCGCTGGCCACCAAGCCAGAGCGCAACATGATGTCTTCCTCGAACCATTGACGGGTGGTTCGCTCGACCATCGTGGCGGCCGCCCAGGCCAGCACGGCACCCGAGGCGAGCAGGACGACCAGAAAACGCGCGACTCGTTTCATCGAATTTCTCCCGTTGAAGGTGGTCCAAGCTCTCGGAGAAGGGCAGAGCACACGCGTTAGGCGAGGTGAGAACCACGGCTCGGTTCGAATTTCGAGCAGTAGCGCCAGGTACCTGCATGCTACGCGGGCTTTCTGCTACGTTCAAGGACATGCAGCTCGAGCGTCTCGCGCTTATCGGCAACTGTCAGTTCTCGGCATTGGTGGAAGACACGGGCACGGTCGTGTGGTGTTGCCTTCCGCGCTTCGATTCCGACCCCATGTTTTCCGCGCTGCTCGACGAGCAGGACGGCGGGCGCTTCCTCATCGGGCCAGAAGAGGAAGGGAAGGCTGGAGTCGCCGAATACGAAGACAACACCAACATTTTGGTGACAACGTTTCGCTCGGCGACGGGTGCGTTTCGCGTGATCGATTTCGCGCCACGATTCCAGCAATATGACCGCAACTTTCATCCGACGCAGCTTTTCCGCATCGTCGAGCCCATCGAAGGAACGCCGCGCGTGCGCGTGCTGTGCGAGCCGCGCCTCGGCTTTTCCAAGGCCAAGCCCACGATTCTCGCGGGCTCGAACCACGTGCGCTACGAGGGCTTCGGCAGTCAGGTCCGCCTGACCACCGACGTTCCGCTGTCGTATCTCGACGGTCGTGCGTTCACCCTCACGCAGCGGCACCACCTGGTGCTGACGTACGGTTCCCCGGTCGAGGAAGCGCTGGCGCCCTTGGCCGAGCGATTCCTGGTGCAGACGCGCCGTTATTGGCAACGCTGGGTCAAGCACTGCGATATCCCGCCAGTCTTCCAAGACCAGGTCATTCGCTCGGCACTGACGCTGAAACTGCACTGCTTCGAGGACACCGGCGCGATCGTGGCGGCGACGACGACGTCGATTCCCGAGGCGCCCAAGAGCGGGCGTACCTGGGATTACCGCTATTGTTGGCTGCGAGATGCGTCCTACGTGCTTGGTGCCTTTCGCTTGCTCGGGCAATTCGACGAGCGCGAGGACTTCGTGCGCTTCCTGCTCAACGTCGCGGGCGCGCATCCGGAATTGGATTTGGCCCCGCTCTATCGCATCGACGGCCGTTCGGATCTCGACGAGCACATCCTGACGGAATGGCCTGGCTTCTGCGGCGACGGTCCGGTCCGCGTCGGTAACGGCGCCGCCCGTCACATTCAGAACGACGTCTTCGGCGAGATGGTGTTGGCGCTCACGCCCATCTTTCTCGACGAGCGCTTTGCGTCCGAACGCTCGCCGGCGGTGCTGCAATTGCTCGAACGGCTAGCGCGCAAGGCGACCAGCGTGGTCGGCATGCCCGACGCAGGCATTTGGGAATATCGCACCGAATGGAAGCCGCAGACGTTTTCCAGCCTAATGTGCTGGGCGGCGACCGATCGCATGGCGCGGGTGGCGGCGCGTTTTCGGCGCGAAGACGAGCCCGAGTTCCGTGCGACCGCGGATCGCATTCGGGACCAAATCATTGCCAAGGCGTGGAATCCGACGCTGGGCAGTTTCGCGAGCACGTGGGGTGGCGAAGAGCTGGACGCTTCCTTGCTGCAGATCGCGGCGTTGCGCTTCCTGCCGCCTGACGATTCTCGGATTCGCGCCACGGTCGATGCCATTCGCGGCGGCCTGGCGCAAGACGGCTGGCTGTACCGCTACCGGAACGACGACGGCTTCGGCCGGCCGCAGGTGGCGTTCGTGCTTTGCACTTTCTGGCTGGTGGAAGCGCTGGCCGCAACCGGACGGCTGGCCGAAGCGCGCCAGGTGCTCGAACGGGTGTGCAAGACGCTGTCGCCCCTCGGCCTGATATCCGAGGACTACGACACCTCGACCGGCGTTCTGTGGGGCAATTTCCCGCAGGCCTATTCCCACGTCGGTCTGATTCACGCCGCCTTCGCCGCCGCGCCGGCGTGGGCCGATGTGCTTTAGGAGCTGGATTTTTCTTCCGCGATCGGGCATTCCAAGACAGCCATGAGCAAAACACGTGAACGCTACGATGCCCTGCGTGCCCTCGGCCTGAAGCTGGACCTCACTCGCGGCCAGCCCGGCGACGACAATTTCGACGTCTCGAACGCCATGCTGACCATTGTCGACGACAAGGCGCTGGTGACGCCCAGCGGAGTGGCGTTGCGCAATTACCCCGGCGGTATCGCGGGCATCAAGGAAGCGCGCGAGCTGTTTGCGCCGATGCTCGGTGTTCAGCCGGACGAAATTCTCGTCGGCAACAACGCCAGCTTGGAAATCGAGGGCAAGGTGCTCATGTGGGCCATGCTCAGGGGCGTGCCGAGGAGCCCGGCGCCGTGGTGCAAGGGCGAGGTGAAGTTCATCGTCACCGTGCCCGGCTACGACCGGCACTTCTTGATGCTCGAGCGGCTGGGCATTGGCATGGTGACGGTGCCCATGACGGCGCAGGGGCCGGACATCGACGCCATCGAGAAGATCGTCGCCAGCGATCCGACGGTGAAGGGCCTGCTTTACGTGCCGACTTACAGCAACCCGACGGGAGATACCACGTCGCAACCGGTAGCCGATCGCTTGGCCACCATGAAGACTGCTGCGCCCGATTTTACGATCTTGGCGGACGACGCGTACGCCGTGCATCACCTGGACGATAGTCCGCCGGCGCATCCGGATCTACTGGGCGCTGCCAAGAAGGCTGGAAACCCGACGCGCGTGGTCCTGTTTGGATCGACATCGAAGATCACGTTCGCCAGCGCTGGGATCAGCTTCGTGGCCGGCAGCAAAGAAATGATGGCGTGGCTAGGCGAGCTGATGGGCACGCAGATGATCTCGCCCAACAAGATCGAGCAGTACCGGCACGTGCTCTTCTTGAGCAAGTTTCCAGGCGGGATCGCGGGCATCATGAAAGAGCACCGAAGGTTGCTGGCGCCGAAGTTTGCGGCGGTCGAAGAGGTGCTCTCGCGCGAGCTGGGCGGTAAGGGTGTGGCGCGCTGGACGAAGCCCAAGGGCGGCTACTTCGTCAGCTTGGATACGGAGAAGCCGGTGGCCAGCAAGGTCGTGCAGCTGGCGAAGGAAGCGGGCGTGGCGCTGACGCCGGCGGGGGCGACGTATCCGTTCGGGAGGGATCCGGGAAATCGAAATATTCGAATTTCGCCGACGCGGCCGCCGGTCGAGCAGGTGCGGAAGGCCATGGAAGTCGTGGCGGTGTGTGTGCAGCTGGCGTCGGAAGAGGCGTAGGGACGGCAATCGGAGTAGGCGGCCGCTCGGCGCTTGCCGCGGGCTTTTCCGGGAGTGATTTCGGCGGGGACGGAGGTCAACGGCCGCTGCGCGGCCATGACCTCCTCGGTCGTCGGCTGGCATCCGGCCGCGGACGGCCGGAGCGCCTCCTCACGCCCCGCCGAAATGCACTCCCGGCGCCCGCGCGCGCCGAGCTTGCGCCGGTGGGATCGATAGTGCGGCTCGATGCGGGAATGAGAGCTGCGACGGAGATGGGGAAGGGGCGATCGGAGGAGGCCGCCGAGGGCTTCGCCCCGGCGGGGAGGAGGATAGTGCTGAAGAGCGCGGCCTCAGATTCCTTCGAAGAGGATCGTCGACAGATAACGTTCGCCGGAGTCGGGGAGGACAACGACGATGGTCTTGCCGGCGAACTCGTCGAGGTTTGCGAGGCGAACGGCGGCGGCGGCGGCGGCGCCACAGGAGATACCCGATAGGATGCCTTCTTCGCGGGCGAGACGGCGGGCCATCTCGATCGATTCCTCGTCGGTGACCTGTTCGACGCGATCGACGAACGAAAGGTCGAGAGTGTCGGGAATGAAGCCGGCGCCAAGTCCTTGGATTTTGTGCGGCCCCGGCTTGAGCGGCTGGCCTTCACGAGATTGCGTGATGACGGGGCTCTTGGTGGGCTCGACGGCGACGGAGAGCAGGGGCCGGTTCTTTCCCTTTTCGAAGAAACGCGAAATGCCGGTGATCGTGCCGCCCGTGCCGACGCCGGAGACCAGGACGTCCACTTTGCCGCCTGTCGCTTCCCAGATTTCTGGGCCGGTGGTTTCTTCGTGGATGCGCGGGTTGGCGGGGTTCTTGAACTGCTGGGGCAAGTAGTAGCGGCCGGGCTCGGCGGTGACCATGGCTTCGGCGCGACGAATGGCACCGGGCATGCCTTCCGGGCCGGGCGTGAGCACGAGCGTGGCGCCGAAGGCGGCGAGCACGCGGCGTCGTTCCATGCTCATGGTTTCGGGCATGGTCAGAGTCAGCTTGTAGCCGCGGGCGGCGCAAACGTACGCCAAAGCGATGCCGGTGTTGCCGCTCGTCGGCTCGACGACTTCGACACCGGGCTTCAGGATGCCTCGTTGCTCGGCGTCCTGAATCATGGCGGCACCGATGCGATCCTTCACCGAATAGGCAGGATTGCGGCCTTCAATTTTGGCCAGAACGGTTGCTTTGGCTCCATTGGTGATATGCCCGAGCTTCACCAGCGGCGTACCGCCAATCGAAAATGAATTGTCGTTGAACACCATGATCGAACCCCCGTAAGACGATAGGTTTATCGTGGAGCCGAAAGCGGGCTTGTCAAGTCTGCTTTCCGCTCGCCGGCCCGGCAAATTTTGATCAGTCGCCTTCGGTTTGAGCGCCCGTCTCGGCGGCGCCACAAAAATTCCACTTCTTCACCATGGGCGGCGGACTCTGGCGTTCGCGCTTCACTCGGGCGCGCAATTTGGCGAACGTGCGATCGCGGTGCTCCGGCGTCTTTTCCAGGGTCGCCATGAGCGCGTTCCACGCGCCGAGAGCGGGCGGCTCCTTCGGGTCGTCGGTCATCGCGAGAAGGCCGAGCACGTCGTCGACCGGCACGGAGTCGACCTTGGGGCTCGACAGGGCGGCGTTGAGGGTGGGGACGAGAACGTGGTCACGGAAGAGATCGAGGTCGTCCTTGTCGGCCTGACACCACAAGAGGCGCGTGTGCAGCTTGCCCAACGCCGGGCCGGATTCGGTGCGTGGCAGGAGCAAGAGACGCCGAACGGCTTCGTCGTAATCGCCGTCGGATTCGCCGTACATGCTCAGCATCACGTCGAGCAATTTGCCCCGACACTCGGGATCGCAGGTGGGGCCGAGCATGAAGTCGCCCAGCCACTTGCGCCGCTGGGCGTGGAATTTCTCGAGATCCTCCGACTCGGCCTTGCCCATCATTTCGCCCGTGCGCGCGGTCGCCAGCACGATGGCGGCGACCAGCTTGGCGCCGGGCGACACCGATTCGAAGCGCGCGATCTCCTTCCACTGGCGCTTTTCGTAGAGATCCTGCAAGTACGGCTCGAACAGCCAGGCTAGCTTGCCAACGTTGGTTTCGACCTCGCGCTCGTTGCGCAAGAGCGAAAGAGGACCGACGGAGGTCGGTTTTGTCTCGGCCTGAACCTTTTCGCCTTCGGCGGGCGGCTGGGTAGGCGCCGCGGTTTGCTCGTCGAGCTCGTCGTGAATCACCTCGGCGATGGCGTCGGAGCGCTCGGCCAGCTTGTCGGCCTTGCAGACTTCGGCGTCGCGGCTCACGCCGTAGCGCTGCACGCACGTGAGCTTGAAGGCCTGGGCCAGCTGCTCGTAGTTCTTGTGCTCCGTAGCCGTCAAGACGTCGCTCATGTAGCTGGCGTTGTCTTTGCCCAGCTCCAGCGCATACGAGACTGCCAATTCGGGGTCGAGAATGGCGCCGCGGGTGAGCGACAAGAGCACGCCGAAGCGCTGATCTGCGCTGCTGGGGCCTTGCATGGAAAGGACGTTCAAGTTCTTGGCCAGGATTTCGGCGCGGGCAATTCGCCATTCGTTCTCGGCCTTGGTGGCGGCGATCTTCTGCTCGGACTCGGCCTGACGGATGGCAGTCTGCGATTGGCGGTATTGCCAAATGGACGTGGCGACGAGGCCGGCCACCCCGATGACGAAGCTCGAGAGAAAGCTCGAGTAGGTCTGGATGAATCGGCCGACGCGCGAGGTGTCCTCGTGTTTTCCTGGTTCTTCGGACGAGCTCATGAGCGCAGCATAGCTCGCCGAGCGAGTATGTGCAGTCAGCTTGCGATGAGCTGCATGGCGCACGCGCTGTCTTGGCAGCGGAATCGCAGCTTGAAGCGACGGCCCTCGTCGTCGGCGAGAAACCAGGGCTCTGCTGGCAGGGGCTTGCTTGTCGATCCTGGGTCGCGCGGTTCGCGCGGGCAGGCGCCCAGCTCGTACTTCAGGCAATAGCGCGTGGTCATGAGCGGCCGACCGGTGAGCGCAATGCCGCTTTCCGCGGCGGGTTCGATCTCGCGCACGCCATGGCGGCGATAAAACGCGACGGCCTTCTGGTTGAGCACGTTGGCGAGGAACGAGAGCTTCTCCGCAGGAAAAGGCACGTCGTTCGGGACGACCGTCGATGTGGTGTGCGGAAAGCTGGCCTTGCGCGCCGCCGCGAGTTTTGCCGCGAGCTCTCGGCGCAGGCCGTTGAGCTGGCTTGGGGGAAGGTGCAGGGGTGTGTTCCACTGAAGATCGATCGAACGTGCGACGAACTCACTGTCGCCAAGCTTGGCGAGTTGCTGTTTCGTGCGTGCGGTGGTCTTGTCCGCATCGGTCGCGGGAACTTTTTCGCACGCGAGCTCCGCCTCGGCGCTCACGCCGTCCTCGTCGATGCCGCGTAGAAGGACTCCCGTCGCTGTCTCGTGCAGGCTGAGCGTGACGGCAATGCGGCGTTCGGGGCGGCTTTGGGCGATCTGCTTGGCGAAGGCATGGTCGTGATTGCGAAAGACGCGCGCTCCGGCTGCCAGCCCGTCGAGCTTTTGCAGAAAGACGGTTCGGCCTTCCACGCGATTGACCAGCGAGCCACCGAGCTGGCGATCGTGTCCGAAGAATGTGATGCCGTCACCACTGTGCAGCGGCGCCGATTGGTCGAGGGTGAAGGAGTCGCGATGGACGGAGGTCACGCTGCCGACCGGCTCGCCCACGTGCTTGGGCGAATCGGGTGATGCCACGTCGGCGCCGCGGCCGCCAATAAAATACGTGGTGTAGCCGCGGTTGAAAGTCTTGTCGGGGTCGGGAGCAAAACCGAGGTCGACTCTGCCGGAGGACGCGCGCCGGCCGCCGTGCGCTTCGAGTAGATGGTCGAGCTCGCGTCGGTAGTGCCCGACGACGTTCATGACGTAGGCCTTGTTTTTCAGGCGGCCTTCGATCTTGAACGACGAGATACCGGCGTCCATCAGGTCGGCAAGGTGCGCGCTGAGATTGAGGTCGCGCAACGACAGCAGGTGACGATTCCCGACGATGGTCTCACCGCGACCGTCGACCAGCGCGTACTCGCGCCGGCACGGCTGCGCGCACTGCCCGCGGTTGCCGCTGCGTCCGCCGATGGCGTAGCTAAGCGCGCACTGACCGCTCATGCAAACGCACAGAGCACCGTGCACGAAGAATTCGAGTGCCATCGTGGTGGTGGCGCGAATGGCGCGGATTTGTTCGAGGTCCAGCTCGCGAGCCAGAATGGCGCGGGAAAAGCCGACCTTTTCCAAGAACGCCACGCGCTCGGGCGTGTGGTTGTGCATCTGCGTGCTGGCAATGAGCGGTAACGGCGGCAAGTCGCACTCGAGCAAGCCGACGTCTTGCAGAATGAGCCCGTCTACGCCGGCGCGATGCACGTCGTGACACAGGCGAACTGCTTCGTCGATTTCGTCGTCGCGCAGGATGGTGTTGACGACCGCATACACCTTGGCCCAGTAGCGATGGGCGTAGGCGGCCAGGCCTTCGATGTCTGCCAGCGAATTGGCGGCCGCTTCACGAGCGCCGAATTTGGAGGCCCCGATGTACACGGCATCGGCGCCGCAGTTGATGGCGGCGATGCCGGTCTCTAGGTCTTTGGCGGGCGCGAGCAGCTCGATGGCGGACACGGCCTCGTGATACCTGGCCCACGCCAAAACGCAAGCCGGTGTACTTCCTACGCTCGCGGTGCGGTGATCACGGCCAGATCCAGCAGCTTGCTGGCGTAGCCCCATTCGTTGTCGTACCAGGCGATGAGCTTGACGAACGTCGGATCGAGCTGCATGCCGGCCTTGGCGTCGAAAACCGAGGTGCACGCTTCGCCGCGCAGGTCGGACGAGACGACATCCTCGTCGGTGTAGCCCAGGATGCCTTTGAGCGGGCCTTCGGATGCCGTCTTCATCGCCGTGCAAATGTCGGCGTAAGTGGTCGGGCGTTCGAGCTCGCAGGTCAGGTCGACGACGGACACATCGGCGACCGGAACGCGAAACGCCATGCCGGACAGCTTACCCAACAGCGCCGGCAGCACTTTGGTCACGGCTTTCGCGGCACCGGTGGACGCGGGAATGATGTTGTCCAAGATGCTGCGGCCGAAGCGCCAATCTTTTCCTGAAATGCCGTCGACGGTTTTCTGCGAAGCCGTCGTGGCGTGCACCGTGGTCATGAGGCCGCGCTTGATGCCGGCGTGATCGTTCAAGACCTTGGCGATTGGGGCCAGGCAATTGGTCGTGCACGACGCGGCTGAGATGATGGGCTCGCCAGCGTAGCCATCGCTGTTGACACCGTAGACGAAGAGTGGCGTGTCGTCTTTGGCAGGAGCGGAAAGGATCACGCGCTTGGCGCCGGCCCGAAGATGCGCCTGAGCTTTTTCTTTCGTCAGAAATATTCCCGTCGATTCAATCACCACGTCGACACCGGCATCGTGCCATGCCGACTCGGCGGGATCCTTGACGGCCGTCACGCGGATCGGGCGGCCGCCGTTGCCGCCGATGACCAGAAACGAGTCTTTGACAGTGACGGGGCGGTCAAGCTTGCCGTGGACGGAATCGTAGGTGAGCAGATACGCGAGCTGGCGCAGGTCGAGCAAATCGTTGACGGCGACGACTTCCACATCGTCGCGGCCAAGCGCGGCCCGGAAAGCTGTCCTGCCGATTCGTCCAAAGCCGTTGATGCCAATCTTGGTCATGGTGGAATAGCCTCCTTGCGTTTCAAGGTAGCGCCGTCGAGCTGTGGCCTAAAGGACAATATGATTGCATTTTAGGCCAAGGGTAGGAAAATGGAATCATGCGAACGTCCCCGCGAAACGTGTGGTTCCTGGTCGTGCCTCGGACCGGCATTCTCAATGTCGCAGGCCCCTGGGAGGTCCTGGGCCACGCCAACGACGTGCTCGGGCGCGAAGCCTACCGGCTCGAGGCGATTGGCGTCGGCGTATCGGAGGCACGAACGCGGTACGGATTGCTCCTTGGCGGCCTGCGGCCTTTGCCTGCGCGATGCGATCGTCTGCCGGATATCGCGATTGTGGCGGGCATGCCGGTGCTCGATCCTTCGCCGTCCGGCCACGCGCTGGTGGCGTGGCTGCGGCGCCATCACACGCGCATCCCAACCCTGGTGTCGATTTGCACGGGCGCCTTCGCGCTTGGCGCGGCCGGAATTCTCGACGGTCGTCGTGCGACCACCCATTGGATGCACGTCGAGGCGCTGCGAGCTCGCTTCCCGGCAGCGCAGGACATCGACGAGGGCATCTATGTGAAAGACCGTGGCGTGTGGACGTCGGCAGGAGTGACCGCAGGCATCGACTTGGCATTGGCGCTCGTCGAGGAACATCACGGGCACGCGGTGGCCATGCAGGTTGCCAAGCGCATGGTGCTGTTCTTGCGGCGGTCGGGGAATCAGGCGCAATTCAGTCCCGCGCTTCGCCGTCAGGAAAAGGCGCCCGCGAAGCTGGGCGACATTTCGACCTTCGTGCTCGACCACATCGACGAGTCGTTGCCGGTGGAACGGATTGCGGCCGGCGTCGGCATGAGCCCGCGCACGCTCAGTCGCTGGTGCCGCGAGCACCTCGACGAATCCCCTGCCGAGCTGGTGCGCCGATTGCGAGTCGACGAGGCAAAGCGCTTGCTCGAAGAGACGTCCTTGCCTGTGAAAGACATCACTACGCGCACCGGCCTCGGCGACGCGAGCACCCTGTGGCGGGCGTTCACGCAAGATCTGGGAGTCACGCCGGCAGAATATCGGCAACGTTTCGCCGCGACGGAAGAGACCCCAGCGCGACAGTAGTGCGGCCGATGCCGATTTGGGGCATGGTTAGGCGTGCGTTTCGCACTGGTTTTGCTTTTCGGTCTCGGCGCGGTGGTTCCGGCAGTTCACGCCGAGGACGGTCGCGGACTGTACGTCGTCGCCATCAATGGCGGCGGCGACAAGCAGGACAATTTCGCGTCGCACTTGGGGCACTTGCAGCAGCTCATGCGCCTGCTGGCGACGTCGGGAATTCCGCGCGATCACATCACGGTCCTGGCTAGCGATGGCTCGGCGCCGACTCCCGATTTGGCGACGCGCGAGCCGGAGGCGGAAAATGCTTGGCTTTTGCAGGGCACGCGGCTCGATCCGGTGCTGCGCGATCTGACGACGTTCGAGAATTCCCAGCTGCCCGGGGTCGACTTGCGCCCTGCCAGGCTCGCGAGCTTGACGAAGACGATAACTGAGCTGCGGGGCCGTTTGCAGGCGGGCGACACGCTGCTCGTGTACGTCACCGATCACGGCAGCCAAAGCCGTCGCGACCCCATCGAGAATCGCATCACGCTGTGGGGCGAATCGATTTCGGTGCGCAAGTTGGGCGCGCTGCTCGCTCGCTTGCCGCCGTCGGTGCGCGTGGTCTCGCTGATGTCGCAATGTTTTTCCGGCGGCTTCGCCTACCTGCACGAGGCACGCGAGCGGAAAACCACGCCGAACGGCACGACGTGCGGCTATTTCTCGTCGACGCCCGACCGTCCGGCCTACGGCTGCTACCCCGAATTGCGCGGACAAAAAGCCGTCGGTCACTCCTTTGCGTTTCTTTCGGCGCTTGCGGCTCGGGGACATTTCCCCGCGGCTCAGGCGGACATCCTGGTCAGCGACGAGACGCCCGACATTCCGCTGCGCAGCTCGGATGTCTATTTGGCGGAGCAGTTGGCGCACGCAGCGGGCTCGCCCGAGCGCGAGGCGGCGTTCGCGGATCCCTTCGTGCGCCAGGCGTTCGCCGGTCGCGAGTTTTCCGGCGAGAGCCGTTTGCTCGATCGGATTGCCTCGGTGTACGCGTTGCCACGCCCATCGTCGGTGACCGAGATCGACAAGCAAGTCGATGATTTTTTCGACGTTCTCGACCAGCTGGATGCGGACGCGAAGGCCTGGGAAGGCGCGCTCGGCGATTTCAATCAGGCGAATCTGGATGCCTTCCTTGCGGCCAAGCCGGCGTGGCGGTCGCGTCTCGACGAGCCAGCGATGCGCGCGCTGGACACGGCAGGCAGACGAAAGCTGGCGGCAGAGCTGCTGGCCGAGCTCGGGCCGTTCGTGGTGGCCGAGCCGGCGCGCTCGGCAGAGGCGAATCGACTGATGGAGGGTCTGGCTGTCACCGACGAGATCAACTACCGGACAGAAGTGCGCGTCGCTGCGCTCCTGCGCATGCGCTTCGTGCTGACCTCGGTGGCGGGACGGCAGTGGAGCAAGAGCGATCCTCGCCAGAGTCAAGCCGTGAGCGCCTTGCTGAAGTGCGAAGATCTAACGCTTCCCGTGGCGGCACCGCCGCGCATGACGGAAGCTACCGACGCGGCGAAGTTGCCGTCGTTCGACGAGGACAAGCGGGCGATGGCGACGGCCCGTCCCGGATGGCTGGGTGTTGTCTACGTTCCAGTCAGTCGAGGCCGTCGCAAACACCTGGGCGTGCCCGACGGAGCCGCACAGATTACCTCGGTTCTGCCACGTTCACCTGCGGCGCTTGCGGGCCTACGTCCCGGCGACATCGTCGTCGCGGCTGGCGGCCGACCGCTGACCGATGGGCGGGCCCTGCGGCCACTTATCGCCGCATCGACGCCGAACGCGGCGTTGCCCGTCGAAGTGTTGCGCGGCAAAGGTCGTATGGCTTTGGCCCCTGTGGTTGGGCAAGCGCCGCTCCCGAAGGCGAAGAACTAGCTGTCCAACACTCCTGACAGGACGTTGTCAGGAGCACCCTTGTACGGTTCGTGCACACCTTCCAAGGAGGAAACCATGAACCTGAAGAAATTGTACGCCCTCGTGACCGTGGAATCGTTCGCTCACCTCAAAGAGTTTTATTGCGAGTATTTCGGCTTTTCCGTTTCGATGGAGGCGCCAGGCTACTTGCACTTGTCCGGAAAAGGCAATGGCGAGCTTGCCTTCATGATCCGGGACCAGGACGCGCACGAAGCGTTCGGTGGCAAGGGCCTGACGGTTTGTCTGGAAGTTGCCGACGTCGACGCCGAGGCGGCGCGGCTGACGAAAGCGAAGCTACCGGTCGTCGTGCCCTTGCGGGATAATCCGTGGGGGGATCGCAGTATCATTCTGCGGGATCCCGTCGGCGTTCATGTCTACGTCTATCAATGCAAATCCAAGTAACCTCTTAGGTTGCCCATGAGGCGGGCCGATCGGCTGTTCCGCCTCGTGGGCGTGCTGCAGCGCCGTCGCACGGTGACCGCGGCGGCGCTGGCCGAAAGGCTGGAGGTTTCGGAACGCACCGTCTACCGAGACATCGCCGATCTCATTGGCTCGGGCGTGCCGATTGTCGGCGAGGCGGGCGTCGGCTATCGCCTCGAGCGGGGATTCGATCTGCCACCTCTGATGTTCAGCGAAGCGGAAATCGAAGCGATTGTTCTGGGCGCTCGCATGGTGCAGGCGTTCGCCGATCCGGCGCTGGCCCAGGCGGCCGACGACGTGCTCGGCAAGATTCGTCGCGTGCTCCCCGACAAACTGGCGCCGTCGCTGGATCTGACGCCGCTTTACGGCTACCACTTCCGCCGGGAGAAGCGCGTCGGCGACTACCTGGCGCGGGCGCGCGAGGCGATGCGCCTGGCGCGCAAGATGCGGCTTGGCTATGCGGACGGCAAGAAGGACGAGAGCACGCGGGTCATTCGTCCACTGGCGCTGTCCTTTGTCGGGCACGCGTGGATTTTGACGGCTTGGTGCGAGCTGCGCGTGGCGTTCCGTAATTTTCGCTTGGACCGGGTGGCGGAGCTGGTGATGCTGGACGAGCGCTTCGTGCCGGAGCCGGGTAAGCGCTACGAAGACTTCATCGCTCTCATGGAACGCGAGTCGGCAATGCGCGGCGAAGGCCGGGGGAGCCCGATTCCTTGAACCAACGGGTCGTCGGCGAACATCCGAGTACGCAGGAGACAAACTCGGGATGGCACAGACGACGATTGGTTTTGGTATTGCGCTGATTCTGTTGGGGCTCGGCGGCTACTTCGGCACGGGGGCAGAGCACCCGACGGCGCTGATTCCGGCGGCCGCGGGAGTCCTGCTGATTGTCTTCGGCCTGCTGGCGCGCAACCCGAAGCTGCGGATGCACGCCATGCACGGCGCGGCCTTGATCGGATTGCTCGGCTTCTTCGGCTCGCTCAGCGGCATCCCTCAGCTGATCAAGTTGATCGCTGGAGATACGCTTGCCCGGCCAGCAGCCGCCGTCTCGCGCTCGATCATGGCGGTGCTCTGCTTGGCCTTCGTCGTGCTGACCGTCCGCTCGTTCGTGGCGGCGCGAATCGCACGCAAGAGGCCGACGGCGCCGCAGGCCCCCGAAGTGACCTAAGATCGATTTCTCCGAAAAAACTGTCCGATGCGCTCAGGTCTTGCGCTGCTGCGCGCCCAGGATCTTCGGCAGGTTGTTTTCGATCCAGTCGGTCAGCGCTTCGACGTGGTTGCCGATGCCTTCGCCGAGTGTGGTCAACGTGTAATCCACGTGGGGTGGTATCACGGGGTGGACGGTGCGATCGACGAACCCGTCGCGCTCGAGACATTGAAGGGTCTGCGCCAGCATTTTTTCGCTGACGCCTCCGACCTTGCGGCGTAGGTCGCTGAACCGCAAGGTTCCTTCGCGTAAGGCAACCAGCACGAGCACGCCCCAGCGGCTGGTCACGTGTTTCAAGATGGTGCGCGACGGACATTGAACCGCGAAGATTTCACCCCGCCGGAGGCGCGCCGACAACGTTCCCGTGCTTGCTTTGCCCATGACACTTACCTTTTAGTGTGTACTAACAAAAAGTAACTTCAAAGGATATCCTTTTGTCGGGCCCTTCATCCAAGAGCAAACCCCCAAAGGAGATCCACATGATCGTCGTAACCGGAGCTACTGGACAACTTGGTCGTCTTGCCATCGCCGCCTTGCTGAAAAAGGTGCCGGCCGCCAGCGTGGTCGCCGCCGTTCGGAACGTGGAGAAGGCGAAGGACATCGCTGCGCTGGGTGTGCAAGTGCGCCAGGCGGACTACAACAATCCGGAGAGCTGGGATGCTGCCTTGAAGGGCGCCGACCGGGTTCTACTTATTTCTTCGAACGAGATCGGCCAGCGGGCCAAGCAGCACCGGGTCGTCGTCGACGCGGCCAAACGTGCGGGTGTAAAGCTGCTGGCGTACACCAGCGTCCTGCGCGCGGACACCTCGGTTCTCGGCTTGGCGGCCGAGCACAAGGCAACGGAAGAAGCCATTCGCGCGTCGGGCGTTCCCTTCGTCTTCCTTCGCAACGGCTGGTACACCGAAAACTACGATTCGGTGGTCAAGAGCGCCCCGCAGGTGGGCGCGGTTTACGGCTGCGCGGGTGACGGTCGCATCTCGGCGGCAGCGCGCGCTGACTACGCCGACGCGGCGGCCGTGGTGCTGAGTGCCGACGGCCACGCGGGCAAGGTCTACGAGCTCGGCGGCGATACGGCGTTCACGCTTGCGGAGCTGGCCGCCGAGATCGGTCGCCAGGTCGGCAAGACTATCGGCTACGTCAACCTGGGCGAGCCCGAGTACAAGAACGTGCTGCTTGGCGTGGGCCTGCCGGAGCCCTATGCGGCGCTGCTGGCCGACTCTGACACCGGCATTTCCAAGGGCGCGCTCTACGACGAAAGCCACCAGCTGAGCAAGCTCATCGGTCGGAAGACCACGCCTGTGTCGGTCGCGGTGAAAGCGGCGCTGTAGCCTAATGCAAAAACGGCGTCGGCCTTGCAGTCGACGCCGTCGCCGGTTCAGGCGTAGAGGCTAGAACACGTAGCCGGCGGCTCCGCCGATAAAGAAGGCGTCGAAGAAGCCGCCTTCAAGCCGGAACTCCAAACCCTTGGCGTCGGGAATCGGGAAGTCCACGCCGAAGAGCAAGTTGATGATCGGGATGGCGCCCGGGACGGAGGTTTCCTGGAAGCGATGGGGATCGCCGGGGCCGTTGTCTGGCCTGCCCTCAGTGCCAGCTAGGCCGATCTCGTTGCATTTGGCATTTTTGTCGCACAGAGGCAAACTGGGGTCCTTGGCGTTGTACACAGTGTAGCCGCCCTGGCCGTTTGGAGTCGCCGACGTACGCAGGATCTTTCCGCGCACCACCGCCAGGCCGAGGCCGGCACCGTAGTGGATGCCGAAGTAACGGCTGAAGTACTGACGGGACACGAAGGCCGCATCCATGGTGATGAGGCCAAAATTCTTCGCCTGCACCAGGTCGGTGTCGACGTTGGGATCCTTGCCCTTTCCCAGCCAGTAGCCGTCGGGCATGCTCATGTCTTGAAAGCCGATGCCGACCGAGAGCTCCCAGGTGCGATTGGGATCGTCGCGGTCGCGCTTGCGGCGATAGCCCTCGAGTCCGACGCTGTAGCTGGAGAGGGGAACGTTCTTCTGCGTGAAGAGGCCAAGGAACCAGCTGGGCACCGAAATCCAGCGCGCGCGGAAGGCCACGCCGTACTTGGCGGCGTTCGGGTCGCTGGCAGCCGGCGGTGCGGCGACGATACCGGTCTCGGGTGCGACTTCCGTCGGCGCGCCGCCTGGCTCGCCCGCCGCTGCAGCCGTCGGGTCAGGCATCTCTTGCGCAGAGGCGAGAGAAGAAAGCGCGAGAGTCGAAATCACAGAAAGAGATTGGAACGTGCGTTTGCAGCGGTGCATGAATCCCTCCGAACGGTTGCCGCGACTATAGCTCAACTGTTCGATTTGAAGGCGGTCGCAAACGTTCGTGCTAGCGTCGGAGCGTGCCCGTGACGCTTGCCATTACCTTTCTCCTCGCTGCCCTTCACTCTGCCACGCCCGCAGCCGCGCCATCCGCCGACCCTGGCCGCGCAGCCACCGAACGTTCGCGATTCGAGGCGTATCTCGGCGATCACGACGTGCCCAGCGCGGCCGAGCTGCGCGCGCTCGGCAAAACCCCCGACAAATCTCTGATGGCGCTCTCCTCCGACACGCACGCCGAGGCGCTCGTTCGCGCGCGTGCCACCGCCGGGCTGCGCTTTTTCCCGACGCCCGAGGTGAAGACCTTTCTGGGCAAGCTCATCCAGAAGAATGCCAAGGCAACGGATGCCACGGATCGCCTGATCGTGCGCCGGGCCGCGCTGGCGCTCGGGTGGATGGTCGGCGCAAGTGCGCCCGATACCCTGGCCTTGCTCTTCGACAACGATGACGTCGAGGTGCGAGTCGACGCGGCCATCGGCCTTGGCCTCACCCGCGCCGAGGCGGCTGTCGGCTATTTGCGCCGCCGACTCGCCGTCGAGAGTGCGCCGCGCGTACGCGAACAGATCGAACGCCAGTTGCGCGCCATGGGCCAGCCGACCAACGAGCCTGAAAAGCTGCCGCCGCCCAAGAAAGAAACACCGATGCGCAGCGGTTGGTGACACTGCCAGAACTTCTGGCGGGCATGTGCTAACTTCCCGCCGCGACCGAAACACGGCGAAGGAGAAGTAGCAGTGCCCAAAGAGAAACTCGGCATTCTGGTCGGCGGTGGCCCCGCGCCCGGCATCAACAGCGTCATCAGCGCGGCGACGATTCGCGCGCTTCTGCAGGGCGTGGAAGTTCTGGGAATCCGCGACGGCTTCGACCGCCTGATGAAGGGCCGGCTGGAAGACATCCGGCCGCTGCAGCTCGGTGACGTCAGCCGCATTCACTTCAGCGGCGGTTCGGTTTTGGGCAGCTCGCGGGCCAACCCGACGGCCAAGGACGAAGATCTGGTCATGGTGGTCGAGTCGCTGCATCGCCTTGGCGTCACCCAGCTCATCACCATCGGCGGCGACGAGACCGCATTTTCGGCGATGAAGGTTTCCGAGAAGGCGGCGGGCAAGCTACGCGTCGTCCACGTGCCCAAGACCATCGATAATGACTTGGACCTGGATCCGTCGGTGGATTCGTTCGGCTACAACACGGCCCGCAGCCTCGGCTGCGATCTCGTAAAGAACCTGATGGTCGACGCCAAGACGACGTCGCGCTGGTACTTCGTCGTGGCCATCGGCCGCAAGGCCGGGCACCTGGCGCTCGGGATCGGCAAGGCGGCGGGCGCCACGCTGACCGTCATTCCCGAGGAGTTTCCGCGCCACAAGCCGACCTTGCGCATTTTGGTCGACATACTTGCCGGCGCCATCATCAAGCGTTTGGCCGAAGGGCGGCGCTATGGCGTTGCGGTTTTGGCCGAAGGCTTGGCCGAGGCGCTGCCCGACGAGGACATCAAGCGCTTGGGCAACATCGAGCGCGACGAGCACGGCCACATCCGCGTCTCGGAGCTGAACCTAGGCGACGGCCTGAAGAAGGCCGTGAACGCGCGCTTGCGCGACCTTGGCGTTCCGAAGATCACCCTCGTGTCGAAAGACATCGGTTACGAACTTCGCTGCGCCGATCCCGTGCCCTACGATATGGAATACACGCGCGACCTCGGCTATTGCGCGGCGAAGTTTTTGTTCTCGGGCGGCAACGCGGCCATGGTGTCGCTGGAAGCCGGAAATTTCGTGCCCATTCCCTTCGCGCAGCTTCTGGATCCGCAGACGGGCCGCGCGCGTGTGCGCATGGTCGATATCAAATCGACCCGCTACGCTATCGCCCGTCGCTACATGATTCGTCTGCGCCGCGACGATTTCGAAGAGCCGGCGGTCTTGGCGCTGTTCGGCTCGGTCTGCAATCCCAAGCGATCCGCCGAAGAGTTCAAGCGCGAATTCGGTTATGTGGTCGAAAGTGAAGCGCCGCCGCTGGATCTGCTGCACTCGCGGGATCAGAATCCGCGCTAGACGTGCAACCGCTGCTCCTGCGCAACCTCGATTGGCCCGCCATGCGGCAGACGCTGGGCGGGCTGGGCGTTGGCGAGCGCGCGGCTCGCAAGGTGTTTGCGCACGTGCACGCGCGCTGGGCCGCCAGCCTGGACGATTTGGATCTGCTTTCCGCTGAGCGGCGGAGGCAGATTGCCGAGATCGCGACGTTTCCCGATCTGGAGATCGTCGAACGTCGCCGCGCGAACGACGGTTTCGTGAAGTATCTGTTCCGCCTCGCCGACGGTGGACAGATCGAGGCGGTACGCATTCCGCTACCAGATCCGCAGGCCGCGCGTGTCCTCAAAGAAAGGCGCAAACGCGGCGAGGTAGACGGGCTCGTCGCGCTGCCCACGGCGAAATACACCGTGTGCATCAGCTCTCAAGTCGGCTGCGCCCTCGGCTGCGCCTTCTGCGCTACCGGCAAGCTGGGCTTTTCGCGCAATCTTTCCACGTGGGAAATGGTGGCGCAGGTGCAAGCCATCGCGCGCGAAGCCGACCACGCCATTCGCGGCGTGCTTTTCCTCGGCATGGGCGAGCCGCTGCTCAATTACGACAACGTTCTGCGCACGGCGCGCATCCTTTGCCATCCGGCGGGCCTCGCCATTTCCGCCGACGCGATTTCTATTTCCACCGCCGGCATCGTGCCGGGAATTCGACGCCTGGCCGCCGAGAACGAACGCTTTCGCCTGATCGTTTCGCTGGCGGCGCCAACGACCGAGGCGCGCTTGGCGCTGATGCCCGTCGAGAAAACCTGGGCGCTTCCCGAACTGGTGGCGGCCATCCGGGACTACGCGGCTGCGTACAAGGGGCGCGTGACGCTGGCCTATGTTGCCGTCTCGGGCGTGAACATGAGCCGCGAGGCCGCACGGAGAATTGCCGAGCTCTTCGCGGGCGTGCCGGTGAAGGTGAACCTGATCGACGTCAACGACGCGAGTGGCGAGTTCAAACCGCCAACCGACGAGGAAGTGCGCGTCTTCCGCGACGAGCTGTTCGCGGCCTCGATCCCGGTCGCGCGTCGCTATGCCGGCGGGCGCGACATTGGTGCCGCCTGCGGGACGTTGGCAGCGACCAGGCAGGGCGGAACTGTCTTGAATTCGTGACGTCGCTCTAGCTGTGTTCTAATCGCGGGCGCTTGTCCGACGATGGTTCAGGCTCGAAGTCGAGCGCCGTGCCGTGGCGTCCGCTCCTGTGGACGCTGGCCATCGTGTGCGTCGCGTACTTGCCGGTGTTCTTCGGGCGCGTGCTCTTCTTCCGCGATCTTGCGCACTGGACCTTTCCTGCGCGGGCTTTTCTGCGCGATTCGCTGCTGCGTGGCCAGCTGCCCGAGTGGAATCCGTACCAGGCACTCGGCTTTCCGGTGTTTGCCGATCCGCTGTACGGCGTCTTCTACCCGCCCAATTGGTTGTTTCTGCTCGTGCCGACCGAGTGGATCGCCAGCATGCAGACCTGGCAGTGCCTGACGCACCTTCTGTGGGGCGCCGCGGGCGTGTGCCTCCTCTCGCGACGGCTGGGTGGATCGTCCAGGGCCATGACGATTGCGGGGCTTGCGTGGGCGCTAGCCGGATATTCCACCGCGCAGTGGACGTCGGGCTTGCTCTTGTTTGCCGATGCGTGGGTGCCGTGGGTCGTGGTTGGTCATATGACCGTGCTCGACAGCGCGCGCCGGGGCGGCTGGCAGCGCGGCTTGGTCAAGGCGGCGCTGCCGACGATCTTTGCCATCTTGCTTGGAGAGCTTTTTCTGGCGGTCATCGGTGCGGGCTTTGCGTTGGTGTTTGTCTTCCTCGTCGAGCGCCTGGAGCGCCCGGAGCAGCCGCTTGCCCCGGCGTCTCGCTGGCGATGGCGCGGCTTGGCTGTCGCCGCGGTCGTTCTCGGTTTTGGCGGCGGAGCTATCGTGATCGTTCCCGCGCGCACGCTCGTCGGCAGTACCGAGCGCGCCAAGTCGCTGCCGCGCGAGGTCGCGGAGTCGTTCTCGCTGCATCCCCTGCGCGTGGCCGAGCTGGTGTTGCCCAATTCCATGGGCGACGCCTATGGCCTTTATCCCGCGGCGTCGATTGTCGGCGAGGCCCGCCTCGATGGCCTGCCACTTTCGTACAGCGTGTACATGGGAGCCAGCGTCTTCGCACTGGCGCTAGCGGCCTTCGGGCGTAGGCGGAAACTACCTCTGGCTCTCGGCGGTTTGATGGTCGCCGCTTTGCTCCTGGCCTTTGGCCGCTACACGCCCGTGCACGGCTGGTTTCGGCGGGTGGCGCTTCCGCTTTCGTACATGCGCTACCCCGAGAAGTACACCGTGCTGGTCGTGCTGGCGGGGTCGTTGCTCGCCGGTCTCGGCGCCGCGCGCGTGCTTTCGGAGAGGCCGCAACCTTGGCGGCGCACGGTAATATTACTAGGCACAATCGTCGTTAGCGCACTGTCTGCCAACTGGTTGCCAGTCCTCTGGGCTGCATTCGTGCTGCGTGCGGTCTTGATGGCCGCCGTTGCGATCGCGGGGGTGCTGGCGGTGCACGCCCTCGTGGCGAAACGGTCGCCATTGTCAGCATCGCTGTTGGTTGCCGTGGTTGCCTTTGACTTGGCGCTCGCCGCTTGGCCCTTGCTGGCCTTTTCGCCTCGCGAAGTGGCCAGTGAGCCGGCGGCCGCAAGACTGATTCATCGTCTCGAGCGGTCGGACTCGCCGCCGCCACGCGTGTACCGCGCCAGCCAAACCGACAATGCCGTCAACAAAAGACTGCCGCCTGCCCGCGCGCCCGAGCTCGAATCGCGCCTCCTGGCCACCCTGATCACCAATACAGTGAATGCCTGGGGCATCGCCACGCTGCCGGGCTACGATGCCGCCATCCCGTCGCGGATGGATCAGGTGTGGAGCGCCGGTCTTGACTCTGGCCAAAGCGCCTTGCGCTTGCTCGGCGCGAGCTACGTCGTTCTGCCGGTCGACGATCCCGCCGCGCCCGACGACCGTGTAAATCTTACGCCGCTGGCCGATCCTTTGTCCGGTGCGCGCCTGTATCGAGTGCAGAATGCTCTGCCCCGTGTCTTTTGGGCGGCGCGGGCCGAAGTCGTGTCCGACAACGAAGCGCTGACCCGCCTCTATCAACCGGACGTGGTCGCCGGTGCGACCATTCTTCTTGCCTCGGACGATCCCAGTGCGGCGCTTTCGGTCGCGCCAGGCCGTGCTGGCGAATGTCAGGTGGAATCGTTCGCCAACCAGCGCGTCGTTGCCGTTTGCAACGGCGCCAGCGATGGCTTCGTAACCTTTGTCGAGCAATATGACTCTGGCTGGAGCGCCACCGTCGATGGTCGGCTGGCTCCTCTCCTGAGAGCGAACGCGATCATGCGCGCGCTACGCATGCGGCCCGGCAGGCATCGCATCGTACTCGAATACCACACGCCCGGGCTGCACCTGGGCGTCGCGATCAGCCTTGGTTGCCTGCTGCTGCTTTCCCGCCTTGGCGTCTGCGGACGAAGGCGTGGCACAAGGCTCGCGGATGCTCGCAGTCACGCCGGCTGATGACGGCGCGAGGTCACGCCTGGGATTTCCCGGCCCACGCGAGGCCCATGAGCCCGAAGAGGGCAACGAGCGTCACGCTCAATCCGAGCCGAAAACCAGGGGCGTGATAGTCGAGCTGGAGAACATGATCCCCTGCGGACAGGGGCACCGCACGCATGACAAGGTTGGCGCGGACGATGCCAGTCGCCTTTCCATCCACTCTCGCCGTCCAACCTGGGTCATATTGCTCGGTGAAGATGGCATAGCTGGAGCGATCGACGTGGCAGCGGGCTCGCAGACGGGTAGCGGCGTAGACCTCTAGCGTGCAGCTTCCCGCTTTCCCGCTGCCGCCGGCGAGCGCTGTCGCGTCCGGTGCGAGCCACGCGGTCTCGGCGGCCAGCACGCTTGGTTCGAAGAGACGACTTAGCGTCTGCGGGTCGGGCAACGGCTCGGCTTGGCTGACCACATAGACCGGGGGCAGACTATGGTCGATTCGGAAAAGGCGGGCACCCGGAATAGGGTCGAAGAGCGGATGCAAGTCGGCCTTCGAGCGCGCGTCGTGGAGCGACACGGTGGCTGGCAGAACGGCGTAACTCGCCCCAAGCAGTTGCAATGTCGCGAGTCGATTCTGTTGTCCTCGTTCCCAAAGTTCATTCAGTTGCGCCGGAATGGCGGCGTCGTAGCCCGGAAGCGTGGCAATACCCCACACGTTGACTGTGCTTGGAATGAAGGTCGCCAGAAGTCGCAATTCGCCCTCGCCGGGATTGCGGACCGGCGCGTTGGCAGCCAGGGCGGCGTCGGTCCCGCTGGCTCGATAGAGCCGCGGCGGATGAATCGGCCGAGGACTCATCTGCAAGTTCAGCGTGCGCACGGCATCGGGCTCGTCGCTGGCGATTCCCGCCGGCACGAAGGCTTGCAGATCCATGGCCGAGGACGCCAGGTCCAGCACTACCACTGCCACGAGCATGAGTGTCGCCAAGCGCGAGCCGCGCGCGGCCAGCATCTCGACGCCGAGAATCGCCAAGACAGCCACGGCGCCGTGACGAAGGCCGTGCACCATGAAGCCCGACCACGGATAGGGAAAGACGGACGGCGCCGAGATGCCAAGGGCAACCAAGACAGCTAGAAAGACGGCGGTCCGCCGCCACGGCTGCCCACCGCAAGACAGGACGCGCTTGGCGCCGAGCGCCGCAAGAACCGCTACGCCTACCACGACGAGGGTCAGGTATTTTTCCGGGAAGCGCATGTACGAAAGCGGAGGGATGAGTCTTCGCACCAGCGCGTGCACGGGCAGATGCTTGCCGAGGGCGGTCAGCAACGCGACGAGGGTAGCGGCCGCAATGCCGAGCACCAAAAATTGGCGTCGAAAGGCGGCCAGCGCCAAGGCCAGGACGCCGGCGCCGAAGTACACGCTGTAGGAAAGCGGCAGGCCGTCGAGGCGGGGCTCGCCGACGATGGGCCCTGCGGGATAGTCGCCGTACACATCGCCCATGCTCTTGGGCGCTGCGAATTCGATCAGTCGAAGCGGATGCAAGGAAGAGGCCTCGGCGGTCTCCTTGGTCAGTGCGTGGGCGCGTGGCGAACTGGCCATCACGGCGCGTGCGGGAACAATGACGATGGCGCCGAGGGCGACGGCCAGCAGTAGCGCCATGGCATGGGCCAACGGCCACGTCCACCGGTACGCGGGCGTCGTAGCATCCTCTCGGCGCTCGGAAATGTGAACGACCAGCACCATGGCTGCTGCCAATGCCACGCCCATGATGGCTAGGAACACTTCACCCATGAGCAGCGCCAGGCCCGTCGGAAGAGCCGCCTTGACGAGCCCGCGCAAGAAGCATCGTCCGCCAGCGCGCAGAGCGTCCAGCAATGCCAGGTGTCCGACCGTGACCCAGGGAATCCACGCACCCGCAGGGAGGAGCAGTCCGGCCGTCCACTCGGAAGTCATATAACCCGACAGTGACCACGCCAGACCGGCGACCAGGCTGGCGGTGGGTGTCGCTCGCAACCGGCGCGCGAACGTGTAGGCACCAAGACCGCCCCAGGCCATATGCAGAAAATCGAGCATCGTGAGGCCGTTGGCCAGCCATCGCTCGGGAAAAAGCAACAGCAGCCAATTGGGTGGATAGAACACGCCGTACAAGGGATCGCCGAGTACCGGAAAGCCGAGGCCTTGGTAGGGGTTCCATAGAGGCAGCTCTCCCGCGCGTAGTGCCTGGTGCACGAGCCAGCGCGCGGGAAGCGTCCAGTGCGCGATGTCGCGCGTGAAGATGATGCGACCGAAGAACATCTGGACGTAGAGTCCCGCCAGAATCACAAGCAAGCACACGATCGCTCGCCGCCCCGACGAGGCAGGATCCGAAGTGTTTTCAGGCGCAGGCGTGTTCACGGTTGCCTAGGGCTGATGATACATGGCCGGGCCAATGTCAGCCTCGGGTCGGTGATAGATTCTTAGGGCAGCGGCATGAACGGCGGCTTGTTCGGCTTCGCGATGGGCGCTGGGTTTAAGAGCAGCTTACGTGGCCAGGCGGAATTGCAAGCGCGAGTACCGCTTGGCCACTTCGGCGTTTTTCACCGCAAGCCCCAGCGCCTTGCGGGAACCGACCAGCACCACCAACTTCTTTCCGCGCGTGACTGCCGTGTAGAGCAGACTGCGCTGAAGCATGACGAAGTGCTGGGTGTGGATCGGAATGACCACGGCCGCATACTCCGAACCCTGCGATTTGTGCACGGTTGCCGCGTAGGCCAGGGTCAGCTCGTCGAGCTCGTCGCTTTCGTAGAGCACTTCACGGTCGTCGAACGAAGCCACCAGCTCGCCGGCGTCGCGCGCAACCCGAACCACGCGGCCGACGTCGCCATTGAACACGTCCTTGTCGTAGTTGTTGCGCAACTGCATGATCCGGTCGCCGGTGCGAAACCGTCGACTGCCACTTTGCAGCGCCTCGCCCGTCGGCGTGAGTGCCTCTTGCAGCAGATGATTGATGTTCGCCGCGCCAAGGTCGCCCTTGTGCATCGGCGTGAGCACTTGAATGTCGAAGGGCGAAAAGCCGTAGTAGCGCGGCAGTCGCGTGGCCACCAGGTCTCGCACGGTCTGTGCCGCCAGCGCGGGATCGTCGACTTCGAGGAAAAAAAAGTCGCGTCCGACCTTGCTGCCTTCGCTGCCGAGCTCGGGGATTTCTCCGTCGTGGATGCGGTGGGCATTGGTAACGATGAGGCTCTGCGCCGCCTGGCGGAAAATTTCGTTCAGACGGACGACGGGAAATGTCCCGGACGCGATCACGTCGCGCAGAACCATGCCAGGACCGACCGAAGGAAGTTGGTCCTGGTCGCCGACCAAGAGGAGGCGCGTTCCGCTGGCGAGAGCCGCGACCAGATCAGCGCAAAGGCGAATGTCGATCATCGACGCTTCGTCCACGACCAGCAGGTTGGTTTCGAGCGGCCGGCTTTGATTGCGCCCGAACATGCCCTCGCCGGGGCGCCATTCGAGAAGACGGTGCAGGGTGGCGGCTGGCTGGCCAGTCGTCTCTTGCAGACGCTTGGCCGCGCGGCCGGTGGGCGCCGCCAAGGCAACGCTGCGTTTGCACGCCAGGAAGAGCGACACGATTCCGCGCACGATGGTCGTCTTGCCGACGCCGGGGCCGCCGGTGATGACCAATACTGGCTCGTGCAAGGCGCGACGGATGGCCTCGGCTTGGCGAGGTGCCAGGGTGATTCCTGCCTTTTTCTCGTAGGCAGCAATGGCACTGTCGGGATCAATGGGCAGCGGTTTGCTGGGCGTGTTGAGCAGGCGGCTCAAACCTTCGGCGGCGGCGCGTTCGGCGCGCAGCAGGCCGGTGTCGTAGACCGTCACCTCTGTGCCCGAATGCTCGATGGCGATGTCGCCTTCACGGGCCAGGCGATCGATGGCCGGCTCGACGAGCTCGATGGCAACGCCTAGTCGTGCGACGGCATCTTGCGCCAGTCTATCGCGCGGCAAATAGACGTGTCCCTGTCCGCCGGCCTCCTCGAGAACGTGGCGCACGCCGGCTTGAACGCGCACGTCGCTTTCCTTGCCGATGCCGAGCGCGCTGGCCAAGCGATCGGCCGAAAGGAATCCGATGCCCCACACGTCGAAGGCCAATCGGTAGGGATTTTCCCGTACGCGCTGGATGGCCTCCGCGCCGTAACGTTTGTAGATGCGCGCGGCGAGGGCGGGCGAAACGCCGTAGCCTTGCAAGAACACCATGACTTCGCGCTGCCCGCGCTGGGCCGCCCACGCCTTTTGAATGGCAAGGGCGCGGCTTTGCCCGATGCCCGGCACCTCGCGAATGCGTGCGGGAAGGGCGTCGAGAATCTCCAGCGTGCGCTCCCCGAAGCGGGCCACGATGCGCGCCGCGAACTCCGGGCCGATGCCCTTGATGAGCCCGGCACCAAGGTAGCGCTTGATGCCCTCGAGCGTCTGCGGTGACAGCTCGGTGTACGAGACGATGCGAAACTGGCGGCCGAAGCGCGGATTGTTCTCGTAGTAGCCGCTTGCGCGCAAGCGGGCGCCAACCGGAAGGCCGAGCAGGGTGCCGACGGCGGTGGCGGGCTCTGGTTGGTCGGCGATTTTCAGCCGAACCACCGTGAACTCGCCGCTCGCGTCGGAAAAGACGATGCGTTCGAGGGTGCCTTCGATGGTTTCATCGACGGCATCTCCAGGCCGCTTACCGGCCGAACGCTCGAAAAGATCCATGCCTGCCGCACAGCCTCCAGCGGCCAGCAGGCTTCGTCAAGGACAAGTGGTCATTAGTAATGGGAACCCTGAGCGGGTTCCCAAACCCTCCCGCGATGCTGCGCTGCCAGCGAGGGCGAGGGCCGAAGGCCCGAGGGGGTGGTGGCAGGGCCCGCGCAGGTCCCGAGGGCTGGCAGGCTCCGCACGCGCTACACGCTGCGGATGCCGTGCTTGGCTAGGACTTCGAGCAAGTCGAGCAGCGAAAATACGCCGAAGCCACGGATCTCCAGCAGCCGTCCGTAGGTCCAGCGATCCGGCTGGCGGCCGGGCTCGTAGCGACAAAGGGCGTTGTGGGTCCGCGGCTCCAGCTCGTATCCGTACTTGTCGACGAGAAGGTTGGGTGGCTCGACGGGTCTCGCGAGAAATTCCCGCGGCAAGCCCTCCATGCTGGTGGAATGGACGCGAAGCCCCGTCAGGGCTTGAAAGCGTTCAATGAAGCGCGCTGTATCGTCGTTGCGGCGCACGGCTCGGGCCGATGATTGAGGATCGGAGTCGGCGTCGCTGCTCGGAGTCGGCGAGCTGTCGTTGGGGCCAGACATGAAGGCTCCGGCGCAAAAGAAGTTTCTTAGACGGCTTCGGGACCGCGTTCGCCGGTGCGGATGCGGATGACGTCGGCTACGGGCGAGATGAAGATCTTGCCGTCACCGATTTCTCCGGTTCGCGCCGAAGCCAGGATGGCGTCGACGATGGGGTGAACCATCTCATCGTCGACGACAATCTGAATGCGAACCTTCGGCACGAAGTCGACCGTGTAGGTCGAGCCACGGTAGACTTCGCGCTTGCCACCCGTACGTCCGAAACCGCGCACTTCCGAGACGGTCATGCCACGGGCTCCAACTTGATAGAGCCGATCCTTTACTTCGTCGAGCTTGAACGACTTGATGATCGCTTCGATCCGCTTCATGGGTGGATTTTTCCTCGGAACTCGTTGCCGGACTGTTTCGCAGTCGTGAAATGGTGGTAACGACCTAGAAATAGGCGAGGGCGGCCAGTAGGCCGGTGACCTGATTCTTCTTGGGCGTCGATCCCTTTGCGAACACCTCTTTGTCGCTCATGTCGGCGCGGATTTCGGCACGCATCTCGTAGTGTTTGCCGACAGTCCACGCGCCAAGGCCGGTGAACTCGTAGAGGCTGCCGTCGAACACACTCGTGGTGGTCGGGGTAGCTCCCGGGAGCACGAACATGCTCGTGTTCTTGTTCTTTACGAACTCGCCACGGGCGGCCACGTAGAACGAGTCGTTGAGGATATAGCGGCCCATGGCGGAAACGCCGAACCAGTTCGTGGAGCCCTCTTTCAGGTAGTCGATATTGAGGCCGACCGAGACGTTGCCGATGTCCTTGAGAGCAACGCCGTCGAAGAGCATGCGCGTGTCGGAGCCCGTGCCCGTGGTTTCTTCCTTGCCGATGTACGTGGTCACCGACGCGGTTAGGCCCTGATTCGCCGGTGTGTACGTTGCATTGAAGCCGAACGTCTTGTCGCTGTTGTTGTCGGGATCGTTGTTCCAGCCGTTGACGATCTGGAACGAGAGCACGAGCTCGGGCGCGGCGATGGTGCCGATCGGGGCGACGTTCACGCGCAGACCAGTGTGTAGCAAAGGCACGCCGTAGAACAAGAGTGAGCGACTGTAGAGCCAGTTCTTGTTCGACTCGATGACCTCGGCGCTGGCGGAAGTGACGAACTTACCGGCGTCGATCGACACGAGGGGATGCGGCTTCACCTCGGCGTAGGCCTGCTGAACCAGGAACCCGTCGCCGCCGTTGATGAGCGCTGCCGTATGTCCCCCGCCGATGTCCATGCGGAAGGTCACCAGATCCGTGTCTGCGTGTACGCCGAGCTTGGCGTAGTTCAGCGTGAAGCTGTTCGACTGGTTGTCGAACTGACGAAACTGCGGCGGCTGAGTCTTCGGGTCGCCCGTGAAATTGTACATGTAATACGCATCCACCAAAGATTCCCAGCCGAACGCAATCGGCGCGGGAGCTGGGGCGGCTGCAGGTGCTGGCGCGGCGGCCTCGGCCACCGGTGCAGGAATGGGCGCCGCCGCTGGTGCGGGCGCGGGAGCCGGCGCTGGAGCGGGCTCCTGAGCATTGGCCACCATGGGGACGACCGTACAAAGCGCAAATACCGTGGACAAAAGTCGCATTGGAATCTCCTCTCTAGAACGATGAACAAAATGTACTCAAGCAAGCTCTGTCATGAAGAGCAATAGTGTCTCCGCAGAGTTTGCCTTCCTTTTCCCCGTCGGATACGCGCCAGAAACAGAGCGTACTTGGGGGCGACTTGTGTGCATGGCTGCACCCCCAAAAAAGGCAGAAACGGTCCGGCTTGCGCCTTTGCCAGCCGGTCGGGATGTCGCTACTGTGCCTTGACTTGCGCCTGGCTCGGGCGCTGGCGCGCGTCCGCGAGGGGTGCAAGAGGGGCCATCGTGACCTGCATGCCGAGCGCGGCGCGAATCAGGAAATGGTCCTCGCTGACGAAGAAGGCAATGAGATCTTTGATTCGATCTTGCACCGGCCAAAGGCTCTGTCCCGTGGGCTCCAAGGTCAGCACGTTGGCAGCGGCCACGATGTCACGGCAAAGAACCAGGGCGGCTCGCGACGCTGTCAGATCCGAACCGACGATCCAGCCCGCGACGTCGATCGTCTCTCCGCAGGCATCGACATACCTTTTGGCAATGCCTTTGAGCTCGGCCTTGATCGGAGCCGACAACCACCGGTCCAGCTTCTTGGCCATCTTGTTCACTTCGTCACCGTGGCCGCCATCGCCGATGGGCGAGCCGCCGAGCTGCAAGCCCGCACGAATCGCAATTTCGAGCGCCGCCGGCGTGGCTAGCGAGTAGCGTGGAAAACGCTCGGGCCGCAGCATCACCATGCGTTTCGCCAGATCGAAGACGACCTGACTTTGCGAAGACAATTGATCGAAGCCGATGCCGATGACGAGCGCCGGTGTCAGCGTGTTTTTCTCTTTCAGGTTGATCGGATTGGCAGTGCCAGGCACGTCGTTGCGGACGAACACGTCCGGAATGGGCGTCTCGACCGTGTTGGCCACGTAGCGGAGTGCGGCCGCGTACGACCAGTTGTTGGCGGAAATGTCGATGCGATTGTGCCGGTCGAGCCCGATGACCTTGTGGGGGGAAGCGGTGATCCTCGCGATGGCGGGCGAAAGCACGGCGAGGAGCGAGCTCATGTAGGGATTCTCGCTGGGGTGCAGAACCTTGCGCCAGATGTCGTCGTTGAACTTGCCGGTCGCGGCCAGCAATTGTGTCGGGCGGAAATTGTCGTAGAGGGTACGCAGGGGCGGATCGGCTTTGCCCAGGCAGGTCATCGCACCTGCCACGCACCACATTTTGTCGTGGGCGCCATTTTGAAAATAGAGCGCGGCCAATGCCTTGTACGAGTCGATGCGATCGGGCTGCTTGCTGAGCAGGTACTGGTGTTGGGCAATGGCTTTGTCGGCACCCGCCGGCCCGAGGTCGAAGTACATCTTGGCCAGTCGTTCCTGGCGGGCCAGGTTGTCGCGATCGAGCGACGTTGCCACTTCCATGGTCAGCGCGGCGCTTTCCTTGTCATGTTGCTTGAGCGCGACTTCCGCCAACGCGTCCCACAAGCGCAACTTCACCTCGCTCGGCGTTTCCTGCGGCAGCCGCTTGATCTGCTTGCGGTAGGCGCGTTCCAGCTCTTTCCATTGTTTGTCGTCGCTGAGCATCTTTTCGATGGCTTCGAACGCCTTGGGATAAAGCGGGCTGTCGTCGAGCACCTTGGCGAAAAGCTCGATGGCTTTGCCGGCGTTCCGCAGCTCGTCCCGATGGATGGCCGCCATGGCGTAGTTGAGCTTGGCGCGCGCCTGTGGATCGCTTTCCAAGTCGGCCAGCTTCTCCAGGGTCGCAACGGCCTCTGGCCACTCCTTTTCTTGCGTGTAGTAATCGAGCGTCTTGTAAAGGATGGAGCGGCGAGTGGGCTCGGTCGCCAGCGCCTCCTCGTAGGTCTGCATGGCGCCCGTCCAGTCGCCGAGCTTTTCATGCTGAAGGTCGCCGATTTCTTCCAGCAGCTTGACCGATTCTTCGCCGACTGGAAGGAGCGGCAGAACTCGCCATTTGAGGCTCTTGACCTCCTTCCATTCTTGGCGCGCCGATCGCAGCGCGGCCAAGGCCTCGAGAACGCTGCGCTTGTCGGGCTCGATGGCGAGCGCTTCCTCCAAGCCGCGCAGGGCCGCGGCCTCGTCGCCCGTCTGCACGGCACACGCTGCGACCTTCTCGAGCAGCGCGGCTCGCTCGGCGCTCGCTGCCTCCGTGCCAAGCAGGGAAAGTGCGAGCTCGTACTCGCTGCGCGCCTCGACCCATGCCTGGCGTTCAAAGGCCAGATCTCCCATCTCACTGGCGAGCGTCGGCGATTCCTGATCCAGCTTCTTGTTTTCGCTCAAGACTGCGGCGGCTTTGTCGAGCTTGCCGAGCTTGCGCAGCACCTGGCCCAAGCGCTGGCAGAGCGCTATCTTCGCGGCGGTATCGGTCGTCTTGTGCAGCAAGAGATCGAGCAGTGGCTCGGCGCCGACCCAGTCTTCGCGCTTTTCTCGAAGCACCGACAGTCTTTCGGCCGCAGCGATTTGTTCGGGATCGGCGGCAAGCGCTCGTTCGAACAGCTCGACCGCCTTGCTTTCGTCCGAGAGCTGGTCGAGGTGAATGGCGGCCGCTTCGGCGAACAACCGGCCGAGCTCGATGGGATTCTGCGTGCGCTCGGCGGTGTCGAGGTAGAACTTCGCCGCGCGCAGGTAGTCGCCGCGGTCGCGAGCCAGATCGGCCAACGCTGCGAGTGCCGCCGGATTGCTGGGATCGCGATCCACGCACTTGGCATAAATCTCTTCGGCGGCGGCCGGATCGTCGGGAAGGAAGGCGCGTGCCGTGGCCAGCGCGGTGCCCGTGTCCTGGAGCTTGTCGATGAAAATGGCGGCACGTTCGAGGCGAGCCGCGCGCGCGTCGGCCGGCGATTTCTTGACGGCGCGGCGTTCGAGCAGATCCGCGAGGAGGCGCCACTGTTCACTGCGCCGATAGAGCTGTTCGACCTTATCCAGGACCTCGGCGTTGTCCGGGTCTTGGGCCAGCTGGCGTTCGTAAAGCGCGCCTAGCGGGTGCCACTGCTGGGTCTTGTCGTAAAGCGCTTCGAGCTTCTCCTCGACGGCGACGTCCGCCTGCCCCGCCTTTTGGGTCAGACGGCGTTCGTAAAGGGCCCCGAGCGGTTGCCAACGCTGGCCCTGCTGGTAGATGGCTTCGAGCTTTTCGTAGGCCGCGTCGTCGTCGGGATTGCGTGCCAAGCGAGCCTGCAAAAATTCGATGAGCTGGGGCGTCTGCTGCTGGCGCTCGTAGAGCTCGACCAGCTTGCCTGCCGCGACGGTGTTCGGTGGATCTTGCTCGACTGTTCTTTCGTAAAGAGAGCGCAAGTCGTCCCAGCGCTCGGCCGCGCGATAGAGAGTCTCCAGCGCGTCGATGGCTTCGGGATTGGTCGCATCGCGCTCGAGCACCTTCTGGAAGGAAGTGATGGCTTCCTGTCGTTGCGCCGGATCTTCCGCCAGCAAACGTCCCACGCCGAGGGCCATCGGTTTCGACTCGTCCGCCTCGGCTGACTCGCGCTCTAGCTCGCGCAACTCGCGCAGGAATTCGTCGGCTTGCTTGGCGGCTTCCGCGACGCGCTTGGTGTCGGCGAGCAGGTTGGCGTTCTTAGGCGTCAGGCGCAGGGCCGTCATCAAAACGGGATAAGCGCGATCCGGCGCGCCAAGGTCGCTGTCGATCACCAAGCCGGCCTCGTACAGATCGTCGGCTTGCTTGGTGGCATCGTGTACCAGCTCCGCACGACTGACGAGCGCTGCTACCAGACGCTCCCACTCCCCATTTTCACGCAAGTTCGCCAGGCCCTGGTCCAACATCTCGATTGCTTCGCTGTCGTGCGGGTCGCGCGTCACCCGGTCCAGCCAAGCCTCGACCTCGTCGACCGCCGGCTTGTTGCTTGCCAAGCGGCAACTCTCGGTCAGCGCCGCGAGCGCGTCTTCGATGTCGCCCTCGACGGAAACCGGCACCAAGCCCCACTCGGCCTTCACGCGCTTCTTGTCGAGGCCGCTCAGCGCGGGCGCTACAAAGTAGTGCTCGACGGTGGTTGCGTTGGCGCCGAGCAGGCGACCTGCCAGCAATGCCAGGTCGGGATCGTTCGGGGAGAAACCGACAAAGACGAAGGACCACTTCTTGTGCAGTCTCTGGACAAGCTCGGCCGCGCCGGTGGCGACGATCTTGGATGCAAGTTGCCTCGCCGCTAGACACAGCGACGACGCGACGTCGAAGCGACCGAAGATCTGCAAGACGAAGCGCCCGTGTCCGCTGTCCAAGGAGGTTGCCTTTGCAGCCAGGACCATCCGACCGCTGAGCTCGGCGTCGTCCGCCAAGGCCGACGCCCACAAATTGTCGAAGGCCGTGCTGACGACGCCACGCCATGGGGCGTGCGCGAGTTCTTTGAGGGCTTCCGGCACGGCGGTGCTCGGTGGAAAAGCGTCGCGCAGCACTTCCGCAACCGCCTCTTCCGCGACCAACTCGCGGCAAAGCGCTACGGCAGCGCCGAGCTGACCGCGTTGCAGAAGCTCGAGCACCGCCTGCTTGTCAGCCTCGTCCGAAATCCGCTCGCTCATGCGCTCGCCAAGCTCGGTCCAGCCCGGAAAATCGGCGAGCGAGGAGCAGCCAAGCCCAGCAACGAGAATAGCTTGTCGATTCTTCAGGCGCTCGATCAGACCTTCAGGCAATGGGCTCATGGGATCTCCCTTCGACGGTTACGGAGGCGACACGACGTGGAGGGCGAAATTCGAATTTGGGCCAAGGAGCGGGACAATTTTGGATGAGGATGGGCTACTGCGGCCGTGGCAGAACGCCGGAGTAACGGCTCATAGAAGTCGCCTCGACCTCGCAAGATGGCTCAACGGACGGGTCGATTTGGTGTAGCCTTGACGCGGAAATCGCACCCGCCATGGAACAAAGAACGCAGCAAGAAGACGTCAGCGCCCTCATCAAGGCAATTCACGAGGATCGCCAAGCAGCCAAGGACAAAGAACGCCGCGAAGCCTGGACCAAATACGTTTCGCTGATGATCGTCGCCCTGGCCGTCATCACGGCCTACGGTAGTCTCAAGGCCGGCGGCTTCGGCAGCAGAGTTTTGCTTAGTCAATCGAAGGCCTCGGACGAGTGGGCCTTCTTCCAGGCCAAGAGTATCAAACGCTCGTTGGCTGAGATGGAATCTCGAACGGGATCACCAGAGGCACAGTCCGAAGCCAAACAGCGCGCGGATCGCTACCAGAAGGAGCAAGATGAAATCCAGGCGCGTGCCAAGGCGTACGAAGCGGCACGTGACGAGGCGGCCAAGCATGGTCCGCCGCTCGGCACCGGTATCGCGGCACTGCAAATTGCCATCGCGCTCGCCTCGGTTTGTATGATCACCAAGCGCAAGTCGCTGTGGACAGCGTCGGGATTTTTGGGTTTGGTCGGTCTCTTCTATCTGATCTACGGCCTCTTCGTGGTCTGAGGCGGGCCGATCACGGGATCGGCGATCCATCACGCCGTCTGAATGGTTTCGTCCGGCAGAAACGCTGCGATCATGTCGGCGCCTGCGGTCTGCTGGGCGGCCGTCAAGATCAGCGGATTCGTATCGGTCAGCGAAAGTGCGGTGAGCTTGCCGCTGCCGCCGTTGTAAAGGCCGACCAGAGTGTCCCATTGACCGGCAATATTACTTGCGGTGTCGGATACCTCGACGTTTTGAACCGTGCTGTCCGCGGCCACGGTCTGGGCATCGCCCGCCACCGTATCGGTGACGTCGACGTGGTAGGGGCCGTTGATGGTGCCGAGCGCCGTCGTGCCACTCGACCAGTCGGACTCGGACAGCGACAGAACCGGCGACGCATCCGTAAGGTCGATGCGGGTCAGGTTGTCGCCGAGTGCGAGGAGGTCGCTGAAGTTGGCGGAAACGTTGTCGGCGCTGTCATTGATAGAGACGGACGATACCTGCGGGATGCTCGTGATGTCGGCGAGGTCGGCCATGGCCACGCCGGTGGCAGCCAGCTGGTACGAGCCAGTAATCTTGTCGAGCGTGCTCCCGCTGGCGAAGATCTGCGCGGCGGTCAGGGAAACGGTTCCGTCTTGATCGCTGAGCGTGATCGAGTTGAGGTTGTTCGCGCCGGCAAGAGCGGTGAAATTCGTCGAGACCTGGTCGCTGCTGTCGACGACATCCATGGAAGAGACGTGCGTATCACTGGCCAGCGTTGCTCCGTCCGCGGCCGTGACGTCGCTGAGCGCGACGGTGTAATTGCCGTTCTTGATCAAGCCGAGGACGTCGGTCGAGGCGGCGTAGTCTGCGGCCGACATCGTGAGCGCCTCGCTGGGATCGCTGACCTCGATTTGCGTGAGGTTGGTCTGGGAGGCCAGATCGGCGAGCCCGGCCGAGATGGCACTTGCGCTGTCCTTCACCTGGAACGACGCGACGGCGCCATCGCTCGCGAGGCCGTCGACCTGCGAGACGGTGGCGCCAGAAATGGCAACCGTCGGAGAGAACATAGCGCGCAAGGCTTGGCCGTTGCTCCAGTCCGCCATGCTCAGGTTCAGCGTTGCCGGCCCATCGGTCTGCGTGACGCCGGTGAGCTTCGTGCCCAGCCCCGCGAGAGTGCCCCAAGCACTCGCCAAATTCGCGCCGGTATCAGACACCGCTACGGAGCTGACGGCCGTGTTGCCGGCGAAGACCGCTGCCTTCGCCGCGTCCACGTCGGTCAGGTCCGCCAAGTAACCGCCTTCGATCTTCGCGAGCGTGCTGGCGTTTTGCAGGAACGCACTACCGGTCAGCTGCAGGTTGACCGTCGCCGCGTCGGTTTGCGTGATGGTCGTCATCTTGCGGCCGAGAGAGGTGAGATCGGACAAGTTCGTGGCAATGTCCGCGGCAGTGCCCGTGACTGCCATGCTCGCGATCTTGTGGTTGGCTGCGAGGAGATCCTTGGCGTCGGCCACACCGACGTCGCTGACGGAAAGAGCGTAACTGCCGCCCTTGATGAGGTCGAGCACGGGTTGGGCGGCCGTAAGCTGACTTGCCGCGAGCGACAAACTGTCCGTCGGGGTGCTGTTGGTGATGCTGTGGAGCTTGGTGCCGCCGGCCAGGGTCTCGAGCGCAGCCATATTACTCACGATGGAGCTGCTCTCGTCGGTGACGTCGATCTTCGTGACGGCATCGTCGGTCGCCAGGGACTGCGCATCGGTGACGCTAGCGCTGGTGACGGCATAGGTCGTGCCTCCGCCCAGCTTGGTTGTCAAACCGTCGTGCACGCCCAGCTCGTAGTCGGCGGCGGTTAGGGTGACGACACCCCCGCCGGTGTTCGTGATGGCGTCGAGACTATCGCCGAGCGCGCGCAGCTTGGTCCAATTGGCGGCGATATTCTGGGCCGTGTCCGATACCGAAATTCCCGCCACGTGCATGTTTTGCGCATCGCCTGTCGCCTTCGAGGCCGAGACGCCGGATACATCGACGGTGTAGCCACCCTGAATTTTCGCGAGCACGGTCGAGTCGCCTTCGAGCTGCGCCTGAGTCACATGGATCACCGTGCCGGCATCGGTCTGCGCGATGGTGCCGATGCGCGTGCCTTGTTGCTGAAGCGTAGCGAGCGACGCTGCGATGTTGGCGCCTGAGTCGCTCACTGCAATGGCCGTGACGTGGCGATTGGCAATCAAGTCGGCCAGCGCTGACGTGGCGGCACCGGTCACGCTCAGGTTGTAGTTGCCGCCCTTGATGGTGTTGAGAATGCCCTGGGTATCGGTCAGGGCGGCGCCTTGCAGATCGGTTGCGTCCATCGTGATCGCGCTACGCGGGCTCGTCAGGGTGATGCTGTTTAGCTTGCCTTGCCCGTTGATGGCCACGAGGTCGTCCCGATTGGCCGCGATGGCCACGCTGCTGTCGGTGACGTCAACGGAAGCCACGTTGTGACCGGCTGCCACAGCGGCGGCCGTGCTCGCGCTGACACCGGTGACGGCCAGCTTGTACGTGTTGCCATTGCTTTCGTCGAGCTTGCTGAGCACGGTGGTTCCACCGCTGTATTGGGCGGCGGTGAGCTGAATGGCATGGGTCGGATCCGTCACCGTGATCGAGCTGAGGTCGGTCAGCTTCTGCAGGAGCGCCCAGTTTTTTCCGATGGCCGCAGCGTTGTCGTTGATGGTGACGGACACAGCGTGCGTGTCGGCAGTCAGGGCACGCGCTTGCGACGCCGATGCATCCATCACGTCGAGCATGTCACTGGTGACAATCTTGCCGAGTACGACCTTGTCTTGCTGGTATTGCTGCCCAGTCACTTCGATATGGGTGGTGGGATCCGTTTGCGTGATGCTTTTGATGCGCAGACCGGCCCGCTGCAAGTCATCGAGGTTGGTGGCGATGGCGTCCGTGGTGTCGACGATGGCGATCGATTTGACTTTTCCATTGCTGGCCAATGCGGGGTTGGCGCCAAGACCGAGCACGTCGCTTACGCTCGCGTGGGTGATGGCAAGCGAATAGCCGCCGTTCCTGATCTTGCCGAGTGCGTCTTGGTCCGCGTTAGCTTGGGCCGCGGTGATGGTCAGAGGAGAAGCGGAACCCGTCTGCACGATTTCTTTGAGCACGCCGCTCGTGGTGAGTGCCTCCAGATTGTCGAGGTGGCCCTGAATGCCGGCATGCGAGTCGAGAACGGACACGGACGTGACGTAGCTGGGTGGCGTTGCCGTGAAGGTCGCCTTGGCGTTGACGACGGACACCGTCTGGCCGTTGCCGGCACCCCACAGCGCCAGCGCAGCTCCATCTTTCTGAAACTGCGTGGCTGCAACAACCATATTCTGGGTGGTGTCGGTGGTGGTCAGCGAGCTGATCTTGTTGGCCACCCCTTGCAGAGCGTCCAAATTTTTCAGGATGTTCTGCGTGGAATCCGAAATGGTGACCGACGTGGCGCCGTAACGACGAATGGCGGTTAGTGCATTGGCCGCGGACAAGGGTCCGGAGATGTCGAATGGACTATTTACTCCGTTAGCACCTGTAATGCCGCCTACGTTTGACATACCGATCGTTTCGGCACGGAACCGGGCGATCTTGAGGGCTAGGCGCTTCGCTGATAGAAGAAATCGAGAGCCAGGAATTCCGTTTGGAGGCCGCGGAGTTAGGGCTTCCGGGCAGCGACTCCGACGGCGTAGCTAAAGACCAGCTCACCGCCGTACCAGCCACCTACGCCTACAATGGCGGCGCCGGCCACGTCGAGGACAGTCGTGTTGACGAGGGTGGTGTCAGTCGGCGGCGAGAGCCCGCCGCGCAAACGCATCCCGCGTACATGGTTGGAGCCGCCGCGAGCAAGCCAGCAGAAACAAACCAGAACGATGCTGCCCACCAGAGGCGCGGATTTCGGAAAAGGGCGATTCCGTCTGCGACGACTGCGCCCGAGAGGAACGCGAGATACAATTGTCGTTACTTCCGTCTTCTGGAATCGAGACTCCAGGCTCCAGCGCCGGCAGCAGAGAAGTAGAGCCAAAGGAAACAGTAGAGGACCGCGGAAAGTCCACCATTGGTCATCGGCCAGAAGCCCTTGGGAAAGTGGGCCTGGAAGTACGCTACGGCCATTTCGCCGGACAATAGGAAGGCGACCGGTCGCGTGTAGAGTCCAAGCAACACCAGAATGCCGCCGAAGAATTCCAGTGCGCCCGCGAGCCCAAGCTCGGAAAAGTAGGGCACATGGCCGCCGGGCCCGAGTGCAAAGGGAAACGCAAATAGCTTTGCGCTCCCGATCGCAACGAACATCAACGCAGCGACGATACGCAGCAGCGCGAGTAAGTACCCTGCCAGTTTGGACCATTCGGAGCCGATTGTGGCGATACTGAATCGTTGCATGGGACCTCCATTGCCTTGGATGTCGCCGGTACTCACAATGCTTCGTGCAGAACGGCTTTGCAACAGTTTCGATAACGAAACAGTTCTCGACCTGACGGCGCGTAAGAAGCTCGAACTTTCCATCGCTGTCGATCAGACTCTTGGACTTTCCGACTCTTCACTCAGGGAGATCCCATGCAACTCGTCCATATCTATCTGAACTTTCCCGGCACCACGCGCGAGGCGTTCCAGTTCTACGAGACGGTCTTCAAGACCAAGATCGCCATGATCCAAACCTTCGGTGAGACGTCGTTCATGCCCAACGTGCCCGACACTGCCAAGCCTAAGATCATGCATGCCCAGCTCCCCATCACGCAGGCGGTTCACCTCATGGCGAGCGACGTGGTCGAAGGTTTCAGTCCCCCCGTCACCTTCGGAAACAACTTTCAAATTTCGATCGTCGCCGACGACAAGGCCGAGGCCGATCGCGTTTTCGCCGCGCTCAGCGCCGGTGGCCGAGTGTCGATGCCCATGGCCAACGCCCCCTGGGGGCCGTATTTCGGAATGTGCGCCGATCGCTTCGGCGTGCAGTGGATGGTCAGCCTGCCGCACCCCGTGTGATCCCCGAAAGTTGACCGTCAGGGCGAGCGGGCCGAAGCTTCAGCCTGCCCATGGATACGCAAACGGAGTTCGAGACAACCCGCTCGCGGGAGACCAATCGAGCCAAGAACCAAGCTTTCGAAATCAAGGGCATGGTCGCGCCGCTCACGGCGCTACGCCTGCGCACCGCCGACACCGGCGCGATCGCCAAGCAATTGATTGCGAAAGTGGCCCAGATGCCGCAGTTTTTTCAGGATGCGGCGGTACTGGTCGACCTGGGCAGCCTAGGGCCGGATGCGGGTAAAGTGCATTTTGGCCAGCTCGCCGCGCTCCTGCGCTCGTGCAAGATGGTTCCGGTCGCCGTCACGAATGTCGATGGCGACGCTCGCGCACAGGCCGTTTCGGCTGGATTCGGCTACGTTTCGCCGCCCACGCGGACAAGTAATCGAACCGTAGAGATTCAGGGCCCGGCGCTGCCCGAGGCGTCGGCCCCCGTCGAACCTGCCGCTGTTCGCGAGGTTGCGATCCCCGAGAAGGGCGCCGTGGATGCGTCGCCGCGCCGGGCGCGGGTTGCCCATCGGCCGCCACTGGTCGTCCGGCAACAAGTTCGCAGCGGTCAGGTGATTCACGCCGTCGGTACCGATTTGGTGGTTCTGGCTCCCGTCAACTCGGGGGCCGAGGTCATCGCGGACGGTCACGTCCACATCTATTCGACGTTGCGTGGCCGGGCCGTAGCTGGCAGACAAGGCATGACCGACGCCCGCATCTTCTGTCAGAAGCTCGACGCCGAGCTGGTGGCGATTGCGGGCGCCTATCTGCTCGCAGAGGATCTTCCGGCCGAGCACAAGGGCAAGCCGGTGCAGATCTATCTCGAGGAAGGTATCTGTCGCGTGGTGCCACTGTGACGCAAAGATTTCCGTCGGTGGGGGCCACCGCAGCAATAGTCAAAAACTTGTGTTCGTGCCTAAACGGGCGCTTCATCGATTGCAATTTCATCTCTTCCCAGGGAGGTTTCCGTGTCCAAAGTCGTCGTCGTAACGTCCGGTAAAGGCGGGGTCGGTAAGACAACCACGACTGCCAACATCGCTGCTGGGATTGCTCAGCACGGACACAAGACTGTCGCCATCGATTTCGACGTGGGCTTGCGCAACTTGGACTTGGTCCTCGGTTGCGAGCGCCGCGTGGTTTACGATTTCGTCAACGTCCTCAAGGGCGAGGCGAAGTTGAATGTCGCGCTCATTCGCGACAAGCGCATCGAAAACCTGTATGTCCTGCCCGCATCGCAGACGCGCGACAAAGACGCGCTCGAGCCGGAAGGGGTCGGCAGGACCATCGAAGAGCTGAAGGGCATGGGCTTCGAATACATCATCTGTGATTCGCCCGCCGGAATCGAGAAGGGCGCACAGATGGCCATGTACTTCGCTGACGAGGCGATCGTGGTAGCAAACCCCGAGGTTTCATCGGTGCGTGATTCCGATCGCGTGCTCGGCCTGCTCGCCGCCAAGACCAGCCGCGCGGAAGTCGCGGCCACGCCGGTCAAGAGTCAATTGCTCCTGACTCGGTATTCGCCGGCGCTGGTCAAGAAGGGCGAGATGCTGAGCGTGAGCGACGTGCTCGACTTGCTCGGCATTCCGTTGCTCGGTGTCATTCCCGAATCCAAGGCGGTGCTGCAGTCGTCGAACAAAGGAACGCCGGCGATTCTCGACGAGGAAACCGATGTCGCGCAAGCGTACCTGGACGTCGTTGGTCGCTTCCTCGGCGAAGAGCGCGAACACCGATTCATCGAAGAAGAGAAGCGGGGCATTTTCCGACGGCTGTTCGGTTGAGCCCTTTTGCCACGAGGGAGACCATGGCATTTTTCGATTACTTCCGTCGCCAACCCAAGTCAGCAAGCCTAGCCAAAGACCGGCTGTCGGTGATCGTTGCTCGCGAACGCGTCGGCACCCGCATTGGCCCCGACTATCTGTCGCAGCTACAACAGGATCTGCTCGCGGTCTTGGCCAAGTACGAGCGCATCGATCTGCAGCAGGTTTCGGTCAATCTCGACCGTACCGGTGACTGTGACGTGCTGGAATTGAATGTCTTTCTGCCGGTCATGCCGGACGCGCCCCTGACGGGGCCGAAGCCGCCAGCCAAATCGCTCCGACTCTAATTGTTGCCGCGGGTATCGCTCCGATGGCTCGGGTTCGCAGTCGCTGCGCTGCTGGGCGCTTGCCGCGGGCGCAACCTGGCGGTGCCGGCTGTCGACTGGAAGTCTGAGCTGGGCACACGCGCCGAGGTGGCGGCGCTGCTCGTGCTCGACCCAGATGGGACGGCGAGCCTCGTGTGCTTTCCCAGTCGGCGGCAAGTCCGCCAGCCCTTTTTCGCCGTACCGTTGAGTCGATTTCTGGATGTCCGTTGGAAAGACGGGCCGATGGTCGCCGGTTGGTCGTCGGTGTCCGGCGAGCTCGTGCTCCTGTCGTCGCACGGCGAGCCGCGCGCCGTAGCCAAGGGGGTTCGAACGGCACGCTTTTCTCCCGACGGTTCGGCGCTTGCGTATGAGGTCTCCGAGAAGGCAGGCGCCGTCCCGGCCACGAGCTATGTGCTTGAGCTGGCGACCGGCAAGGTCACGGAGCTGGGCCCGCTTGCGGATCCCTTGTGGGAGGCCGATAGCAAGCATCTGCGGGCAACTCGTCTGCCCACGGCCGACGAGGAGCGCGCGGCAGCGCCCGGTCCTTGGACGTCCTTGCGGGTTCGCTGGAATCGCGAGTCGAGCACCGTCGAGACTTATGGCCGCGGCTCGGCTCAGATTCCAGCTCCCACGGGCACGTCCGTCGCCTGGTCGGCCGACCCGTGGACCACGGTCGCCCCCAGCCATTGTGTCGTGCTTCTCGGTCGCTCGGGCATGGTCCCGCATTCCATCGTCGGTCCGTTTTGCATGGGCTACGCGGACGACCGCGGTGTGCGTTGGTCGCCCGACGGAAAGTGGCTCGCTTTTCCGCGCGCGGCCCCGGGAGCGCGCGCGACGAAGCCAGAGACATTCATCGTCGATGTGGTGAGCGTCGAGGGCGGTCGCTTTCCTGCGTTGTCTGCGCTCGATGGGCGGGTGAAGGCAGAGCAGCTTAGCCTTGCCACCGCCCCAGGGTCGGTTTGGTTCGACTGGTCGCCCTCGGGGAGATTTCTTGCCATGCACGACGGCGCGAGCAATTTGCGCGTGTACGATTTCGTAGCGCAAGCAATAGCCTTCTTGGGCAAAGGTCAGCGGCCGCTGTGGAGCCCCGGGGGTGCCTACTTGTTCATCGTAGAAGCTTCGAGCCAGGATGCCGAGGTTGCAGGCGCGTCCGTGCTTTTCGGGGCTGCTCCGACGGCGAGGATCGAAATCGGCCGGGTGCGGGATGCCCGCTGGTTGCCAGCCCAGTCGTGCGCCAGCGGGCCGTAGGAGGCTGAGGCGGCGGCTTTCACCGTCGTTCGCGGAGTGGGCCGAAGAGCGCGCCCCTCCAGACGCTCGGCCTCGGCGACGAACAACCGTTCGAGCCAGCAGAAGACCGGTGAAACCTTGCCGAGCTCGCCCTTGGTTTCGAGCTGCGCGCAGCCCGCGGCCCGAGCCTGAGCTTTCTGCACGAACCATGGCCGAGAGAGAGTCCACCTCGCGATTCCATTCGCGTGCTGCTTGCCGCCTTGCTGGTGATTGTCTTGGTTGCGGCACTGATGCTGGGATTCTTTCGCCACCCGTGACGCCGGCGCGACCTGGCGCAACTCACAGCGACGCCCGTCGATTTTCCGTAACCGAAGCCCGGTCCCGTTCGTAGGCACAGAGAACGGCGCACTATCCAATGGTTGGGTGGGCGCGTAACACGAAAGGACGTTGCCTATGAAACGACAAGCATTGAATCACACGATGCAAGCGTGTGTTGCAGTCATTGGATTGGTTGTCTTCGGATTTGCGCGAAATGCCCTTGCCGACTCGTCAGAAGCCGCAAGCCTTTGTTCGCTAACCTCGGCTGGCGTCGGTCAGCCGGGCACCGTGATGTGCAAGAACGTCATGACAGGAGCGACGACACAGACAGTTGCGGTCGGCCCCACCGTCGCCGGTCCGGGTGGCATCGCCGGCAACCTGGTGCGGGACGACAGACGCGCGCTCGTGACCAATCAATCGCAGGGCGCGGTGCTCTTCACGTTGGTCAATGGACAGCTAAGAGCACCGGTCATGCTTCAAACTGGCGGCGAAGGCTCGATGTCGGGAGCACTGAGCGAACATGGTGCTTACGTTCTGACAGGGACACGGCTGCTCTTCTTTCCACGCGGTGAGACCGCCCCAATGAGTAGCCAGTCCCTCATGATGTCGGACGGCTCGGCGGCTCAGGTCGTTCTGGCCGGGGGCTATGCCTACGTCTCGGAAAAGAACGGCTCGCTCGAAGCCTTCCTGCTTGGCCACGACGGAAGCCTTCAAAGTGGCGCCACTGCCATCGCCGGCATTCCGGCTGGCGTGATCGTGGGCATTGCCGCCGACCGAGATCTGGTCATCGCGCCCATCGCCCACTTGGCCAGCAATGCCAATCAATCGACCGTTCCGATCGTGCGAGGGCTCTCCGTCGTGCAAATCGTTCCGACGAAGGAGGTTGCGGCCTGCTGGGCGGCCAGCGACGATGGCGAGGTGTGCATCACCAATCCAGGTAGCATGACTGTTTCGTGTGGCCGAGTCGGCCAGAACGCGCTGTCCAGCTATACCAGTGCTGCGGCCAGCGTTGCTGGCGACACAGTCTTGGACATCGACCTCGTCGATTCGCTCGTGGGCATCTTGGGGAAGAGCAACGGAGCTCCCCAGCTCTTGACCTATAGTCGCGCGAAACACAGTGACTTCTTGATGCCGATCGGTACGTTCTCGCTCGGCACCGCCACGGCGACAGGAGCCATGCTGCTCCCCGCCCACGACTAGAGACCGGTGGCTGGCTGGTGGCAGCTTGAAATCGCAGGCTGCCACGGTCAGCCGAATACCCAATCGGAGAAAGATCATGACCATACCCAAGCTCGCAGTTCGTTTGTTTGTCATCAGGACTATTTGCAGAAACACCCGAATGGCTACACCTGTCACTACCTTCGAGACTAAGCCATGCGGACGCAGATGATTTCGGACCTTGCCGGTCCGCATCCTACGGATCATGCTGGCCGGCACCGATGGACGCCGGAGAATCAGCGCTGGATCGTGCGATGGCACGTTTTGCTGCCGGCGACGATGCGGCCTTGGCGGAAGCGTACGACCTCGGCTCGCCGTCGGTGTTCACGTTCTTGCTGCGGCTCTGTCGCGATCGAGCTCTGGCCGAGGACTTGACGCAGGAGACCTTCTTGCGCATTCACCGGGCGCGCGGACTTTATCGAACCGGCGCACCGGTATTGCCCTGGGCGTACACCATCGCGCGCCGGCTGTTCCTGGACAGCGTTCGCTCGCACCGGCCCGAGATACACGACAGCTTGGATGAGCGGCCGACCGCCGAGGAGCTTGCGACGGCCGACGATAGCGCGCAGCCTTCCGCGGAGGAGTTGCTGGCCGACGCCGAGCTTGCACAGGCGGTAGGCGATGCGCTCGACAAGCTTCCTCAGGCGCAGGCGTTGGCGTTTCGGCTGCTCAAGGGTGACGGACTCTCGGTCGCCGAAGCGGCCGAGGTCATGGGCACCAGCAAGGGCGCCGTGAAACTGCGTGCCCACCGAGCATACCTCGCGCTTCGCGCGCTTCTAGGCAAGCGCATGGAAAGGATCAACCCATGACGTTTTCCGAGCGGCCATCGCCCGGCGCACGCGATCGATTCTTGCAAGCCGCGAGCCGCCAATCGGCATCACGTCCCGGCGCCTGGTTTCGTCGAATTGGCCTTGCCGCGGCGGCTACCATCGGGTGGCTGCTGGCTATCCTGTCGGTCTTGGGCATTCGTCGCGACTGGACGCACTTGCCAATGCCCAGCCTGATGGCGACGGTCCTGGGCTTGACCGCGGCTGCATTGCTTGCATCACGTGTCGGGCTGACCCGCGGTCGCTCGATGGTTGGGGCCAACAGCGAGGTTTTGCGCCTCGTCGCCGCTGGGCTGCCGGTCGCCCTTTTTCTCTTGGTGGCGCTCCTCGACCCGCACGGCACGGCCACGATAGAAAGCCCTTCCGTCTTGCCCCACGCCTGGCCGTGCGGACTTCTCGTTTTGCTGATCGCCCTGCCGCTGCTGGGACTTGGTCTTTGGGTCCTGCGCGGCTTGGTCTTCTCGCGGCCCAAGTTGACCGGCGCCTGCCTGGGCCTTGCCTCTGCAACGTGGGCGCATCTTTTGATCCGCGTCCACTGCCCTCTCGGCGGCGCCGGGCACGCCATCTTCGGACACCTGCTTCCGCTTCTGCCTCTCATGGCGCTGGGGGCGTGGGTGCTGAGCGCTTCCGGCAGGCCCAAACGCCGCTCTGCCGGTTGAGCGTCCTCACCGTCCGGCCCGCCTGTTCTTGGCCATCGGCCCCTGCCTGGGCCTTTGCCGGGCCGCAGATTGTAATAAACAGGAGCTAGTTTGTCGTAAATTGGTGCTAGGCTCTGAGGATGGATACGATCCTGAAGATATCCGATGCGGCGAACATCGCGATCCATGCGGTGGCCCACATCGGCCGAACGGGTGACGACGGCAGCCAGAGCGTTGGCAAGATCGGGACGGAGCTGGGCGTCTCGGAAGCTCACCTGTCCAAGGTGATGCAGCGTCTGGTAAAGGCGGGGCTGGTTACCTCCCGGCGCGGCCCCGGCGGCGGATTCCTTTTGAGCCGCGAACCCGAGAGCATCTCTCTGCTCGAGATCCTAGAAGCCATCGACGGTCGGATGGTGGACTGCAAATGCCTCCTAGGGCGCAAGCGATGTCTCTTTGGCGGCTGCGCGATGGATGCGCTCGCCAGCCATGTCAACCGTCAGGTGCGGGCCTTCATGGCCACGCGCAGTCTCAAGGACATGATGGGCTCTCCGCGCAAGCACGCTAAGTTCCTCGCCGGACTGGGAGGAGCGAAAGGGCGAGGACGCCCTTTTGCAGCTCACGCACGATAGACCCTGGTGTCGCAGCGGCACTGGGCACTTGCGAGACCGCCTCGTGAATGCGCGGGTCGAACGGTAGGCCCTCGGCCTGCATGGGCTTCACCTGGTAGTGCGCAAGCTTCAAGAGGAATTGACGTAGGACCAACTCGACTCCTGCGCGGACCGACGTGGAATCAACTTCTTTGCCACCTTTCCACAATACGGTCGCGCGTTCCAAGCCGTCGACAATTTCCAAGAGATCGCGCAAGACCGACTCCTTCGCGCGCGCCTCGCCGTCGGCTTGGTCCTTGCGTGCACGTTTCTTCCAGTTTTCGAAGTCCGCGGCAATGCGCAACATGCGATCATGGATCGGCGTCGCGCTGCGAGCTCACCGATACGTATTCACCTACCGCCATCGACATCGCTCCTGCTACTAGGCCGGCTACTCCGGCGATCAAGCGACTTTCGCAGCCGTGCCATCTCCGCGTTCACGTCGCCTTCGAAATCTCTCCATTGGCGCGCGGCCGCGTGGTTCATCTCGGCCAGCTAGTCTTCCGCGACCTTCAGGTCACTCTTTAGTCCGTCGGCCTGCTTATCGAGCTTTACCTTCACATCGGCAGTCGCAGCTGCTGCCTTCCTCTTGAGGTCGCCGACCTTGGCCTCTGCCTTCGCCATATCTTCCCTGGCGTTGGCTACGAACTGGTCGCGCTGAGTGGTGTCGCTCGCATAGTCGAAACGAGGCAACGACTTGATGGTGTCCTTGGTTGCCCCTGGGAGGATAAGCTTGCCGCCTTTGTCTTCGAGCGCGGTGACTGGGACGGCCACATCGTGTCGGTCGATACCAGAATGCTCTTCTTGACGCTCCGGCCAAGTGTAAGGCGGGTTGCCTCGACTACGCTGACCCCAAGTGTTGTGGAACCAGCGACCTGCGCGCTGGCGGCGCCTGCGCTACTCGATACCCCAATCGCAACCAGCGCCACAAACAATAGTCGATTTTGCATGATTCGAATCTTCTCCTGTTCTTCGAGCTTGTTCAAAAAGGCCCCCGATTGCGTCGGCGATTGATTATGATTGTGTGCCGCCGCACGGGGGACAAATAGTTAGGACTTGGGCTTGTCGCCGACCTTCACCTCGATGCGCTTCGGCTGCAATTCAGGACGCTTCGGAAGATGAAGCGTCAGCACGCCTTGCGTGAGCTCGGCGCGAATATTTTCGTTGCTGTCGGTTCCCTCGGGCAGAGTAAATACTCGGGTGAACGAGCCATAGGAGCATTCACGAGCATAGTAGCTATCAGTGCTCTCTTCTTTCTCCGCTTCGCGCTTGCCACTGATAGAGAGCCGATTGCCAGTCATGGTGATCTCGAGATCCTTTTCCTTGATCCCGGGTACGTCCGCCTTGAAGACGAAGCCATCCTTGGTTTCCTTGATTTCAAAGTCCGGCGCTAGACGCGCCTGCTCTTCTCCGGTTAGGTAGGGGGCCATTTCGCGGAAGGGATCCCAGTGCACCCACTGGATGGGGTGTCCTTCATTCGGAGCTCGGGGTAACTCTCCACCATTTCTTCGTACCGCTACATTCGACATGACATTCTCCTTCGTATGCGCCGATCGCGCGACTAATTTGCGGGTCTCAGTTTTGACCCTCGGCTCCCAAACTACAGCAGCTTCCGTGCCACGATGAAATCTACCGCGTTCATCAATTTAGAACGGGAACCGGCGGAATAGTGAAGGACTTCGAGCAAGATGAGTCTATCCAGTTGACGCCTTCTGGAGACGTTCTCGTTGTGCCAATTCATGTTGACGTTTGAGACGACGCAGGTTGGACGACCTCCCCTGTCGACGATTCCACGAAGCTAGTCGTTTGATGCCAAGTTCCCACGGTTCGCAACCGAATTGAACAGATGCGCTATAGACACTCATTTCCATTCCCCAATCGCGAAGGCCAAGAGACGCGCGGTGTGTGTCATATGTTCTCTTCGTTTTCCGGCTCGTCTTGGTTGGGTTGGCCATCCTTGGCACCGGCCGAGTGCTTCGTCAGCTTCTTGAAGGAAGCCTCCAGATCGTTCCACGAGGTCTCCACTCCGGTCTTGAAGAGCCCCCACTTCGCGCTCCCCGCTGTCTTGAGGTCGTCGAACTTCGATTGCGTCAGCCGATATTTCCCTCTCAAGTCTTCGACGCTCTTGCGATAGTCGATCTTCATTTCGGTGCCCGCCGCTTCGACCTTGGCAACCAGTTTGTCGAGCTTCGCGCCCCACTGCTTGAGCTCGGTTTCCATCTTTCCCAAGTTCGCTTCAACGATCTTCATGATGTTTCCCCTTTACGATGTTCGCCCGAATCGACATAGACGGCGAAAGTGCCCTAACCCACGAGCACGACAGCCACCACAATGACTACTCGCCTTCCGCGACCGACCTCGGTTCTCTTGACCATCGAATCCATCGCGGGGTCTTTGTCCATAGGCCGTTGCTGTTGCATTGTAAATCCTCGCCGATCCCCCTCCTGACGTAGGCGTGTGGCTGTGGGACCTTCGTCGGCCAGGAGGTTTCCATGGACGAGAAGATCGAGTCGTTTCGGGAGCAGGTCTTGCAGTGGCGAGG